>ERZ827126.475-NODE-475-length-57504-cov-3.828596_pt1 | contig 57504 bp, 57 predicted proteins | sample MGYA00519780_ERZ827126 | MGnify/ENA primary metagenome ERZ827126 (study PRJEB31778, sample SAMEA3449262) | human gut metagenome | biome: human gut; feature: human-associated habitat; material: faeces | place: United Kingdom | collected 2010/2012 ...
GCCGCACCGTCATGGAGATGACCCTGAAAGAGGGCAAGAACCGCGAGATCCGCCGGATGTGCGAGGCCGTGGGCCTCGAGGTCATCCGTCTGAAGCGGAACGCCGAGGGCGTCGTCAAGCTGGGAATGCTCCAGCCCGGCAAGTACCGCGAGCTGACCAAGGCAGAGGTGAACGGCCTGCGCGCCGCAGCCGCCAAGGGCCGCGCCCAGACCCGCTCGGCCGCTTTGCAGTCCAAGGCTGCTGCCCGCCGTCCCCGCGGCCCTGTGGGCGGGAACAAGGCTGCCGCAGGGAAGAAACGCAAGTGAGCAATGTGTCCGAAATTTCCGCTCTTTTTGCCAAATTTGTAACATTCTCTGAAAAAAAGGAATGGAACAAGGCTTGAGAATCTTGGAAAAATCGGGTATAATATACCTAATTTTGCTCAATGGCTGGAAAACATCGATATTACGACTAAAATCATCTATTTCGGAATCGTTTTACACCACTTTGACACCAATTTGAATTTTACACCACTAGCACAGTAGTCGAATCCGATTTTGAGTCTTAATCGTAAGAGCTCTGATGTGACACAGCAGCCCCGGCGTCCTAGTGACGCCAGTACATAAACAGCGTTAAAATTGAAAATCGCATTTGAACAACGATGCATTCATGATGGGCGTGGGAGTAATCCTGCGCCTTTTCTTGAATTCTTGTTATCCGTATGATACAATTTATACAAAGGAGTTGTGGCAATATGGACATTTATGAAGAACTACATTCGCGTTATATTCAACTTTATGCCAGCGCCATGGATTTAGATAAAGACCATCATACGAAATTTGATTTGGCCATGAAAAAATATCAAAAAATGTGGGATGATGGATTTAGCGTTCTTCCGGCTACAAATATGATGAATTTTATGGTTCCTTCAAAAAGGAAACCGGAAGATGAGGAGAAAGAGCTCTCGCTTCTTATGGAGTGGACTGCAGATAAAGTGTTTGATATTGTCGTCGAAAATTGGTTAAGCAAACTTACAAGAGAGCAAGTCGTTTTTATGTTAAACGCGATATTTGAACTTAATTATAATGCTCAGCTGTCTTTTGAAAAATCCCACTCAATCACTCCGAAACAAATATTGAACATCTGGAATAAAACGCATCAAGAAGCTGAAAATATTTACATGATGCCGGAGTTCGAATCATGAAAAAAGAAGCATATCTTCCGCTCGATATTTTGAAAAAAATTACAGCGCATTACCCAAAAGCTTGGGAACAGATGGCGATGTTTCATAGTGAAAACGGATCTCCAGAACTTGGATCATGGCCTGAATGGTGCTACGCCCCTATGAGCGCTGCGTTGGCGGTGGCATCTCAAGGATATGATTTAAACAAGCTCCCTATTGATATAAGAATGGGGATAACATCTATGGCTCAGGTGATATTTGCGTTGGCCCCGTGGCGACTAAGTAAAGAGGTTTATGTTGTTGACGAAGATTTAAAAGACCTTTTATTTGAGCAAGACGGAGAACTTGATGTCCCTGATGAAATATTATTACAGCTTCCGTATCCGTGCTTTTATGTGGAACTTCCAAACACATATTATAGGGCAGACAAAATTCATGGGTTCTTTGTGACATTGGAATATGATGTTATCAATGGGGATAAAGAATTAAAACCAGTTTTTCTTACTGACGACGGAGACATATTCAGCTATTCCATTCATATTGGAGCAAAAACAATAGAAGAAAGCGTGGATATGCTCGACAAACAAGCGCTTGAAAATACGAACGGAGATAAAGAACTGAAACGGTTGGCATTAAAAGCGATGCAGGATTCTGCAGAAACAAAAATATTCCTAAAACAAATCCTTCAAGTGATATTATATATTCTTGCACAGAACGCAGAAATCACGCCAAGTTCCGAGCAGTCTTTTATCACCAAAAGAGGAAAAACACTCAAGGATAAATATTCTGAAATTCGAAAGTGGGATGTTGGCATTCGTGTTGGAGCTGCGATAAGACAACAAAAAATACGCGAACAGTCTGAGCGGACAGAGCGCAATCAAAGCGGCCATAATTCGCCACGTCCTCATATACGTCGCGGTCATTGGCATCATTTTTGGATAGGCCCAAAAACACAGCCCGAAGAACGAAAACTTATCTTGAAGTGGCTGTCTCCTATGACTGTCGCCGCAAATCCTGAAGACACACCAATCGTACTTCATAAGGTGGAACTATGAACAATCCAACGATACTTGATATCGCGCTCGGATTTATTTTTCACAAGCACAGTGAGGATGAATTCGGTCGCAAAAATAATAAAGCACAGGCTATCCGCGAAATGAGCGACGAAGAACTTGCGGCAGCATTGAATGAAATTGTGGCTCAACAGGACAATTGCCCGCACACAATCGATGGCTGGAAAGAATGGCTACAAGAGGAAATAAAATGAATAAAATAGAAGTAATTTGTTGTAAGGACTGCGATCTTTGGAACGCATGGGATAAACATGGGAATCTGTGTAGTTGTGCCCACTTTACACAAGATGATGCAGCGCCTGTATATACTAAACCTGACGATTTCTGTAGTTACGCAGAAAAGAAGTAAATGCTAAAAAATGGGGTATCAATCCTTAATTGGACTGGTACCCCATTCGTTTTATATCAGCTCGATATCGCTTGACTCAACATAGCCCGACACATTTACTGAGATTGGATACTTGCCAATGCGGCTTTCAAGATTCGTCACTCGATACCGCCCATTGACGAGTTTTCCATCATAAATAAACCACTCACCAGAGCGGCGCATCCCACAATGTGTTTGGCTGTTTGAATATAATATTCCGTCTAATTTGATTTTATCTCCTACACGAAGAGTATTCTGATGTTCCATCAAAACGAACCCCATGTAGCTGGCCCACAGATACCGTCAGCAATCAAGCCATGCGCCTTTTGCCATTCCATCAGTTTTGTCTTAGTGCCTGCTCCAAAAATACCGTCCGCTTTTACGCCTAGATGTCTCTGCAGCACGGTGACTGTATACGAGATGCCGCCAGTGCAATCTTTCGCGCCCTGACGAATCGTAGGCATGATTTTACTCACTGATACATAAGCAGTTCCAGCCTTACTAATCCAGCGAGACTTCCAGCTCCGCACATCAACATGAACAAAGCCTCCTGTTAGCTGTACTCGACTGTAATAGCCGATGCCGCCCCGCTTCTGGAAATAAGGCATGGAGGCCAAATATAGCGCAATCCGAATTGGGTCAACACCTTTGATGGTAACATCCGCTGCCGTACCCAAACAATGCTGACTGCGAGGACTGCCGCCGATGGAAATATTGTAAGAAGGGGAGCGGTAGCCGGAGTTGATATGGACAGGTTTGCCAAAATGAGCCCGCACCTGTTCAAGAATGTAGACAAGCTCTGTATCGATTAGAACGGTATCACTGTGGTCGGAGCAGGCGAACTCATAGACGGAAAAATGAGCCGACACCTTTTTGTTCCAATCTTTTTTCATTGAGTATGTATTTACTGCCATGTGGCGCACCTCAATTCTTCTTCAACTCGTTCTCAATCTTCTCATTCTGAATGTCCAGCTCCTTGACGGCAGCCTCGATCATCATGTCGATAGTCGGAGTGATCTTAACACCCATCTTCTCAAGAGCAGCGATAACATACTTCTTTTTGTCAGCTTTCTTGATAACACCAGTTGCGCCGACCTTCTCAGCAGCGCGAACGGTCATCTGGACAAGCTTATAGACGCCAATTTTCTTGAGATAGGGGATACCATAGACCATAAAAGCAGTACCAGCACCTGCGACGACTAGCTGGGCAATAGTAGCAACAACCTGATTGAAAAAGTTCATCATAATATACCTCCTGATAAAAATAAAAGACCCCGAACACATCGTTCGAGGTCATGAATCACGTGATTTTATTCTTTTGGTTTCAAAAAACCATTAGTGCGTAGCATTTCGTCATATACGCGCCCCACGTTCTTGATGGCGAAGGGCATCTTGTTGTTCTTGTAGTTGGAATGAGTCTTACAATAATCTTCATACTTCCCAATGACATCAAGGATATCATCAAAGTCTTCTTCGGTGTGGCCGAGCCCGCGAACGAGTTCATTATTGAAGCGCAACACCTGACTACGATAACCGTCAGCTTTGGTTTCTTCACCCTTTTCGATGTGATTGTCTAACTTTTTACGAGTCTCTTCTTGCTCGGAGCGAATATCTTTGAGCTCAGATTTGGTTTCCTTAATCTCGTTCATCACACCGGCATTCAGGGCGTTTCCAATGTGAGTGGCCACCTAAGACCACGGATTGATCTCGATTTTAGAGACTTGTATCACTGACATAACAACGGCGATCAATCCGCCGCTCCCGGCCATCACTGAGCCGAGATGATTTAGGAAAAAATTCAATAATTCGTCCATACGATTTTAATCACCTCGATTCTTTTTATATTGACAAATTTTGCACATCATGGTATAGTAGTGTTACAGCATGATTTACTTTCGTCGAGCAAATTATGTGTTACCTACTCTAATATGTATGTGGGGAAGAGGTCCTTAGCCGAAAAGCTGAGGGCTTCTTTCTTTTTATTCGGACGGCGTGTCTGTTGTACTTTGATTTTGTTTCTGCAGCTCCTCTTTAATGGCGGTCAGTTGTTCGGTGATACCTTGCAATGCTATTACGATTTGCTGACCGGTCTCATCAAGAAGAAACGGTTTTAATATTTCTTGCGACATAGTTCCTCCTTAGCTTAAAGATACTGATATCCTTCAAACCACAATTTGGCCCAACCACCGGATATGTCGCTAGAAGATATTTTTAAAGTATTATTTGAATTATAAGATACAGTAGACATACCTGTATAACTATTGGCTGGATAAAAGATCTCTGTTGTACAGCCTTTGACAATTTTAATGTCATCAATAGGGGCAGAGAGTCCTTTAATAACTATGTAATTTACATAGGAAGGAATAGTAAGATTTATAGAACTATTGCGATTAACATAACCATATCCAGTCTATACTAATTTATCGACAACCATTTCATCACCTCCTTATCAATAATACTGATAAGCTTCAATATAATAAGTACAAGTGCCATTTTTAGGCGATGTACAATAACCAACACAAGTTATTTTGCCGTTTGTATCAAAAGTTATTTTTCCGTCGTTAGTACCATTATTGGTGCGAATAGTAGTTCCCCTAACCATTTTTGTATTTTGGGGAACCGTATAGTACTTACCGGTGGTATAATCATCAACAACGTTAACTATTTTAATGTAATCGCTCGTGGACGGAACGACTAATGTGCCATCGCTATTATAACTATAAGTCACTTTACCGGTTCCTACTAGTTTTCCTTCACTGTACATCGCCTTTTTCATGAGAGTATTAACTTCAGCTTTAGTATACAATTCTGGTTTACCCGTTATACCAGTCTATGCGTGTGTATGCCCAGCAGTAGCAAATTGACTCTTGTTTACGGCGCGAAGTTCATACCCATTCCAGCCAGCAAGCCAAGTGTAATCTCCATAATTCATGCCGGCTTTTGAATATGCAAATGTTGTATTTGAAGAATTGTTTCCAGCGTCTTTAATACTATTGTGTGTATGACTAGCCGGAGGCATGGCATTTAAATTATATGTTTTGCCACTTGTGCCAGTCAGCCGCAACCACCAGACAGGGGCGGAACCGTTTCCTCCTGCAAATTTAATAGCAGGGGAACTATACGCATGGCTGATAACTCCCTTTGTATCTGAACCACCAAATGCAATGCCTGCTGCATAGTTACCTTCTAACCAGTCTGGAGCTTTCGCTTGCATACGAAGTGACCGAAGTAAAAACCCTTTATTCCCACCAACCATATCCTAACTATTAGTGGTCACATTATCAACAGGTTTTGTCAAAGAAGACGAATTTAAATCATGAGTGTGACCACTACTAGCTTTTGCCTCTAATTTTGAATTCACTTCAGCCTCAGTATAGTATCTATCATCGTGAGTGTGTTCTCTCGCAGCATAGCTACCCTTAGGCTGATACACCCCATCCGCCTTACCTTTGATATAGTTCCATATAGTAGAAAATTTCACGCGACCAAACTGATTTCCGCCGTTAATATTCTGTCGAATAAAATAAGTATCATCAGTGGGGGTTGCACCCCAAGATGTGGTAAGTTTGGAAAATAGCTCATTCGCCCCTGCTTCGTTATTGTTTACTTTGCTGTTCAGCTTGCCATCCATTTCAGCCTCAGTATAATACCTGTCATCGTGGCTATGACTTTTTGAAGCGAACTTTTCTTTCAGCTTATCCCACAGATATTGCAATCCGGCAAGATCTAAGTATCCCATAAATCGACCTCCTGTCTCAGTAAAAACTGAAATCAGCTTGCCAAAATAGTGTCGATTTCAGTATTTGTGATTTTTGTAATTGTAAAAATTTCGCCAAGTGCATCCCACTTAGTACCGTTCCAAGCATAGTTCATACCGTCACCAACGTCATAGACATCACCAATGACTTGGTCACTGGTCGGTAATTTGTCTACAGAAGTAACAGAACCTTTATAGCGGTATGTTTGGACAACATCAGACTTCAATGCATAAGTGTTTGCATCGCCAAATGCATCCAACTTCTTTTTATCGGTAGCAGTCATCAAACCGTGATCAAACTGAGTAGCATCGTTGTACTGAATATTTGTAGGCATTGCCCAAATGCCATCTCCACGTAAAAACTGATCCTGTCTGCCAGCTTCAGGGGCAGGGACAAGACCAGAGTCACCAGCGGTAGAAGCTGTAGCAGGTTTCATAACGGAATAAATAGTATCCTGCGCAGGAATACCAAGTCCAGTAATATCAGATTTACCAATAGCAGTAGCGGTGCTCACATGACCCTGTTCGTCTATGGTAATCTTGTACATTCCGCTGTTTTTTGCCGTATAAATGGGATGAACATAGTTATTCGCACCATCTTCAATACCATCCAGTTTGATTTTGTCTAGCGGTGATTCAAAACCCGCCGACTCTTGTGTAGCATTTTCAGGTACAGTCCACTTTCCAGTTGAATCGAGCCAACGCTGACCGCCTTTTTCAGGGGCGGGGACAGCACCTTTTGTGCCGTCCACTGCTGTTGTCGCTCCAACAAATTCAGCACCGCTACTATTCAGTAGCACCCAGTCACCGCCGTTGTAGGCGTACAGTTTGTCGGGTCGGAGATAATACAATTTATTGGCGAGAGGAGCCAAGGGGAGTTCGCTCACAACCTCCAAATCGTTTCCGATTTTTACATGAGCTATAGAAGAATCTCGATAGGCATTTCCGGTGTCAAGACAGATGATGATTTGTCCGTCAATCACTGGAGCCGTGTCAAGTTGCGATTGATTGATTTCACGTAGTGATAATATTGACATCGTTTAACTCCTTTTCGATATAAAAATAAGCCTGCCACATCAAAATTGACATGGCAGGGAATGTAAGTTTAAATTAAACAATGGTCTTCCATGTAATAGCACCTTCGACAACCTTAACACGATTGTCCATTGCGGTGTTCAAACCATCAGAGTAAGTTTTTGCATCAGAGAGAGCGGATTCGGCTTTCTTGGTGGCGTCAGCTGCTGCTATAGATATGGCCTCATCTTTTGCAGAATTGACCTGTTCAACAGTAGCTTTTTTATTCCATGCTTCGCGTTCTTCAGCAGTGATATGAATAATAGTATTTGCCGAATGGTCTGCCAGAGTATCACTCACAGCCTTGATTTTTGCATCAGTCTCAGCCTTAGTGTAAGCATCAGGAACAGCCACATACAGGCCGTCCTCTTCAATGACGATGCTGTTGTTTGCCTTAGCGGACACACGCACGTTCACACTGATCTTATTATCGTCGGATACCGTGACCTCTGCAGTGGAAGTGGCGATACCGATGTAAATGTCAATCAGAGAGCCAACAGGAATTTTAATAACCTCGCCGGTAGTGATAGTCAGCTCAATATTATGAGTCTCAGTATTATATGTACCACTGGTAACGACCAAATCTTTGCCGAGTGCAATAGTTAGCACATCCCCGCCAAACACGGGCATCTTAATAGTGCGAGTCTCGGCGTCGTATGTGGGCGCATGAACCACACCGGTCAGAGTGGTCTTTACAGGTTCACCGTTCTTGGAAACATTCAGTACGCCGTTATCTGTTTCATAAGTGACATCTGTAACAAAGAGTCCTTCTTTACCCTCAACTGCGGCAATCTTTGCATTGACGTAATCAGCAACAGCCTTTGTGGTCGGCATATCGTCATTGGTTGCTCCGCTATCAGGAATCTGAGTAACAACTGGGCGATTCAACTGGATAAAATCAGTACCGTTCCAAATGTGAAATGTGAAATCAATTGCTTTAACGTAAATAACACCCTGGATCTGGTCAGCCTCTGGCAATGAACTAACCAACTTGCAACTCTTAGAGTATTCCTGAGTGCCTTTATAGAATTGTCGTGTATCAGTCAGAAAGTACAGAGTATCGTTATCTTTGGTGGTCAGGGCTTTATAATTAGCCGCTGTACCGTATGAAAATTTGACTTCCGCCATTATATCCTCCTTTATCAAAATTCAGTCCAACGAAAATTTGTTGGTGCAACGCTGAACGGTTCAACCATCAACTGTCCATTCTCGCCGGCTTCGCGCTGTACAATCCAAGGAGAATATTTACCTTTCTCATCTCGAATCATAACAGTCTGACCTTCATAAGAATCTTCAGAAGAGTTGATTTTTTCGTTTGCAGCGGACACAGAATCAAAGACCAATTGACGTGGCCTAATGGTTTGCACCGACAAATCATCGCGGACATAAAGTAATTCGGATGTATCTTTAGTGATGATAATATCCTTACCATCGATCATTCCTAGAGCAATGGCAGCTTCAACATCCTCTGCGTTGCCATAGCCCAGCTTCGAGTATTCTGCCATCGCTAGTTACCTCCAAAAAATAAAAAACGAACGGTCAGAATTCAACCACTCGCAGACTGCCATCTTCAGTTTCAACACTCTCCTGAGTAATCTTGACTGCATTACCGATAGGCTTGCCATTTGCGGTCAGCTGCAGTTTCTGGTCGATATAGCTCAGGTTATCAGCCTTACTATCAAAAATAGCAGCGTTACGGTCACTCAGAGCCTTCAGCATCGCCTCAGCAGCAAGCAGGCGCTGGTCAACAGAGCTTAAAGCAGCATCAGGAATGAGATCACTCCAATTCTGGATTGGGACGATATGAATGACGCCCGGTCCAACTTTTCGGACGTGCTGTACAGTTGTACCGTCTGAATCCATCGTTACAGCCAAAAAAGTAAGCTGTATCTGAATATCTCCGGGCTCGCTGGTCAAATCAGTGTCGAATGGAAGAATATATTCCAACTTATTCTTATACAGCTCATCTGACTTGGTTAGAATTTCCGTTTTATAGCGCTTACTAATAGGAAGGACATACTCGAGATTAACTGTATAATCAGTCATATCAACGCCTTTATATGTAGGGTCTGCCAGGAAGTGAAGCTTGTCCACCATTTTGCTTCTTTCCATAATCGCGTCTTGAACAGAACAAGTCAAAGTATTGTTCTCGTTAATCAAAAAAGTATACATATCACACCTCCTTTCCATTCACGATGTACAGATACTCATTCATTGAAATACGCTTATCTGCAAGCTTTTTCTCCAAAAAAGAGTCTTGTATCATATGGTCACGATAAAGCCGGCGCAGACTTTCAACGAACGGACTAAAAATCTTTTCGTTCATAACAGTCCTCCTTGAATTAAGCTCAGAGTGTAAGCGTCAATAATAGCCTCGGGCGTTTTACCACCCAAGGCTTTCAGCTGTTCATACTCGTATTTGTCTATCTCTTCAAGTAAGACAGTGTCATACTCAGGAGAGGGGATAAGATAATACCCGTCAACATGCCAGATATGACTGCCGTCACTACTGATGATACCTTGAGCATCATCCTCAGTGCAGTTCACCATAATACCGTGCTTTGGCTGATACCGTACAAAAGAAAGACGGTCAAGCGCATCAATCACCCGACCGTTCAAAAGAACCTTATAGTACACACTTCCACCTCCTTACACGCAGAACATCAAGCGAATGCCTGCCTGATCGCTGGGGAACAGATAACCATACAAATTGCCCGTCTCGCTAACACTATAGAAATAATTTCTATAAGAAATGAAAGGAGAACGAGTCCAATAGTTGGTCTTATTTCCGTCGAGATCTGTACAAGCACGACTCTCGTTTGTAGTCATGAAACTAATAGAATCACCTTCATTGACGTAAGGTTCGGTGGTCATTGTCGGGTCAACTTCAATTGCGCTGGGGATGAAGAAATAGCTATCTGCTGTGACAATATCCGTAGACGTACCACCTGCTGAACTCGGGACCTTGACTTGTTTAATCAACTGTTGCCAACCAATAGGCAAAGCTTTAACGATTCGAGAGTCAAGGTAAGTACGAACAGTCGTTCCGCCCCAGCCGTTTTCATTGCTGGATGCTTGACTCAGTGCCATTTTCTTTCCGAGGGTGGTTTTCTGTAGGAAGGTAAGGGAACTACGTTTGCTAGAGTTGCTGAGATAATAGCGTTTAAATCCACAAGCTTCAAACTCGAATTCTTCATGAGTCCACGCAGCGAGTTGTCGGCAGGCAGCGTCACCGAGGTCGGCATACCAAAGCTTCGCCCAGTAAATGACACCAGTAGCAAAGTTCTCGTATGCGCCATCGTCGGCTTTAGCGCAACCGAGCACCAGAGTGGCGTCAGTCTTGGTCAAACGATTTTTGGCGATTTCAACATAATTGATGTTGTCGCCATAGCAGTTTGCGCAATAGATATGGATACTATTTTCACCTTTGATGTGACGCAGAACCAACATGTCCCGAGTATCAAAACTTGCTCCGTCGGTAGACCCTGTACCCCAAGAAACCTTTGCAAGACCATTTGCCCAGAGACGGAAGCCATTTGTTCCATTCGTCTCGTAACATTGCATCAGAGTAGAATTTCGACTATTGGAACCAGCCATTGAATAATCGACAGCTATGACCCAGTCACGGTCCTCGTTGAGCAACTTTATACCAGTGTCGATATAGTTGCTGCCATTGAATGCAGTTTCTCTGGAGATGATAACATTCTCAACGATGTCATCATAAGTGAAATCGTTGCCCATGCGAATTGTAATATCATCCTTGTCCTCGACTACCTGATTTGCGATACCGACCTGATTCATTGTATAAATTTCAACAGGTCGGAGATTTTTCAGTTCTTTGCCATCAAAATATCCGGTGGTATAAGCGCAGCTATCGAACACAGCATTGATATCTTTCTCTCCATTAACGTAACCGCCCTTGTCCCAGCCACTAAACAGATAGAACTTGAATGCAGTCTCTTCAGCTGTATAAGACGGAATGTCTCCATCGTACAAAACCAGACTGCCATACGGAGCCTCAGTATCCTGAAGGATATTGCTGTGGTTCATGTAGCGAACATGATATTTACGCACGGATTCGGTATATACGGCAGTAACAGTTTCATTGCTGAATGCAGGAGCAAGCTCTGTGTCCCATCCTTTGAAAGTAAAATCAGTGCTGATAGTGCTTTCATATGTAGGAATCGAGATAGGATTATCAGTGCGCGTAGTAGGATCAACTGCTTTGGCTCCCTTATCAACATACTGAATATCCAACACAGAACCGTCTTTATTAACGAATGTCCATGTATACTGCTCGATAAGAGTGTTGTATTCAATAGTCAGATCAGGCCACTGAGCTTTAAAGTTTTCCAGCTGTTTTTCGCGGATAAGCGGCAGATGTACAATGCCCTCGATAACAGAATGATCAGAATTGTAGCCGTTCTCGTCCAGACCGGTCATGCCATACAACTTATCAAGCAGAGTTGTATCGCTCAGCTCCCAGTTGATTCCAGTGACGCGAACACGATTCAGAGAAGTACACTTCGGTAGCATCTCTTTCAGGTCAATGGTCGGGCAGTCCTCAACAGTCAGAGTAGTGATATTCTCATAGCTCGCGATAGAGAAGTCGGTTAGATAACGCAGATTCTGAACCGATAGATTGGAAATTGCAGGCAGTGTGGCCTTTTGAATTTTGCCACCTTTAGCAAAGGCAACGCCTGTTACGCCTGAACCATTAGCAAGGAACTCGGCCAAATTGACACATCCAGTCAGATTGATAGATTTCTTCAAATTTGGAACATTCTGCAGATTTAGATGTTCAAGCAGGGTATTGTTACCAACAGCAAAATCAGTCATGTTAGTATTGGAGTACCCTTCGACACTAGAACCAATCTGAAGATCTGTCAGCTTAATACCATGACTAAAATCAACATAGCCCGGGTAGAAACCGGAAATATCACCGATGCTCTGGATGATAGAGGCGTTATAGATATAGACTTCAGTATCGTTCATTGCTTCGATGGGGCAGGGGACTTCATAAGTCTGACCACGTTTGCCGCGCATTTTCACAGGATTGGAACCGTACCGTACAGAAATGTAAGTATCGGCATACGGAGTAATATGGAATGTACCGTCTGGCCGTACACCAGTCCAATTGGTCGGAGTGTAACCGCGAATGGTCATATCATCCGAAGTGCAAGCAGTACCTGTATACTTGGACGCCATATACTTTTCCTGATACCGCTGGAACTGACGCCGCTGATGGCGCTTATTACCGTGCATCATGGGCAGATAGCTTGTCGTACCATTGTCCTCATAAGTGCGGAAATACTTGCGCCGCATATCCATGACCCACAAACGCTCGGGTTTCACATCCTGGTAGTCCTCAAACTTCTTTAAGATACGAGTAGAACTCCATGCTAGGGCACTCTCGCGGTTTAGGAACATCTTTGCGAGGTCATCTGCAAACAGGTCGCGAATCTTGCACCACAGCTTAGAGTCGTGCGCGTTAAACACACTCTTTGTGCCAATAGTATCCATGTCCTCGTAACCATAAGTCAGAGTTAGACCACCCTCGTTATCGTTGCCCATGGCAGTATCGTTATCGTAATCAAAACAGAAATCCCAATGCACAAGGTCTGAGGTGTGCGGGAACACGTTCTTTGCGCGGTTATCGACCATGGTGTGGCGCTCAGTAAACAGGTAATGGAACAGTGCAGAATCCTTGACAAAGTAATTCTCGAAATTTTTCTTGAACTCCTCATCGTCTGCATTCACAACCCAATTCTGTACCCGAATCCATGCGTCTTTTGCAGCCTGAATCTCTTCCTCAGTACAATCCTTATTGATATAGCGGAATTCAAAACTGTGGTCGCCATCCCAAGTTTCCTCTGAGAAGTCGCCGCTCAGGAAGCGGGTCTGTGCATCGGTGTTGTTATCAATCTCAACAATGACTTCCTTGTGATTGTTCGGGTCCATACCCATCGTGTCGCTATTTTTCTTGGAGTTGCCAAAATCACCACAAGCATAGAAATGCCACTGACCATCCTTAAAGACGGTTGCGTTTGTGGTATCTGTCTCTTGAATAAACACAACACAGGGGTAGAATGCCATGGTGTCGCGTACCTTTGGGTTGTCCTTACGAGCTTGACGAATGTACGGGTTGAACTCATTGAACTCATCTGCCAGCAGGGCATTGTTTGCATTCTCAGAAGAAGCAACATTGACTTTGATATTAAAATACTTCTCACCAACGCTGTTTTCTGTAAATGCATACTTGCTGCCAGTGTTTTCATCACCAAAGGTAAAGCCACCAGAACAATCGATATCAATATTACGACCAGACTCACCGTATGCGTTAGAGCTGGTGCCCTGTCCCTTGTGGGAACCGGTAGCGATCCAGTTATCTTCCACGGCGCGGCCATTCTTATAAATGTGCTGGATGGTCGTATTCGGGACTTCGTTCTTCTTACCAGTCGTAAAGGTCGGAGCAGAGATTTTGATAATACGCAGGTTGGGACATTTTTCAGCCAGTAGGTCAGGATTCAGTTCGCCGCTGACGTCTGTAATATCGTTACGAGTATAGCGGTCAATCATCTCTTCTGCATTCTTAGCGTCAGCAATAAAGTTGTCGAGGATCTCATCATCGGTAAGATTCATCATGTACGACTTCATGCGATAAACCTGAACATCACAATCATTAGAACCAATCGTAATGCCAACGGGTTTTGCCTGAGTGAAGTTGTCGCTAGAGGCATACAACTCAACCTTACAGGGAATACCATCAAGCCACAAAACCATCTCATTGTACTGGCTGTCAGGCAGGATATTGAATTCAAACTCCATGAAATCATCTTCACAGGTGGGAAGGTCAATACTGTTCTGTTCACTGGTCAGGGTGATTTTCTGAGCCTGAATGTTCAAACCGATATTGTCGTTCAGACAGGTAACGACGGTTGCATCATAGTTCCGTACATTGGTGGTCTTGAAGATGAGCTTAAAATTTTTGCCGGATTTCTTCGCATCGTCAGCGAACAGCTTATAATCAATGGTTGCGGTTGTGCCGGACTTCACACAGAAATACGTGTCTCCGTCTGCATCGATCTGGTAGCCGCCATTAGACCAGTCAAAATTATCAGAAACAGTCATCTTAGTGTTGCCATCAGTCCAAAGGCGATTTTCGTCTGCATTAGTTTTACCAGCAGGATTGAAGTCAAAAGCCAGATTGGTCTTGACAGGCTCGATAGTAATACCCAGCTCAGTCACAGTCACAGAGATGGTTTTAACAGTATCGCCACATGTGATAGTCAATACATGAGTGCCAATCGCTGCAGATTTGAATGTCCATGTTTGCATAGTGCGACCAACGGACAGAGTAGAAGTAGTGATGCCGTCTACAGCAAGAGTTACTTTTGCGGTTGAACTGCTGGGGTCATACACGGTATAGGTGATAGCGATGTTACTGTACTGTTTTGTAGTGTAGTTACGAACAGCACAGCTAATAATCGGAGTGGTATCGAGATCGCTCACCCACATAATATCCTTATAAATCTTATTGGATGTGACCGTATTACCGTTGATTTCCGCCGTCATATGAACTTCCAACAGATGAGCGCCATGTTTCTGGAGGGGTAGAGTATAAGTAAGCTGACGACCAGTAACAGTGGTGGTATTTGTGCCAACCTGTACGCCATCTAAAGTAAAGACAATAGTCTTACTAATATTGCCATACGGAGTATAACGGAAAGTCACCTCATCACTGTAGATAAGGGCATCATCGAAAATGCTCTCGATGTAGAACTCAATGACATTGATACTCCATGTTTTAGTGCCGACGCTGCCCACGTTATCAACAACAGACAGCTTAATATTATTATCACCGCTATGAAGATACTGAGTAATATCGAAGCTGTTCTTACCCTGAACAATAGTCTGTGTAGCGACTTTAGTATTTCCAACATACCATGTGCCAGTTGCATTGCCGGTATCGTCTCCAGAATTATCAACTGACCTGAAATTGTAATTGATGATAGCAGCATCGCCAGAAATAACAGTCAGAGCAGAACCGTCCAAGCGCTCAATAGTGATAACACTGGTGCCGCCTGTGCCACCACCGCCACCCTGAATAACAACGGTAGTCTTAACACCGCCGTTCTCCAACAGACTCAGCTTAGAATCTTCATAAGTGATGTCATATTCCTTACCAGACTCTTCGGGGTTGAAGTCCTTCAGTTTTTCCTGAATCTCCGCAATGTCCGAATTTGCGGTATCAACAGAATCCTGAATAGAAGAAATGTTGCTCTTGATGTTGGCAATATCGGTCGTAAAGCCACTCACTGCGGTCTTGTCGGCTTTGTCAGCCAAAAGCTTATCGGTTGCTCCCTTGTTGTAATAGTCGCTCTGAAGAGTAGTAGGGAGGTCGCCTACTTCGGTCTTCAGGTTGTCCAGTGTCTCTTTTGTTTCAGTAAGAGTGTTCTGAACAGGGGAGAGCTTTTCATCAATTTTCGCATCGACAGTTTTGTTATATGCGGTCACCCAATCAACGCTCGGGTCAGTGCTCAATGTAATACGAGAAATCTCCTGTTCTCCATTCATAAACTGAATAATCTGAGTCTCAGGAGTGTATTTCACGTCAAAATTAGCCAATCCGTCAACAGCATTGATTTCATCACGAAGCATCTCGACAAAGCCATCAACTTCAGTTTTCTTATAATACTGGGCCAACTTTTTATCGACGCTTGCAACAGCATTTTTTGCATCATTGGCACTTTGTTTGGCTTCAGCCGCCGCGCTCTGTGCCTCGCCAACTTTCTGGTTCATAGTAGCGAGGAAAGAGGTATACCAGTCATCTCCAGTCGGATCAGTCATCTTTTTACCAGCAAGAGACTTAATGACGTTTAATTTGCCATTGGGGCGAGAACGCCACAAATAACTTTTTGTAGTGCTGGAATTTGGAATTGTGACTGCACCACTTGCCATCAATTCAAAAGCGAGCGTGCCATCCTTTGCGGTAGCATTATCGCTCAGCAACCATCCGAATCGAATCTTGGTATCATTGAAAGTAACATTGATGGGGGCGGCGTAGTTTTCCTCATTGTTGGCGTTCATATAGTGAATCTGAATAGTCATGCCCATCAGGTCGATACCGTCGTAAAAACGAGGCATTTCAAACGGAACAATTTGACCGTTGTTTTCCTGAGTGACATCCACCTGAGCAGAGTTCACAGTAATATTGCGATTCTCGTCGATTGACGAATAAACCGTATCCTCATAATCATCAATCCAAACGTACTTGTCGCTACGGGTAAAGCCGGAATCTACCGCAGCAAACGCCGCTACGTCATTTAGATCCATCGTCGCCACGTCTGCAACAACGGGTTCATTTTGGATTGCCGTAAAACTAGTCGTCATCACGGATTTTGAGGCCATCCGTTTTGACTCTTCAAATGATAATGCCATTTACTCACTCCTTTGCTTTACTTCGCACGAGCGAACTTATGTAGTAGTTGTGGGATTATTGTTCTTATTGACATCAGAACGAAGGTCTGGAAAATATTGATCAAGCATCCAGTCCTGATAGATGTCGTATTTGCTTTCTTCTTTACCATGTCCTACAATGTAGGGATAATAGGGGAAATACCGGCTCATAGTAAGAGACATCGTTCCCTCGCCGAGGTTGATACTAAAACTTTTGATAATCCAATCAACAGGTGTTTTACTATTCAAATATTTAGCCGCATACTGAATTTTTTCATTAACATCAAGCCACGGAACTAACAAAATAGGCACCACCAACCCATCGGTTAATCGTGCCTTCTTCCATAATTCATATTTAGCAACTTCCATTGCCTTTTCATCCGTGGTATAGTTGTCATAGTCTCCGCCCGAAAGTATTTCATTGCGACGACCAATTTTTTCAATTGAGAATTTTGCGTTATACAAATCATCGATATTGTCTGGATCAGTCATGCAGACATATTCAAGATTATCGCAGTTCTCTTCTTTTTTTTCTGCGGCAAGTTTATCGCCGGTCGGTACAGTATCTACCAATTTGACCATAGCATGAGATTGCTGCTGTCCAATAAAATAGAAGTGCTTTGTATCAGGGAACCACTGAATAACATAATACTTTCCCGCTTCCATGATAGAAGGTTCCTGCTCAACGTCGTTACCATCAGCGTTAGGAACAGATTTATAAAGCAGGGAAGTTTTTGTTGTAGTCTTCTGTTCAGTCCCGCCACTTCCGTCGGCCTTAACTTCTGTTGTCACAAAATTAACAATGATATTCAAGGTTTTGCTTGTGATTTTCGCAGGCATGATAAACGATATATTCGCCTCATCATCAACAGCAAGTTCTTTTACGGTCAGTGTAAGAGAATTCTTTTCGGAAGAATAAGTTGCAGTCGAAGAATATGCGTCAGAATCGATTGTGGCACCAAACACTTCAACACAGTTTCGAACCGTAGAATAATCCACTGTGGCTGACTCACCATCTGCCGTCACCAAACTTGCAAATAAATCTGGGTCGAGTACAGGCGGGTCATCAAATCCGCTCGGAATTTCGTGACATACGAACACGTCATCATCGAAATACATCTCAAATGGATAATAGAGGTCGCGTAACTCAGTCAAAATCTGCCACAAAGTTGTACCAGTCTCATATTCCAAATCGTAGGGAACATTACGCGTCCAATAATCAATCACACATTTGCTAAACTCGCTCATCGGCTGTTCAGTTAAGACTGTTTTAATGACAGGAGCGATACGTGTTCCTTTGTTGATTTTGGTTTTTAGACCAGTCAACTGTCCAGCCAGATCGCCATTCAGTCGCGCCACAAGATCTACGCAAGAGCATTGCACTGTATTCGTAGTTGCGTTATATGTAAATCCATTTGATGAGATAGAAAAACAGCCTTGATTAAACCAGTGAACGTCTTGATTTTTAGAAAATACATTTATACGTTGCACAGATACTTTTTCAAATTCTTTATTGAACGCCTCATTAAGCTTCTTCTTCGCTTGAATAACCTCGTCTTGAACATCGTGCATAGAATAACCAACATAAATGCTAGTAGTACCGTATTCTTTTTGAAGCTCTTTTTCGCTCCAACCAGCAATAGCACTGACATCAGCAGCAGATAACATACTACCGTTTACTGTTTGTCCCTGTATTGCCGCAATCATATTATGAACCTTAACAGGTTTTCCCCAAAGTGTCATAGAAATACCTGTTTTATCCTTGAGTAGAATCGTGGCCGGGTCTGTAGATGTACCAATAACTCTTGAAAGATACCTGGATATTTCTGAATTACATAGAGGGATTAAATCACCATCATCAGGTTGAAAAAGAGGAGTGTATGCAATTTGTAGACCATTAAATTTATCATCGCAACCAAGAACAGTAGAATAATCTCCTTTATTGATTATGGCTTCCGGGTCTGGTTCAAATGCTTTTTTAAATTCTGAAAAAACTAAAGAACTAAGCCATTTCCCAACGGTAGTCCCAAAAGTTGTCTCACCATTCATCTCCTTTACAAACTTAGAATAGTAAGACATATTATCATCGTTCCACTCAATCACGCCACGATTGATGTTATCGATATTCCCGTATTTTGCATGACCTTCTTGAGTGATTTTTGAAACTAAAGCATTATATTCTGCTTTGGCTTTCTTATATCCAGCAGATTCTTTTGTCTTTTTTTCAAGTTCTGGGTACGAGAGGGAAGTAGTTTTGGTTCTTCCTTTTAGTCCGATAAAAACACGAACATTTTTGCTTATCCAGTCCTCCTCGTCAAAAGCGGAGACAACACTCTTTTTGCCGAGATACAGCGTGGTATTAAAGGTGCGTCGAATATCCGATTCCGAATCAACACTTACAGTTCCATCAATCGCAATGCCTTCCAAAGAATCGACAGTTGCAAAATCTTTGTCCAATAAATCAATGCGACAATATATATGAGGAGAATGGCTTTTTAAAAGAGCGAGGTCTTCATCTGTAGGTAAGTACTTCATGTTGTACCTCCTACCGGCAAATATTCGCTCAGTCCATTACTGTACATGTCATCTTCACTCTCAATAGATCCGATTTCGACAAAGTTGAAACTCAACGTACCTTTGTCATAATGCTCAGAACAACTTGTAGTAACACTGCCATTTACTCCAATTAGCCACTCACGCCCATCAAACATTTTGAGAACTTTTGCGTCTCCGTTAGTAAGCCATGCTGAGATTTCTTTACGGTAATCATTTCCACCGTCAACATCAAATTCATCTTGAGTCATATCGAATTCAATACCAACGCCCGAAAAATCACCAGAGTAATAGTTCGCTTCATTGCCAAAATACAGATAGGGGTATTTGCTACTCATTGTTTCGACGATAGAAGCAGTGCGTTTTAGCTCAACACTGTCTACCTTTGGCTCAAGAAGAATGTGATAAGATGTTTCTCCATCTGTAATAATTGCGCCATCAAATTCACTGACTACTATCTTTTTAACATAGCCCTTTTCAATAGTATTAACAACAGGAGACACAGCATATTCATAAGGCTGTTCGCGCCCAGCCGCATACCAGTCAGTGTGTTCCATTATGACATATCCGGTATTTTCTGAATGCAATTTTATTCCATGAATAGTATCAGAGAATGGTTTAGTGACATTCTTTTCGGGCATGACGCTAATCCTGAAATACGCAATACTATCCTTATAACTTACACTCCAAGATGACTTGCCCTAAGTCCCAATATTTCGTGTCTTGTTAAACATTTTTGAAATCGACTTCTATAGGTTTTTCATAAAAGAACCAATGGAGGAAAAACGATCCAATGCCTCATTATAGGTATATTCTTTTCCGTTGGAATAATATTTAATACTTGTTTCTGCATAGCCTAAGAATTTTTGATTTTTGTCATATGCTACAATTCTAGCAATATATCCATCAGCCGATATTTCGACTGATTTTAAATCACTTGCCGGGATTAGATTAGTGCTCATTGAGATGTTATCTGTAGTAAATACTCCACTTTGACTAACATAGCCATTTGACCAGTTGGGCAATAAGAGTAAATCGTTTGATAAGTCAACTTGTTTTTCATAAATAGTCATCCATGTGGCATCTAAAGGCTTTTTGCGCTTAAACCGAAGATGAGTAATGTTACTCTTGACATTGGCTGGATATTTTGCAAAAAGGTTAATACAACCACGCCGTTTATCGTTTTCTGCATCAAAAATTACTCCATCAATTTGTTCGCTATATTTCGTCTTAAACTGTTTGAACCCAGTATCAAGCTGGTAGCCTCCAACTGATTCTGCTTTAGCACGAACATAATAAACACTATTATTGTCAAGGCCATCAACATAAAAACTCTTCATAGAGTCACGGTAATAAAAACATTGTGACTTTTTGATTTCGTTTTTATTAGAGTCATAAAGATAATATTCATATCTATTGATAACTTCACCCTCAGCCGTTTTGTAGGTATAATCACAATCAAAAGAGTATGAAGGTGTAAAGATAATTTTAGAAGTGGAAATGTCGGAGAACGCCCTGAATTTAATGGAAGGTTTCTCATGACAATAAAACAGAATCTTGTCACTATATTCGCTGAAAGTGTTCGTACCAGTTAATCTGCAACGAATCATGATATAATAAGGGTCATGCTGATTTACGAGGACACCACCTTTAATTACAAATTGTCGAGCTAGGCCAGTTCCAGTGGGAGCTACTGTGCCAAATTTATAAACAGTGCTATCTTTTGACTTGAAGACGATATAGGCAACTAAGTCAATATCGGCATATGCTCCGAACTGGAATGAAGCGTCTTCGTTAGCACTAAATACATTGATTTTTGATAGAATTGGTTTCACTGTATCACCTCCAAGTTAATCAGATGTTGTAACATAACAAAGCGCACCCTCAGAGTTTATTTTCAATCCAAGAGTGCTCAAAATGCTGTCAGCAGTGATTGCATCGATTTTTTTAGTCAACTCATTATAGTGAGTTTTTTCTGTCCTACTTAGACCGCTAAAATTGGTTGCCAAAGCGCTAATGTCATTTTTGTTTGTAGTGACCTGTGTTTTTGTTGTCGCATATTCATCGTTTTTGAATGTACTTAAATCAGAAGAAACATCATCAATCCTTTTATTTAAAGAAGCATAATCGTCAGATTCTTTTGTTTGCAAATTATGTATGTCCGCCTCATTGGTAGACACACGGTCCTGTAATGCGACAAAATCGTTCTTTTTAAAAGAGTCAAGATCTATATCTGTAGAACCAACTGATTTTTTTAATTCCGCATAATCTTCTGCTTCTTTTGCTTCACGACTTGCCACACGGTCGTTTACGGCATTTGCAGTTGTATCGTCTGTGTATTTTGTGGCTTTCTCCCAATCACTATGAGAATAAGAGCCAGTCGCTCCCTGCGCAGAAGTACAGATATATAAATCGCCATTACTGCCTAAAAACCATAAGTCACCAACATTATATGGAGGAGCAGGAACGGAACGGAAAACTTGACACTTGCTGTCGGCAGTATTTTGTGCAAGAGCGGCAGAAGCGAGCGCATTGATAATACTTGCGTCAATTATCTCATACCACATATATTCTCTTTTTGACTCAGTACTATTAGCCGCTTCTATCCACCGATAGCATTTTCCAGTATCAATATCATAATAAATCTCGTTTACATGATGCCATTCCGTATGCCATTTTACCCATTCTACGGCAGGTGCATTCTCTTTCGTCGGGACTCCATGTCCGTAGTTTGTCTTAATGGTGCCGCTGATTTGAGCTTGAGTGTTTTTGTTAGTCGATTCTGTCTGATTGATTAAATTGGAGAGATTTGTATCAATTTTATCGACGTTATTTGATAAATCACTCAAGTCCGAAGAGATCGTTCGCACCTTGGCAGCTTCCAGACTTTGATTTCCTTCAGTCAAAATAATATTTCGAAAATTCTTTTGCATTGCGGTGACAACGAGTTTTTGGCCGACTTCATAATCACGATTTGTAATCACGACATATTCGCCACCAAATGCGGCAATTTTATAGGTGTATCCATTTTTAGATGTAATAACCCCGTAAGAAGAAACATCAAATTGCGCGTTCGCCACTGCACTCTTGGCGGCAGAAGAAATGGCCTCAACTAATACATCTGTTGCACTTTTACTTATGTTTGACACTTTCTTTCACCTCCAAGAAAAATATAAAAGCCGACCCGCTGGGGAAACTCAGTGGTATCGGCATTGTGTTTTAATATCCTCTATTTAATTTCGCTTATTCATTTTTTGAGAAAGTTTGTTGGGAAGATTACGGACAATTTCGTTTGCCAAATCTTCTGCTCCACCAACAGGGTTCTGAATAACAATATCTCCAATGGAAATATCAATATTAGAACCGCCGTTAGAAGACAAGGAAGTCGTTCCGTACTTAGACATCTGATCCTGGAACCAAGCATCTGGATTGCCACCCATCTCGAAGAGACGAGAAGTAATATCTGCAGGAACAACTCCATCGCCGGTTTCAAGATAAGTATAACGCCCAGCTTGCGGTTGACGAACCAGAAGCTCGGAACCTTGCTCGTCAACATTATACTTACCGGATTTTTGAATGTTTCGAGAACCAGAAGCTTTTTTGCCAATGAGTTTATTGACGAAGCTTTTACCCGCATCCGCGATTTTATTGACAGCTTTTTCTGCTTTTTCTTTAAGGCTACCGCCAGAAGATTTAGAGCTACTGCCGCTATTCTCATTACGGGAACTGCTGGAAGAGCTGGAGCTAGAACTGCTGGTGTTGGAAGAGCTGGAGCTAGAACTGTTAGAATTTTTACCAGTGGCGGTATTGTAAAGATTTTTAGCCCCATTGGCAAAACCACTGACAACTTTTTCACCAAATTTCCATGCAGAAGAATTAGTGATTTTATCTTTGGTGGAACTTACAGCGTTATTTACTTTGCCGCCGAGCCAAGAGTTATCCCACTTCTCTTTTACGTTAGAAGCAATTCCTTTGGTCGTAGTTACTAACCCACTGAAAGCGTTGTTTACTTTGCCGCCGAGCCAAGAATTGTTCCATGCATTTTTTGCACTACTAACTGCGTTGCTTCCAACTTCATAGATGTCTTTACCAAGCTCTAACAAGCTCTTACCGCCAGAAACAGTCGTGGGAGTACCACTGCCGCCACCAGAAGATAGACTACTCGAAGATGTGGAATTATTGCTAGTAGTAATTTTGGTAGTAGGAGTTGTCTGACCTTTATTGTACAGATCGTTTCCAATCGTACCAAAACTATCACGAATAGAAGAAATAGTGTTATCACAACTCTTAGTGATGCTATCATAAGCTTTCCCCATGACCCACGTAATATTTTCACTAAGATTGGTAGCACCGGGCTCAACATTCTTCCAGGCATTTGCCATTTGGTCAGGGAGAACTTTATTCAAAGTCTCTTCACTCTTGGATTCGATTGTGCTATATGCACCATTGATTGCACCTTGAGTATTGTTAGCCAAGTCACGAACGCCGCTTTCAGCCATACCCCAGCTATTATCGAAACAAGCTCGCACATCATAGAGCATTTTCTCGGTATCACCAGTGGTATCAGCCCAAGCTTTAGAAATAGTAGACTCCGTTTTAGCACTCAGGTTGCGGACGCCACCACCACACTGATTCCAACTATTCTTCATCTTACTAGAGATGGAATCCATTGCATTAGAACAGCTATCTTTCATAGAATTGAAAGAGTTTGCCATCTTATTAGCGTTAGACTCACTCATCTCGTCAGTCATGGATGCCATTTTGTTAAAACCAGCAGTATATGTGTTTTGCATTGACTGGAAAAGTTTCTTCGTGATACCCTCGACCTGTTCTGCGTTCAGTGCAGTATTGTCTCCGATAGCGGCATAGGTATCTTTAACCAGCTTCTGCATATTGCCATACATTTCTTTACTGGTTGCATCAATCTGATCGTCACTCAAGCCAACCTCTTTTGCCATATCCTTCCACGTCTTCTCGAACTGAGATTTCATGGAGTCGAGCTGAGCAAGTGTGTTGGATTTGGAAGAAGAAATGAGATTGTCAAGAGGATTACCTGTACTACTATTACCAAAGCCGAAGAATTCACTAATTGAACCCTTTATTAAGCCTCCGCCCTTTATTGCGCTTCCGATATTCTTTATTTTATCAAACCATTTCGAAATCGAAGAGCTTTGACCGGAAGAGTTTATAGTGGACTTAGTTTTATCTGTGAATGTAGTAAACTTTAAATTCAACCCACCTAGAGTCTTAACGCTCTTTGAAAGCAGCGTAGGAATAAGTCCGGTCTTATTGTCGTCACGAATATCGTCAACGGCCTCAACTACTTTATCAACTTTAGAGTCAATGGCAGTGTTTTTGCGAGCTTGAGGCGCAGAAGTAATAGTCGTATATCCGCTGGAAGCAGCAGAGTTGCGAGAGCTAGGTATTTTAGAGACTACGTTCTTGACCCAGCCGATAGGATTCTTGGCGATTCCCATTAAAGTCGCGGTTTGTTTTGCGGGGATAACGCCGTCGCCCTTCTCAAGCTGAGTCAGACGTCCTTTCTCAGGAGAGCGGACGATTATCTCTTCGCCTTCCTCATCGACATTGTAAGTGCCGGATTTCTTGATAGATTTGTCGCCCTTGGCACGCTTACCGAAAAGCCAACGAATAGGAGCTGTGACAACATGAACAATAGTGCCAAGCACACCGCGTTTTTTTGTGCCATCGCTAGATGTGCCACCAAACAAGAATTTTCCAATGCCACTAATGGCTTTAGTGATCGTTTTGCCAATACTCTTGACTATTTTCCCAAGAGTTTTGCCAATACCAGTTACAGCTTTCCCGATAGTGGAACCGATTTTTGCGAGACCGTTTGTAAATGAGCCGCCACCGATTGCACCGACAGCAAGCGTACCGCCAAGGAGAATCGTACCGATGACAGGAATATGACTGACCGCAGCCGCAATAGTTCCGGCAACGCCAGTACCGCCTGCAGTACCAATAGCGGCTTTGACAGTCGTACCAATTCCTTTGAAAATACCAGCAATGCCAGAGAATAGCTTGGTTCCGCCCAATGTGGTGCTAATGTTACCGAAAATTGAGCCAAGCCCGCCAATCGCTTTTTGGGCAATCGATGCGACTCCACCGAACCCCTCTTGGAAAACAGACGCTAATCCGCCACTACCAGAGAAAATTCCCTGTGCTGCAGAGACCACAGTCGTTTTTACATTGCCAAGAGATTTTGCAATAGCCTGTCCTAGTTTAGAAATCTCACTAGTGCTCTCTCCAAGGAATCCTTTTGCTGCAGCGTACTTATTAGAGCCTCCAATGCCAAGGAAGCTCTTTCCTGCATCCAAGAGACGTCCCAAGAATCCTTTACCAGAACTCTTATCAGAGAACGTACCAACCGCACGCTGCAGACGATTCTACAGACCCGTAATTCCACCGCTCTGAGTAGACCCATTCAGATTGCCAAGCACGTCTCCAAGTTTAGTCAGCGTATCAATCAGTGTCTCAAGCTTGGTGATGACATTAGACACATTAGTTGCTCGCTGGACCGCCTTCATATTGGAGACAACAGAGGCCATAAATCCATCGTAGTGACCTTCCATCTCTGCAAAAGTCATGGCTTCGAACTGGGAAGTATATTTCAGTTTCTTCTGATAGTCGTCCCAGCTTGTGCCAATAAGGTTAGTGGCTTCCTGAACCTTATCTTTGAGCTTATTCAGCCGGTCGATTTCTTCCTGTTTCTTGTACTCACGGCGCTTGCTGCTGAGGTCACTCTGAGCGTCACGAACTGCACTTGCATCAGCCTCCCACTCGTAACCATTCTCGCCATAGACGCGAGTGGTCTTATTGGCCTGTGCTTTTGCGAGAGCATCCTCGGCTTTTTGCAGTTCAATCGCACGCTCCTGAGCATCGTTCTGCTCATTCAGCGCGTCGATACGTTTGTCGATGACATCCATCCATGCGTCGCCCTGAATTTTCAGATCATTAGACTTCTTATCATTGGCGCTGTTCACGAGGTCAAGCAGGGAAGAGAAGAGATCTTTGATATTAGAAAAGATAGTCTGAAGTTTGTCGGCTTCGTATGTCATGCCGGCGATAGCATTCACACCGTCTTTCTTCAGCATATCAATCATCTGCTGAATAATTTGGGCTTGATCTTCAGTTTCCTTTTTGGATGCAAGCTCTTGTTTCTTGACCTCAAGCTGTGCAATCAACAGCTCAACCATTTTGTCTCGATTGAATACTAACTGGTCACCGTTCATTTCGAGACATGCTAAATACTCAGGCTGCATCGTGAGCAGCTTCTGCATGGCATCGACACTGAGGCCACCATATGCGTTATACTCATTCACCACATCATCGAGGTCAGTGAATGCGCTCTGAATGTCTTCAATTTTTGTATTGACTTCATCGATTGTAGAGCCCAAACCATCAAAGTAGTCCTGAACAGAGATAACGTCGTTCTCGATATTCTCAGCGGATTTCTCGTAGCTTTGAGCAATAGCTTCTGCGGCCGCACCGCCTTCAGTACGAGCAGCTGTGGCTTGATCTTTTAGCGACTTGACCACCGCATTCTTAAGCATATCACCACTCAGATCGATTTTGCCGGTTTCTTTGTTGAAAGCTTTTCCGATCAGCTCGGGGTCGTACTCGCTGTACTTGAGCAAATCTTGCAGAGCAGAGGACTGGGCCTCGGTGCCTTCGTAATCGAGTGCGCCAGTTCGACTCTTTTCAGTCTTCTCTTTGACGGTTTTACCGTTATCCCATGCATCTTTGAAGGTATCAGTGATGCCCTTGGCCTCTTCGAGTGCGGCAGAATAACCTTCGATAGCAGCGACCAGATCCCAGTAGGACATGGTCTGCTTCTGGATATTGCGGTCTGTCCACTCAAGAATCTTATTGTACTGAGAAGCAGTGGCATTATCGCCCTTGATCTTGGCCTCTTTAAGCTCCGCTTCCATCAGATCTTGGAATTTGGAGGTTTGAATCTCAAGTTTTCCGGTTACGTCGTTTTTCTTGAGGAGGGAGGTATACTTATCTTCGAGTCCAGTCAAATCCTGAACTGTTTGCATTGAAAGATAATTTTGCTCATTGAATTCTTTCATAGCAGAGGTAAGTGTAGACCATGCGTCAAGGAATGTTTGAGCGGCACCAGAGGACTTATTGGCAGAAGCACTGAATCCGTTGAGCTGATTTTTGAGCCCGCTTGCACCGTTCATGGCGTTCTGCATATTTGTACTAATCAACGAAAGTCGCGTGTTCAACGCATTCATAACAGACGAGATTTTCGCTTCTATCTCTTCTGTATTGTCTCCATTTTCAGCGGATCGGGCAGCAGCAAGGGCACCAGCAAGCTCTCCAGTTCCAATTGTGGCATTTTTTAATGCAGGAGCAAGAGCTTCAAGTTTATTCTTTTCGTCTTCAGTCGCTTCGGTAAACGTCTCTGCTTTTTCTGCGGCATCTCCCTTTGCAATCGCATTTAATTCTGATATCGCCTGAGAAATGGCTTCCATCTGCGCTTGCGCATATTGAGTGGCCAAAAGATCGGCATAAGCGCTCTGGTTGACCTGAAGCTTTCCGTTCACAAGTTCAAGGGTGTTGAGGTATTCATCGTCCATCTGTAACAGAGACTGCAGTGAATCGACACTCATATATCCATACTTGTTATACTCTTCGATGGCGCTAGAGCAGGTCTTATAAGCGGACTGGATGTCGTCAATAACACCCATAGTCTTTTCAAGTTGTTCTGCATAACTGTCTGCCGAAGAGGCGTTACTTGTCTGAATGATACCGAATGCTTCAAAAACGCCAATTAGATTTTCGAAAGAAATTTTGTTATCATCGGCAACCTGATGTAGTTTTTCGAGAGCGGCTTTTTCAGCATCAGTTTGATTGGTAGTGTCTTTATCGATATTGATGATAGACTCACCAGTCATCCCGCTAAACGCACCAAGACCATTAAACATCTTCCAGTCACTTTGCTGGGAGTCGCCATTGTCCATGTCGTTTTTGATTTGGCGAACTTTTTCAGAGAAAATATCGAGGTTAGTGGTATCAACAGTGGTATCACCTTGCGCATTCGCCAAAGCTTTAGTGGCTGCGGTCATGGCGTTCGTGCCGGCAACATATTCGTCCTTGTACTGGGCAAAACTGTCGGTATCTGTCTTGTAATTGCCCATCTGCTCGGAAACAGCAGTAGACAATTCTTCGACCTTGGTTTTCTGGGATTTAAAAGTTTCATTCAGAGCATCGAGTTCTTTCTTTTTATTTGCATACTCTTTAGAATCTTTTCCGCTAGAGGCTTCAATTTGGTCAAGTTCAACCTGAAGATCACGACGTTTTTGAGTAGTATCTTCGAGAGCTGTCGTATACTCCTGGAGAGATTCTGTTTTTGTAATATCTTTCCCTGTAGTATAGTCGCCAGTCCAATCATGTTTCTCTTCAAAATCATAAATGCTCTTTTCAGTCTTATCGTTGACAACAGCACTGGTATCCTTGTTCGCTTTATCGTTTGCATCCTTTTCCAGCTGCTTCTTGAGTTCGAGTTGAGCCTGCAACATATCATTGATGGCTTGCAGACGCTCACGCTCGGCAGGATCAACAATGTCCTCGATTTTGTCAACGTCCGCATCCTTCAAAGATTTGTTCAGCTCGTCAATCTTGGACTGGATCTCTTCAACATCCTTAGTGGCTTGTTCAGCTGCATCATGAGAATCATTCATTGTCTCGACAAGCTCTTCAGAACGGGTTTTAAGGTTCATCAGATACTCAACGGCTTTAGACGCCGCCCATGTAATCAATCCAATACCAAACGAAATCGCCGCTTGTTTTGCAAGAGAAAGCGTAATCGTAAGAGCGTCAAGTGCAAATTTTTGTGCCCATGTTGTAGCTGTTTGTACTTGTTGCCCAAGAACAGTAGAAGTAATTGTAGCTGCTAATTGCGTTTCGGTTTGATTTGTGGCTTGAAGTGCTGCCGAAACATTGTCTTGAGAAAGTGCGGTTTCAAGGTTTTGTTGAGCAATGTCTTTACTTACAACCAGATAATTCCCAGCAGAATCAACGAGTTGTGCGTTCTGAATAACTTCTTTTGCTTGTACATCAGAGAATCCATTAGCTTTAAGAGCACTTTCAACCAAGGAGCCGCTGAGACTCTTCTGTGCTGCAGTTTGTTCAAGAATAGAACGGGTAGCATTTTGAGCCGCGTCACTCAAATCGGACATCTTAAAGACGGCGTTCTGTTGTGATTTGTCAAGACCGGCGAGCTGTGCAGCGAGATTTTGAATGTTAGGATCATCTGTTTTGTATGTTTTTTTAGTATTGTCAATGTGAAGACCGCTTGCCTTTACCTGTTTTGCTTTTCCAATGTTAAAATCACCTAGGAGCATGAAATCTTGCAATAGGCCCGGCATTTTCTTAAGTTGAGCAGACGCCGAAATTGCCTTCTCCAATGTCCCATCAAGAGATTTATTGATCTCTACCATTGACTTATTGACTGTCAACCTTTATACTTGTATCAGTGGTCAAATGATACAAAAGTGTCAGAGGTAAAGATTATGAAATTCGGTGAAATGAAGTATGATGTGCCATTTGAGAAAATCAAAAATCATCATTGGGATTTTAATTCTTGGCAGAATTTTATGATAAGACGAGAAGGGAAAAGGCTTTACAATGTGCACAAAGAGTACTTATATTTAAAAGAAGATCCTAACCTAAAAAACGAAGCTGACTTTTACGAATCAGTAGTTTTTGCATATATGATGGATTTCGTGAAGAAAACCACTCCGCAATATTTTGAATATTACGATTCTGTTTATGGGAAAGAAGACTTCGATAATAAGCATTATAAAGCAATAAATCAAACATATCTCAATCGTTACACAGAATATCTTCGTGAACAAGCAGATCCTGGTTGTCTCGAACGTGAACGCCAAAAAGAGGAAAAAGAGCTTCAAGAATCCATTGCTCTCCACGCGGCAATCGCCAAAATGGACGAAGAACAACATCCTCATGTGGAGTGCCCTTATTGTCATTCCACCAACACCGAGAAGATCAGCACTATGAGCCGCGCCGTGTCTGTGTCTCTCGTAGGTGCGGCCAGCGGGAAGATTGGAAAACAGTGGCACTGTAAGAATTGTAATAGTAACTTTTGATATCGAGGAGAAATCATGGAAGCATATAATCCAGTCTATGCGATATTATATGCCTACTTTTCAGAAGATGAGGATGTAGACGATCCTGAAATTTATAAGATAATTCTGGCTGATTATGAATTTAGTATTTTGCCAGAGCCAGGATGCTATGAATATCCCGTGTTTGTTTTGCGTGGCGACGAAACGATGAAGAATTTGTTTGATGCGGCTATGAGAGCAGCTGCGACAGGAGCAGATTCCTTTCAGATCGAGAAAGACGGACGGACTTTAAAATACACTATCCTTGAAACAAAACAGGTAGATCAAGCATTGGCAGCCCAGTATCAGATACCTCAAGATATCGACTGGACTGATGATGAACTCCATACTGTCACATTTTATTTTAAATCAAACAAGTGCTTTAGGGAAAAACATCACTGTACAGCATGTCGGGCAAGAATAAAACCAAAGCCGGGGTATGAAAGTTTTACAGAACCGACTACTATTGATGTCATTCATTGCGACGAGTGTGATAAATACTTTGTGACGAAGGAAATTTTCATTGCAAAGGGTGGTTGCTGGAAGTATTATGTTTCGGCTGAGTTTGATCCGTCTATGTCTTCCCACGATAAAGAATTGGCAAGATGGGCAAGCTATTATAGTAGCACACAAGAAATTTTTGATGACTTTGCTCAACACACAAGCATAAATAATGATGGATACACAACTACGAAGCCGGCGACACAAAGACAAAGACTGCTCCGATATTTTATTGACTCTGGTAAATATACAGAAGGAGAGATTATTCAGTATTTTCATGAACAATATCTTGATACAGGATGGCATGGAGAAGAAGCAACTCAAAAGGTTAGAAGCGATTTGAATTATTTGTTGGATTACTGTACAGAACTTAAAACAATCAATGCAAAATTAGAACGTCCATAACTTCGCTGTATCTGTGTCCATTGTAGGTGCGACCCTCGGGAAAATCGGTAAGCAGTGGCATTGCAAGCAGTGCGGCAGCAACTTCTAAGCCTGCGAACTCTTTACTTTTTGTCTTTTTATGGTAGACTTGAATGAAGACTGAAGAAAGGAGGAAGCTATAATGACCAGAGAAGAGTTCAATAAAATTCTTTCTGAAGTACGTGAAAAAGAAATTGCCAAAGTTTGCGAGAGCTTTAAGGACACTAGCGGCATGAGCCAAGAAAATTTTTTGGTTAAAGTCATGGCAAGTTCTATTACTGCTTCAGAAAGTATTGTTTTATCCGCTCTCGAAAAAGCTGGCGTACTTAAATACGACGACTAAGCAAAGAAACTTCTTGAGGCAATCCTCTGACAAGCTCTTTGGCGAATGACTGGATATCGCCAACAGGTTCTCGCTGCCCCTTGATATAGTCAAGAAGGGCAGTGAGTTCTTTTGTATCAATTTCAATTTTCATATACTTCACCTCGATTAAAAATGCAAAGTTGATTGACGTAGCTATTTGGGGCTGGGCAAGCAGAAAACCAAGTAAACAATTCTATCACAATAACGGTGGGTACGAATGGTGAGCCGCAACTAACTAAGATGTCATAAATAAAACACCCAGAACCTCGTCAGTTCTAGGTGTTTTGCATTCAGTCAAATGGATAAAATTCTTTGATTTTTGGAGAGCCGTCCTCATATGAATACTCAAAATATTCAATTTTTGAAGACGGAATGCATAGAATCTGCTTGCAATTATCATCTGGGGTTTTATCAATAGAGTAATAATCTTTTAAGATAACCCAATCATCGTCTGCTGTATAAACTGTTCCTGCGTATGCCATTCCGTTTGTCAAATATACAACAATATAGTTGTTGTCCTCAAAATCCAATACCTTTAGCCAAATATTTTCTGGAAGAGTTACTCCAAAAATAGAATCAACTCCAAACGGTTTTACTCTGACTATAAAATAAAGCAATAGAGGAATAGTAACACCAATTACAATGCCGCAAAGTAAATTGCCTGAGTCTGTCCAAACAAGGGACGCGACAAGTTTAATAATATAGCTATATACAATAGACCAAAAGATAAAAACACTATGGTCCTGCTTTTTAAGGAACAGAATATTATATAATCCAATTGCGATAGCGCCCGGAGCAAAATAGGATAAGAAATCCGGTAAGATTTCAATTAAATATTTGATATCCATTCGATTTTATCACCTCATTTTGGTTTGATCTTTGGGTTTACACCCGGCTTTCTTGGTTGAGGTTGCGGTTTGTACGTAAACGTACCATCATTCCGTTGCCCTTTATTTCTTTCTGTACGAGGATTCCGAGGTGCGCTTCCATTGTTTTTGTTATTTCCCGCCATGATTCAACACTCCTTTTGAAAGAGTGTATCATAGCTTGACGCCAAAATCAACCACAAATAGTAATGCCCGGCCTCCAAGCAGTAGGGAAGTCGGGCTTGTTCATTATGATGGCTACGCCTTTGTTACTTCAGCAGTTCTGCAATATCTTCGGCAGTCATGCCATTGGCCAAAGCGTTTGCAACGAGTTCTTCAGCTTTCTTCTTATTGGCTTCAATAACAGCTTTCTTGTCAGCTTCGTCCTTCTTTTCAGCAAGACGAGCTAACTCTTTATCCAACTTTTTGATTTCAACTTTCTTGGATTTCAGATCAGCTTTCAAAGAATTGATGTTTGCAGTAATAGAAGTGACTTCTGCATTCAACGAATCTTTTACGGACTGCTTTTCATCGATCAATGCGGCATAATCGACAGGAGCTGCTGCAATCATGGTAACCTTGTTTTTGCTTCCTTTAGGTCTCGGCATGATAAATACCTCCGTAAAATGAGTTTATACGATTATATTTTTATTATAGCCTGCGGCGCACGAACTGTCAATATGAATCATGTCGAAAGAAATCCATCTTCCATTTTATCCATGATGTTCTTTATATCTGCTTCATGATTGATAGTGTCGCCGTATTTAATTTCTCCTTGAGCCGGAAGCCGGAAGCTAAATATAGTATGTCCATTGTAATTGCTTATTGAAAAATCTGTACGAGAAAGAATATCCATTCCAATAATAGCGTCGTAATCACGATTGCTGTTTTTTATAACTGTAAATTCCTCATTAGTGAAAGAAATATCAGAAGATAAAATTAAATTTGCAGTAACAGAATGCCTTATCGCTTCGTCTTCGCCAAATTTGACCTGATAAATGTTTCCTGTTTTTGGAAAATCCAATCCGTCAACAATCCATTGCATAACATAGCTCGCAACAGCTCCAGTGTCAACAAGAATTCGCACCTTTGCTATACGGTTATTGTGTTCAAGTATTGCAGGGATTATTATTGATTTTTGCACTTCATTATAGATGATGGTATATGTCTTTGATTCAGCCATATCAATATCATTCTTTCTTTATTAGATACGATTCGATTGGACCAATATAATCATCTTCTGGTAATAGTCTTCTGCTTTCTTCCATGCATTTGTCATAATACGAATCCATAATTGCTTTTTCACCATTAGATAAATTATGTCTCTTTCGGAAATATCGATGCTGCCATTCTAATCGATGTGGATAATCAAAATACCAAGCCCATGCATATCTTTCACAAAGATATTTTACTTCTTCATCCATCTTCTTCCTCCTGATAGTATCATATAATAATATAATTGTCAATGCTGTAGCTTTTTCTCCACTTTTGACGGCAGGGGAGAGACCACCTGTAATTTTTCCGCTGGAGCGTGTTGCGCCAGCAGTGATTTGGAGCACCCCATAGTGAATCTGCGGCGCTGTTACGCACGTAGTTCCACTCCGACATTATGCTCTCTGAAGCGTCTCCTAACGGAGTTCCTACTTTATTATAATAAGCTCTGTCAGAAGCTTGCCTGCGGATTCCTTTCGGTTCCCGGACGAGAATTACCCAAACTCGCCACAGCTTGCGCTGCCATGTTCGTCGGTTTTACTAAATACTCCCTCATGCTTCGCGATGATATAATAAAATACCTGCGGAGCACTTGTTCCGTGTCACCACCCGGAGTATTGCTGGGCACAATCATGAAACCCGTCATTTTGGGTTCACCCAGCTGAGTTATAAAGGTTGCGATACCAGCACCCATTGGAATAGCGCCAGTAAATTTAATCATTGCATCTGCGGCTTTTGTAAGTCCAGTTGCGAGAGATACGACAGTCTTGACCAGCCCGGAGTCAAGTACATCGGCAGAAAGAGCTTGGAAAGATGCGTCAAGTTGAGCAAGACGACCCTGAATAGAATCAAGGTATTTCTCATTCTCTTCCCATGCGACGTTTGCACTATTTGCAGCGGATTCCATTGTGGATTCTGCTACACTAAAATTGTTTAGAATAGCACTAACTGCATTTGCGTTTCTCTTCCCGCCAATCATTTCAGTGACATTTGCCTGCGTTACATCGGACAGGCCACTCCATACTTGGGACAACTCTTTCATGATTTGATATGTACTCTTGAAATTTTTGCCATCCAGCATGATGTCAACGCCAGTCAGAGATTTCAATTCACTGCGGAGCTCAGACACAGAATTGGCCATACCGTCAACTTCAACGCCTGCATTCTCTGCGTCACTTTTAGCAGCACGGAGATACATTGATAAACTTTTTAAAGTTGTGCCGACCGTATCTGCATCTTGGATAACTGCGTTTGCAGCAGTACCAAGCGCAATAGTTTCTTCCAGCGTATTATTAGCGGCTGACATAGCGGCAGAACTGCGAGTTAGAATTTCACCAAGGTCTTTTGCAGTAACAGGTTGCGTGTTTGCCACAGCGTCAATTTTATTAACGACGTCTTCAGCTTGATCGGCTAACAGCCCAAAGCCTTGCAATGTCGAAATCAGATACGAAGACGAAGTGTTAACATCGTCAATCCCGTCTCCCACGTTACGGAGTAGGGTAGAGTAGGTGGCCATATTCTCGGCGTCTTCATCAGAATAGCCAAGCCGCTTCCAATCTGCGGTTGAATTGATATAATCACTTATAGATACGCCTAACTTCTGAGCTTGCTTTGCAGCACGTCCCATGTACTCTTCAAGGGATTCTCCTGCATACTCACTGACTTTACGGAGTTCAGTTACTGCCGTATCAATCTCGACCACATTCTGATAAATCTTACGCATCGCATTTTGAATCTGATGCAATGCGGTCATAGTGATCATTGTACTCAAATGCTGACCAAAAAGATTTTCAAATATATCAAGAAGGTTTTTCGATTCGAGTCCAAGGTCTTTAGCGTGCTTTTTAAGTTCTGCCATTTTTTGGCCAAGCTTATCTGCTTGCTGATAAGCGGTTGGACTATTAAGTGCGTCTCGAAGTTCATTTACTTCTTCTACAAGTTTGCTTTGCTCAATTTTCGGAAATCTCTCAAGATAATCATGTAATTGATTTTGTAAGTTTGCAATTCTTGTTAGTGCTTGTATAGAAGCATTTTGTTGAACAGCTTCATTTGAAATTTCACTGATAGAAATTCCAGCTTTAGTTGCCGATTGTCTTAGACTGTCATAAGCCTCAGAAAGTTTTTTGATTTTACCAGCAAGATCGGGATAGTTGGCTGCCCATTTTTGAGCAATCTCATTTTCATCTGAGCCGATATTTTCACTCAACAAAGATTGCAAAGAATGTACTCGCTCAGAAAGGGCACTAATATCTTGATACTCGGGAAGCGCCGTTTTGTTACGTTTTTTTAGACTCCACATACCAGAATCAACCTGTTTGATCATGGTATTAAAATTAGTGATCGTTTTTTCAGTTACCTTTGAAGTGCTCTTGTTTAACTCGTCTTGTGCTTTTTTGAAATCGGAAATTTTTTGCTGCAGATTTCCAATGGCAGATGCAATATCCGTGAAAGTATTCAGTGAACGATCTCCGCTCGCGACAAAAGTGTCAAAAGACTTCTGCAACGCATTGTATTCTGCAATAAGGCTGATATTTTTAGTATTTGCAGAAGCGGCAGACAACTGTCCAATTTGCCGCGATGCAGATGTGATTTGTCCGACACCTACGACTCCGTTAATATCAGAACCAGATTTTGAACCTTGCTGTCTGTTCTGAAGTTCGACCGCTCTAATATACTTGTCCGCATATTCGGCAACTTCTTTGAAAATATCCTTTTGTTCTTGCAAATCGCGAGTAAGATTGTCCGTCCACTGAATCAAAAGTTCTTGAGCAACACCAACCTCACCCATTTTCTGGACGTATCGGTCCATAGCTTGAGTCGAAGCATCGTAAGTAGAGGCTTTTACTAATTTTACCTTTTCAGATTTGGAATTATCCGCAGTAGAAGAAATTGGCGGAACATTATTAACAGAATCAGGATATTCAATATCTGTGATTTTTGCTTTAATATCTATCGGAGTATCAGGAATTTGAATATCTTTTTTCTTGATGTTGATTTTACCGTTGATAACTACAGGCTCTTTGGGGACATCAATATCAGAAGATTCAATAGTAACATGACCCTTTAATTTTACTGTGCCATCACTTTTTTTTTCTTTTTGGGGATTGGATGATTTTGTATCGTTGATTGTAACATCAAGTGTTTTTAGAGATGATTCGAGTTCGGCTTTGATATTTGCGATTGTATCAGACGCCGGTTTCAATTTTACTGTCGCAGCAATGCCTGAAAACAAATTGTCTACATCTTGTTGAATTGTCGCCTTGTCTGCTTTAATTTTCAACGATTCAATGGTTGCTTTGCTTAATTTGGAGTCATCTATCCCATCGAGAAGAGTTTTCAAATCTGAGGCTTGTTTCTTTAACAGCCCACTATTAATATTTGTTTTGATAACCAGTTTGTCTTCAAGCTGAAGGGCTTCTTTTTTGTAGTCGTTAATTTTACTCTGCCAGTTCGCAAGGGTACTCATAGCCCTGTCGTAAGCCATTACATAACTATCAAGGTGTTCCGTGTCAAAATAGCCAGAAGCATTTGATTGATTGGTCTTTTCAAGCTTTTTGTCGTAATTGGTTTTAGTAACAGGCTCTTTGATTGAAGGAAATTCAAAATTTGTTTTATTACAAAGATCTATAAAGCTTTGAAGATCTTCTCGTGCATAACCAATACTTTCAGCCGCTTCGGTTGCACTTGCGCCAAATTCTTCAAAGAAATCTGTATCGATACCAGATAAAGCTCCCGTTAAATCTTCTTTTAAATCTGTTTGGGTCGGAAGCATTGAAATATTTGTAATGAATTTTTCAATGGTATCTAAGTTATTTTCGATGTCAGTTTGATTCCAACCAAGGGCTTTCATTATATCAGGAGATTGAATACGCTCATAAAGTGTAGATAAAACATTCTCCAAATTAGAGACATCCCTTGAAATGGACGTAATATTTTCTTTAAACTTACTTAAATCTCCGCCATTCACCCCATCATAAAGCTTTAGAATTCCTTCGCGAGCTTTATCGAATAAAGCTAATAATTTTTCAGTAGAATTGTATCCATTAAGCCCTCTTGTTTTTGATAACAGTTGATCAAATCCCTTTAGACTATCAGAAGTTTCGTCTATCGATTTTTTGGTGGACTTCATCTCTGAAGCAAAAGATTTCGAAACGGATTCCTTTGAAATTTGTTTCCCACCTAAAAGATTAGAAGAGACTTCGGCCAACCCATTTCGATTAGAAGTTAGATTTTTTAAATAATAACTTAACTGCCGATTAACCTCTTTAAGTTCCGTTTTAAGTCTTTCATTTAACTCATTACTGAAATCATTGACATCTACATTGATGTGTACTCTTGGGAGATTTTTGATTTTGCTAATTTCAGTCTGAAGATCTGTTGATAGTTTTGCTGTATCAATAACAGGAGTAACAGTAACGGGCGTATCTTTCAATGCTGTAGAAATATTTTCACGAAGTCTTTCTTCGTTTGGTTTAACTTCTATTTCTGGAATTTGCTTGGCATTTTTTACCTGTCGTTCTACAGAAGTCTTAAGTTTTGCAGCATCAATTTGCGGATCTACCTTGACTTTGATACTGAGTTCTGGTTCTCTCGCCATTTTATATTCCTCCTTCTGGAGCAATCAATCTCCGAATCTAAAAAAAGCAGGCTTTAATAAGTCTGCTCATCTTTTTAATTATTTGGTTGTGTCGTGATTGATCCGCTTTCTCAACATCTCTACAATATCGGCGTAACGATAATTGATGTCTTTCTGCGTATTTGTCATAAAGGGACGCGGCTTCATCCAACGATAACGCTTATGTGTCCAAGGGTTCCGAATATTATCACTCTCCAACAAGCGAGGGAGCCCATCCGGATTCTTATACTCTTTATGATCGAGGCGAGGACCTTCAACATGAGTTTCGTTGTACACGGTCAAAGTTCGGTCATGTACAACATCTCTAATATTCGAATCGTCCAACAATCCGCCATTCGCTTCACGACGTTCGTATTCAACAGGGGAGTACGTTGCGTAAACATCCTTCTCAATATGAGATTTCATTTTGTCTTCTACATAATCTTTGACCTCATTTTTAAGAGCCTTGTTTGCGCGTCTCATGATTTCACGCTGAAGTTGATCGACAGTGCTGAACGATTTTTGAGCCATAGATTACTCCTTGTCTTCGACGGTTACCGGGAATTTTACGGCAGGCGTTCCATCAAGCGCACCTTCGGGAGTTTTAACGCTCCACTTATCATTCTTCGGCACCGGCTTCTTCAGATTCTCCTCAGCGATAGCTTCAATCATCTTTTTCATATCGAACTGCTCACCGATACCAGTCATAACCTCACTGAGCAGCTTCATCAACTCCTCAAACGGCTGATTTTTTGCAGTTGCCTCGAACAGTGCCATATACTGCTGACGCTCAATCTCAATCTTCTCGCGGCAAGCTTTGTTCAATGTACCAAGAATATACTTGCGAGGAGTTTCGTTCATCATCTTTGTGGTCTCGTCAGAGAAAGCCAGCTCACTCAGTTGATCCTGATTCATTCCCTTAACAGTCGCATCAGTGAAATACACAACAGCTGTAATGCGGAATGCGTAATCATACAGTGCTGGATCATACTGACCACCAGTCTTTGCCAGATCCACAACACCATCGACGAAATCCATGCGCTCCTTGAGCGTCAGATTGTTCTTTGCTTCCATAATATTAGTCCTCCTGTGTAATTTTATTTTGTTTAAGCTTCAACTGCACGGCCTTTGCAATACACATCGCATCAGCTTCGTCAGATGAAACAACCTCTCCATAATGATTGGCTACATAATCAATAGCCTGCTGTTTTAGTTCAGGTCGTTTTACTTGTCGTCCTTGCTTAAATCCAAGTATTTTTCGCTACTCAGAAGGTCGCAAAATCTCATAAGGAATATTGAACATTTCACATGCGCCAATAATTGCGCCCTGTAACTGAGCCAACTGAATAACCGTCTTGGCCGAGCTCTGTAGCGCAACGTCCTCGATTGCGACAAGGTCGGGGTGATTGTTTTTGATTCGGCTCTGAATCATATGACGCATTGTAGCTCGTCGTTCATCTGCATTCTTTATCTTGCTCAGATCAATAAGCGAGTGATATACAGTTCCGTCGTCTAACGTACAAACGCCGGTTTTTATCAGCGCTTGGTCAAAAGCTAAAACTTTTATAATAAACACTTCCTTTTCCTTTTTGGATGTGGTAAAATTCAAACTTGAAGAACACCTGCACACCCCTTTTGGGGCTTATTTAAACATGTGGACGTTATCATAGGGGCTTCCCGGAAATCCAGTAGCCAACACCTGCTGGTAGAAAGGAGACCCTATGGAGATTGATTTCGAAACGATTTGTTTGATTATCGGTCTTATTGCTAGTGTCATGTCCATCTTGGCATCGGCGAAGACTTTAAGCCAGCCACAGGCGTAAATGGGGCCAAACTACTCGAACGATCACTGAAGCCTCTATGCAAATTAGAGAGCTGGTCCGCTGTGTGGGTGTTCTTCTTTTGTGAGTTTCCTCATATCAACGCGCGACTATTTATCAGTCGTGCGCTCATAAAAGGGGTAGAGCCCCGAAAGACTCTACCTCGGTATGGGTATTATATAAATCAGCCCTCAGCACCCTCGAAGATCAGGTCGAACATGCGGTTCTCAGAGTCGGCCAGAACGTCGAAAGTCATAGTCAGAGAGACGGGATCACCGGTATTCTGCCAGGACAGCTCGAAGCTTGCCTGAGGAACGGCCTTGTACCAGACGGGATGTGCCTCGACAATGACATCGTCCTCGGTCTTGTAGGGAATAGAACCCTCGACGTGATATGCACGAGGGAAGTGCTTGGTGTCCAGAGTGACCACCTGAGGCTTGGAAGCTGCCTTGTAGTAATAGACGATGTACTCAGTGCCACTCTCGACAGTGACAGTAACCTCCTTACCAGAGACAGTAGCCTCCAGCTCAGTACCCAGATCGTCATCGGCCTTAAATACCTGAACATAAGTGCCGGCAGCATCCTCAGTCAGAGTCAGTTTGGTGGCGTCGGCAGCGGTGATCTTCTCACGCTTCAGGAAGTTGGCAGTCTTACCCAGATCGTTGCCGGACAGCATCTGGAAGACCTTGACAGGATAGACCTGAGCCTCAATAGTCAGAGTACCAGTACGAGAGCCGTCGAACTGCACACGGTTGGGTGCGCCCTGACCACCAGTAGCGAACACACGGTCACCCTCAAAAGAAGTAGAGGTGACGTTAGCCCAATCGACATTCAGGAACATCTTCTTAGTGGAATAGTCCAGCAGCATCAGATCGGCGACTTCGCGGTTGGCGAAATTAGCATTCTTATTTGCCATAGTTGTTATCCTCCTATATTTTCGTTTTCTTTATCAATTCGCTCTACCCACTGAGACGGATCATATTTACCGCCCCAAACGGAATAATTCATTTCAGCAATACTTAGTTGTTTTGCTTTTAATAGTTGTGAGAACGTATCTCGAATCTGACCAATCGTGAGATTGAAAATATTCGAATAGTTCAAGCTTGGATGAAAAGTGCAAAGCAGAGAAATCATATTGGGCAGCTCGAAATTCGGGTCTGCCTTTTTGTTTTGCGCAAACATCTTTTTCTTTGCTTGAAATTTTTCCCAGAATAAACGGTCTTTTTCGGATCGAAATTTTGGTGATTCTTCTGGCATATCATCAACTGAAATATCAAGTAGCTGCAGGATTACTTGTACGACCGTTTTGTAATTTGAATTATCAATAAAGCCGCCAACGCTCATCTTGCCGTTCCTGTCAATTTCTTTGTTGATCAAGATCGCTTGATGCTTTTCATCCCATTCCAGATCTCCTGAAATAAAAAGAGCTAAGCCCGAAATCAACTCGAACCTAGCTTCATTATCCGATGTTAGAATCCCAAACATCGTTAGAGTATTCTTTTGTTCATTTGAAAATTGACTCTACGGATTATCCATTTTAAGTTCGGTAGATAAGTCCGTAAAATATTTTTCTGGGGTATACAAAAACAATGTGAGCACTCGTTGATACTGATAATATCCCATCATGAGAATATCACTTAGAAGAGGAGAGTGTACTCGTCCGACTCCACGCACCATTGCCCCGTGAGGGCTGATATGGTCTATATAATTTAGTCTAATCATCGGCGAGACCTCCGAAAAGTCCCCACCCGATAGACGAGCATTCGACCATAATACGGTTGCGCGGGTTTATAAATACTACTTCCTGCCTATTCAAGCGGACCAATTCCGAACTCTGAATTACCGTTTAATATTTTATCAATATCACTGACAAGAATATCAATACGTGTACCAGCTTGCCCCTTACGGCGGTATGTTTGCATAAGGTTTTTACTGCAATATGCGAACACATAAATAATCATGTCTGTAATCGTATCACCATCGGTTTCCTGTGGAACAACTTCAACGCATAAAAAGGTTTTAGAGTTCTCCTGCGTATCGGGGATGTATTCGAACTTAAATACTCGTCCACCGTTTCCTGACCCATCCTTACCAAGCAGAGCAGTTTCAGGATCGTCAATGCTATCGAGATCTCCCAGAAGGACATCTAAGATATTATCGTCGTTAATCAATTTGGATACGATTTTATTTTTGAAGGAACCAATCTCTTCAAGATTCACATCAGATCACCTCCAACTCTACATTGGCGGTCAATTTGCCCGACCGAACCGTTAAAGTTACTACCGTTCCAATCAATTTCGGATTATCAGCACAAACCACTTTACATTTTGGATTCGAAACAGAATCCGTCGCATTTTTAAAATGGATTTCATCCGGGATATGATTTCCAGTTAAAGTCCATGTAGCTGATTCACAAGTCTCGCCGTCAATAGTTGCGGCGAATAATTTACCGAAACCGCCGGTCTGAATCGTTGGCTCGCCAGTAAAATCAATGGATAACACATATTCAGGTGTATTGTCTTCTACTGGTGGGTATACAATTTCGGGCGGCTCTACAGCCTCATCATCAATCGGCACATAATTACAAATCATCTTTTCTATGTTGTCGGTTTCTGGATTGTATAGATCCTGCTCGACGTTAAAAGAGAGGAAGCCAATCTGCTCACCATTGTAATCGATACGACTCGTCATCTGGTCAATCGATGTAATACGATAAGTTTTTGGCTCTCCATTGATAATTTCCAACATGAGACGTTTATCGATGTTTAGATTTGCAGAATATTCATCAAAAGGCATCTGGATTCTAAACTCGCGAGTAGAGTAGCTCATCGCTTTGTTTTCTTCCAAATTGGAATAGTACGGTTTTTCAACAGTGGCCCAAAGAGAATGAATCGCATGGGTTTTATCGTCCTGCCAAGTAATTTGTTTCTGACAGATCTGAATGCGGCCGCGAACAGTAATCTCATCCTCGGCGTCACGTTCTGTAATCAGCCAGTGGCTCTTACTCCAGTAGACGATACTGCCAATAACGAAATCTTCACCCGGGAGACTATGTATGATTTTTTGATTCATAACAGTTGACGATACAATATTAAGTTTGCGTGGCACATCATCAATCGTGACATCTTTATATGAGGGACTGACAGGTGCCAGCTTGCTCTGATCCTTTACCGCTTTTTTAACGATTCTGTCACGCTGGGTTGGACCATCAAAGTTCAGCATTTTTCTATATTCTGATCGAGTCATAGCCTCACCACCTTACTCAGTCAGAGAAGAAACTTTGTTGACTTTGAACGAATAACCATTCATTTCGGCCTTTAGCTTCCGTTCTGATTGCTGCAGTAAATCTTTCATCTGCTCAAGCAGCTTCGCAGGGGAGAATACAGAGAAATCTTTTGTACTCATAGCATTTTTCAGAGCATCTGAATTATAGACATATGGTTCAAGCCAGTGAATGATCATACTCAGCGCGAGAATGCTCTGTTCTTTGCGAGTCAAAGTGATGTTGAACTCTTCGAGCTCTTCGTCATAATCAGTCAAATCTTGAACGCAGGTGTCCACAAAATCATCAATGGCTAACTGCAAAAGGTCCTTTTCTGCGGCCGCAAACATCTCGTCCGTGTAGCCTTCCTTGTCATAATCTCTAATTCGCCCACGACAGCGGGCATAGATACTTTCAAAAGTGGTTGCCATAGCCCGCCTCCTTTATTTAGACAGTCTCTTCCAGCTCGACATCCAGAGAATCTTCCAGTGCCTTAATAGCACTACGGCTATCCAGCTCACCGGACTCAATCTTCTTCTTTGCCTCAGAAGCAATCGCATCCTTAGTGCCGCCGGGCAGGGTAGGAACAATCTCTTTGATGTCGTCCGCAGACATGGTAAACACATCTTCGAAATCATCACTGGTCAGACTGTTCTTGTAATAGCGCTCGACACCAAGCTTTTTAATGACAGCCGGGTCATCAATCAGAATCCAATTCTCCTCAAAGAACCGACGCTGGTTGCCGCGCATAGAGACAAGCTCGCGATACTCCATTTCCTGAACATCGCCAAAATCATCCCACTCAACCACATAGCCCGGGTTAAGCTTAGACTTGTAAATCAAATTGCCAGCACAGCCGCTTCGGCATTCAACCATAGTATCGTTTGTAATCTCTACTGCGGGAGTGGTAGCCACAGGTGCGGATGCAGATGCAGCAGTCTTGGGCGCAGCAGTTTTTGTAGTAGCACGTCTTGCCATTATTTCCTCCTATTTAATTAAAGAAGCGGCAGGGAATAACCCCGCCGCGTATATAGAACTTACTCAGACAGATTGTAAACACCGAAATCACGGTCAAAGATTACAGCAATGCCGGTGCGCTTCATCATCAGGAACTCCTGACTCATATCGGCATTATTCATCGGAGTACCCATCAGCATAGTGACGTCGCCCTCGGTAACGCGCTTGATAGGCTTGGTGTCGCCTGCAAAAACATACAGGACATTGTCGTCGAGGATGAAATCGTCAGTGCCGCTCTTATGACGCTGCTTCACGGCAACCAGCTCGGTGCCATTGAAACGACCGAAGTGACCCATTGCGTACATCTCTTCCTTGGCAGAATCGGACACAACAGCAGTCTTAATCTTACGCAGGGCCTTGCGAGTGCCAACAATCACAGCGGTCTCGCCGGTAGAAGCCTCGACATGATCGATCAGCCCCAGCAGCTTGTCCTCATCGAAAGAACCGGTCTCAGTGTAGGGGGCCTTCAGCTTCTTGAACATACCGACAAAAGCGTCGTGAGTAGCGTCCAGCTCCTGCTTGGTGAAGGACTTGCCAACCAGATCGACGAACTTGTTAAAGTCAATACGACCAGCCAGAACACGATTCAGTTCCTCATAGATCTTAATAGCGCGGAGCTGAGTATTGATAGTGATGTCCTGACCAGCCTCGATGCGCTGACGGCGGACGCCCTGGGTACCTTCGGCAATATCAGCGACGGCGAACAGGCACTCACGCTCGATATGGAACTTATTGGTGTCGCCCAGAGAGAGATTGCGATCTTCGACCATGTTCATGAAGAACTCATCGCCCTTCAGACCTTCCTCGTGGATGACATTCACCAGTTCCTCAATGATTGCGAAAACGCCGTTGCATCGACCATCACGGATCGCCTTAATATCCAGCTTGGTAGAACCGCCATTTGCCTCAACCAGAGCCTTGCGCAGAGCCTCCTGAGTATCATTTACGGAATAATCACCGGCGACGTGACCCTTGTAGCCATCAACAGCCAGCTTGATCAGATTAGAATCAATAGCCATGGTATAAACCTCCTATAATAAAAATGGCCGCCCGTATCAAACGGACGGCTTTATGTTATTTCTTTGAACTTTGGTATCACTTCAGAGTGATCATGTAGTAGGTGTAGCGACCATCGCCAAAACCAACGGTCTCGACGAAATCGATGCAACCAAAGGTCTTGTCGTCAGCGGCCTCCTGAATCTGGATCTTGGTGTCATCAGCAGCAAAACCGACATACTTGCCCTTTGCAGGAGTGCCGTTAAATGCCTCAGCAGTAGCAGAGAAGCCGCCTTTAGAAACATTCAGAGCATAAACGCGCACGGGCTTGCCAGCCTCGTTGACCCACTCGGGCAGATAGTGTGCCACGGTCTGATCATAGAACAGCTCAACGCCAGCGGTCAGATACAGGTCAGCAACGGTGGAAGTTGCGGTAGGAGCGGTAGCCTTATAGACCTCGCGACCCAGCTTCTCACCCAGAACGACCAGCTGAGCATTATCGATCTCAGCGGCATTGGACTCCTTGTAGAAAATTGCGCTCTCCAGCTGAGCACCATCCAGGGTGCCACCCAGCTTATCAATGCGCACAACAGCATGCTTAGTATTAGCCATAATTATGTACCTCCTAAATTTTGGTAAATTACTTATTGCCGAGATAGTGTTCAATCAGACCACCATACGCGACATCTGAACCGTTCTGGGTGCCACCCACGCCAAAGCGGACAGTTCCTTTGTTGTTTTTATTGGGAACATAAGAAAACTCAGCAGACTGACGACCAACCAGTGCATAGCACTTAGTCTCCAAATCGGCATAAGAAATCTCTTTGTTCTCCTTCAGTGCGGCGTATTCTGCATTTGCGCCCAGCTTTTCGTCCATAATCGCGAATAGCTCATCACGCTTAGCCTTATCTGCCGCTGCGATTGCTTCGGCTTCGGCCTGCTGATAAGCTTCCAGCATGGGCTTCATCTCGTTCACGGCAGCAGTTGCAGACTGGAATTCCTTGGTCAACTCGGTCATCTTGGTATTCATCTCAGTAAAAGCTGCGGTAATACCAGACAGAACTTCGCCCTCGTCCCAATCCATATAAGACACCTTCTTGCGCTTAGCGTTTTCGAAATCCAAAACAACATTGTCACCGTTCATAGAGTAGGGAATACCCATCAGCTTATAGGTGGAGTAGTCCATGACGATAACCTCGTTATCCTGAATATCGTTCATCCAATAGCGGGGAACCATATATTCGGGGTCCCACTTGGAGGGAGTCTTCTGTTCGGCCAGAATAGAGCTAACCTCGTCGGTCAACTGCATAATGGTCAGAGTAAATTCCTGTGCTCCAGCGGGTTCGCCTTCTGTAGTCGGTGCAGTATTTTCAGTGGGAGCGGTTGTGCCCTCATCCGCATTAGCAACACTATTGTTAGTTACAGGAGTTTCGCCTTCACCCTCTGCGGGAACAGAAATTTCGGTGGTCTGGGTCTCTGGCTCCTGCACGGCATTCTCTGCCGGAGGAGTCTCGATCTCGGGATTCTTGGTCGTGGTGTTCTCTGTTACGACCGAATTCTTCTCATTTTCATTCATCGGTGTTATATCTCCTTTCTCCTCATCGGATGGATTTTCATTTTGTGCAGTGTAATTCTGCTGAAGAGCCTGATACTCATAGAGCCGCTCTCGAATCTGTGAAGTGATGTCTTCAACAGAAAAATTGGCAGTAACGCAGCTGCCGGTCATAGCGGGCTTAATACTTGGATCGGTCGTAGACAGGATGCAGCAACCGTCAAATTTAAAAGACCCCACAGGAACGTTTCCGTTCTTATCTGCGGGGCCACAAGCCATATCAGTCAGCTCAACACTGTGATTTTTCGTACCATCGCGAGTAAAAATATCAACAGGGTCACTGAATTTTGTCCAGATCAAACCATCAACACGCAAATATTCCCGTTCAATACCGGTGCCGTCATCCTTAACGATCCAGCGAGGATTACAAGATTCAGGGATAACACCATAAGCTTGACCAGCATAGACGTACTTCACGTCCTTGTCGGTGATCCGCAGTTCATGTTCATGCCCTTTAAAGTCCTTGTCTTCCTCGTCAAGTTCATCTACAACATAGCCCAGGATCGGCGTATTACGTATTGTCGGTACTGCTTTGTTAATCGCGTCTTTTGTAAAACTGGTCTTATTGAGATTTGCTCCAGTATGCATTACATCAATGCTGACATCAATGAAGCGAAAATCAGAATTTGAGTATTCATTTTTCTTAGTGAAAGAAATAGGGTATCGCTCTTTCATCCTGTTTTCACCTCCGTTTCGTCATCAAAATAAAAGCCCTGACGAATCGCAATTTGCAACTCAGCCAGAGCATTCTTAAATATATTATCGTTAATAAAGACATATTTGTTTACCGGATCTATTCGAAGCAGCAGCGCTCCTCGATCAGTCAGAAACTTAGCCATCCCGGCGGCGTGAGACCCATGAACGATGATTTCAAAAATCTCTTCTTCCATATCAGCCCTCCTGTCGATCCGCGCTTACATTGCCTGCGTCAGATAGCCCCTCGCCTTTACTTGCATTTGTTGGGCGACCGCCTTTATCCCCGGCAGAACCAGACTGAGTATTAGAACTCTTAAGAGGTATCTCGGCATTGCCAAGACCGAGGATTTCATTTTCAAGATAGGTCATGTTTTCGTAATCAGTACCAGCGTAACCCGCAGTTGCAAGAGCAGCAGTTCGAGTAGGCATACCGTATGTGGCGTCCTTTAAATATCGTTCATGCATTTCGGCGATATTATAATGAGTCACAGGCAAAAAGTTGATACGGAATTTATAAGAACTCGACACAGACTTCAGCTTTCTGTTCACCCAGCGTTCCAACTGTCGCATAACAGCAAAAACAATCATCTGATCGTTTATAGTACAGAGATTTAATGTGGTGGCAGACGGATCTTCGCCGCCACCAAACAAAATCTTGTTAACACCGGCTGTAGTAAAAAATGTAGCCTCTGCCTTTGCAACTTCATTCGTGTCGCTATTGACGCCGCTCTTTTCGAAGTTCCAATCGGTAAGCTTCATAGGCGTCAAGATTGCGCCGATATTTGGCGGTAAAACATTCGTCATCATGTCGTAGAACTCTTTAGCGTCGTTGTAATCAATAAGAAACTCGCCATTGTCGCCAAGCGGAATTTCCATAGCGAGAGCTTTGTAGTTGTTAGTCTCACTCGCATTTTTACTGATTGCGCGATAATCTTCAATATCTGCCAAAGCACTAAACAGACTCACAAACGGGGGAATCGGAATATAATCGTGCTCATTTACCTTGATACAAATAGACTTTGTACTATCGAGCTCCTGCCATTTGTACAACTGAGTATTTGTCTTATATGTGTTGTACATAGTTTGGAACTCAGGTGGGTAGTTTGGCAATTTATCTTGATTTGAATCGAAGTATGAGAAATCGAACGCGAAATTATATACGCCATCTTCAATACTACTGATTTTACAATAATCTGCATCAAGATTTTGAAAAGCCACACTATCGTTTGTTTCCCACTCATATCCATAATAAACATCATCACGGAATGCGATGGTAAACATTTTCGTTGCTTCGTGTGGCAAATTCATAAGTTCGACTGCAGTAACACTAGAATAATACGCTTTCTTAAACTTGTTCGCATTAACCGTCTTAGAACGATCAAGCCTATAAGGAGAAATAGTATAAGAAAACGTGGACATATTTGCAAAATATTGAATCAGTCGGCGGTAGTAATTCGAAATATTGAACAGATACTTGCTCATCTTTCGAAGCTGCTTTTCATAGCTGGCGGGATTACCAAGATATGTAACGAGCTGATCCTTAGTGTATTTGGTATATGTCGGATTTGTTTCTGATGTTGATTCAAGGTTGCGAATACCAATCTTGGATAGATTAGCATAAACACCGGTGAGAAGGTCCTGATATGTAATATAAGAACTCTTGCCGTCCTTTGCATTTGTCACACGGACCTTTTTCTGCATTTTATCTTCAGCCATTACAGACCTCCCTTCCTTAATATCGGTGCTCTAAAGTCAAACGTGAGAGAAGTGGGTCTCCTGTTTTTCTTTTCCATACTACGTTCGACTTGTTGAGCGATATAGTAGTTATAAGACAGGGAAGAGTAGCGGTCTTTACGACACCCGGATTTCTCCTTGACCTTAATTACATTGTTTATTGTTTCATACCCCAGATTAACGAGTTCGTTTACGGCCAAGCCTGTATTGATATACGGCATCTGTAGCGCGGCTCGTTCGCTGGGAGACATCTTATCGTAACCTTTATAGAGTTTGCGTAATTGATCTTCGCAGCTATACTCGCTTTGCAGAAGGTGAATACGTCCCTGTTGGAAACCGCTACGGAGCCCGATGGCCACGTCACTGTTAAACTGTGAGCTGCCCATAATGGCCCAAATAACCTTCTTAGCATTTTTATCAGAACAACGATCGGCTACGTCGGGATTGTTGCAACAGCTAATAGCAGGATAGGTTTCACCGGTTTCGGGGTCGTATATATCTTTCATGAGCAAATCAATCAAGGGAATGCCCATAGAGCGAGCATCGATGCCAAGGTAGTCGCAGTCGAAATAATCAAAATAACGACGCAACTTCAAAGCTTGGTCTTGAGTAATCATACCTTCGACGTTTTCGGAGTAAACGAAGTTGCTTGTATAGCGCCCTGATTTATTCGGCATCATGCAGTTCAAAAAGATACTGGTTGCGTCGTTATCGTTTTTCTTGGAACTCATCAGTGCAATATCGGCAGTGAGAATACGAATCTCTCCGTTTTTTTTCTTTGGAATATCCATCGCAGCAGAAGAGAGAACGATATTTGGTGCATAGAAAGCTTTTTCAATGACGCGAGTTTTATTGATGTCATCAAATTGAAATAGTCCACCTTCAGTAGCTCCAAGCCATTCAACGAGCATCTCCATTGCGAACTTTAAATCTGAGAAGCCTGATTCACTCATTTCATCCTCAACAGCTTCCTTTAACAGAAGTCCCTCTTTGATACTCATACGATAATCAAAAGCACAACAGAAATATTTTTTACTTTGGTCAATCATATTAACAAAATAGTCCTTGCACTTTTCATAGCTCCAATGATTCTGAAACCATGCAGAACTAAGATAGAATTCTTGGTTTCGTTCAGCCAGATGTTTGTATTGTGGTTTGTTTAAAAATCCGGGGTGACGAACAAGATTAAGAAACTTTTTAAGCACCATATTGATAATATCTTCGTCCATCTGCCTATATTCATCGACCAAAATCAAATTCGCTCTTGCACCGCGCGCATTATCGGTTGCAGTCACAACTTTAACGTAACTTGTATTCCTAAAAATAATTTCTGCTTTTTGATTGTTGATTTCGAATTTCAATATTTCAGATCTCAATAATGGACTTAATGGTACAAGCTCCTTCATTATTTTTTCATCCAAAATATTTATAGACTGGGTTCGTACTTTACAAGCAATTACGCACTTCGTGCCCGGCCATAAAATACATTTGATAACAATGAAAACTGCAGTCAGAAAAGATTTGCCTAGCAATTAGTTATTAACCAGTAGTTTTTTATCTACTGCTCTGGAGATTTCTCTCATTTGCATCAGACTGTCGGTTCAGTCTCAGATTGGCGTACATTTTTCACATCGGGCACTCTTGGCGGGATTATATTTATTCACCCACTACGCTCTACGATGGCGAGAAGCCTTGCGCAATCCTCTCGCTTATCTCGGTATTAGCAGCTAAGCCTTCACCGATATTACCCAATTTTTTCATTCATATAGAATGGCGGCCTTCGACCGCGAGCGGCAATAAAACAGAAGCCTGTACTCCGAACCATCAGATACAACAAAATTTGTTGGAATAATTTTAAGTTCAGATTAAGATAGTCTTTTGCAAATCTCTGAGGATTCGCGCGATAGAAGGACGTTCTCTTGGCGACTGTGTTCATTATCTTTTCTGATTTAGTATTTGCTACTTCCTTATCTGTTAATTTTTCTCTGCTCAAAGTGAACCACCGCCTTCACCAACTCCGAAGATCGTCTCACGAAGGCTTGTGTCTGCCGAATCATCTTCCATAGATTCGGGTTTATGAGCAGTCCATTTCTCCATTTCTTCGTCGTATTCGTCTTGATATGGATTTTTTAAATGGAACATCTTCAGCAAAGTGCCTAGCACCCACACTCTAAAATACTTTCCAATTCCATCAACATCCTGCCATTCGGGTGACGGTTCCGGAATTGGCTCTTCTTCTTCCCACTTCTGAATCAGAGTGCCAAACGTATTCGTCTCGGCTAGTGTATTATCATTGGTTTGATTCGGCTTGATCTGAGCAGACCCCATCAAATTCTGTAGATTATCATTGGCTTCCTTGATTTTCTTGGTATCGCCCGTAGCGTCGGCCTTTTCACAGTTCAGTTCTGCCTTTGCGATACGTTTGAACAAAATCTCCTGTGCAGCCGTCTTGCATTCGTGACGAGTAATCAAGTTCTGATAATGCTCATCAAGGAAAAGATAGTCGCGCTCATCCAGACCCGCCCCCCAAAATTTGGTCATTTTCAGAGTAACCTTAGTACCAGTGGTCTTGCCAGCTGCGAGCGCATCCTTTTTCTCTTGGTCAATCGTATTATCATAGGTTTCACCAGCATGTTGCCGAATATTTGAGAATCCCATATACAGGTTGATCTTCGGTGTAGACGTCTTAGTAGAACGATCAGCCATGGCGAGAATATCGTCGGAATAGACCAAATCAAACATCATACATAGACGCTTAATGGCCTCATCCTCATTGCCATACTTTTTTGCATAGTAGTCAAATATTTTAGTTCGACACTCATTACACCACGGAAGATACCCGTCATTCCCGGCAAACCATTGGCTCTGTGTTTTTGAGAAATTAGTTTTCCGAACATTATAAATTTTCCCGCAGCACATGCATTTTCCACCGCTCCAAGAATCAGGGATTTTTACACGAGGAGACTTCTTATCTGTGGTAGTTCTGGCCATAGCCAATCACCACCGTTCCATCATCCGTCATGTCATCAAAACGATATCTTATTTCATTCTAGAGTTTAAGAATTGCATTCAGCTTCTTTGTTTTGCGGAATTTTGTATATACAGAGCCCGTAGTAGGGTGCTCCCCAATTTCTTCATAGAAAATTCCCATAGAACGGATAAACAACGCCGTTCGTCTAGAATAACAGTAGAAGTAATCGCCTCCCAAATCTTTTACAAATTTTTCTTCCATCTCTTTAGTTTAGAACCCCCTTTTTAATTTAATTTCGTGGGTGCAGGTTGCGGGGACGATCCGCACTATACTGGGTTATGAGCCCAGCCAGCACACCGGCGCTGTCACCTGCGACATATAAAAACGCCCCAGACCATAATCCGGAGCGTCAAAAAATCTATCAAATTATAATTTTACTTGGTTTCTCTAGCTTACAATCATACAGACAAATCAAACCATCATCAGCAATAACAGCTACGGCCTGCTGCGGAATATCATTCTTACGAATACCAACAGCGAAACTATCAGTACCACATACGCAGCCGCTCTCGATAACCTTCGTGCCATGCACTGTAGTCATTCCGTTCGTGTGGCGATGTCCGAGGAAGACTAGATCAATAGGCTGTTTCACCATCATGGTCAAGTGTTCAACGACGTTAGCGGGGGAGTCCTTATCTCCATGTGCATACATCACCAAGCTGTTACGAGCTTTAAATCCGCCAAATGTCGGATCAAGTTTATCTGTCTTTACTTCGATGCCCGCCAAATTTTGCAACCGTGCTTTCATATAGAACGGAATAAGCGCTTCAAGTTCATCGCCTGCCACCTGATCCTCTTTACTGGGGAATACTCGTGAGTGATTACCACTGACCGAATATACATCAATATGCTGACATACCTCATACAGCTCGGCTACAAAATTACTCACAAGCTCGGCAGCCGTCATGACCTGTTCGATGCTATTCTCGTTATTCTGCACTCTGGTGTTTACATGGATGTGGCCATTGATGAGGTCACCAAGCAGCAACACATGAATCTTCTCAGCAGCGTGGCGTTCTACAATGTTAAACACCTGAGCAACGTAGCTCTCTAATCGTGCTTTCAAAATCTCGCGGTTAAATTTATTCCAAGCAGAATCGATTCCAGCACCCGTATGTAAATCAGACAAACATACAATCACATCGCGACCACTGCCTTCGTACTGTACAATATTCAGGAAATCATTCTTGTCATAGGGCATAACAGCACTTGCGATAATATCCCTGATAGACTCAGCACGTGCAATATCTCGATAAACCTTGTTTGTTGCAGCCCGTTCATCTCGTATCTTAACCTGTTCTATCTTCAATCGTTGTAACTCATCTGCCACAGCGTCTCCGTGCATATGTTCAAGTGCGTAGTCGTAACCAGCTTTCCATGACTTATATTTCTTTCGATAAGCACATTCCCCATAATTGGAACTTGTCGCATCATTTAAAATCTCTGCAGCTTCGTTCCACGTCAGATTATGCTCATGACACGCATTGCCAATCCGCATCATATATTCATCGAAAGATTCGTCCTCCATCTTACGAAAAGCATTCTTTTTAAATTCGTCCATTCAGCACCTCAGATCTCAAAGTTGGAGATAGTGCGTTGAGTGCGATTGAACTCGCGTAGAGCCGCCTCGGCCTCAACATTCCCAGGAAGCTGAGTCAGAACAGACTTAATCTCCTCAGCATACCACTTATGGGTGGTGCGGGTAATATGGACATTGGGAATAACCTTCCGCAGATAAGTAGCCTCATTCTTAGTAATTTCAACCATAAATATTAGTTCTCCTTTTTAATTTAAAATCAAAGAGTGAAATATACAACACCCTTTCATATATTAAGAAAGTAAAGTTCATTTCGTGCATTTCGTTATTTTCGCCTATATTTTGCCAGTCGTGTTCGTTCCTTCTTAGCGGCGCATCCTTTGCAGTATCTACTGGCGTTTGGTTTCTCTGAATGATACTGTTCGCCACATACTGTGCAATAACATTCTTTCGGGTCAAACAGCTCACGCACGATAGCGCTTAGATTAAGCCGATTGTTTTCCAGCGTCACATTGAACGTGTACGCAATCGTGTCATTCTTATCAAGAGTAAAATTTGGGTACTGATATAGGCATCCAATATCGTCAGTACTTGTTCTGTTCAACAAGTGATAGTTGTCTGAAATTTCTTTCATGCCACGCACGGTATTGTAGCCGTCATCCTAGTTTTTCCCAGCACAGTACATGATTTCCGTTTGTTCTTCAAAGCAACCTCCGAAACGCTTCATCTTGAATTCGGTGTCTAATGCAAAGGTGTCGCTTCCGTACAGTCGGCAGAAGAATATCACCCCAAACAAAACGCGAAGTTGCGCATAGTTGATGTGATATTTCCGACGTGCCTCAGTAATATAGTTCAAATCTTTCTGATAAAGCACAACTTGATGTACGTCAAGTATGGGCGCGTTATTTTTGCGGCCTCTGCTGAACGTCTGGATCAAGTGGCTGCGGTCATAGCTGACAGACTCGGGATTTTTCATCCGCTCATAATAAATCGTGGCGCATTCAATAGGGGAGAGGGAGGCCCGCTTCAGCAGGTTTCGCAACATCAGGTTTGACTCGTGATAGTATTTCCAGTTGTCAAGTAGTATATTTTCATTGCAGTAAAATGTCGTATAGGCCATAAACCATCCTTTCAAGAACGTCCTTTCCATGCTAAATTCAAAAGCATGATTTGATACCATTTTAAATTTATTCCCCAGAAATCTCGTACAAACAGCCAAGGATTTTTTCGGTATTGTTCAACATTATGAATTTCACGCTTCACTGTTGTGCCCCCTCTACAGGCTTCATCTCACTCAATACAGATTCATGAGCGAATTTTTGAATACGTTGTGCTTCATCCCAGCTAAACATCATCTCGCCGCAATTCGCGCATTTCATGGCGGTAACATTTGAGGCTTCGAGTTCCTGTCCACGACAGTGGAATGTATATGTTAGTCCATTTGTCAGTGTCATGATTCCGCCACACTTTGGGCATTCCATCTGCTGCGGAGCTTCCTCCTGTTGTGGCTTCTTCTTTTTGAATAGATTAAACATGATAAACTCCTTTGTTACTTTACTCTCGCCTCGTAAATTTTCGGCTCAGCCAGACTGTATCGCTTGCCAAGATATTCGTACTCGCCGTTCGGATCGTGAACTGGCAGCTGAACAGGAACCGGCTTGATATTTTCGACCACACCAGCGCCGGCCATGTGCCACAAGAACTTCTTGAATTTATTGGGATACTTCTCATAGCACAGCACTACTAGAATGTTGGCCAGCTCACGAACATCAGGACAGATCAGCTTGCACTTGTTACGATACACGTTATAGATTGCCTGCCAGTTGGTTTCATAGGTCTTAGCTTCTTCTTTTGTAATTTTATCTTTGAGGTCATTCTTGTAGAGCTGCCAATTGTGGCATTTCTTTTCGAAGAGAAGCTGTTCCTTACGGTAACGATTGAAATCAAGGAAGATGGCCTCGATCTGGTCAAATACCGACTGGTCATAGCCGATTTCTTTATCGAACATAATGTGCCAATCAAAGCTTCCGGCCGACTCTTTGCGCCACCGGACACCGCGCTCCCAGCGCTCAAGACTCATGCAGAGTAGATTCATGTTACTATGGGCTTTGCTAAGATTGTGCAGCCGTGCATAGTAAGGACCGTTGTATTTAAAGAAATATGGCATTCCACTTGCTTTTGCCCATTTACTAATCTGACGAGGAATAGGGTAGAGCACGCCGGTTTTTGCGAAATCCACAGCTTTCCCGTTTGCTACAGAAAGAAGATCAATATAGCCCTCATATAACTGTTTTGTTTCCTCTGTACGTGCGACCCGGTTATGATATACAGATGCCATGTTGCTGATCTCGCCAATCATACTTTTTAAACCACGAAGAGTACAAGCGAGCTTATTTTCAAGGTTGTCTACTTGGGCAAGACTAGTTACTTTGTCTTCAATATCAATAGTAACATATCCATCATCAGGGATAGTATTGATAATAATTGGCTCATTTGACAACAGCGTTAAGTCTCCATCATAATCGGCTCCCGACAAGCGTTGCGGGGTTATTGAAAACACGTTAATCATGCAGCAGTTGACAAGATGACTGCAATATTTTTGTGTCAATTCATTGTCAACACCTTTTAGCTTAACATGCTCTTGGTGACATATATGTGGGTTGCGTCCCAATGCGCGTTCACCTAAAATAACACCTCGTCTATCAAAGCTATAAAACTCATCGGCTTTAAGGCAACCCTTTATAGGAAGCTTCGCAATAGCCTCCATTAAAGCGATTTGATCTGGAAGCAGAAATTTAAATGTCGCATTAAAAAATAGCTTCCCACACTTAAATCCATTGCGATATTTATCGAGGAGACTATGGAAATAATCCTTAACACTTGGCTCATGGACCATTTCTGGATTGCGCATAATAGCCGCAACATAATGATTGAGTGGTCCAGTATTATCAGATAATGCGCCAAGAAAACAGTATGTAAAAATCGGATCGCCACTTACGATCTTTTCATACCACTCTACTGATTTATCTGCGAGATGTTTAAATTCATCAAATGGAACATTCTGTAGGTCTTGGATAAGCTGGTAATTTCCTAGGCTAACTAAAACCTCTTTATCTGCTTGATAATTCCATTTTGCAATACCTAATGCATGATCGTATTTCAAAGCAAGTTCTTTCATAGAAAAATCCTCCTTTTTACTGATGCTTGTTGATGA
>ERZ827126.487-NODE-487-length-56196-cov-5.690636_pt1 | contig 56196 bp, 29 predicted proteins | sample MGYA00519780_ERZ827126 | MGnify/ENA primary metagenome ERZ827126 (study PRJEB31778, sample SAMEA3449262) | human gut metagenome | biome: human gut; feature: human-associated habitat; material: faeces | place: United Kingdom | collected 2010/2012 ...
TGAGCCACAGGTCGTTCCACCACTTCATGGTCACGTAGTCGCCGAACCACATGTGGGCGAGCTCGTGCAGCACGGTGACCACACGGCGTTCCGCATAGGCGTCGGTGACCTTGGATTCGAACACGTACTGGTCGCGGATGGTGACCATGCCGATGTTCTCCATGGCGCCGGCGTTGTATTCCGGCACGTAGATCTGGTCGAACTTGGCGTACGGGTACGGCACGCCCCAGGTCTTGGCGTAGAAGGCGAAGCCTTTCTTGGTGATGTCGAACAGGTAGTCGACGTCCTTGCTGAAGGCCTTGGCGAGCGCCTGGCGGCAGTACATGGCCATCGGCACGGTGCGGCCGTCCTCATTGGCGTATTCGGTGTGCCATTCGGCGTACGGTCCGGCGCAGATGGCGGTGAGGTAGGAGCTCATGGTCGGGGTCAGCTCGAACACCCACAGCTTGGTGGTTTCGGCGGCGTGATCGCCGAGCGTGCCTTCCTCGGTGACGGTTTCGTTGTCGGTCACGGAGGAGGTGGGCATGTTGGACGTGACGATCCAGGATTTGGCGGCGAGCACGGAGAAGTCGAACACGGCCTTCAGATCAGGCTGGTCGAACACGGCGTAGACACGGCGGGCGTCCGGCACTTCGAACTGGGTATACAGGTAGACGTTGCCGTCGGACGGGTCGACGCTGCGGTGCAGGCCTTCGCCGGTGTTGGAGTACTGGCACATCGCCTTGACGGTAACCTCGTTGTGCTCCTTGAGGCCCTTCAGCTCGATGCGGCTGTCCACGTACGCTTCAGCCGGGTCGAGGGTTTCACCGTTGAGGGTGATTTCGCTGACTTCGTTGGCGATGAGGTCAAGGAAGCTTGACTCCCCCGGCTTCGCGTCGAAGGTGATGGTGGTTTCGGAGCCGAAATCCTTGGCTCCGCGGGTCAGGTCAAGCTTGACCGTGTAATGGATTGGCGCGGCGATGATGCTTTTGCGTTCTTCCGCTTCGATTCGGGTGAGGTTTGCTCCTGGCATGTCACTCCTTCTTTCTGGTAACAGAAGGCGGCGCGATCAGTTGTGCCGATCACGTCGCCTTGATTCAATTTATGGTAAATTTACGGCTTATTTCGCGGCGTTCAGTCCCATCGCGTCATCCACGTCCTGCGCGATGTCGGCGACGACGGGGACGATCATCGGCTTGCGGTGCAGCTGTCGTGCCACCCAGCCGCCGAGTGTGCGTCGCATGATCTGCTGCAGTTTGTAGGTGTCGCGCGTGCCCTGCATCATCGCGTCCTGCAGCTGCTCGACGATCTGGTGACGGACCTTGTCGAACTCGCTTTCGTCTTCCGCGACCGCGTTGAGGTAGATCTTCGGACCGGTGATGACATCCGCGGTCTCGGTGTCGACGACCACGAAGCTGGACACGAAGCCTTCGGTGCCGAGGATGCGGCGCTTCTCAAGTTCTTCGTCGGTCAGTTCGCCGACGGAATCGCCATCGACGTAGACGTAGTCGCACGGCACGGAGCCGACGACCGCAGCCTGGCCGTGGTACAGGTCGACGACGTCGCCGTCTTCGGCCAGCACGACGTTCTGCGGATCGACGCCGGTCTTGACGGCGATCATGCCGTTGGCCACCAAGTGGCGGTTTTCGCCGTGGATAGGCATGGCGCACTTCGGCTTGACGATGTTGTACATGTACAGCAGTTCGCCTTCGTTGCAGTGGCCGGAGACGTGCACGGCGGCGTTGTCTCGGTTGACCACGCGGGCTCCGAGCTGCACGAGCTTGTTGATGACCTTGTAGACGCCATGCTCGTTGCCTGGGATCAGGGAGCTGGCGAGGATCACCGTGTCGAACTCGTTGATGGTGATGTCGCGGTGGTTGCCGTCGGCGATGCGGCCGAGCGCGGCCATCGGCTCGCCCTGGGAGCCGGTGCACATGTAGACGAGCTTGTCGTCCTGCACGTCATGGGCCTGCTTCAGGTCGATGACGGTGTCCTCGGGCAGACGCAGGTAGCCCAGATCTGCTGCGATGGACATGTTGCGGACCATGGAACGTCCGACGAACACGACCTTGCGGCCGTACTTGTGGGCCGCGTCGACGACCTGCTGCACGCGGTGCACGTGGCTGGAGAAGCTGGCCACGATGATCTTGCGCGTGGCCTGTGCGAACGCCTGGTCGAGCGCCGGACCGATGGAGGTTTCCGGCTTGACGAAGCCCGGGACCTCGGCGTTGGTGGAGTCCATCATCAGGAGGTCCACGCCCTTTTCGCCAAGCTTGCCGAATTCCACCAGATCGGTGATGCGGTGGTCGAGCGGCAGCTGGTCGAGCTTGATGTCGCCGGTGTCGATAAGCGAGCCGGCGGGGGTCTGCACGAACACGGCGAGCGCGTCCGGAATGGAGTGCGTGACGTTCACGAATTCCAGGTTGAACGGGCCGACCTTGAGCTTGTCGCGTCCCTTGACCTCGACGAGCGTCGGGTTGATGCGGTGTTCCTTGCACTTGGCCTCAACGAAGGCGAGGGTGAGCTTGGAGCCGATCAGCGGAATGTCCGGGCGGAGCTTGAGCAGGTACGGCACGCCACCGATGTGGTCTTCGTGGCCGTGGGTGAGCACGAGCGCCTCGACCTTGTCGAGACGGTCCTTGATGTAGTGGAAGTCAGGCAGGATGAGGTCCACGCCCGGCTGCTCCTCTTCCGGGAAGAGCACGCCGCAGTCGATGAGCAGGATATGCCCGTTGTATTCGACCACGTTCATGTTGCGGCCGATCTCGCCCAGACCGCCGAGCGGCACGATGCGCATGGAGCCCTTGCGGTACTTCGGCGGGGCGATCAACACCTCGTCCTGCTGCGGCGCGGTGGATTGCGGCGCGGAATGCGACGGGCGACGGTTCGAACCGTTGCCGCCACGGGATCCACGGGAGCCGCCGTTGCGCGAGCCACCGTTGCCACGGCTGCGGGTGGAGGACTTGGCCTTCTTGATGGCGGTCTTCTCGGACTTCGCGGCCTTGGTGGTCTTGGATGCCTTGACTGCGGTTTCAGTGCGCTTGGCAGCCTTGCTGCCGCGCTTGTGTGTTGTTGTCTTTGTGGTTTCTTCTGTAGCCATTTCCTAGTTGGATTTCTATTACTAATTGTCTCCGCCTATGCGGAAACGAGGAATTTGGGTGCCTGCCGGCGTTCATGCGCGACAGGCCAGTCGCATCATGCGATTCGGTTCACAGCAGTCCCGCGGCGCGCATGCCCTTTTCCGCGCGCACGAGTTCCGCTTCGCCCGGACCGACGTTCGGCAGGCGCATTTCGGTGGAGTCGAGGATTCCACGCACCTTCAGCGAGGCTTTGGCCATCACGGCCTGGAAGCCATTGCCGTTCATCGCTTCGACGAGCGGCGCCAGCTGCACGGAGATGCGCTGCGCTTCGTGGATATCGCCACGATCGAACGCGTTGGCGAGGTCACGCATCGGACCGGCGGCCGCGTGCGCGATCACAGAGATGATGCCGACGGCGCCGACGGACAGGAACGGCAGGAACAGGCCGTCATCGCCCGAATACCAGGTCAGACCGGTCTCCATGCGCTTGCGCACCGCGCCTGCGATGTCGCCGGTGGCGTCCTTGACGGCCTTGACGTGGTCGAGTTCGGCCATACGACGGTAGGTTTCCAGCTGGATGTGCAGTCCGGTACGGCCCGGCACATCGTAGATGATGATCGGCTTGTCCGCGGAATCGTTGACCGCCTTGTAGTGGCGGAACACGCCTTCCTGCGACGGACGGGAGTAATACGGGGCGACCACGAGCACCGCGTCGGCGCCCGCCTCCTGGGTCTGCTCCACCATGCGCACGGTGTGCGCGGTGTCGTTGGAACCGGCGCCGGAAATGACCGGCACGTCCACGACTTCCTTGACGGCCTGAACCAGCTCGACCTTCTCCTCCATGTGGGTGGTCGGAGATTCGCCGGTGGTGCCGTTGACCACAAGACCGTCGGCACCATCCGCCACGAGCTGCCTCGCCAGCTGTTGCGCGGCTTCGAAATCTACGGCTCCGTCGGCCTTCATGGGGGTGACCATGGCCGGAAGGATACGTCCGAAGGGAGCAGGATCGAGCAGATGCATTGTACCGTCGTCAGTCTTAGGGCTTGTCATACGGCTAACGGTACTTCCCTCTGCGGACGCTTTCGATTTCGCGAGATGCGAAAAGTCACATTTTGGAAGGCCTGCCGACGATGACCGCGACGACGCACTGCAGGAAAGCGACGAACGTGAACACCATCAGCGGCACATGGTGGCCGCCGGTGGCCTGGACCAGCACGCCGAACATAAGCGGGCCGAGCGACGCGATCAGATAGCCGAACGACTGCGCAACGCCCGACAGCACCACGGTTTCGGCGCTGTCACGGCCGCGCAACGCGATCAATGCGAGCGCCACCACCAGGGACGCGCCTTGCGCGCAGCCGCCGACGAACGCCCATACCGGCATGAGATGCGGCAGCAGCAGCATGCCGAGGCCGGCGATGAACATGGGGGCGCTTGCGGTAAGCGCCGCGCAGACCTGGTTGCCGCGCACGTTCATGAGTTTCGGAATGAGCAGGCCGGAGAAAATGCCGATGCCTTGGAAGATGAACAGATGCACGCCGGCGGTGGAGGCGTCGTAGCCGATGGACGCCGAGATGGACGGCATCCAGTTGGACATGGTGTAGAAGGCGGACGATTGCAGTCCCATGAAGGCCGTCACGTACCACGTCATCGGACGGCGCAGAACACGGGCGAACACGCCACGCGACGATTGGGAACGTGCGGATTGGGCGGAAGGCGAGTTCCGTACGGCGGCCGACGCGACGACGATCTTGCGATTGTGCAGGATACGCAACGCCCACAGCACGGCGACGACCAGCGGCGGCACGCTCCAGAAGGCGAGCGACGCGCGCCATCCGCCCCACATCTGCGCGAGCGGCGCGGACAGCAATCCGGCTGTGGCGCTGCCGGCGGTGATGCAACCGGAGTAGACGCCGGTCGCCATCGCGACATGGCCGGCATAGTCGCGTTTCGCGATCACCGGCACAAGAACGTTGCCGACGGCGATGGCGGAGGCGAACACCACCGTGCCCAGCCAGATGCCGACGCCACCGCCGAACGAGCGGGCGAAATCGCCCGCCGCGATGCACAGCAGTGCCAGCAGAATCGATATGTCGATGCCGATGCGGCGCGCAAGGAACGTGACGAGCGGGCTGACCACGGCGAAGGCGATCAGCGGAATCGCCGTCAGCACGCCTTGCACGCCCTCGCCCCACGCAAGGTCGGTTCCCATTTGGGCGAGGACCGGCCCGACGGCGGCGATGGCGGGCCGCAGATTCAGCGATACGAGGAAGATCAAAGCCACCCACAATCCGGTGGAGGACCGGTCGTACGCCAGCATGTTTCGTTTTGAATTCATTCCGTTCCCATTCCCGCTTCCACTTCCGTTTACCGCCGTTCCAACGGGACGTGCCGCGCCTAGATTTTCCCTATCAATCTTCAAGCTCATTGAGCGCATCGAAGCAATCGTTGATGCCTTCGATACGCGCGTGCACCTCGTCTTCGGTATCGACGAGGCATTTTCCGACTTCGTCCATCATCAGGGCGATCAGGGCGAACGCCGCGGTGAAGCTCGTCAGCACGTGGGAGTTCAGCACCACTTTGAAGAAGGCGACGTTACGGCCGATGACGGCGTTGCGCGCCGAAATGTCGCCAATCACCACCACGGTCAGGCCGCGCTCAAGCATCACGTCGATGAGCCGCGAGAAGAAGGGAAGACGCCGGCCCACGCCGATGATGACGATTACGTCGCCTGCCGCATAATCAACCAGATCTTCGGCTATGGACTGGCCTGGATTCGGCAGAATATCAACGTTTCCGCGTAGCCGCATCAGCTGTTCGCGCATGTGCAGCGCCACGGGATAGCTGCTGCGGTACCCGACCACCGCCACATGCGGGGCCGTGGCCATGGCTTGGCATGCGGATGACAGTTGCGCGCGGTCGATGCCTTCAAACGTGCGTTTCAGGCTTTCCTCGTCACGGCGCAGATGGTCGGCGACCAAATCGTCGCACTGGGTGTGCCGTGAAAGCTCCGGAGAGCCAGGACGATGGACGCGACGCACGTCACGTCTGAATTCGCCCGCGTTCGCATAGCCGAGCTTGCGGTACAGGCGGCTGAGCGTCGGCTGCGAGATGCCGCTCAACTGCGACAATTCCACGGAATTGCAGACCAGCACGTCGGTTAGATGACCCAGAATGAACTGCGCGGCCTCACGTTCCGTCGCAGTCAGCGAATCGAAGGATTCCCGGATGCGCGCCACCAAGCCGAGGTCCGCGGCAGCATTGCCTTCCTCGTCCATGGCGTCCTTCGAAGCCCCCATATTGTCTGAAAGCATAATTCCAGAAGTCACGCTCATCGCCCTTCCCTGCAGTACATTCTCACGCGGCGCATCCGCTCTCCTGACGACGCTACCCCTTGCTTTCCGGGTTTCACCAGGTTTGGCCGCCGACAACTGTCACGACGAATGAAGAATTTCAGATGCCGTAAGCACTGAAATGCATCCATCACAGGCAGTGGCGGCGCCTCTTGGCAACGCGACCCACCATCAGGAGATGACCGACCATGGCAAAAACAGCTTACCCCACACAATCAACATCGCATATCGGGCGGATTCGGCATAGAAGAAACGGTGCCAAACCAGCAAAATGGGCGACTAACGCGGCAACAAAATCCCCGACTGTTGCGAACACTGTTGAACGCGGCATCGCGCCCGGCCGAATGCGAGGCGAACGCGGTGCGCAAGATCGTACGGCTGGTGGCACGCACCGGCTGCCGCACGCATATTCTGCACGTGTCCAGCGGTCTGAGCGTGGACGTGCTGCGGCGGGCGAAGGCCGAAGGACTGCCGGTCAGCGCGGAGACCTGTCCGCATTACCTCACGTTGGATTGCGACCATATTCCCGACAACGCCACCGCGGTCAAATGCTGTCCGCCGATTCGTGATCTGCATGAGCAGGACGCGCTATGGGCGGGGCTTGCCGACGGCACGTTGGATGGTGTCGTCACCGATCATTCCCCGGCCAGCGCGGATATGAAAGCCGGCACGCTCGCCACCGCGTGGGGTGGCGTTTCCAGTCTGCAGGTCGGATTCCGCGCGGTGTTGACGGGTGCGATGCGGCGCGGCTTGAGTTTGGCCGACGTCGTGCGGTGGATGTCGTGCAACACCGCACGGCTTGTGGGACTTGACGATCGTGGCGATATAACGCCGGTATTGCGGGCCGATTTGGCGATTATTCGCCCGTACGAACGGTTTGTTGTGGATGCTACCGCTTTGGAAAGCCGCAATCCGATCTGCGCCTGCGATGGCATGACGCTTAACGGCGTCGTCACGCGCACGTTTGTAGCGGGGCGGGACGCGCTCTCCGGAGTGCGGGAGGGGAATCTTATCGTTCGTCCGTGAATCGGAATCCGTAAATCAACCATTCAACAAAAATCCCCAACCCGCCGACGGCCGGATGTCATTCGATGTCGGCAGATTGGGGACGGACGAGAATCAGGTCTCAGCCCAGGTAGGCGGCCGGGTTCTGGGCGAACTTGTCGGCGCAACCGGGGTTGCAGAAGTAGTAGGTGACGCCGCCGTATTCGCGGGTCGCGGCCGCGGTGGCCGGATCGACGCTCATGCCGCAAACCGGATCCTTCGCAACGTTCGCCGCGGAATCGCCCATATTCGAAGCCATGCCGTGGCCGTCATGACCGCCGCAGCAGTGTCCGGCGCCCATCGCGCCCATGTTCTCGGCTTCCTTCTTGGCCTTGTGATCGCTGAACAGTCCCATGATCGTTCCTTTCCGACTGTGCTGGTTGCCATTATTTTTGCTCGGATCGGGCTTGCGTACCCGATACGTCTTGTTTTTCGCCGCCTCCGCGTCCGGATCGAACAGGCGCAGCCGGCTTGCGTTCGTCACCACGCACAACGATGAGAACGCCATCGCGGCGCCGGCGATCATCGGATTCAGCAGCATTCCGGTGAACGGATACAGCACGCCGGCCGCGATCGCGATGCCGATGCTGTTGTAGCCGAGCGCGAATCCGAGGTTCTGCGCGATGTTGCGCATGGCGGCATGCGTCAGGTCGAGCGCGTGCACGAGCCCCATCAGCGATCCGCCCATCAGTGTCACGTCGGCGGATTGGATGGCCACGTCGGTGCCGGTGCCGATGGCGAAACCGACGTCGGCTCGGGCGAGGGCGGGCGCGTCGTTGATGCCGTCGCCGACCATCGCCACCGTATAGCCTTGCGATTGGAGTTTTGCGATTTCGTCGGCCTTGCGTTCCGGCCGCACGCCGGCGATCACATGACGTTCGTCGATACCGACCTGGCTTGCGATGGCGCGTGCGGTGGTCGGATTGTCTCCCGTGAGCATGACGGCTTCGACGCCACGTTTGCGGAGCAGTTCGATGGCTTGGCGCGAGTCGGCTTTCGGCACGTCGGCGACGGCGACGATGCCGGCGAGATGGCCGTCGATGGCCGCTAGGATCGGCGTTTTGCCTTGCTGCGACAGGAGTTCCATGTCGGCGATGATGGCGTCGAGGTTCGTATCGTGGATGGTCTCGGAGGCAATTTCGGAGGTATCGGACGTAATGTCGGGCATGTCGACGTCAAGGTCGTCGATCAGGTCGGTGTTGCCGACGGCGACGGTGTGCGGCAGACCGCGGAAGGTGACGCGCGCGGTGACGCCACGGCCGGCAATCGCCTGAAAATCGGTGGTTTGCGCGAGTTCCGCAACGTCCGCGACGTCGGCTTTTTCCGCAGCTGCGGCAACGATCGCAGCAGCGAGCGGATGCTCGGAATCACGTTCGGCGGCGGCGACAATCGTCAGCAAATCATCGGGACGCCGATGCCACACGCCCAACGGCAGCACATCGGTAAGGGTGGGTTTGCCGGCGGTGATCGTGCCGGTCTTATCCAATACGACGGCATTGACTTTGCCGCATGTTTCCAACGCTTCGGCGGAACGGACCAGCACCCCCATGCGAGCCGCGCGGCCAGTCGAGACCGTCACCGACAACGGAGTCGCCAGTCCGAGCGCGCACGGGCAGGCGATCAGCAGCACCGATACCGCGGCGACCAGCGCGTGCGTGACACGCGGTTCGGGGCCGAACGCGAACCACAGCGCGCACGACCATACGGCGATGAGTACCACGGCCGGCACGAAAACGCCGGAGATACGGTCCGCCAATCGTTGCACGGGGGCTTTCGAGCTTTGTGCGGCGGCCACCATGCCGATGATCTGCGCGAGCACGGTGTCCTTGCCGACTTTCGTGGCGCGGTACCGCAGCGAGCCACCACCGTTGATGGTGACGCCCGTCACTTCGCTGCCCTCGGTTTTGGCGACCGGCATGGCTTCGCCGGTGATCATCGATTCGTCCACGGTGGAGCTGCCGGATATGACGATGCCGTCGACCGGCAGCTGCTCGCCGGGGCGGATGGCGATGATGTCGCCGACGCGCACGTCATCGATGGCGATGCTGGTTTCCTTGCCGTCTCGCACCACGCGGGCGGTTTTCGGTTGCAGACCCGCCAATGCGCGCATGGCTTCACCGGTGCCTTTGCGGGCGCGCGCTTCGAGCAGCTGGCCGACAAGCATAAGCGTGACGACCACACCGACCGCTTCGAAATACGGTTCGCGCGCGTTCTCGGGCAGGATGCCCGGCGCGAAGGTGACCACGCAGGAGTAGGCGAATGCGGCCAGCGCGCCGAGGCTGACGAGCGCGTTCATCTCCGGCGAGCGGTGGGCGATCGCGGCGAAACCGCTGCGGAAAATCGGCAATGCCGCATAGCCGACGATTGGCAGCATCAGCAGGAACTGCAGCCAGTTCGGCATCGGATACAGCATGAGCATGGTGGAGCCGAATACCGGAATCGTGCAGACGGCCGCCACGATAAGACGGGTGATGAGGGCGCGAATTCCCGATTCCGATCCGCGCGATTTGCCCGAATCACCCGAACCGGACGTTTGGACGGCGCCTTTTTGCGCGCATTGCACGCCTGTTTCCGCGGAACCGGCGGCGGCACCGACACTTGCATGCTTTCCCGGCAGTATGCGCAACGTGCCGTGCAGCATGTTCATACCGCATGCGAAGGGATACTCGCCCGGCTGGTCGGGATGAAGCGTCAGCGTGGTCGTGCGGAAGGCGGGCAACGCAAGATCGACCCCGAAATCGGAGAACACGACATGCGACGAGCATTCGCCGTCTTCCTTGCGATCGAAGATCAGCCGCAACGGCATGCCCGCTTCAGCTTCGATGACGGCTGGGTTATACCCGCCTTTGACTTCGACGACCGCTTCCTGCACGCCGTCGCGCAACGGCGCACGATACGCTTTGCGCGGTGCGAAGAAGAACCACAGCACGCCCGCCGTGACGAGCAGCGCCATAATAAGCGCGATTGCGATGTGCATATTCCAGCCGCCTTCCGTCCGTGATTGGCCTTCGATTTCGGCAAACACCATCACAATATACCCCTATAGGGTATATTGGCAAGAGGGACGAGCAACCTTCAGCCGTAGATAAAATTTTCAGCGCAGCGAGGAGGACGATATGAACGTCACACAACACGGGTACGCAAGCGACCAGAAGAGGATCATCGCACGATTGAATCGCATCGAAGGGCAGGTGCGAGGCATTCGGCAGATGACGGAAAACGGCGAATACTGCATCGACATTCTGACGCAGATTTCCGCAGCGGACAGCGCGCTGAAGTCGGTGGCGCTACTGCTGCTCGACGACCATCTGCACCATTGCGTCGCCAAAGCCGCGGCGGAGGGCGGTACCGTTGCCGACGAAAAGCTGGCGGAAGTCAGCGCCGCCATCGCACGCCTTGCCAAGTAATCGGAACAGATCCGCCATAAAAAACTGCCGACGGAAGACACATGCACCCGTCGGCAGTTTGAAAAAAGAATTACGGTTACAGGTCGAGGAAGTGGTCGAGGCCGACAGTCAGACCCGGGTAGGTTCCGGTGGAGACCTTGCGCACGGCCAGCAGCACGCCCGGCATGAAGGAGATGCGGTCGAAGCTGTCGGCGCGGATGGTCAGCTGTTCGCCGGAGTTGCCGAACAGCACCTCCTCGTGGGCGTTGAGGCCGCGAAGACGCACGGCGTGCACGTGGATGCCGTCCACCACCTGGCCGCGGGAGCCGCCGTCGGTTTCGGTGGCGTCCGGAACCGGGCCGAGACCGGCCGCCTTGCGCGCTTCGGCGATGCCCTGCGCAGTGTGGAAAGCGGTGCCGGACGGAGCGTCCACCTTGGTCGGGTGGTGCAGTTCGATGACTTCCGCGGATTCGAAATACGGCGCCGCGACCTTTGCGAAATGGTCGGCGAGCACCGCGGAAATGGCGAAGTTCGGCGCGATGAACACGCTCTGGCCCTCACGCGGAGCTGCTGCGAGCGCGGCACGCACCTGGTCGAGCTTCTCTTCGGTCCAGCCGGTGGTGCCGACCACCACGTCGACGCCCTGCTTGACGAGCGCGAGCACATTGCCCAGCGACACGCTCGGCACGGTGAATTCCACCACGACGTCGGTGTTTTCGGGGGTGATGGCGGTCAGGTCGTCACCTGCGTCGAGCGCGAGCGCGAGTTCGGTGTCGGCGGCGGCATTGACGGCGTCGACCACGTGCGAACCCATGCGGCCTTTGGCACCGACTACGGAAACCTTGATCATTGCAGCTCCTTGATGTTTTCGCGGACGCGCATGTTGCGCATGTCGTACGTTTGCCGTGCGCATGTGTTCGAAATCGCGTGTCCGCGTCCATAACGTGTTCCACTTATGAATCTAAAGAGACGCTTCGACGCGGAGGCAGGCGGCTATGACGCTTGACGATCGAACGTCGGTCAGCCGCGGCGGCGCACCAGCAGCCAGCCGATCAGCGCGAACGGAATCGAACAGCCCACGAACACGGCGGGCAGGCTCAATCCCGCGCTTGGATTGAAATGGTCGAGCACGATGCCGGTGATCATGGAGCCGAACGACGCGCCCATCGTGCCGGCGGTGCTCACCCAGGACAGGCCTTCGGTGAGCGATTCCTCGGGCACGGTCTCCTTGACGACGAGGTTGCCGGAGGCGAACACCGGCGAAATGGTCAGGCCGGTGAGGATCTCCACCAGTCCCATCACGATCAGGTTGCCCTGGCACAGGTGGATCACCACGAAGCCGACGGTCATCAACGCGAGGAACATGATCATGTGACGCCAGCGGGAGCCTTTGAGCTCGCGCGAGCCGAAGACCAGCGCGCCCATGCAGGATCCGACGGCCAGCATGGCGAGCTGCACGCCGAGCACGGAGTCGAGGTGCAGCGATTTCATGACGGCGGTCATGGATGTATCGAACGCGGTGAACGCCATGTTGAACACGATGAACACGGCGAGGAGCGGCAGCACACCCGCATAGGTGAGCACGTTGCGTTTCCTGCGGTCGCGATCGCCCGTCTTGAGCCGATCCAAATCGAAACGGTCCGCGGAAACCGCGGCACCAGCGGCACCGCCGGCCGCCAATCGCACGTCAGCATCGTCCGTATCGGCCGCGACGACCGTGATTTCGCGCAATACCGGCGGTTGAGTGTCACGCAATGCGAAGAACACGGCACCGCCGAATGCGCAGGCGAGGGTCGGCACGAACAGCTGTGATACGGGATGCACGGACGCGGCCAGGAAAGCCGCCAGAATCGGCCCGAAGATGAACACGATCTCGTCGATGGCGGATTCGAGCGCATACGCGGTGTTGAGCAGGTCCTCCTTGTCGGCGCGGTCGAGCACGTACGCCCAACGGGTGCGCACAAGCGCGCCGAACGAGAACTGCGTCATGCCCATGACCACGGCAAGCACGAACAGCAGCGGAATCGGCACGCGCATCAGCGCGGCGAACGCGAAGCCCAGCATGACGATGATCTGCACCGTCAGGATCACCGGACCGACCTTGCGCTGGCCGAACCGGTCGAACAGGCGCGCGTACAGCGGCGTGACCGCGGCGGTGGCGAGCACGTACGCGGCGCTCATCACGCCGGCGATCGTCCAATTGTCGTACATGTGGTTGAGCGCGAGCACGATACCGAGGCCCATCATGGACATCGGCAGTCGCGCGATGGCTCCGGACACGCAGAACGCCTTCGTGCCGGGAATGCGGAAAAGCTGCGCGTATGGCGATTGCGTTTTCTGCGATTCGTGCGGTTCGTGCGATTGCGATTGCGGTTTCGCGCCCGTCACGCCGTCACCTTTCCCCGGTAGATGAACATGTCGTCGAACAGTGGCGGCACTTCGCCGTCGGCGCTGCCGCCGAGCCGGGCGACCGTCTCGCTTGCCGTGCGGTGCGCGATGCAGTCCAACCCCTTGTGGTCGTAGAAGCTCACGTCGCAGTCGGAATCGGTGTGCAGGTAGAACGCGGGCACGTCCCATGCGGCGAAATGCTCCTGCATGCGTCTCCAAAGCCGCCCGCCCACACCGTGGCCGCGCACGTCGGGATTGACGATGAACAGTTCCAGCTCGCCCATGGTGGTTTCGTTGGCGCGCCCTTCGCGTTCCAGATCGAGTTCCACCGAGAAGCCGGATTTCAGCGCCGCCATATGCTTGGCGGCCTCCGGATCGGCGTCGATGCGGCGTTCCAAGGCCTTCATTTCCTCGCCGACTTCGATTTCGTCGAGCTGCGGCGCCTCGCCGGCGACGCGGATGAACGTGACGCCCGCGAGTGTGCCGTCGGCGGCGAACGCGCCGTTGGCGAACGTGGTCGGCAGCAGGTAGTGCAGCACGAAATATCGGGAGATCAGCCGCGACATGTCCGCGCCGACCTTGTCCACATCCTGCGGCCAGGTACGGTCGAACAGGTCGACCACCGCGTCCAGATCGCCCCAGCCGATGGGACGGAAGACGATTGCCGATGCGTTGTTTGTTCCGGCACCCATGCCGGCGTTCGGGATTGCGGTTGCGCTGTTCGCAGCCATATCAAACACTCCTTAACTGTCGTTGCGTCCGGCATGTGTGCCCGCCCACACATGCTGCACGAGGGTAGCGGCGTTCCTCCACAACGCTGCCTGCATAGCGGTTTCTCCCGCAGGCAGGCCGGAAAGCGCCGCTCCCCCGCTTTCTTCGGTCAAGGAGCCATTGCGCACCGGCACTAGTCGTTGTCGGATTGCTGCGGAATTCCGTAGCTCAACTCGGCAAGGATCTCTTCTTCTGTTTTGTCGAGGGCGTCAAGCTCCCGATCGGCCTCGTGAGGCTCACTCACATAGTAGAGACAGGCGTCGATTGCATCCAACGGCACCCCTTCCATCGCCGCGAGCAGCAGGCGGTACAGGTCGAGCTGTGCGAGCTTCTCCTTGATTTCGTCCGGTTTGCGTGGTTTTACGCCGGTTTTCCAATCGACCACGGTGTAGCGTTTCGTCTCGTCCGTTTCGTCGAGACCGCCGAAGAACACCGCGTCGAGTTTGCCGTTGACGATGGTGCCGAGCTGGGGCATGTCGACGACGAGCTGGCGTTCCGCCCATGCTGGACGTCGTTTTGCCCACGGCGAGGCGACGAGACGACGCTGCCAAGCGGCCAGTTTCCGTTCGTCTCGCAATTGGGCGTCCTGCGATGGTGCGTCCTGCGATTGCACGCCGCCGTTGTCCGCGTCGACTTGCGTATCACCTATCAATGCGATCAGTTCCGCACGCGACTGCGCGGCCATGCCGGCAGCACCTTCCGTACCGCCGATGCCGTCGACGTCCGCATCCGCCATGATGAAACGCTCAGCCCATGCGTGGAACCGCGTGCCGAGCTGTGCCGCCGGCGAGGCGACGTGCGGAATCGGACGGACCAGACCACGCCAGTAGGCGCGGGAGTCACGCTCGCCCATGGAGCCGGCGCGCGCTTGCAGCGAGGTGACGTTTTGGCGGCCGGCAGCAAGGATACGTTCGCCTTTGGCACGCACGGCCTCGTCGAAGGCGTCCTGCGATTCGCCTGCGTCAGCCGCGTCCGGTTCCGGCATGAGATGTTCGTCGGCGACGAGCAGTTTGGCGAGACGCAGCAGTGAGTTTCCGGTTTCCGGCGATGGCGTGGCGGATTCATCGGCAACGTCGCCCTGCGTTCCCGTGGATTCAGCGATATTCGGTTCGTCGGATTCGACGGCACGTACCTGTTCGGCCGCGGCACGCAGCTTGTCGGCGACATCGGCGCTCAGATCGCACGGCCAAGGCAAAGTATGGTCGTCCGAGACCGGTTCGAGCGGCGTGTTCCACGCATCGCTCACCACGGCATTCTCGAAATCGCGGGCGTGTTCGCCTACGAAATAGCCGTCGGGCAGGTCAAGTCCCAGCGTGTGCGGGGAGCCGTCCACATCGTCGGACAGGTTGTCCGGTTCGCGTACCGCGGTGACGATTCCGTTCATCGAATCGCGCGTCTCCAGCCAGAAATTCGACGGCGCGGCGCTTTTCTTTCCCTCCGCCAGGCGGGAGTCGCGGCTCGTCTCGTTGCATCCGCTGTATACGAGCAGCGCCTCGTAGCGGGCGCGCGTCAACGCCACGTAGGCGAGACGGCGTTCGTCGGCGTGCAGTCGGCGGCCGTATTCCTCCTGTTGCGTCAGGTACAGGCTTGCCGGATCCATTCCTTCCATATCGTCGACGGCCATGGTTCGCAAGGTGCCGAACACCTCGTCGTCGATCACTTCCGCATCGTCCAATCCGTCGAGCGATTCCACGGGATTGCCCCCGATGGGCGCGTCGTGCGGGAATCGTGGCAGGATATCCGCGTCGGCGCGCACCGGAACCGGCACCGCGGACGGGTCTTCCAGCCAAGTGTGGGCTTTTTCGAAGTATTCCGGCGGCTCCCATACGCCGTCGCGCCGACCGCCCGGATGGTCTTCGTCCGTTTTGACGCTCAGGCGGTCGCCTTGACTGGACGGGAAGGTGCCGTCGCGCATGCCGACCACGGCCACGGCGTCCCATTCCAGGCCTTTCGACTGGTGCACGGTCATGAGCACCACATCGACGGGGGTATCTGGTGCGGTGGCGTTGTCGTCGGACGCGTCACGCAGCGAATCCACCCACGAGATGAACGCGCGCAGGCTTGGCGTGCCCTGCGCGGCGATTTCCTGCAAGTAGGTGTCCACCAGAGACAACATCGCGTCGAGTGACGAAGCGGCATGCGATGTGACACGATTGCCGGCATCCGGATGCCGCATCCGTTCGGCGAGCAGCAGGTCGATGTCCAGTCCGAGCGCGGTGATGGCCGTGCGTACCACTTCCGGCAACGGATGGCCGGCCGTGCGCTGCACCTGTTGGATGACGCGACCGGCGTGGATGACGCTCGCGGCTCCCGTACGGCTCAATACGCCGTCGACGAGGTGCCGCAGATCGCCGCGCAGCAGCACGTCGATCAGGAAGACGGCGTTGGGCACTTGGTCGCGGTAGGCGCGCACGGTGGCGCGGATGTCGGCGTCGGACGGATTCGCATCCGCCTCCACGATGCCGGCCGACACGAGCGCGCGGTAGCGTTGCGCGGTGTTGAGCCGTTCGGCGATGCCGGCGAGCGCCTGCAGATCGTCGGCGGACAGGCCGAATCGTGGTGTGGCGAGCAGCCGCATGAGCGCGGCGCTGTCGGTGTGGTCGCATACGACGTGCAGCAGGGCGAGGATGTCTTTGATTTCGGGACGTTCCAGGAGTGCGGCCTGGCCGACGACGAGTGTGGTGAGGCCGGCTTGTTCCAGTGCGTCCTCGTAGGCTGGCATCTGCGTTTTGGAGCGGAACAGGAGCGCCACGTGCGGACGGTTGTCTTTGGCTCCGTCGGCGAGCTCGTTTTCGGTTGGCGTGTGCAGTGCGATCGCTTGTTTGGCGAAGCGTACGATGGCGTCGATTTCCTGGCCGAATGTGGCGTAGCCGAGCACGCCGAGCGTACCTTCGGGGGCGTTGTCGATATTGGCGAGCGGGGGCACGTCCACTTCGCGCATAAGCGAACTGCCGCGACGTCTGGCGGGCAGGCGCAATGGTTTCGTCAGATTGTTGGCCGCTTCGAGCACCATGCGCGAGTTACGTCGGGTGACGGTCAGCGTGTAGGGCTTGTCGGTGGCGTCGTGGCCGAAGTCGTGTTGCAGCATGCGGAATGCGCCGGGGCTGGCTCCTCGCCATGCGTAGATCGATTGGAAGGGGTCGCCGACGGCGTTCACCGCGCTGCGATGGGTGGAATCGGCGTGGAACAGTGCGGTCAGGAGGGCCGCCTGCGTGGTGGAGGTGTCTTGGTATTCGTCGAGCAGCACGTGCGTGTAGCGTTTGCGGTAGGTGGCTCCGATGGAGGGGAATCGGGTGACGAGTTGGAATGCGGCGATGGTGAAGTCGCTGAATTCGGCCATGTTGAGGGCGCGTTTTTCGGCGTGGTAGTCGGCCACGAGGTCGAGTAGCAGGTCGCGTTTGCGGGCCGTGCCGGCCAATTGCGCGGTCTTGTAGACGCAGAGTTGGTGGCATTGGGCGCGGTATTCGCGCATGCGGGTTTCGAAGGCGGTGTCGGATTCCTTTTTCTTCTGTTTCGGAGCCTTGCCCACTTTCGGCTCGTCATCGGGAACGTCCTCGTCTTCAAGCGCTTTGGCCACTTGCGCCACGAACGCCTTATCCCATGCGCGCACGCGTTCCACGGCTTCGTCGAAGCTGGTGCAGTCGCTGCCGATCATGGCTCCTGCGATGGCGTTGGATAGGGTGAACACGTTGCCGGCGATGGTGGAGAATTTGCCGAGTTCGTCGCCGCCTTGGTCGAAGGCCATGAGCTGGTCCATGTGCTTGTCGAGCACGGTGTGGATGAGCTGCAGCGCTCCGGCTTCGCTCAATGGCTGCGTGTTTTGGTCGAAGCCGACGAGCAGGCCGTATTGGCGCACGATGGTTTGGAAGAACGCGTCATAGGTGGAGACTTCCGGTTTGAGGAAGGCGACGCGTGTACCGCGTCCGGCTTGGTTGCGTGTCACGGCAGCGGAGACGCGCGAAAGCAGTTCGGAGGCGGCTTTGCGTGTGAAGGTCAGGCCCAGAATCTTCTCGGGACTGATGCCCTGGTCGATGAGGGTGATGATGCGGCGGGTCATGGTGTAGGTTTTGCCGGAGCCGGCGCCCGCCACCACGACCACGTCCTCGTATGAGGGGGCTTGGATGACGGCGGCCTGTTCCGGACTGTCGGTGAATTTCGGCGTGGCGGCCGGCACAGTGCCCATCGCATCGCCCTTTGCTGTGGCCCCGTTCGTTGACATGCTTCCGTTCATACCGTTACTCCCGTTCATGCCACGGTCCTTTCGAATACGGTGTTCTGCTCGCCTTGGCAGGCCGGGCAGACCCCACTGCCGTACGTTCTGCAGTATCCGACGTGTTCCACGGTCGGACGCGCGGTGATGCGGGTGGCCCGGCTCGCCGCGGCCGCATAGAAGACGCGGGAGATCATGGTCAGCGACCATACCGTCATCTTCGACCGCGATTCCAGAAGTTGCTTCCAATGTTCTTCGCTGACCTGCGCCGGCCGTTCGACGTCGTCGAGGCCGCTGGTGAAGACGCTGGCCATTTTGGGCACGTATTTGCGGGGTATGAAATCGCCCGCGTTGATGCTTCCGCCGGCGAACAGCGCCTGCTGGTGGTACGCTTCGTCGCCTTGCCCTTTGCGTGGCGCGGGTGCCGCGTATTCCATGACGTGGAACAGGGCGCTTTGGGTGATGTCCGGCATGGCTGCGATCGCCTGCGCGCCGCGTTTTCCGCCGTGTTCCGGGAATGCGAGGCCCAGCTGGTAGCAGACGAGCTGCAGGTCGCTGAACAGGGAGCGTCCATTCGGCACTTTGCCGGTTTTGTAGTCAATCAGCCGTACCTGTTCGCGGCCGTCTGCGGTACGGCGGTGTTCAAGACGGTCGATTCTGCCCGACAGGCGTACGGTGAGCCGGTCGCTCATGCCGGTTTCCGGCCAGCCGCCGACGAGCGCGCCCATGATGGCGATGAGTTCGTCGCGGGAGATCGGAGCGTTGCCGTCGATGGCGTTGTAGGCGTCGAGGATGTCGTCGAAGTCGAATTGCGCGGCGAACTGCCGTTCCGCTTCGGCATGGTCCAATGTTCCCACGGTGATGGTTTCGGTGTTGTTCGACGGGTATCCCGTACGGTTCGACTTGACGAAATATGTGGCGATGTTGCGCAATGCGACCGATGCTTTCGCGTCCTTGCCGAGCGCCTTGTACCGTTCCTCGGGGTCGTCGATGGCGTTGAGGTCGCCACGTAGGGTCTTGTATCGGCTGATCATCCATTGGGTGATTTCGTCGATGTTGTCCTCGTCGCTTACCGCGGTGTGGTTTTGGGGCAGGTCGAGGCCGGCTTCGGTGGCCTGTTGCGCGACGGCGTGGATGAGCGAGCCGAAGCTGGTGGCCGCGCTGCCCATGCGTGGGCCGGCGAAACGGTTCTCCAGCATCCAGCACACCGGGCACGCCCACAAACTGTCCACGGCGGATGGAGAAAGGGTGACCACGTCGGATTGGCCGTCTGTTTTTTCGATGGATTCCGGTTGTTCGATAAGCTTCGCCTTGTCGGCATGCTCCGTTTTCCCGTCAGATTCCATCTTGCCGTCGATTTCCGTCATATCGTCGGCTCCCGCATGTTCCGTAAGGAACGCCCAATTGTCGGGATTCGCGGCGGCGATGCCATGCGATGCCAACAACGCCAAGGCTTGCGCGGCATCGCGCGCTTGGGGGGAATCGGTCGGCGCATGGGCCAGCACGCTTCGCGAGGCGGCGACCAGGCCACGTGGGTCGGCCTCCAGTCCCGCGTATTCGCCGGCCTCGCCGACCGCCGTGTACACGCGTGTTTCCGCATCGGCATCCCGGTCGCGGTCGAACCATTCCGGCAGGTAGCCGTAGAGGAAGTCGGACGGCACATGGTCTTCGTTGAGGACCGCGCTTACCGTCACGCGCTCATCGGCGCGGGTGAGCGCCACAAGGAGGCTTTTCTGTTCGGAGGCGAGCACCGCGGCGAGCTGCGCGTTTTCGCGGCCTGCGGAAGTGACGATGTCGTCGGACAGTCGTCCATGCAGCATGATGTCGGCGAGTTCCTCCCCGCCGAACAGGGTGTTGCGCGGCGCGAGGTTCGGCCATTGGCCTTGTTGGAACGCAGGCATGAACACGAGTTTCCAATGTTTTCCGGCAGCTCCGGCGGGCGTGGTGAGCGTCACGGCCTGATCGATCGGCGCGGTGTGCGCCAGGGAGTCGGCTTCGATGGCGAGCGCGCGGACCTGTTCGATGAACGCGTCGATGGTGTGCGCTGCCGTCACGCCGTTCGATTCGCCGCCGGACGCGTAGCTGAACAGGCGCATCGCGGTGTCGAGCCGGTCGTTGGCCGCGCGGCCTTCGGCGTTGTTGCGCAACGCCGTTTTCTGCCAGATTTCGGCTTTGCCGAACGCCTGCCATGCACAGTCGAGCATGTATTGCGGTTCGTGGGATGTCAGGCGTGCCTCCGACCGCAGGGTATCGTCAAGCGTTTTCCACAGGCGTGCGAAGGCTTGCGCTTGGGGGTCTTTGCGGCCCAGTACGGAGGCGATCGCGTCGAGCACGCGGTCGGTGTCGCCTTCCAATAGCAGGATGTACAGCGCGTTCATGCCGAAGGATGGTTCGTCCGCGTCCTCAGCGGCACGCTCTCCCGTCATCAGCCGGTCGTCGGTGTCGATTGCCGGCAGGCCCATGTCGGCAGCGTTTTCCGCGTCCGACGCCGATGCCGCCGCGCGTGCGGTGTGGAAGGCTTCGACGTAATCGTTCCAATCGTCGATCAGCTGTGGCAGCAGCGCGCGTCCGGACGTGTCGGACGTGGTCGGATCGGCTGTATCGTCATGCAAAACCGTGGCCAGCGAGCCGAGCGCGTTCATCGCCGATTCGACCACGCACAGCCGAGCCGGACGTTCGCCGGGGGTGGTGATCAGCGGCGAGTTCATGATTGATGCGACGCGTGAGCGCACGTATGCGCCGGCCGTGTCGAGGTTCATGGACGAGGTGGCGATGCCTTGCCGTTTCAGTTCGGCCAGTTCGATCATGGAGAACAGGCCCTGCACGAACGGTTCGTCCTTGAGGGGGTGGGTCACGCTCGAATAGCGTACGGGCACGCCGTCGGCGCGTAGCCGTTCGCCGAACGTGCGCACGGTGGCGTTGTCGTGGGCGATCACGGCCATGTCGTTCCAGTCGCGGCCGTGTTCGAGATGTTCGGTTTTGATTTTCCACACCACGTCGTCGAGTTCTTCGACGGTGGAACGGTACATCGCGGCTTCAAGACTGCCGTCGTGCGTCTCCGGTATGGCGATGGCCGGCATTTTGCCGGGGCGGTTCGCCAGCGCGTCGTCGGTCGATTCCGTGCTGGCGATGGTCAGGCTCACGCGGCTCGCCACCGCGGCCAGGTCCGTGCCTTCGGCCATATGGGACGGTTCCAGCCGTACCAGTCGCGTGCCCAATCGCGATTGCGCCATGTTGAACAAATATTCAGGGTACGATCCGCGGAACGTCTGCACCGCCTCGTCGGGGTTGCCGACGAGCAGCAGTCGCACGCCACGGTTGCGCAATGCGGTGAGAAAGTCGAAGCCGGCGAGTGTGGCGTCCTGGAAATCGTCGACGATGACGAGTTTCGGCAGGTCGGACGTTTCGGCTTCGTTCACGGCGGCCGCGGCGTCGATCATGAGCTGCGAGGCGTCGAGACGGTATTGGTCCGGATATGCCTCGTTGATGGCCTGGTTGTATTCGGCGCGCAGCGCGAAGGCGAGCCGCCATTGCACGCGCAGTCGTTCGCGTCGTTCGTCAAGCGTGCCGTGCTCGTCGGCAGCGCGGGAAATCAGCGCGTCTTCGAGTTCCGGTTTCGCGCCGATCTCGTTCATGCGGGCAAGCATGTCGCGCAGCTGGTTGGCGAAGGCGTCGGTGGCGTCGTCCACCACCATGCCCGACCAGTCGGCGACCACGAAGTAGGTGCGCAATAGCGCGCAGGTGGAGCATTCGTCGCCGTGCTCGGCATGTTCGGCATGCTTGGCGAGCACGCGGCGGATGACCACATCCTGTTCGGCCCCGTTGAGCAGTTTCGGCAGGGGTTGTCCGGCATGCGATCGCACGGCGGTCATGATGCGGAACGCGACGGCTGGCAGGGTGGTGACGGGGCGTGCCTGCGAGATCGCGGACAGTTCGCGGATCACGGTGTCGCCGAGCCGGTCGGCCACCTGTCTGCCGGAGACCGTCATCACGGCGTACGCGTCGCCATGCCGCTTCATCGCAGCGACCAGCATGTCCAGCGCGAACCGGGTCTTGCCGCTGCGGGGTGCCCCCGCAACCAATGTCGCGTCATCGAGATCGCCCACATCCATCATGTCTCCCCAGCTTAGCCGAACGGTCCGGCTACGAATCGCATATCATCGTCCGAAGCCGTCCTGAAAACGTCATCGTGGACACCGCCATCTTTATATATGGACATCGATACCCTCTACAAAGTTTTTCGGACACCGCCACCAATAAGATTGACTAGCGGCGCAGCCCGGGAAGGTTCAACAGCGAACAGACGGCCTGCCCATGACGACGAGTACGGTCGAAGCATAGACGCAACGCACGGAACCGGGCAGGAACTACAGGAAAGAGGAAGCATGGAAGCCTCAAGGAGCATTCCCCCTCAGATTCCCGGCTACACACTGATCAAACGGCTGGGCTCCGGTTCCGAAGCCGACGTGTACCTGTACCGGCAGCTTTCCCCGGCCCGTCAGGTGGCCATCAAAATCAGCAAGAACACGCTCGACCCACGTGCCGCGGTCCGCTTCCGTTCCGAAGCGAATTTCATGGGGCAGATCTCCACACACCCCTACATTCTTTCCGTCTATGAGAACGGCGTGACCGTCAACGGGCGCGGCTACACCGTGTTCGAATACGCTCCGGGCGGCAATTACAAGACGTTCCTCGAGCATGGCCGTCTCACCGCCGACCAGATGCTCACCGTCGGTATCGATCTGGCGAGCGCGCTGTTCACCGCGCATCGCAAAGGCATCATCCATCGAGACATCAAGCCCAGCAATATTCTCATCAACGCGCACAATATGCCCATGCTCGCCGATTTCGGCATCGCCGGGTCCGTCTATGGGCGTCCGAGTGTCGGCTTCACCATCGCGTGGGCCGCGCCGGAGGTGCTTGCCCAAGGCGGTGGCGGCAATGAATCGTCCGATATCTATTCGCTTGGCGCCACGCTGTTCGCCATGCTGATCGGCCAATCGCCGTACGAGTATTTCTACGCCGATGTGCTGGGCGATTCCCAACGACAGGTGCGGGCCGAACGGCTCAAGTCCGTCATTCTCAACAATCCGCTGCCCAAGCTCAACCGTCCCGACGTGCCGGCCGAAGTGGAACGGGTGTTGCGTAAGGCCTTGAGCCGTACGCCCGAGGATCGTTACTATTCCGCGTTGGAGTTCGCGCGCGACATGCAGCGCGTGCAACAGGCCTTGTATGGCCGTGCCGTGCAGACCACCGTCGAGGGTGTGCCGGATTATCCGCAGAACATGTACGCGCAGACTTCCGCATTCGACCAGTCCGCCCCGGTTGCGAAACAGCATGCCCGGTGGGCGAAGCCGTTGGCCGTCACGGTTGCTGCGGCGGCCGCCGTGGTCGTGATGGCGTTGGCGTTCGTCACCGTCGTCATGCCGAATATGGATGCGGCTTCCGACAACAGCAAGGTGCAGGTGCAGAACCATGGCGCCCAGAACCATGCCGAGGACAATCCCGATTCGGCGATCACGTCGGGCAGTGTGCCGAGCGTGCAGGATCTTACGGGCGAATACACCGCCGACGGCAAAGTGCGGTTCACGTGGGTCAATCCTTCGCCGAAGGATGGCGATTCGTACGCGTGGTCGCTGGTCGGCGATTCGGGAACCGACCCGAACGCGCAGGGCACCACCACGGAGTCGACGAGTATCGAAATCGATCCGGCCGACGGCGCGCAGACGTGCGTGCAGGTGAGTCTGGTTCGCGCGGACCGGCAGATGTCCGAGAATCCCATGATCGCGTGCGCGGCCAAGCCGTGAGTTTGCGGCCGGATGCGGGTGACATGAACCGATACGAACCAATACAGCCCGGCATGCATGCGGGCAAACAGGTAGGCGCATGCGGTCGGATGCGCGGTCAAGCAAAGTTTGGGCACAATCAGGGAAGAGCCAGTCGATGAGCAAGCATAGGAACGCCGAGAACCAGTCGGCGCAATCGTACGAACGGCAGTTGCGATTCGGGTCGATGCTGCGCAAGCTGCTGCCTTCCGGCAGTCGCCGGTGGATCACGCCGATCGTCATGCTGCTGCTGTTGCTGGGCATCGTCGCCGGAGCCGTCATCGTCAGTTCGGTGACGCAACGTCACGTGCAGCTCGACGATGGCACCGTGTGGGTCACTTCGCTCAAAGACCGCAAGGCCGCCCGTTTCAACGTGCGCAACCGGGACGCCGACGCGGGCGTCGCCTCCACTGCGGCCCGGTTCGACGTGGCCCAGCATGATGGCTCCACCGTGATCTCCGAAGGTACGAAGGCCAGCAACATCGAGGCCTCCACCGTCAGCGAAAGCGGCAACACCACCATCAAATCGGATATGCGGACCGTCGTCGGAGGCAACACCGCGGCGTTCATCAACGTCAAGACGGGCAATGTGTGGGTCGGGTCCGCCGATGATGTGAAATCCATGAATCCGACCACCGATTCGCCGAAGATGAAGCTGGGGTCGGGTGGCCGTATCGCGGTGACGCATGACGGTGTCGTCTACGGCTACCGCACGTCCGACGGCGCGGTGCTCAGTGTCGACGGACCTCAGGGAACGCCCGGCAAGGATGCGACGATCAAGGGCGCCACGAATGTCGAATCGTTCACCGTGGTCGGCAAGACGCCGGTCGTAGCCGGTGCCGGCAAGGCGTTCTGGCCGAAGGGCAGCGCGGATATCGGCCTGCAGGGTCAGGCGACGTTGCAGGCGCCATCCACGGATGGCAGGCAGACTGGCTGGGTGGCGGTTTCCACGCCGCGGGGCATCGCCATGGTCGATTTGGGTAGTAAAAAGGTCACGCAGCTGCCGAATGCCGGCAAGGGCGATGCCGCGCAGCCGGTGTCCACCAATGGCTGCGTGTTCGCCGCGTGGTCGCAGAAGGCCAACAATTACATCAGGGTGTGCGCGGCGAACGACAAGGACGCACAGTTTTCCTCGTTGGAAGATGTCAATCCCACCTCGCAGCTCGTGTTCCGCACCAACCATCGTCTGGTGGTGCTCAACGACGTGGTCAACGGCAATGTGTGGAATCCGCAGGAGTCCACCAAGGTCATCAAAATCCAGTGGAACAAGGTGGAGACCAAGCAGTCGAAGCAACAGCAGCAGAACAACGACAGCGCCAACAACCAGCATAATTTCAGCAAGAACTGTTCGGCGCAGTCGGGGCAGATCAAGGCCGTGGACGATTCGTTCGGCGCGCGCGTGGGATCGCAGCAGATTCTCGACGTGTTGCGCAACGACGAGCAGACCGACTGTTCCGTGCTGCGCATCACGTCGGTGAGCGCTCCGGATGGCGCGAACATCACCGTCTCCCCCGTGTATGACGGCCGGTATCTGCAGCTCGACGCCTCCGGTGCCGCCGCGGGCAACGTGTCCTTCAGCTATGAGATTTCCGACGGGCGCGGGCAGACGTCCAGCGCCACCGTGTCGCTCACGCTGGCCGGCGGCGACGACCATGCGCCGCTGCAGAGCGACACTCCGCCGGAAATCGACGTGGAGCAGGGTGCTTCGTACACCGCGAACGCGTTGGGCAGCTTCTCCGACCCCGACGGCGATCCGCTGACCTTGGTGTCGGCATCGCCGCAGAACACCGATCAGGTGACGGTGTCCACGCGAGCCGACGGACAATTGGTCTTCAACGCCGGTTCGATGTCGTCCGGCAGGGCGGGCATCGAGGTCACGGTGTCCGACGGCCAGCAGACCGGCACCGGCATGATCTACTTCTCCGTGAAACCGGCGAACACGCTGGGCGCGGTCATCGACCCCGTGGTCAAACAGACCACGCCCGACACCCGCACTACCATCGCGCTCAAACCGTACGTGCACGGCACGTCCGTCGAACCGGCCGAATTGACCGCGGTGGAGACGCCGTCCGGCGCGGCCACCACCATGAACGCCACCGACATGTCGATCACGTTCACCGCCTCCAATCCCGGCACCTACTATGTGCCGTACACCATCACGCAGGGTTCCATTCCGTCGACCGGTCTGGCTCGTGTAGAGGTGCAGGCGGTGGCCGGAGACGCCGCCAAGCCGATCGCGGCGAACGATGTGGCGCTGCTCGGCGCGGACAATACCGCGATCGTGGAGCCGCTTGCCAACGACGTCGACCCGATGGGCGGCGTGCTGTCGGTGACCAGCGTCACCGCGGACGCGCAAAGCGGCATCAAAACCGGTGTGGTGAGCAACAAGCGCGTCTATATCACCGCGCGTCAGGTGCCTACCGAGCCGGTGCGGATCTCCTACACCGTGGCCAACGCGGCCGGATCGTCGACCGGCGTCATCGTCCTGCAGCCGCCGGCGCTGACCACGTCGAATTCCGTGCCGAAGGCCGAGAACATCACCACACAGGTGCGCACCGAAGGCATCGTGTCCGTGGACGTGCTCGACCATGTCACGTATTCCGACGGCACCACGGTGAGCCTGCAGAACGACTTGCAGTATGACAAGAACACGTTCAAGGGTCTGGTGTTCGTGTCCGGCGACACCGTGCGCTATCAGGCCACCAGACAAACCGGCTCCTTCCCCGTCACCTACACGGTGAAGGACAATCTCGGCAACGCGGCCTCGGCCACCATCACCATCAACGTGCATCAGAAGGACGCGTCCAACAAGGCGGCTCCGACACCGTCCGACGTCGAGGCGCAGGTGGCGGCCGGTCAGAAGGTGCAGATTCCGATCACGCTCACCGGCATCGACGCTGACGGCGATGACGTGCAGCTGCTCGGCTTGGGCAACAAAGCGCCGAAACTGGGCCGTATCAGCGAGGTGGGCGCCACGTATCTGGTGTATGAGGCGTATGCCGATTCGTCCGGAACGGACACCTTCTCCTACGCCGTGGAGGATTGGACCGGTCAGAGGGCCACCGCGCAGGTGCGTGTGGGCGTGTTCAAATCCGGAGCCGATTCGGGTGTGTACGCGCGCGACGACGAGATCACGCTGCGTCCGAACACCGCGGCCACCGTGCCGGTGGCGCAGAACGACATTTCCGGGGACAATACTGATCTGACCGTGTCCAAGGACGTGGAATCGCAAGGCATCGGCGGCATTCAGGTCGTTGACAACATGCTGTCGTTCACCACGCCGAAGCAGGCGGGCACGTATTACGTGGTCTACACCGTCAAGGACAAGGCTGGCCTGTCCGATTCGGCGACGTTGACGGTGAATGTCGACGAGAACGCCGCCATCGACCCGCCGACCGCGTACGATTACCGTGTTCCGGCCGCCGCCACGATCGACAAGAAATCCGTGGACGTGGACGTTTCGCAGTGGATTGCCAATCCGTCCGGCACCGCCGACGAGCTTCAGGTGGGCGTGGATCCTTCCGCGACCGACCATGCGCATGTCAAGGGCGGCAAGGATTCCACCATCATCACCGTTGATCTGACCGATGAGGCGCGCGCGGTGCCGTACACCGTCACGAACACGACGTACGGCATCACGTCCACCGCGTTCATCCAAGTGCCCGCATATGGCGTGTTTCCGCCGGTTCTGCGTCCGAAGGCGCCGGCGTTGAAGGTCAATGCGCGTGAGACCATCACCATCAACATCGCAGACTACGTGCGTGTGGGCGCGGGCAAGACCGCGTATGTGGACGGCGCCGATTCGGTGAGCGCCACGAAGGCCGCGGACGGCGACCTGTACGTCAACGACCAGACGTTGAGGTTCACCGCGCCGAAGGATTACGCGGGTCCCGCGTCCATCACCTTCACCGCGGTGGACGGCAAGCGAGACAAGAACGACAAGGTGAAGATCGTCAATTCGGCGGTGCTCACGCTTCCGATCACGGTGATCGGACGTGAGGTTCCGCCGCCGACGTTCTCATCCTCCACCGTCGATGTGGTGGCCGGCGAGAAGGCCACTACCATCGATCTGACGGCGCTGACCCATTCGGCGTCGGGCCTGTACGAGGATGAGAAGCAGTACTCGTATTCCGGCGGCGTGAATTCCGGCAGTGTGGATGCCAGAGTGTCTCCCTCCGGCACGTTGACCGTGTCCGCGGACAAGACGGCCACGCCGGGCACCACAGTGAGCGTGCCCGTCTCGATCAAATATGCGAAGGGTACGGTGAGCGCCGGTATGACCGTGCGCGTCACCGCGTCCAACAGGCCACTCGCCCGTGTCACCGAGAAGACCGTGAAAATCAAGGCCGGTTCCAGCGAGCAGGTGAATCTGCTGTCCGACGCGTACAATCCGTTCCCCGACACTCCGCTGACGGTGACCGGATGCACGTCCGATGGCACGTCGAAGCTGACGGTGGATTGCCCATCCAACGGCGTGGTGTCCATCAGGGCGGCTTCCGACATCGGCGCGAACACCAACAAGGTGGTCGTCACCGTGCGCGACGCCACCAAAACAAAAGAACGTGAGGTGACCGGCACCATCAGCGTTTCGGTGATGGACAAACCTGATGCGCCGCTGCTTTCCGCGGTGTCCGGCGACCCGCAGGATGGCGCCGTGAATCTGAGCTGGACGGCCGGTTCGGCCAACGGCAGCCCGATCACCGAATACAAGGTGATGTGGGGCGGAGACACGTCCGGCGAGCGCTCGTGCGGGCAGAAAACCTCCTGTCTCATCGACGGGTTGAAGAACGGCAAGACCTACTCGTTCAAGGTGCAGGCTAGGAACGAGGTCGGCTGGTCCAAGGATTCCAACGCCGTCGAGGGCACGCCAGACAAGCTGCCTGATGCGCCGACGGATGTGACGGCCAGTGTGAAGGGCAACACGGTGAGCGTCACGTGGAAGGCTCCGGACGGCAATTTCTCGTCGGTGGACAATTACGAGGTGACTTTGTCCGGCAGGAACGCGCCGTCCAAGCAGACGACAAATTCCACCGGAATCGATTTTGTTTTCGATAACAACGCGATTTCCGACGGCGACTCGTACACGGCGACGGTACGCGCCCACAACAAGGTGAATTGGAGCCAACCGTCCAAGGCGTCCGACGCGGTCAAGCCGTGGGGCAAGCCCGATGCGCCGAAGATCTCCGTGACGAACGACGACACCACGGGAACCGTCACCGTCGAATCCGTGGGCAACACCCGCAACGCGGGATGCAAGGCCGTCGAGATTTCCGGAGATGTCAGCGCAAGCATCGACGGATGTTCCGGATCCTACGATTTCAAGATTCCGGACCATGATCTCAACACCAGGGAATACACCATCAAGGCGGCGGTGGTCGGCAAGGAGAAAACGACCAGCGACGATTCGACCGTGCGTTTCACACCGAAATACGCGGTGAAGGCGCCCGAATCGGTCAGCGTCAAGGGGCATGACGACGTGTGCGTAGTCAATTGGAAGGAGAACGGCCACGCCGACGGGTTCACGGTGAGCGCGGACGGACTCGGCTCCTACCATGCCGGTGCTTCCGAACGATCGCACGATTTCCCGCTCAAGGAATGGCAGTCCTGTTCCTCGGGCTCCGTCACGCAGCATTTCAATGGCGCGGCAAGCACCTCCAAGTCCGGCAGGGCCGATCCGGCATACGTCCGCAAGGTGAAGGCCGCCGTCAAGGCGCCGATGCTGACGTGGGACGCCAATGATCCGAACATCATCAAGGTCAGCGGCGGATCGGTGAACATGTACGGCCAGCCCGGCAAAACCGTGATCACCTTCACCGCGGACGGCAAATCCTATGACGTCGCCTGGGCATTGGGCTCCGACAAACTGAACGTCAAGGACGTGCTGCCGACCGGAGCCGATTACGCGTGGAAGGCGAAGGTGGTGGGCACCGACACCGCGCTCAACAACGAGGACAATGGCGGCACACTGCTGGACCATGACAGGTACAAGACTCCCACGCCGAAACCCGAACCGTCGGAACCTTCAGAACCATCAAAACCGTCGGAGCCATCGGATTCTGACGCGTCCACGGAAGGCGAAGCGGCCACGCGGAATGACCGGCCTGTGGCATCCTCCGTCGCCCTGTCCACCGTCGACGGCGCATCCAAGCCTTGGATCCGCGGCCTGGCCTACTACGCCAGATGGTGAAACGGACGATCACAGCAATCGCAAACACAACGAACCATCCACACGAGCAACACAACAAGCAAGGAGCAACCCATGAGCAACGATTTCGATGACGCCACCCAGCTGGGTTCCATCGGCCATAATCCAAACGTTCCCAGCCAACCCGGCCAGCAGCAGCCGGCGTTCCACACGCCGAATCTGCCGGAGCAGCCGCAAGCCGATGAGGATCCGGAGGGCACGCTGCTGAGCGCGCACGGCACCACCCAACCGGCGTTGCCGCAACAGTCCGCCCCGGCAACGCCGAACCAGCCGCGGTTCCGTCAGCCGATGCCGCAGAACCTTCGCCAACCGGCCGCCAATCCGGCAGTCGCAATGCCCGCGCAGCAGCCCGTCCAGCCAACCCAACCCGTCCAGCCCAGCCAGCCTGTACAGCCCAGCCAGCCTGTACAGCCCGTCAAACAATCCCAGCCGGTCGTCGACACGTCCATGATGACCGCACCCAGCAAAGACATCACCGAATTCCATGAGAAGTTCGCCAAGCTCGTAGACAACGTCTCCCAGGTCGTGGTCGGCAAGGAAGCACCCATCCGCCAATGCGCCACAGCCATGGTGGTCGGCGGGCACATCCTGCTCGAAGACAACCCGGGAACCGGCAAAACCCAGCTGGCCCGAGGCCTCGCCAACTCCATCGCCATATCCTTCAAGCGTATCCAGTTCACCCCGGATCTGCTCCCGTCCGACGTGGTCGGCGTCACCTACTACGACCAGAAGCGCGGCGAATTCGAATACCGCGAAGGCCCGATCTTCGCGTCCATCGTGCTCGCCGACGAAATCAACCGCGCCTCACCGAAAACACAGTCCGCACTGCTCGAAGTCATGGAAGAGCAGAAGGTCACCGTCGACGGCGTCACCCACCCGGTGCCGCAGCCGTTCATGGTCATCGCCACCCAGAACCCGATCGAACAGCTCGGCACCTACAAGCTGCCGGAAGCGCAGATGGACCGTTTCCTCATCAAAACCACCATCGGCTATCCAAGCCACGACGTGAGCGTCAACATCCTGAAACAGGTCAACGTCACCGACCGCGCCGCCACCGTGCATCCGGTGCTCACCGACGAAGACGTGCTGCGCATGCGCAACATCAGCGAAACCGTGCATCTCGACGACGCGATCCTCGAATACATCGTGCGACTGGTGGAAGCCACCCGCCACAACGAACGCATCCAAGTCGGCTCCTCCATGCGAGGCGCGCTCGCCTTGACCCGCTGCGCGCGCGTATGGGCCGCCTCCGACAACCGCGGCTACGTAGTGCCCGACGACGTCAAAAACCTCGCCGTACCCGTGCTCGCGCACCGCATCACCCTCACCGCCGAAGCCACCTTCGCCGGAAACACCCCCGAACAGCTGATCGGCCAGATCCTCGAAGACGTGCCGGCCCCTACCCTGGGCGCCAACGCCTGAAACACAATCCACCCCGGCATACGCACCACACAATCCGAAAGGTCAAGGAATGCGGCATTCGCACACAGTGCAGCGCAGACGGACCATCCAACGATCCCTACGCCGCCTCAAACATCGCATCAAGCGACTGGCCACCTCATACGTGTCGCCGCTTGGCTGGGCGGTGACGGCGCTCGCCGTCGCCTCGCTGGTGGCGTTCGTCCTGCTGGGATGGCATGAGCTGCTGGCCATGGCGGTGGTGTTCGCGGTCATGCTGGCCGCGGCGGTCATGCTTTCCCTTGGCAACACCTCGTTCCAAGCCACCATCGACGTGTCCAGCAGACGCGTCACGGTGTCAGACACGGTGAAAGTCGACGTCTGCGTGGACAATCCGGGCCGCACCCCCACCACGTCGGCGCGCGGCGACCTGCCCATCGGAGACAACCACGAACGGTTCGCCATTCCCATGCTCGCCGCAGGCCAGTCACGCCAGACGACTGTGGAATTCACCGCCGTCAGCCGCGCGGTGCTGCCCATCGGCCCGCTATCCATCCGCAAAGGCGACCCGTTCGGTCTGATCCGCCACGAAAAGAAACTCGTGGACCAGATCAACGTGTTCATTCATCCGCAGACCGTGCTGCTCAGCACCCTGAACGCCGGCATTCCACGCGATTTGGAAGGTCAGCCAAGCGGCGAAATCGTCGACGACGACCTCGACTTCTACGGCCTGCGCGAATACGAGCCCGGCGATGACGTGCGCAACGTGCATTGGCTCAGCTCCGCGAAAACCGGATCGCTTATGATCCGCCAATACGAAGCCACCCGCCGTACCGACACCGCTCTGACCATCAGCGTGAACCCGGATGATTACATCGATTCCCAGGAATTCGAACTGGCCGTATCCGTCCACGCCTCCATCGGCGTGCAATGCCTGCAGCAGAACCGGCCAGTCACCGCGCATGCCGGTTCCACGCACGCCATTCCGCGCAACGCCACGGAATTTCTCGATGGCTGCAGCGGCATCGACCCTGACATCGACGACAATCCCAACCTCGCGCAAACCACTCTCGAACATGCCCCCGACGCATCCTTCTACTTCTTCACCGTCGGCAGGCTCAAAACCATCGACGACATCAAACACATGGTCCTCGCACTCCCCCGCTCCGCAACCTGCGTGGTGCTTCAAGCCGCAACCGGCCAACCGCGCGCCATCAAACGCTACTCCGACTTCACCTTGGCAACCGTGGGAGACCTCAACGACCTCCCCATGATCATGGGGGTGCTGGCATGAGCACCACATTCACCAACACCGGCAATTTCACCGGCAACCTCACCGGCACAGGCACCAACTCCGCCAACACCAACACTGGCATGGCGACCGGCACAGGCACCGGCTCATGGGCGGACTCCACCCACTCCGTCATCTGGATGTCCCGCAGCGGCAAGTCCCCAGCCATGCCCAACACCAACCAGCCACACGCCGCACAATACGCAAGCCTCACGGTCGCCGCCCTGCTGACCATCGCCGCAGCCAGCAACCTCATCGACGTATACGGCTCCGCCCTGTCTTGGACGAGCGCCGCAATCCCCGCCACCATCATCGGCTCGCTCGTGGCGCTTGCCGGTCTCGTTCCCGCGTTGCGCCTGTGGTGGCAGATGCTGTTCATGGCGTGTGCGCAGCTGGTGGTCGGCCCGGTCATCTTCCTGAATGGCACCACCATCGCCCATGTCATTCCCACATTGCGCACGTTGACGCAGGGGTGGATGCGGATGCTCGGCTCGTTCAAATACCTGCTGGCCATCGACCCGCCGACCGGCACCGGCGACGGCTCGCTGCTCGCCGTGTGGACGATCTGCCTGTGGGCCGCGCTGCTGGCCGGTATCTTCGCGGTTGCGGAGGATGGCCGGCTTACGATGGTCGCGGTCGTTCCCGTCGTGGCGAATCTCGCGATCTGCGCGCTGCTTGGCACGTCGAGCGGCTTCTACCGTATGGCGATCGGCACGATTATGGCGGTCGTGCTGGTGGTTTGGGTCAGCGCGCGTTGGAAACTGTTGGAATTGGGCCGTTGGCTCAGTTCCGTAGTCATCGTGCTGCTGGCTTCGGCTGTGGCGATCGGCGGATGCTTGGTGGTCGGGCAAAACCGCACCATTCTGCGCGACCATTATGATCCGCCGCTGAGCCCGTACGATTACACCAGCCCGTTGAGCGGCATGCGTTCGTATATCAAGAACCATAAGGACGATGTGCTGCTGACCGTCGACGATCTGCCGGCCGGTTCCACGGTGCGTTTGGCGGTTATGGACCGTTTCGACGGCAATGTGTGGAACCTGTCCGATTCCACCATGGCTTCGGATTCCTCCAACTACCATCGTGTGGGCGATTCCATCACAAACAACGCCACCGGCAAGCGGTTCACCGCGAAATTCACGGTCGATGACGGTTTGAGCGACTATTGGCTGCCGATGGCCGGCGCGGCTTCCAGCGTGAAGTTCGCCACATCGTCGGACGCCGATTCGTTCTACTACAACACCGACACCATGTCGGCGATCTACCCTTCGCGCACCTCTCCGGGATTGTCCTATACGGAAACCGGCGTCATTCCACGGACGCCGACGGATAAGGAGATCGCCAAGGCGAATGCTTCCTCCATCAGCCAGCCCAAGGCGGAGGATGTGCCCGATTGCGTGGATAAGCTGGCCACCGCGATTGCGGGCGGCCAGTCCAAGGGCGGCGAGGCCGCGCAGTCTCTTGCCGACAAGCTCAGGGAATCCGGCTGGTTCTCCCATGGTTTGAATGGCGATTACCCGTCCAGAGCCGGTCACGGCAACTATCGCATCGACCAGCTGCTCGCCGGCAGTGCGATGGTTGGAGACAGCGAGCAATACGCTTCCGCGATGGCGCTTATGGCCCGCAGTCTCGGCTTGCCGAGCCGCGTGGTGCTGGGCTTCCTGCCGAAGAACGACGAGGGCGAGATCAGTGACAGCCGCACCGAGAAGCATGGCAAAACCACCACCACGAAATTCACCGGCAACGATGTGACCGCTTGGGTGGAGATCAAGCTGGACGGTTACGGATGGGTGGCGTTCTACCCGACACCGAAGGAAACGAAGGTTCCCGACGAGAACCAGAATCTCACTCCGCCCAATCCGCAGACCTTGGTGCGTCAGCCTCCGGTGCCGCTTACCGATCCGCTGCGTGACGACAACCAAGCCAAGGGCAAAACGTCACTTGGCGGCAGCATGGCCGACGAGACGCCGACGAGCCTGTTCTGGCAGCGTTTCGGCAGAATTGTCAGAAAAGTCGCCATCTACGGCAGCCCTCTATGGACGGTGCTCATCGTCTGCGGCCTGCTGCTCGCCATCAAGGCGATCGCCCTGGCTCGGGCGCGCAGGCATGGCAGCGCATCGCAACGCGTCGCTGCCGGATGGCAGGCGGTCGCGGCGCTTGCCCGGCAAAGCGGCCTTGACGTCCAAGGCACCAGAAACGAGCAGGCGCAGGCCATCGCCGAACAGATGGGCTTCGATGCCAATACACTGCTCGCGCTGGGCAGGGAGGCTGATTACGCGGCCTTCTCCGGAGGCGATGTCACGCAGGAGCATGCGGAACGCTACTGGCATGACATCGCCGAAGAACGAAAGTTCATGCTCGGCTCGCTGCCGACGTTCCGCAGGTGGCGGGCGAAACTATCGCTTGCGGACATGTTCCACTTCCGGAAAATCCGCTTGCGGAAAATCGGTGTGAAAGGGCGGGACTCATGAACGTCAAACATATTGAGGTCGGTCTGAACAGCAATATCGGCTTGCGTAGGAAAGACAACCAGGACAGCGCCTGCGCAAGCCACGGCGTGTATGTGGTGTGCGACGGCATGGGTGGCGGCAAGGGCGGCAAGCAGGCCAGTTCCGATGTTGCGGAACGGTTCGCGCGTTTGGCCGAACTGCCGACGCGCGATCTTGACGCGATTGACGAAACGCTGATCCTTGCCCAGCAGGAGGTGCTCCGTCTGGGTGAGCAGCTCGGCGGCGTTGCGGGCACTACCATCAGCGGCGTGCTGCTGCCGACGCGTGTCGGCGATGACGCGATATGTTCCGACGAACGGTGTTACATCGTCAATGTGGGCGATTCCCGCACGTACCATATGCGCGCCGACGGCAATGGCGCGTGGCTGGCGGATTCGCTGACGTGCATCACCCGCGACCATTCGGAACGGCAGAACGCCATCGATTCGGGGCAGATGCTGCCCGATGAGGCGAGCCGTTGCATTCCGCGCAACATCATCACGCAATGTGTCGGCGCGCCTGCCGGCATCCAGCCTGACTGGTACGCCGCGCGTGCGGACGGACGGTTCATCATCTGTTCCGATGGGCTGCATGCGCAGATCGGCCGTGAGCAGCTTGCCGAGATCGCGGCGGCGTACGCCGACCCGCAGATGGCCGCGGACATGCTGGTACGCGCCGCGCTGAACGCCGGCGGCCGCGACAACATCACCGTCATCGTGGTGGATATGCGTTCCGATATGCCGTGCGACGAGGATTGGAACGTCAGCAAGATCGGCGATGACGAGGATATCGACGATGCGCTGGACGGTACGTTGCAAACGTTACGAGTCATTCAATAAGATGGTTACAGACCACGAGACAAGGAGATCATGATGGTCGATTTCGATGCCGCGGTGGCGGCCGTGCAGGATCCGAACGCCGATCCCGTGTTCCTGGCGAAAATCGCGTACGAGAATCCGGAATTCGGTGCGAATGTCGTTGCCAATCCGCGAGCGTACCCGGGTCTGAAGCGTTGGGTCGCCGAATTCGGCGATGAGCGCGCCCGCCAGCAGCTGGTGGCGATGGGCTGGCCGGTTCCGCAAAATGGCGTGCAGCCGCAGCCGATTGCCGAACCGACGGCCCAGCCAATGGCCGAACCGGTTGCCGAACAGGTCCAGCCGGAACAGCAGTATCAGCCGGCAGTGGCGGAACAGTTCCAGCAGAAGCAGCAGTATCAGCCGGAACAGCCGGTGAACCAGCAATACGGTCAGGACGCTGCCTATGCGGCGTCTAACGAGGCTTCGACCGAGTATGTCGACCCATACATGAATCCCGCCGATTTGTCCGAAGTGGCCGATTATTCATCGAGCCAGCCGCAGAACGAACCGGAACAGCAGTATGCCGAACAGCAGTATGCCGCGGCCCAGGAATCGCCGGCAGACGCGGGGTTCACCGCGGAACTGGCCATGACCACCACCGATCAGATGTTGATGGCCCGTATCGCCAGCGAAGCGCCGGAGCTTCGTCCGTGTCTTGCGCGCAATCCGTACATCTATCCGGAATTGCTTGCCTGGCTTGGCCAGTTGAACGATTCGGCCATCAACGCGGCCATTCGTCTGCGCCAGCAGTGAGCTAACGCCGATTATCAGACTATTTGAAACATAAGGGGTTGTCGCGGGAATCTCCGTGACAACCCCTTATCGTCTTACCGCTAACCGTCCGCGCCGACGCTGTCAACACAAATCGTCAACGCAGTCCGTCAGCGTAATCGTGTCTTCACTGACAAACGCCCTCACTGTTTGCGGAATTGGAAGAACTGGTCGCCGATACGCACCGTGCATGGCGCCTCCAGCTGCATCGGCTTGTGTTCCACTTTGGTTTCGACATCGTCTTGGATGATGTACGTGCCGTTGAGCGAACCGTAATCCTCTATCCACAGCGTGCCATCCTGGTCGAAGCTGATCGCCGCATGGTTGCGTGAGATTGTGCGCGTCGGATCCTCCAGCTTGACCGATTTGGCGCCGGCGGGCACTTCGGCCGAAGGCTTGCGGCCAAGGAGCACGCCCATATCCACGATCACCTGCTGTCCGGTCTGCTCGTTGTCCAGCACGTACGTGTGCTTCGGCTGCTTCATGGTGAAGGCTTCGGAAAGCACGGTGCCGTCCCAGTCGATATCGTCCTCGTCCGAAACGGCAGCGTCGCCCTTCGCAACGGAAACATCCTGCATATCGTGGTCGTCCGATTCGTTCTGTGCGGCGAGCCGTTCGCGTGTTTCCAAGGAATCGGCGGCATTGCCGACGGGTTCGGCTGTGGGTTGCGCCATCACCGTGACGTCATCGTCATACCACCCTGGTTCGGGCGGCGGCGGGTAAGGTAGAAAACTCATATTCCCATTGTAGGAAGGTGGCGTCCATGCCGTCTGACGATACTCATTCTGCAATACGATGCTCGCATATTCCATCTCAAAATATTATGCTGTAACTCGTCAAAGGAGACGGACACGTCGATGTTTCCCTCCGTGTTCACGGATTCGACATTCAAAAAAAGGGAAAAGGCTAAGAAGGACTTTTCTCATGGCGAACACTCCTCCGTATGGTCAACCGCAGAATGGGCAACCGCAGTATAACCAGCCTCCGCAGCCGCAGGCGCCAAACTACAGTCAGCCACAGCCGGGCGGGCCTCAATACGGACAGCCACAACCGCCAATGCCCGGCAACTTTCCTTCCCAGCAAGCCGGCGCCGCGGCCAAAAATAAGCCGCCGGTCGCCATTATCATCGGCGCGGTGGCCGCAGTCGTCGTCATCGCGCTGGCAGCGGTGTTCTTCCTTACGAATCGTGTCAGCCGTTCCGATTACGAGGAAGCGCTGGTCCAAATGCAGGCGTTGGAAAGCAGCTATACAGCCATCAATGAGGAATTCAGCTCGGCGGCGAGCGCAACGGACAACGATTCATCCTCCGCTTATGACGAGGGCAAGAAGAAGTTGAAGACCTTCAAGCAGGACAGCGACAAGCTGGCTGCCATGAAGGCCGTGAAGAAAGACAAGGACGTCAAGGAGAAGTACGAGACGTTCGAGCAGGACCGTGCGAAATACGAGAGGTACATGAACGATCTGGCCCAGACCATGCCCGCGCTCATGAAGATGACGCATACCTGCACGAAGCTGCCGAAATTCAACTCCGCCGACATGTCTTCGTACTATCGCGATCTTTCCAAGGCGCTCGAAAGCTGTGCCGCCGACGCCGGCGATCTGGCCAAGGTTCCCATCAAGTCCTATGCCGAGTATGGCGCGGATATGCAGGAAAGCGTCAGCAAGAAGAAGGACATTGTGGATCAGATGGCCGATCTGAATCTCAACGATATCGAGTATGGGTCCGCCGATTACGAAAAGCTTCAGGATCTTCATGCGAAGATGTCCGACATCGATTCGCCGACCCTGGATCAGTCCGATTTGCAAAAGGCCGCGAAGGAGGCCGATCTCAGCGGTTCGTTGAAGGATCTGGAAACCACGCTTTCGGAGAAGATCAAGTAACGTCAAAAGACGACTGCGAAACCCTCCCCCGCGATTAATCCACAACCTCGCAATCCCACGACATATAGATATAGCGAAAGGCGGAACCGACCGGTATTGGTCGGTTCCGCCTTTCGCTATGTCAGATGATTCGTCTGTCGACTATCGTGAGGGGAATCTCACAGGGTGTCGCCCAGATCGGTCTGGCCGCCGTTGTCGTCCAGGAAGTCATCCGGGTTGAAGTCATCGCCCAGCTTCAGGTCGCCGAAGTCGATGTTGGAGAAGTCCACATCGGACAGGTCGGTGTCGCCGAAGGAGCTGTCGGTGCCTTCGCCGCCCAAACCGAAGTTCGGGTAGATGGTGTCGCGGATGGCCTTGTCGGGCTCCACCGTGGCATTGCGGTAACGGGCGAGGCCGGTACCTGCCGGGATGAGCTTACCGATGATGACATTCTCCTTGAGGCCCTTCAGGTCATCGACCTTCTGGTTCAGGGCGGCTTCGGTGAGCACGCGGGTGGTCTCCTGGAAGGAGGCCGCGGACAGCCAGGAATCGGTGGCCAGCGAAGCCTTGGTGATGCCCATCAGCTCCGGACGGCCGGCGGCCGGCTTGCCACCGTTCTTCACGGCTTCCATGTTGGCGGCCTTGAAGCGTGCCTTGTCCACGAGTTCGCCCGGCAGCAGGTCGGTGTCGCCGGAGTCGATCACGGTGATGCGACGCAGCATCTGGTGCACGATGACCTCGATGTGCTTGTCGTGGATATCCACGCCCTGGGAGCGGTACACGGTGTGCACTTCCTCCACGATGTTCACCTGTGCGGCGCGCGGGCCGAGGATGCGCAGGATCTTCTTCGGGTCGACGGAGCCTTCGATGAGCTGGGTGCCGGCTTCGACATGGTCGCCGTCCTTGACCAGCATCGGCGCACGACGGGTCACCGGGTAGACGATCGGCTCGACGGAGTCGTCGTCCGGCTTCAGGGTGACCTGACGGCCGCGCTCGGTGTCTTCCACCTTGACCACGCCGGCGAACTCCGCGATCGGAGCCTCGCCCTTCGGGGTACGGGCTTCGAAAAGCTCGGTGACACGCGGAAGACCCTGGGTGATATCGGAAGCGGAAGCGACGCCGCCGGAGTGGAAGGAACGCAGCGTCAGCTGGGTACCAGGCTCACCGATGGACTGTGCTGCCACGATGCCGACGGCCTCGCCGACGTCCACCAGCTTGTTGGTGGCCAGGGACCAGCCGTAGCACTTGGCGCACACGCCACGCTTGGATTCGCAGGTCAGCACGGAACGGGCCTTGACCTCTTCCACGCCGTGGGCAACGAGATCGTTGAGCACGTCCATGGACAGGGCGTCGCCGGCCTTGTACAGCACGGTCTCGCCGTCGGCCGGGTCGATGACGTCGGCCGCGAGCAGACGGGAGTACGGGCCACCGTCGGCGGCCTTGACCAGGTGCAGGTTGCCTTCGGCATCGCGTTCGCCGACCTTCATGGTCAGGCCGCGCTTGGTGCCGCAGTCCTCCTCACGCACGATCACGTCCTGGGAGACGTCCACCAGACGACGGGTCAGGTAGCCAGACTCTGCGGTACGCAGTGCGGTATCGGCCAGACCCTTACGCGCGCCGTGCTGGGAGATGAAGTATTCCAGCACGGACAGGCCCTTACGGTAGTTGGACTTGACCGGTCGAGGAATGATCTCGCCCTTCGGGTTTGCCACCAAGCCTCGCATACCTGCGATCTGGTTGATCTGCATCATGTTTCCTCGTGCACCGGACTGCACGATGATGGCCAGGTTGTTCTTGGAATCGAAGTGTTCCTCAACCGCCTCGGAGACCTCGCTGGTGCACTTGGTCCACAGGTCGACCAGTTCCTGACGACGCTCCTCTTCGGTGAGCATACCGATTTCGTAGTTCTCGTTGACCTTGTCGGCTTCGCCTTCGTACTTTTCGATGTACTCGTCCAGTTCCGGCGGCTGGATAACGTCGGAGAACGCGAAGGACACGCCGGACCACGGTGCGCGGGTGAAGCCCAGATCCTTCAGGGCGTCCAGCGTCACGGCCACCTGAGCGGTGGAGTAACGGGTCGCGATGTCGTCGACGATCTTGCTCAGACGCTTCTTCGGCGCCTGCTCGTTGACGAACGGGTAGTCGACCGGCAAGGTGCCGTTGAACAGGATACGGCCGTAGGAGGTGGCGAACAGGACGGAGCCGTCATGGAAACGCTCCTCCTTGACCACGTCCGGGCTGCCCGGTTCCGGATCGACGACCTTGACCTCGCCCGGCTCCCAGTCCTTCGGCAGCACGAAGTCCCGCGGAAGGCGGATGAGCACCTTGGCCTGCATGTCGATCTCGTGCTTGTCGAGCGCCATTTCGGCCTCTTCCAGCGAGGAGAACACGCGGCCCTGGCCCTTGGCGCCGTCGATGACGGTGGTCAGGTAATACAGACCGAGGATCATGTCCTGGCTCGGCATGGTCACGGTGTGGCCGTCTGCCGGCTTCAGGATGTTGTCGGAAGCCATCATCAGGGAACGGGCCTCAGCCTGGGCTTCGGCGGACAGCGGCAGGTGGACTGCCATCTGATCGCCATCGAAGTCGGCGTTGAATGCGGCGCAGGCAAGCGGCGGCAGGTGGATGGCCTTGCCTTCCACCAGGATCGGCTCGAATGCCTGGATGCCCAGACGGTGCAGCGTAGGTGCACGGTTCAGGAGCACCGGATGCTCGGAGATGACCTCTTCGAGCACGCCCCACACTTCGGAGTCGGCGCGGTCCACGAGGCGCTTGGCGCTCTTCATGTTCTGCGCGAAGCCCTGGTCCACGAGGCGCTTGATGACGAACGGCTTGAACAGCTCGAGGGCCATCGGCTTCGGCAGACCGCACTGGTGCATGCGCAGGGACGGGCCGACCACGATCACGGAACGGCCAGAGTAATCCACACGCTTACCGAGCAGGTTCTGACGGAAACGGCCCTGCTTGCCCTTGAGCATGTCGCTCAGGGACTTGAGCGGACGGTTCGAAGCGCCGGTGACCGGACGGCCACGACGGCCGTTGTCGAACAGGGAGTCGACGGCTTCCTGGAGCATGCGCTTCTCGTTGTTGAGCATGATCTCCGGGGCGCCGAGCTCGATGAGGCGCTTCAGACGGTTGTTACGGTTGATCACACGACGGTAGAGGTCGTTGAGGTCGGAGGTGGCGAAACGGCCACCGTCGAGCTGCACCATCGGGCGCAGGTCCGGCGGGATGACCGGGATCACGTCGAGCACCATGGCCTCCGGCTTGTTGCCGGTGGTCAGGAACGCGTTGACGACCTTCAGACGCTTCAGGGCGCGGGCCTTGCGCTGGCCGGTGCCCGTGTCGATCTCTTCGCGCAGCTGCTTGGAGGCTGCCTCGAGGTCGAAGTCCTGCAGACGCTTCTTGATGGCTTCGGCGCCCATGCAGCCTTCGAAGTAATCGCCGTAGCGGTCTTCCATCTCACGCCACAGGTCGACGTCGCCTTCCATGTCTCCCGGCTTCAGGGTCTTGAAGCGGTCGAACACGGCGCTCAGACGCTGGATCTGCTCGTCGTAGCGGGTACGGATGGCGGCCATTTCACGCTCGGCGCTGTTGCGCAGCTTGGCGCGTGCGGAGCCCTTGGCTTCGCCTTCGGCTTCGAGCTCGGCCAAATCGGCTTCGACCTTCTTGGCGCGCTCCTCGATTTCGGCGTTGCGGCGCTTCTCGAGGTTGGCGATCTCGTTGTCGAACTCCTGCTGCAGGTCCGGCAGGTCCTGATGACGCTGCTCTTCGTCCACCTTGGTGACCATGTAGGCCGCGAAGTAGATGACCTTCTCGAGGTCCTTCGGCGCGATGTCCAGCAGGTAGCCCAGTCGGGACGGCACACCCTTGAAGAACCAGATGTGGGTCACCGGAGCGGCGAGCTCGATGTGGCCCATGCGCTCACGACGCACACGGCTCTTGGTGACTTCCACGCCGCAGCGTTCGCAGACGATGCCCTTGAAGCGCACGCGCTTGTACTTGCCGCAGGCGCATTCCCAGTCGCGGGTAGGTCCGAAGATCTGCTCGCCGAACAGGCCGTCTTTCTCCGGCTTCAGGGTACGGTAGTTGATGGTCTCCGGCTTCTTGACCTCGCCGTAGCTCCAGTTACGGATGTCGTCGGCGGTGGCCAGTCCGATCCTCAGTTTGTCAAATTCGTTGACGTCCAGCACTCTATTGTCCTGTCTATCGATTCTTAATGCTTATCACGTTGTTCGGGGATTGGCCGCGCTGCACGCTGTGCTGCAGCGCGGCCAATCCTTTCAATCACTGGAATTCGGGCTCCTCGGCAACCTGGTCTTCCTTGGCGGCGGCGTCAGGACGCGCACCGATGTTGAAGCCGAGGTCATCGGAGGAAGTGGACGGATCGTCATCCTCGTCCTTCATGTCGATGGCCACGCCTTCGGCGTTGAGCACTTCGACATTCAGGGACAGGGACTGCATTTCCTTAAGCAGCACCTTGAAGGACTCCGGGATGCCTGCCGGCGGCAGGTTCTCGCCCTTCACGATGGCGCCGTAGACGCGCACGCGGCCGTCGACGTCATCGGACTTGGTGGTCATCATTTCGTGCAGCGTGTAGGCGGCACCGTAGGCCTCGAGGGCCCACACTTCCATCTCGCCGAAGCGCTGGCCACCGAACTGAGCCTTGCCGCCCAGCGGCTGCTGGGTGATCATGGAGTACGGGCCGGTGGAGCGGGCGTGGATCTTGTCGTCGACCAGGTGGTGCAGCTTCAGCATGTACATGTAGCCCACGGAGATCGGCTTCGGGAACGGTTCGCCGGTACGGCCGTCAAACAGGGTCGCCTTGCCGTCGGGGCCGACGAGCTTGTTGCCGTCGCGGTCCGGAAGGGTGCAGCTGAGCAGGCCCTTGATGGTCTCCGGACGGACGCCGTCGAACACCGGGGTGGCCACCGGAGTGCCCGGAGCGCCCTTTTCGGCGCCCTGCGGCACGTACTTCTTCCAAGCGGCCTCGGCATCCGGGTCGAGGGAGATGTCCCAGCCGGCGTGCGCGATCCAGCCGAGGTGCAGTTCCAGCACCTGGCCAAGGTTCATTCGAGAAGGCACGCCCAGCGGGTTCAGCATGATGTCGACCGGAGTACCGTCGGCGAGGAACGGCATGTCCTCTTCCGGCAGGATGCGGGAGATGACGCCCTTGTTGCCGTGACGGCCGGAGAGCTTGTCGCCCTGGGTGATCTTACGGTGCTGTGCGATGTAGACGCGAATCATCTGGTTCACGCCGTTCGGCAGTTCGTCGCCGTCTTCCTCGGCATCCTCGCGGGTGATTTCCTTGACCGCGATGACGGTGCCGGTCTCGCCGTGAGGCACGCGCAGCGAGGTGTCACGCACCTCGCGGCTCTTCTCACCGAAGATGGCGCGCAGCAGACGCTCTTCCGGAGTCAGCTCGGTCTCGCCCTTCGGGGTGACCTTGCCGACCAGAATGTCGCCGGCTTCGACTTCGGCGCCGATGCGGATGATGCCACGCTCGTCGAGGTTGGCCACCGCGTCCTCGCCGACGTTCGGCAGGTCGCGGGTGATCTCTTCGGCACCCAGCTTGGTTTCGCGGGCGTCGATCTCGTACTCCTCGATGTGGATGGAGCTCAGGGTGTCGTCCTGCACGAGGCGCTGGGAGATGATCACAGCATCCTCGTAGTTGTAGCCGTTCCACGGCATGAAGGCGATGAGCAGGTTCTTGCCCAGTGCCATCTCGCCCTTCTGGGTTGCCGGACCATCGGCCAGCACGGTGCCGGCTTCCACGCGTTCGCCGTCGTGGATGAGCGGGACCTGGTTGTAGCAGGTGGTCTGGTTGGAGCGCTGGAACTTGGCCAGCTTGTAAGAGCTGGTGGTGCCATCGTCGTTCATGGTACGGATGATGTCGGCGGACACGTAGGTCACCACGCCCGGCTTCTCGGCCAGGATGACGTCGCCGGAATCGACGGCGGCGCGCCATTCGGCGCCGGTGCCCACGAGCGGACGCTCGGATTCGATCAGCGGCACGGCCTGACGCTGCATGTTGGTGCCCATCAGCGCTCGGTGTCCCTCATCGTGCTCCAGGAACGGAATCAGGGAGGCGCCGACGGACACCATCTGACGCGGGGAGACGTCCATGTAATCGACGGAGCTGACCGGCACATCGACCGCTTCCTCTTCGCCGACTCGGGCAAGGGCCTGCTTCTTGACGAAGTTGCCGTTCTCGTCGAGCTCCTGGTTGGCCTGGGCGATGACGTGCTCGGCATCGCGGTCTGCGGTCATGTACTCGACTTCGTCGGTGACGTGGCCGTTGACGACCTTGCGGTACGGGGTCTCGATGAAACCGAACGGGTTGATGCGTCCGAAGGTTGCCAGAGAGCCGATCAGACCGATGTTCGGGCCTTCAGGGGATTCGATCGGGCACATACGGCCGAAGTGGGACGGGTGCACGTCGCGCACTTCCATGGAGGCGCGGTCGCGGGACAGGCCGCCGGGGCCCAGAGCGGACAGACGACGCTTGTTGGTCACGCCAGCCAGCGGGTTGTTCTGGTCCATGAACTGGGACAGCTGGGAAGTGCCGAAGAACTCCTTGATGGTGGCGTTCACCGGACGGATGTTGATCAGGGACTGCGGGGTGATGGCCTCCGGATCCTGGGTGGTCATACGCTCGCGGACCACACGCTCCATACGGCTCAGGCCGGTGCGCAGCTGGTTCTGGATCAGCTCGCCGACCTGGCGGATACGACGGTTGCCGAAGTGGTCGATATCGTCGACGTCCACGCGCAGGTCAACGTCCTTGCCGTCGCGCTTGCCCGGGAACTTGGTATCGCCCGCATGCAGGGTGACCAGGTACTTGATGGTGGCGATGATGTCTTCGCGGGACAGGCTGCGGTCGTTGATGTCCTTTTCCAGACCAAGCTTGCGGTTGATCTTGTAACGGCCGACGCGGGCCAGATCGTAACGCTTGGTGTTGAAGTAGAAGGAGTCCAGCAGGTTCTTGCCGGCTTCCGGGGTCGGGGTGTCAGCCGGACGGATCTTGCGGTACAGGTCGGTCAGGGCCTCGTCCTGGGTCTGCACGGTCTCCTTGACGAGCGCGTCCATGACCAGCGGGTAGTCCTTGAAGGCGTCGGCGATCTCATCCTTGGTCATGCCGATGGCCATGAGGAACACGATGGCGGACTGCTTGCGCTTGCGGTCCACACGCACGCCGAGGACGTCGCGCTTGTCGATCTCGAACTCGAGCCATGCGCCACGGCTCGGGATGATCTTCGCGCCGAAGACTTCCTTATCGGAGGTACGGTCCTGGGAGCGGTCAAAGTACACGCCCGGGGAACGCACGAGCTGGGACACGATCACTCGCTCGGTGCCGCCGATGATGAAGGTGCCGTGCGGGGTCTGCAGCGGGAAATCGCCCATGAACACGGTCTGGGACTTGATTTCGCCGGTGTCGCCGTTTTCGAATTCGGCGTTCACGTACAGCGGTGCGGAGTAGGTGTAATCCTTCTCCTTGCACTCCTGCACGGTGTGGCGCGGCTCTTCGAAGTACGGATCGGAGAAGGTCAGGCTCATGGTCTGAGCGAAGTTCTCGATCGGGGAGATCTCCTGGAAGACCTCATCAAGACCGGAGGTGTGCGGCACGGTGTTGGTGCCGTTCTCCAGATCTTCCTGGACTCGCTTCTGCCAGCGCTCGTTGCCGATGAGCCAGTCAAAGCTGTCAGTCTGTACACCCAACAGGTAGGGTACATCAATGGGCTCGCGGATGGAGCCGAAGTTCACACGGTCCGACGCTTTGTGCAGATCAATATCATGCTGGTCGGCGCGTGCGATGATGGTGGTGGTGTTCGTCGTAGCCTCAGCCAATGGACGTTCCTTATCGCTCGCTAATCGTATCGATATGTTTCCCCGGAAGCGCTCTCATTGGCCACCATATGCCTAATACGCGGGCGCTTCTTCCTTGTCAGCGTGCCCGCTATATGACACGCATCTACGCAAAGTCATAAGAATAGCATAACCTGTAGATTTTATTCCACTGTGATGCCGACCGGTTCCGACTTGGTTTTCGCATGTCCTTTGACCGACAGTTGGGCCGAATACACGCCACGGTCCACGTTCGGCAGGTCCGCCGCGTCGGCGCATTCGCTGCCGGAACGCACGCCCGGCCAAGCGATCGTCTGCTTGACCTCGTCGCCCTTGGCTATCAGCCGGTAATCCGTGTCCACGGGGCATACGTTCGATTTCCAGACCACGTCCTTGCCCGACTTGATCGTCAGCACCATGCCCGCCTGGGACACGTCGATCAGACAGCCAGCCTTGCCGGAACCGTTGTATTTCACGGAAGCGGTGAAGTCCATCGTGCCGCCCACACCGAAGCTCGATGCGGCCGGAGTAAGCGACAGCGCGACGTTGGATGCGTCGCAATCGGGGACGCTGCTTTTCTGCTGTTGGGTCGGCGACGGCACCTCCTTGCGGGAGATCGCGTAAACATCGGCATGGTGGATTTCGCGGTTGACAGCGACGACGCCCTGCGTCAGCGAATACAGGCAGAATACGATGAAGCTCAGCACCAGCACCGTCGCGATACCGAAAACGATGCGGCGGCGGCGATACATCGCCTGCTGTTGTTTCGTACGTTTCTTACCGGTCCGCGGGGAGGTCTTGTAAGCCATGGCTCCCAGTCTAGCGTGTCATCCTCCGTGCGGCACCGCGGCCGCACGCACCACGCATGCCGTGTACGTTACACCGGCAGCCGCACCCCTCCCCCGGGCAGGATTTCGATCAGACCGTCCTCATCAAGCGACGCGATGCATTTGTCCAGCTGCACGTGGTCTTTCCACAGCCGTTCGACGCTCTTGCGATCAAGCACCGTCTCGCCATCCGGCAGGCCGCGCAGCGCGTTCAGCACCAGCCCGCGCACCTGCCGGTCCGTACCTTGGAATCGTTGGCGTGGTCGCGTACGCCGCTGCCCCAATCCCGGTCTTCCGTTGCGTAGGAACGCGCATTTTCCGGCGATCGGACAGGCTTCGCATAATGGCGATTTCGCAGTGCACACCGTCGCGCCGAGTTCCATGACGGCCTGGTTCCACACGACGGACGGGCGATCGAAACGACGGCATTTCGCGGAATCATCGTCCGGCAGCAGCCGTTTCGCCAGCGCGCGTTCCGCGGGACTTGCGCTGCCGCCGAGCGATTCGACGCCGACGAACGCACGTGACAGCACACGGCGGATGTTCGTGTCGACCACCGCGATACGTTCGCCGAAAGCGAACGACAGCACCGCGCTTGCCGTGTAATCACCGATGCCGGGCAGAGCAAGCAATTCGTCGTACGTATGCGGCAGCTCGTCGGCGTAATCGTATGCGATGACGTGCGCGCATTCCTGCAATCGCAGGGCGCGCCGCGGATAGCCAAGCCGCCCCCATGCGGTGATCACGTCGGATTTCGGGGCGTCGGCGAGCGCGGCTGCGTCCGGCCATCGGTCCATCCATGCGGTCCAATACGGCACGACGCGGCCCATCTGCGTCTGCTGGCTCATCACTTCGGAAACGAGCACGCCCCACGGTGTGGTGCGGCCGAATCGCCATGGCAGGTCGCGCGCGTTGGTCTGCCACCATTGCGCGAGCGTCGTTGCGATTTCGTCAGCATCGGAAGCATCGGAGGTGACGGCGGTGGCGGAATCGGCAAAGTCGTCAAAGTCGGCGTCACGTACGGCGGTGTCGTATGTGGTGTTCGTGTCGTTCATCGTTCCTATTCTTAGCATTTATGACGAACGAAGAACATACCGATAACGCGCAGGGCGCAACGCGCGACGCCGAGACGCAGGCGGCCGAAGCCAAGGTCGAGAAGATGTTCGAATACGGGTACCGCAAGTCCAATTACGGCCCGGACGAACTGGTGACCGACGCGCACGGCAATCCGATTTCCGTGGTGGACGCGATGCTGAGCGCGAAGGACGCGGCGAAGGCGGAGACCTCCACCCCGCACCTGTGCTACTACTCCCCGCGTATTCCGGGCAACACGGGTTCCGCGATCCGCCTGTGCGCCGTGACGGGAACGATTCTGCACCTGGTGGAACCTTTGGGTTTCAATCTGCGGGATACCAAGCTGCGCCGTGCGGGGCTCGACTACCATGACATGGCGCATGTGGTGCTGCACCCGAATTTCGAGGATCTGGTGGAATCGATGCCGGATTCGCGCATCATCGCCTTCACCGCGCACGCCACCAAGCTGTACACCGACATCGAATACAAGCCGACCGACATCCTGCTGTTCGGTCCGGAACCGGGCAATATCCCCGATCCGATGGACATCATGGCCGGCCCGCATGTGGCCGAGCAGGTGCGTCTGCCGATGCGTCCTTCGCTGCGTAGCCTGAATCTCACCAACTGCGCCTCCATCGCCATCTACGAAGCCTGGCGACAGTTGAACTTTGCCGGCGGTAAGTAAAAACAGTTTTACAAACGCAAAAGAGCCCGGCCCTCCGTGCAGGAAGGTCGGGTTCTTTCGTAAGAACGTCAGTTCTTGAAGGAGTGGATCGGCGCCGGAATGCGGCCGCCACGGGTCACGAAGGCCTCGCAGCTGGTCTGGTTCACCGGAATGATCGGCGCGTAGCCCATGAGGCCGCCGAAGTTGGCCATCTCGCCCACGCCCTTGCCTTCCACCGGGATTACACGCACGGCGGTGGTCTTCTGGTTGACCATGCCGATGGCCGCCTCGTCGGCGATGATGCCGGAAATGGTGGCCGCGGTGGTGTCGCCGGGGATGGCGATCATGTCAAGGCCGACGGAGCATACGCAGGTCATGGCCTCAAGCTTTTCGATCTTCAGGCAGCCGTTGTTGGCCGCGTCGATCATGTTCTTGTCTTCGGAGACCGGAATGAACGCGCCGGACAGGCCGCCCACATAGGAGGACGCCATGATGCCGCCCTTCTTCACCTGGTCGTTGAGCATGGCGAGCGCGGCGGTGGTGCCTGGGGCGCCCACCTGTTCGAGGCCGATCTTCTCCAGCACTTCGCCGACGGAGTCGCCCACGGCGGGGGTCGGGGCGAGCGAGAGGTCGATGATGCCGAATGGCACTCCGAGTCGGCGGGAGGCCTCCTGGGCCACCAGCTGGCCGACGCGCGTGATCTTGAACGCGGTGCGCTTGATGGTTTCGCACAGGAACTCGAAGTCCTTGCCCTTGGCTTCGTCCAGCGCGCGGGAGACCACGCCCGGTCCGGAGACGCCGACGTTGATGACCGCGTCGCCTTCGGTCACGCCGTGGAAGCCGCCTGCCATGAACGGGTTGTCGTCCGGGGCGTTGCAGAACGCCACGAACTTCACGCAACCGTAGGAATCATTGTCTGCGGTGGCGTGCGCGATGTCCTTGACGATGTGGCCGAGCAGTTCGACGGAGTTCATGTCGATGCCGGTTTTGGTGGAGCCCACGTTCACGGAGGAGCAAACGATGTCGGTTTCGGACAGGGCCTGCGGCAGGGAGCGGATGAGCATTTCCTCGGCCGGGGTCATGGACTTGGACACGAGCGCGGAGTAGCCGCCGATCAGGTCGACGCCGACCTTCTTGGCCGCGCGGTCGAGTGCGTGTGCGATCTTGACGAAATCCTCGGAGCTCTTGCAGGAGCTTGCGCCGACCAGGGAAATCGGGGTGACGGTGATGCGCTTGTTGACGATCGGGATGCCGAAATCGCGTTCGATGGCCTGGCCGGTGGACACGAGGTCCTTGGCGTACGTGGTGATCTTGTTGTAGATGTTCTCGCAGACCTCGTCGACGCTGTCGGCTGCGCAATCCAGCAGGCTGATGCCCATGGTGATGGTGCGCACGTCGAGCTTCTCCTGCTCGATCATCTTGTTGGTCTCGTGGACCTCCATGATATTCAGCATGGTTTTTCCTTACGATTGGTACGATTCGTGGCTTCGGTTGCTTGCATGGCTTACGTGTGCCGCGGATCAGACGCGGTGCATCTTGGTGAAGATCTCTTCGCGCTGGCAGCGGATGCGCACGCCGATCTCCTCGCCGAGCTTGTCGAGATCGTCGACGACAGTGCCGAATTCCTCGTCCGCGTTGGAATAATCCACAATCATCATCATGTTGAAGAAACCGTCGATGATGGTCTGGGAGATGTCGAGCACGTTGACCTGGTGCGCGGAAAGATAGGTGCAGACGCGGGCGATGATGCCGACAGTGTCCTGGCCGACGACGGTGATGATTGCCTTGTTCATGGAACTCCCTAAACGTGAGGTGTGAATATCCAATACCGTCCCGGCGATTGCCGGACGTGTCCTTAAGTATAGAAAAGGCACGTGCCAAAACACGTGCCTTGATGCTTGTTTGCGTTACATACTGAGACGGCCGCGTCCGCAATCGTCCACCCCGCAATCGCAAGTACATATTTCATACATACTTTATATATACAAAATATATATTACTTATATATTGCGGTTGCGCCAGCCGTTGTTCCAATCAGATTTCGCGGCTGGCCGCGGCGGCTGCGTATGCCGGCAGGGCGCGCGGTGCGTTGAAGCCTTCCTGCTCAAAGCGGTCGGCGATTTTCTGCGCGATCTCGTGACCTTGGCCCTTGTTCACCAGCGCGATGATGGAGCCGCCGAAGCCGCCGCCGGTCATGCGTGCGCCGTACGCGCCGTTGACACGAGCCACATCCACGGCAATATCCAGCTCGGGCACAGTCACTTCATAATCCGCAGCGAGCGAATCATGAGACGCGTTGAACAGTCGGCCCGCCTCGTCGATCTTGCCGTTGGCGAAGGCACGCACGAAGGAGTTGACACGGGCGATTTCGGTGATGACGTGGCGCACGCGCTTCTTCATCGTGTCGTCTTCCAGCTTGTCGAGCGTTTCCTTGAGCGCCTGGAACGGATCGTCGGACTTGGCGATGCTGTCGGCGACCACACGCAGGTTGGCCACGCCGAGGATTTCGGCGGCCTTCTCGCAAGTGGCGCGACGCTGGGCATACTGGCCGTCGTTGAGCTGATGCGGAGCCTGAGTGTCAAGCACCAGCAGTTCCAGACCGTACTTGTCGAGATCGAATTCCTGCTGGGAGACGTTCTCCAGCGGGCTCAGCTCTGGACGGCAATCAAGACGCAACGCATGGCCGAAAGTGCAGCGCATGGATGCGTTCTGATCGAGACCACCGGTGGACGCGCCCGCCATGTCGTTTTCCGATTTGATGGCGGCGTTGATCAGTGTCACACGACCGGCATCGGATGCGCCATAACCCAAACCGTACACGTCATCCAGCGCCAAGGCGGTGGAGCAGGTCATGGCTGCGGAGGAGCTCAGACCGGATCCGAGCGGAACGCAGGAGGAGAATGCCGCGTCGAAGCCCTGCACCGCATCGAAGCCGGCTTCGCGCAATGCCCAGGCAACGCCTACCGGGTAGGCGGCCCAGCCTTCCACACCACCGGCCTGCAGACCATCGAGGTCGGCTTCGGTAACGTTTTCGGAATCAACGTCGGAAACCACGCGCACCTTGGTGTCTTCACGCGGCTTGAGCGCGATGAACGTGCGGTGCGGCAGTGCGATCGGCAGGCACAGGCCCGCGTTGTAGTCGGTATGTTCGCCGATCAAGTTCACACGGCCCGGTGCGGCCCATACGCCAGCCGGTTCCTCACCGTAGGTGGCTCGGAACAGGTCGGTCGCGTTCTTCACACCCTCGTCGTGCGAGAGCGGCTCAATGAATTCAACAGCAGTCATTGGTGTTTTGTCCTTTGGGTTTTATTGGCTTTCAGCCTTCGATATCGATTGGTCCGAGCTCGTGGAAGCGCTTGGCGATGAGTTCCGGCGTGGTGTCGGACACCCATGCGGCCATGCCTGATTCGGAGCCGGCCAGATACTTGATTTTGTTGGCGGCGCGGCGGAACGAGAAGAACTGCAGGTTGAGGCGGTAGTTTTCGCGGCGCTTGTCGTGGATCGGGGCCTGATGCCATGCTGCGATGTACGGCAGGTCCATGCCCTTGCCGTCACCCTTGTCGAAGAACGCGTTGCCGCGCTTGAGCAGGGTGGAGTACATGACGGCCAGATCCCAACGCTCCTGATCGTTGAGCTCGTCGAGGGTGAGCACGTCACGCACCGGGGCCACATGCACCTCGAGCGGCCAGCGTGCCGCGGCCGGTACATAGGCGACCCAGCTGTGGTTGCGCATAACGATGCGCTCCCCGGCCTCGATTTCGGCGTTCATGAGATCCTTGAGCAGGTTGCCGCCGGTCTTCTCATGGTAGGCTTCGGTCTGCTTGAGTTCGGCTTCCATCTTCGGTGCGATGAACGGATAGCAGTAGACCTGGCCGTGCGGGTGCGCCAGGGAGACGCCGATTTCCTGACCGTGGTTCTCGAACGGGAAGATCTGCTCGATACCCTCCATCTTGGAGATTTCGGCGGTACGGAACGCCCATGCTTCCACGACGGTGCGCAGGCGGGAGACCGGCAGGTCCGCCGGCAGGCCGTCTTCATCCGGGTCGAAGCAGATCACTTCGCAGCGGCCTGCAGCGAGCTTCTTCTCCCACAGCGGGTTACCGTTGACGTATTCCACGTCGCCGGAACGGCCCGGCACGCGCACCATCGACGGGAAACGGTTCTCGAACACGACCACGTTGTAGTCGGTGTCCGGCACTTCACCATCCTGGTACGGATCGCCCGGCTTGCGCGCGGCCAGCGGATTGCCTTTGGCCGTCGCGCCCGGACCGGCGGTGATCGGACGGTTCATACGTGCGGTCGCCATCGGAATCCAATCGCCGGTCAGCGGGTCGCGGCGCATTTCCGGAGCCGCGTACGGCACCTCCTCGCCCGCGGCGTTGAGCTGATTGGAGAAACGGTACGGAAGTTGGCGCGGATCCTTCAGTTCGCGAGTCTTGACGCCGGAAACGTATTCCGGATCGTCATCGAGATAGAAGAAGTCGCGGCCATCGGCAAGCGTGGTCGGCGTGATACGGATATGCTCCTTCGCATATTCTCCCGGAGTGTAGTTGACGAAATCACCCATGTGATTATTCACCTTCCTGAACCGGCTCGGCCTGGCGCGCCAGAACGAGCTCTTTGACCAAATCCCTTGTTTTCGACACCGAATCGGGGTCCAATCCGTCATCGGTGATGACCGTATCCACCTGGTCAAAACGTGCGAACAGCGACAGTGACGTGCAGCTCCACTTGGTGTGGTCGGTCAAAATTATCGTGCGATCGGCAATGTCCATCATCGCCATATCGGTTGCGGCTTCCAGCGAGTTCGGCATGAGGAAACCGCGCGGAATGGACACGGAATGCGTGCCCAGGAATACGGTGTTGACGCGCAGCGAGGCGACCACTTTGTCTGCGATCGGCCCGACGAGCGAGTTGGAGCGCGTGGTGACGCCGCCGGTGACGATGACTTCCACGTCTTTCGATTCAAGCGCCTGCACCAGCTCCGCCACCGGAATGGAGTTGGTAAGAATGGTGATGCCCGACGATTGCTGCGATTCAAGCAGATGTTGCGCGAACACGTACGCCGTGGTGCCGCCGCCGATGGCGATCACGTCTCCGGGGGCCACGTATTTGACGGCTTCCTGTGCGATGGCGTCCTTCAGACCGATGTCCATCTGCGACTTTACGGAGAACAGCGGTTCGCTCAGCAGCGTGCTGGTGCTGACGGCGCCGCCGTGCACGCGCTTCAGCAGACCCTTGTCCGCCAGATCGGCGATGTCACGGCGGATGGTCATCGCGGAGACGCCCAATTCCTTGGACAGCGCAGTGATGCGCACCGCACCACGGGTACGCAGACGGCTCAAAATCAAATGCTGGCGTTGCGACGAAATCATATGAACATTATCGCACATGTTCACTCAAAAATACAACTGAGTTGAGCGTTTCGCGCGTGTTTCACGCAAAGCCGCACCACAATCGACTCAAATTCAGCCTAAAACGAACAAAAACGAACGTCCTATATGCCGCACCGACACACATCGGCTTTTGCCCAAAATGCCATGCGAAACCAATGAAAACGTGCGAGAATAAGGAACCATGACATACGTTTCCGAAAACTTTTGGCACGACGCAGTGAACAAAGCCACCACCGACCTTTTCACGTTCGGCTACAAGCACATCATCAAACCGCATTTCATCTTCAACCAGACGCCCGACGTGGCCCACAGCCAGATGATCGATTTCTGCAAGGTCACCCGCAACATTCCACCGCTGATGTGGCTATGCCGCGAAATGCTCGACTACACCGACCCGATACTGGAAACCAACGTGATGGGCGTCGACTTCGCCAATCCGTTCGGCCTGTCCGCCGGCCTCGACAAGGATTGCGAGATGCCGGTGCTGCTCGACAACGTCGGCTTCGGTTTCGAAACGGTCGGCTCCACCACGTCGCGCCCCTGCCCCGGCAACCCGCGCCCATGGTTCCACCGCCTGCCTGAATACGATTCGATGATGGTGCACGTGGGCCTTGCCAACGAGGGTTCCGCGGTGGTGATTCCGCGCGCCGAGAACGCATGGACGAAGGCGAAGAGCATGCAGGTGTCGGTTTCGATCGCCCGCACGAACGACAGCAAGACCGGCGATCTGGACGAAGGCATCGAGGATTACTGCATTTCGATGCGCCGCGCGGCCGGACGCACCGCCATGGTCGAAGTGAACATCTCCTGCCCGAACACCATGGCCGGCGAACCGTTCAACCAAAGCCCGGAAGCGCTCGACAAGCTGTTCACCGAACTGGACAAAATCGACCGTCCGCAGCCGACGCTCGTCAAAATGCCGCTCAATAAGACGTGGCCGGAATTCAAGGATCTGCTGGACGTGCTCGCCGAGCACAACGTGCAGGGACTGTCGATCGCCAATCTGCAGAAGGACCGCACCGGCATGTCCATTCCGCGCGATTGGGAGGGCGGACTGTCCGGCTCGCCATGCTACGCGGCCAGCAACGAACGCATCAAGCAGGTCTACCGCGAGTATGGGGACCGGTTCGCAATCGCCGGCATCGGTGGCGTCTTCACCCCGCAGCAGGCGTATGAGAAGATTCGTTGCGGTTCGTCGCTGGTGATGTTCATCAGCGCGCTCATGTACCGTGGTCCGCAGCAGATCACCGTGTTGAAGCGTGGACTGGCCGAACTGCTCAGGCGCGACGGGTTCGAACATGTCAGCGAGGCGGTCGGCATCGACGCGTGAAACTTTTTAATTGCGATTTAAGTTGCGATTTAAAAAGCGGTTTTTAGGCACTATAAAGGCGATTAATAATCGCAGATAAATAGATAAATACAGAGGCGCGTCTCCGTGGGAGGGCGGGCGTCCTGTTCACGACACACTCAAGGCCGTTCGGCC
>ERZ827126.493-NODE-493-length-55437-cov-5.022083_pt1 | contig 55437 bp, 45 predicted proteins | sample MGYA00519780_ERZ827126 | MGnify/ENA primary metagenome ERZ827126 (study PRJEB31778, sample SAMEA3449262) | human gut metagenome | biome: human gut; feature: human-associated habitat; material: faeces | place: United Kingdom | collected 2010/2012 ...
GCCGCCGATGACGTGACGGGGGCGGACACGACCGTCGGCTTCTTTACCGGCTACACCGACACCGCTGTCATTGCCGGCAAGACAGGTAACCGCAATTGCATGAGCTACGATCCCGGGTCGCTCGCGCTCGCGCACAAGCCCAACGAATATGTGCCCCATGCCGATATCGTTCGTTGTCAGCAGGTGCTGATCGCGCTCGCCGATAACGTGCTCTGGGACGCGAGCGGCCAAGTTGGGGCATAATAAGCCGCGAACAAACCGACTCGTGCGTTAGGACCGCCCATGAAAGCACTTCCGTTTCCCTGCATCCGCCCGGCTCAGGACCGCGTGCTCGAGGCGCTGCTTGCAATGGGCAGCATCCTGAGTGGCAACGATGCTCTGCGCGGAGCCATTGCCGATGGCCTGATGCTCAAGGACCCGGGCGCGGCGTATTACGTGTACGAATGCTCGGGCGAGCCGGGACGTGTGACGGGTGTCGTGGCGATCTGCCCGGTTGGTGCGCTGGCGGGCGGCGACGCGGTTGCCGCCGATACGACCGCCGCTGCGCGCGCAATCGCCGACCTCAAGGTACAGCCCCGTCCCGTAACGCTTGTCTACGAAGCCTCTCCCGTCATGGATATCATCCTCGGCGCCGCAAAAGAGGGCGCTTCACTCTATGCCGTCACCGACCCCGCCGGCATTACGCACCGCGTGTGGGAGGTCAAGCGCGAGGACGCCGTCGGGGCCATCCGCGCCATGCTCGACCAGGCGCCGGAGCCGGCACTGGCCGACGACCCTGCCTACGCTGTCGCACTAGTCGAGGCATCACAGCTCCTGGCCGACGATGCACGTGCCGCCGGCACCTACACGGGCAAAGAGCCGTTCAACTTTGCCGTAGCTGCGCTCTTCCCCGCCGCGCAGGTCAGCGGCGGCGCGGCGCAGGTTCCGACGGGTCTGCTCACGCACCAGGTCGCGCGGTTCTAGCAAGACCAGACCGTCCAGCACAAAAATCGGCAGCCCAACAAACAGGGGGCGGAGATGCAGCAGGTACATGCATCTCCGCCCCTTTTGCGTCGAGAAGTTATGCCGACGACCCGTGCCGCCGCGCTCGCGTTATCCGCGCTGCGGACCCGCAGTAGCCACGAGCGGTTCAAGCCCCAGCTCGCGCGCGTAGTCTTCCTGCGTAAAGACTTCGACCAGTTCAAACGTATCGGCCGCATCGTCAAACGCAAAATGCAGCACTGAGCAGTTGCCCGGCACGCGTTCGCGCTCGTCGGCCGCCGCGCCCCGCACGTGGTCCAAAAACTCCTTGATAGCCGAACCGTGGCTCACCGCGAGCACACACTCGTGGTCCGGACGTCGCATAAGATCGGTTATCGTCGCCGCCATGCGCTCGCGCACCTGCATCTGGCCCTCGCCGCCAAACTGACGATAGAAATCTCGCCACGGGCGCTCGGGCATAAGCATCACGCGCTCGGCCTCAAAGTCGCCAAAGAACCACTCACGCAGACCGTCCAGGCGCTCGTACGCCAAGCCCGGCCACAGGTTGGCGATAGTCTGCTCGGTGCGATGAAGTGTGGAGGTGTAGGCATGATCGGGTTCAATGCCGCGCGCACGTAAGAACATGCCGGCACGCGCCGCCTGGTCGCATCCCAGCTGCGTGAGCGGCGAGTCACTCCAACCCTGAATAATGCGCTTAAGGTTGAATATTGTCTGCCCATGACGAACCAGATACAGGTCTTTATTCATAGGGGTCCTTTCGTTCGTTACCAATCAAGGAGCGAAAACGCACCGTCGCAATAGCCAAAATGAAGCACGGCACCGTTGTCGGGTAGCTCTCCCCTGCCAGTCACATACTCAAGAAACTCCTGGCAGGAAGAGCCGTGGGAGACTGCCAGCACACAGTCGTGCTGCGGCCTGGCCATGATGTGGGACAGCGCCGCGACCATGCGCGACTGGAGCTCGCCTTCAGACTCGCCACCAAAGGCCACCGGATAATCACCCCAGGGCTGCGGCGGCATCTCGCGATTTGATGTACCCTCCAGCGAGCCCAAATGCCACTCGCGCAGGTCATCGACCAACTCTATCGAGCGGCCCTCACCAGCAATTAGCTCAGCCGTATGCCGCGCCCGGCCCAACGGCGAGGAATACACACGGTCAAAGGTCACGCCACGCGCCTCAAACGCCGCGCGCGTCGCCAGCGCCTGCTCGCGCCCGCGCGCCGTAAGCGGCGAATCGTGCCCACCCTGCAAAATGTTCTGCACATTGAGCTCAGTCTGCCCATGCCGCACCAAATACAAATCTGCCACACGTCCTCCCCTCGCACCACCGCAAAGGGGACAGGTACCTTTGTGGTGGTTTACCGCCGGATCACACCGCGGTGACGCTCAGCTACACCAGTACGTCGGCAAGCGGGCGCTTGGGTACGTGGTGCACCTGCGCCTCGTCGCGCCAGTAATTAATTGAGCCGTCGGGGTTGGAATCGATCGCATCGATCACCTGCGTCTCGGCCGGAACGCCAAACGCCATGATCAGCTTGAGCTCATACTTGTCGCTATCGAGCCCCATGGCATCGATCGCGTGGGGCGTAAAGGCCTTGAACATGCAGGCAGCCACCTCGGGCGTGGCGCTGCGGGCGGCGAGCATCATCGTCTGCGCGGCAATGCCCGTGTCGACCTCAGTAATAGGAGCGGCGGGCTTACCCGGAACGGCGCGCTCGGCAAGAATCGCGATGTAGCCGGTCGGGCGCTCGCCCTCATCGGGACCCGGCCAATCCTTGAGCGCACCGGCCCATGCAAGCTCGTCAAATACACGCGCGCAGTCCTCTGCACCGCTTACCACATGAAAACGCAGACGCTGAGCATTGGCACCACAGGGAGTCAGGTGCGCCAGCTCCGCCAGCTCAAGCAAAAGCTCACGCGGCACGCGCATGGACTCGTCAAAGCGACGGCACGTGCGGGCGCAGCGAACCAACGCATCAAACGCGTCCAAGCCGAGCTTTTCGCAACCCTGCTTTGCCATCGACTCCGCGCTCGACGGCGCCGCGGGAACTGTTTCGTTCATAGGGACCCCCAATTTCGGGCAATTGTTCTTAGGAAAATCTAACCTAAAACGTAGGCAATTACATACAGCGGCGTAATGTTCTACAATTGTTGATTAATCCTCACTGGAGCGGGAACAAAAGTAACAATTCGGGAATGTGGGGCGGCAATTCGTCCTTCCCGCCCCATGCATCGGCGCCCTTGGGCGATACTTGTTGCAGCACTTTTGGCGTACGCCGCACGGAGAGCAATGAACGCGACGTGCACCGCACGGAAAGGAGACATTATGGGCATCTTTAAGAACGATGACCAAAAATCGAGCCAGTTTGGATTTGACGAGAAAAGCATGGCAGGCAAGGCCGTCAAGGCCGTGCGCTGGATTTACGCCATCACGGGCGTCTTGGCGCTCGTCGCCGGCATCGCACTGCTGTTTGCGCCCGCCAAGTCCCTCGTCTTCCTAACGACTGTCTTGGGCTTCTACTTTGTGATCACGGCCGCGATCAGGCTGTTTACCGCTGTTTTCGAGCCACTGCTGCCCACCGGCTGGCGCGTGACGAGCATCATCTCCAACCTGCTCATTATCTTGGGCGGCGTCATAATCCTGCGCAACCAGGCCTTCTCGACCGCGACGCTCACCACGATGGTGGTTATCGTGGCCGGCTTTGGCTGGATTGTCGAAGGTGTCATGTCCATTCTGGAGTCCGAGCTTTCGTCCAACCGCGCCCTCGCTATCCTGAGCGGCGCACTCTCCATCATCGCCGGCATGTTCGTGTTTATCTATCCGCTGTGGTCGGCCAAGATGCTCGTTATCTTTAGCGGCGCCGCGCTGCTGGTGTTTGGCGTTACGCTGATTGTTCGCGCTATTCAATTTGGCAAACTGGTGCACTAGATGCCACGAACGCTCTTTATTGATGCCGACGCCTGCCCGGTCACGCGCGAGTCGATTGATTGCGCGCGGCGGGCGGGCGTCGCCGTTGTTATCGCCGGCAACAGCACGCAAAACCTGGAACGGCACATTCGCCGCGACGACCCGCGTGATGCCGAGCACGCGCGACGCGGCTTTTGGGTCACGACGCTCGATGTGAGCGTGGGCGCCGACAGCGCCGACTTTGCCATTGTCGAACGCCTGCAGGCGGGCGACGTGGTCGTGACGCAGGACATTGGCTTGGCGAGCATGGTGCTCGGGCGCGATGCCGCCGCCATCGGCGTGCGCGGGCGCGTGTACGACAAGGCGACTATCGACATGCAGCTGTTTATTCGCCACGAGGAAAAGAAGGTACGCCGCGCCGGGGGACGCACTCGCGGACCGGCGGCATTTACCAGCGAAGACCGGGCTCGCTTTAAGCGCAAACTCACCGAGCTGCTGCGCTAACCAAGGTAGATTTTTGGGACATGCCCGGAAATCTGCTTTTTTGCTTTGGGCGGTATGAGCGCTCAAAATCCATGGCTCAACAAAAAAAGGGCTTCAAAATGCCATGCGTCGCCGCATTGTGCAGGCGCCGAGCATGGCTATTTTGAAGCCCGTTTTGTTAGGCCCACTTAGAGGCCGAAGGCGGAGAGGATGAGGCCCCAGCCGGCACCGATGACGTACATCATGATCAGGAACAGGACGTTTTCGCGGGCACTACGGTTGGTGCGGAACAGCACCAGGTAGCCCACACCGGCAGAGATGAGCGTGCCGGCGAGCATCGGGGCCAGCTGCAGCGCGCCTTCCAGGTACAGTTGCGTGATGACGACGCTGGCCGAGCAGTTGGGAATCAGGCCGACGAGTGCCGAGCCCAGGACCGCAAGCGTCTCGTTGCCGCGCAGGAACTGCTCGATCGCGGACTCGCCGAAGGTCTCGAGCACGGCGACCAGGACCAGCGTCACCAGAAAAATGAATACCGAGACCTGCACGGTGTGCGAGATCGCGCTGCGGATAATCGACAGGAGGGGCGCGCCCTCGTGAGAGTGGGAGTGACCGTGGCCATCATGGTGTTCATGCTCGCCCTCATGACCGTGATCGTGACCATGTCCGTGTTCGTGCTCGTCCTCATCCTCGTCACAGCCGCAATGATCGCGTTCGCACAGCTCGTGGATGTGATCAGCACTTACGCCCGCCTCGGCCACTTCATCAATGATGTCGCCCCCGGTATGGTCGTCGTGCGCGCAGTTCACGTGGGCCGGGTTGGCCGCGGTTCCCAGCACGGTACGGCGAATCGCCGCATGCGCGCGAGCGTTACGACGCAGGCCGCGAATGGCGGCGTCCACGATAAAGCCCGTGACCAGCGCGATCAGTGCCTTCGAAGCCAAAAGCATCGCCATGGTCTGCACGGGCACCTGCTCGGCGAGCAACAGCGGCAGCATCTCATCGGAGGTCGAAAGGAACACCGCCACCAACGTACCCAATGTCACGACACGACCGGCATACAGCGTGGCCGCCATTGCCGAAAAGCCGCACTGCGGCACCATGCCCAGCAACGAGCCAACCACGGGGCCCGCGGCACCGGCGCGCTTGATGGCGCCGTTAACGCTGTCGCCCGCAACGTGCTCCAGGGTCTCGAGGGCCAGATACGTCACCAACAAAAACGGCACCAGCGACAGCGTGTCCTTGCCAGCGTCGAGCAAAATATCAATCAGCAAATCCATGAAGGATGGAACCTTTCGTGTCTTTCGGCAGCATTGTAAAAGTCCTAGCGGTCAACTAGGGTATTGTAGTTGACCTAGGCGTGGTGCCAATAGTTGCCCATGGTAAACTATCATCTCGCCATAACTCAATGCCACCGAGCCGCGCGACGCGGCCCGTCCAAGGAGCAGTCTATGAACGTTTCGCAAGCACTCGAATACGAGCGCCAGCCGTTTATCCCCATGTTTATCTATGGCGATCACGGCGCCATGGAATCCGAACGTCAGAAAGGCGAAGAGGCCCTCAAGGTGCTCGAGACCGAGTACTTTACCGCCGAGGGCGACCCCGGCTTCGACTTTGCCACCGTGCGCGACCTTGCCGATCGCAACCGCGACCTGTGCGACCAGATTGGCGAGGCACGCCTGCGCAACGTGACGCCCGCGACGCTTTCGCGCGGCCTGTCCGATGCCGACACCTGCGCCGCCATCGGTAAGATGCAAAAGCGCACCGCCGCGTCGGTCATGCGCGAGATCCGCGGCGACCGCGACGCGCTCGGCGTGGCCTACGCCCGCAAGCCCATCCAGGGCACCGTGCTCGGTATCGACATCGAGACCACCGGCCGTGCACCCGAGCGCGGTTATATCATCAATGTGGGTTGGGAAATCATGGAGCTCACCAGCGACGCCGTCCCGCACGACGCCGAGGCACACTACTGCGGCCTGCCCGATATCTACCGCGGCGAGGATGTGCCGTTGTCGAATATCCACCACATCACCTGGGACGACATCGACGGAAAGGAGCCGTTCCGCGAGAACAAGGAACTGCAGAAGCAGCTGCTCAAGCTTATGAAGAAGTACCCGTACATGGCGCACAACGCCGCCTTTGAGGACAGTTGGTTCAAGATCCACCTGGACGGTTACGCCGAGGCACGCCGCGCCGGCAAGATCATCGTCATCGACTCGCGCCAGATCTGCCGCAGCCTGGATGCCGACGTCCGCTCGCTCCCCCGCGAATCCGCGCCCGCCGCGCTCGAGAACTGGGCGCGCCGCCGTGGAACCCTCGCCGCCGACGCCAACGAGCAGCACCTGGGCCTCGACGACACCGACCTCATGCTCCGCACGGTTCAGGCCGAGTTCAACCTCAAGAACTTATTCGCGAAATAACCGATCCATCTGCGGGAGCGCCTGCCAGGCACAGCGCAATCCGTCTGGGCACACCGACACGCAGTAAACTAGGGCGCAGCCTTATGGCTGCACCCTAGTTTTCATCAAAACGAGCAAATACGCGTGCTTCACATAGTCGGCAGGTTGGCCCACCTACATTTTTCGAGTTGTTCGGCCAGCTGAACCACTAGTCAAGGCCCCTTGAACCGCAATCGAAGCTAAAATCGCCTTAATTTCGCAACCAAGCCCCATAAATCTACCTGAATCAATTCGAATAGGACGTTGCGATCGCACCATTTGTATAGGATAAGGCCGAATAACTCAAATTATGTTGGTGAGGCATCTGAGCGGTCGGCAAAAACGCTTAGAAGCTACGAATCCGCAACTAAAGTTCATCAAAAAGGGGCAGCCGGCAGAAACCTCCCCAGCCAAAGCTGCTCCCTCAATACGACAGCTCAAAAACCCACCGTTCGCAGAAGATAAGCCGCGCCCCAATACCGTTGCCCGAAGTTTCGGGCGTATGCGGCGTCCGCTATGCCATCATGCGCGTATGGGAATCATTCTGTCACATACCACGGCACGCGCTGTATACCAAACAGCCAACTCGCTCGCAAGCTACGCGACCGGTCCCATACCTATGGAAAAGATCAGGGTGTCTGCGCCGACCACGTCCGACCTGGAAGCGGCACGAGCATGGCTCAACAGAAAGAATGTCGATTCTGAACGTATCCATGTGCTGACGTTTTCCAATAATGCCAAAAGGCACCGCAAGGGCTGCATCTGCCACTGCACGCGCTATACGTTTGATGCAGAAAGCTACCTAGAACTCGAGCCGAACGTCTACATCGTCGATATCAAGCTGTGCGCGTTAGAAGCAACAGCCGACCTCAACCTTTCGGAGCTCGTTGAGTATTACTTTGAAATCTGCGGCTCCTACGCACTTGAAACGTCCGACGAAACTCAATATCGCGAGCGCCCGGCCCTAACCAGCGTTGAGGAGCTCAGAGCCTTCTTTTCAGAAGCATCGGGGTATCGTGGATCCAATAAAGCCCTTAAGGCACTTTCTTATGTACGCGAAGGCTGTCGCTCCCCACTCGAAACAGCGTTTGTCATGATGCTGACAATGCCCAAGTCAATGGGTGGTCTAGCCATACGCGCTATCAAAACGGATTACCCGATCCCAGTCCCCAAAAGATACGCCGCTCTAACGCGACGGACGGTTTTCTACCTCGATGCGCTGCTCGAGAACTCGATGACCGACATCGAGTACAACGGTTTTTACCACGACGAGCCCGAGCAGCAATCAATTGACGAGGAACGCCGCAACACGCTTCGGAACATGGGCTATGCCGTTATCACCGCCAGCCGTCATTCGTTTTTTAAACAATCCGCCTTTAGGCGAATTATGGAAGCGATTCGAATTCGCGAAAAGATATGGCCCGGTCGCCTTCCTGACAACTTCCCTGTCCTTCAGGAAGACCTCCGGCAGTTCGTCCTAAGACGGTACTACGAATACGGTCGCCGAGTCCTCGCAGAACGCGAAGAGGCGGCGAGCACCCAGCGCGAGATTGCAAGCCAGTACCCACAGGTCGACGACCCAAGCATCAACGATGTCCCCGAACCCGATGACATGCAGCATGTCGCAGAACTTGCCGAAGAGCTCAATGAAGTTGGCAAGAACAGCACGCAAGCGTTAGATGACGAAACCCGCACGGAAGACGACATGATCGCCGACTTAATCGAAGTGATGTTGTTCTGAGTGGTGTGCCGCACTAGCCCACCAACATTTTTCGAGTTGCGCGGTTGTTATCAAGCTCAGATCAACGCGACACTAGCCGCCCAAATCTAAATTTTGAAAATCACGAGCACGATAAGCCGAGGAATGAACTGATTCTCACAGAAATCGACATATTAAGTATCAAAAGCAAACAGGCTTGCGCTTCTTAAAGGCGTCCTTGCAGTCGCTACGACCGCGCAACTCGATTTTTGTTGGTGAGCACCACGCCAACGTATCCATAGCCGCAAAAAACTTGTTGCGGGCTCAAGCAATCGTCGAAAATATCTCGAATTGTATTGACATATGAACATGCGCTCATATACTCGGAAGTAAGTTATATGAGCGAATGTTCATATGAAAGGATGTTGCAATGAGCGACCACGCTGATGAAACAAAAAGCGGCAACGAAGCCATCGACACCGTTGTCCCCACCACCTGCTCGCCCGAGGACCTTCCCGACGAGGAGCTTCTCTACGACCTCGCCGACCTGTTCAAGGTCTTCAGCGACACCACGCGTATCAAGATCCTTTACGCCCTCATGGGCCGCGAGCTCTGCGTGGCAGACATCGCCGAAGCGACCGAAACCTCGCAGTCCGCGGTGTCGCACCAGCTGCGCACACTCAAGCAGTCGCACCTGGTTAAATTCCGGCGCGACGGGCGCAATATCCTCTACTCGCTCGCCGACGACCACGTCTACACCATGCTCAACCAGGGCATGAGCCATATCTGCGAATAGCAACCAACCACGGTACCAGCGCGGCCTGCACCCAAGCCGCAAAAACGGGAAAGGAACCCACCATGAAAAAGCAGTACAAGCTCGATGAGATCGATTGCGCCAACTGTGCGCGCGAGCTTCAGGACGAGTTGGCCAAGCTCGAGGGCGTCAAATCCGTTTCGGTCAACTTTATGACCCAGAAGTTGACGCTCGAGGCCGATGACGCCGAGTTCGACGAGGTCCTCGACCGCGTTGTGGAGTTCACCGCCGACGCCGAGCCGGACTGCGAGATCATTCTCTAGCCAAGGTTTACGCCAACCTGCAAGGCCGCGCTTGCTGCGGCCTTTGCTCGCGAAATTATATGAGCGAATGTTCATACATTCAAATGGGAGGATACGAGTCATGGCCACCGCCGACCCCAAAAAGAAAAAGAAGAAGCGCAAGAAAAAAGAATCACTCGAGCATAAGCGCAACCGCATCCTGGTAGCGCTGGGCATTTTTGCCGTGGTGTACGCCCTCGATGAGCTCGGCACCCTCACTGCCGCATTCGGCACCCCGGGCGACATCTACGCCAGCTTTGTGCTGTTCCTCGTGCCGTTTTTGATTGCCGGCTACGACGTACTGCAAAAGGCATTCAATAACATCCGCCGCGGCAAGGCCTTCGACGAGAGCTTCCTCATGGCCGTCGCGACCATCGGCGCGTTTGCCATGGTGCTCTTCCCCGACACCGATCCGCACATGGCCGAAGGCGCCGCCGTCATGCTGTTCTACCAGGTCGGCGAGCTGTTCCAGGCATACGCCGTGGGCAAGAGCCGTAAATCGATCAGCGCCATGATGGACATCGCACCCGACTACGCCAACGTCGAGCAATCCGACGGCACACTCGAGCAGGTCTTCCCCGATGACATCGCCGTGGGCACCGTCATCGTCGTCAAGCCCGGCGAGCGCGTGCCTATCGACGGCGTCATCGTCGAGGGCGAGACACAGCTCGATACCGCCGCGCTCACGGGCGAGTCAGTCCCCCGCCCCGCCAAGTCCGGCGACGATATCATCAGCGGCTGCATCAACATGACGGGGCTCATCCACGTGCGCACCACCAAGCCATTTGGCGAGTCCACTGTCGCGCGCGTTCTGGAGCTCGTAGAAAACGCCAGCGAAAAGAAGGCGCGTACCGAGAACTTCATCACGCGCTTTGCCCGCGTCTACACGCCCGCCGTCACCGGCGCGGCCGCGGTGCTCGCGCTTGGCGGCGGCTTGGTCACCGGCGCCTGGTCCGACTGGATCCTGCGCGGCCTGACCTTCCTGGTCGTCAGCTGCCCGTGCGCGTTGGTGATCAGCGTGCCGCTCAGTTTCTTTGGCGGCATCGGCGGCGCCTCCAAGCTGGGCGTTCTCATCAAGGGTTCTAACTACCTCGAGACGCTCGCCGACGTGGACACCGTCGTCTTTGACAAGACGGGCACCCTCACCAACGGCACATTCTCGGTGGTCGCGGTGCACCCCGAGGCTGGCTACACCGAGCAGTCGCTGCTTGAAGTCGCAGCCCTTGCGGAGTCGTTCTCCGATCACCCCATCGCGCAGTCCGTGCGTGTCGCCTACCAGGGCGAGGTCGACCCCAAGCGCGTAAGCAACTCCGCCAACGACGCGGGCCACGGCGTGACGGCAACCATCGACGGCAAGCACGTCGTCGTTGGCAACGCAAAGATGCTCGCCGCGGCCGGCGTTGAAGCACCGGACTGTGAGGTTGTCGGCACAATCCTCCACGTGCTCGTTGACGGCGTGTACGCCGGCCACATCGTGATTGCAGACACCGTTAAGGCCGATGCCGAGCAGACGATCCGCGACCTGCACGCCGCCGGCGTCAAGCGCACCGTCATGCTCACGGGCGACCGCGAGGAAGTGGCTGCTGCGGTGGCCAAGCGGCTGGGGCTCGACGAGTTCCACGCGCAGCTGCTGCCGGGCGACAAGGTCGAGCGCGTCGAAGCGCTGCTTGCAACCGAGAGTGGCAAGGGCAAGCTCGCCTTTGTGGGCGACGGCATCAATGATGCGCCCGTGCTTACGCGCGCCGATGTGGGCATTGCCATGGGCGCTATGGGTTCCGACGCCGCGATTGAGGCCGCCGATGTTGTGCTCATGGATGACAAGCCGTCCAACATTTCCCGCGCGATTCGCGTGGCGCGCAAGACCATGGCGATTGTCTGGCAGAACATCATCTTTGCGCTGGGCGTTAAGCTGCTGATCCTGGTGCTGGCAGCGCTGGGCATTGCCGACATGTGGCTTGCCGTGTTCGGCGACGTAGGCGTGGCGATCATCGCCATCCTAAACGCCATGCGCGCGATGGGTGTCAAGAACCTGTAGCGTTCGTGGGCTGTCCGGCCGGGACCGGGCTTGGTTTTGAAAACGTCCTCGCGCATGAGGCCCGCCTTTCCTGCTCCTACGGAGCAACGGAAAGGCGGGCCTCGCGCTGCGGAGTGTTTTCAAAACCAAGCCCGGTCCCGGCCTGCGGTAACATCGCAGGCGGTTCTTGAGCATCGCTTGCTGGCAGGGTTCCTTTGCTGAAATGGACTTGGCCGAAAGGGCCGCTGGTCCCAGTCGCTGGTTCGCGCTTTGCGTGAACTCCGCGCTACTGTGGGACAGTTAGGCTTCTGTTGTTGAGCCCGCCACATCTTCCCGACCCAACATCGCCCTTAGCTTCTCGAAGCTCTCCTCGCTCAGGCAGTGCTCCATGTGGCAGCCCTCTTGCGACGCGACATCCGCCGAAACACCGGCTTCCTCGAGCAACCGCACGAAAAAGCAGTGGCGCTCCCACATTTGGCGAGCGACCTCCAGACCACGCTCCGTCAGATGAACGTCGCGCTTGCCCATTTCGACATAGCCGTTGCTTTCCAGCGTCGCCATGGCCTTGGAAACGCTCGCCTTGGTTACGCCGAGGTACTCCGCAACGTCGATCGAGCGCACGATGCCCTGGCGTTCCGACAGAACGTAGATCGATTCGAGATAGTCTTCTCCGGATTCACGTAGGGCCATGGGCCGCCTTTCGCGATGATTGCTAGTTAGCCTTTGGATACTTTCCACGGCTAACTTTACCGCAAAAGTTGCCCATGTCTTACTACTTTGCCTAAAAGTTAGCCGTGTTTCACAAAACGTGCGGGACGAAAACAAAATGGGGACGCCCCGCAAGGAGTGTCCCCAGGTGCCAGGTGCCGGCCCGCAGCTACACGAGTCCAAAGTGCTTCGCAGCGTTGTAGATGCCGTCGTCGTCCACGGCAGTCGTCACATAGGTCGCCGCAGCTTTCACCGTGTCCTGTGCGTTGCCCATGGCCACGCTCGTGCCCACGGCGGCAAACATCGACAGGTCGTTCTCGCCGTCGCCAAAGGCAATCGCCTCGCTCGCGTCGATACCAAGCCGCTCGAGCGTCGCCGCCACGCCCAGGTCCTTGCCGCCGTTAGCGGGAATAATGTCGCAGAACAGGTCGCACCAGCGCGTGGTGAGCGAATGCGACACGGCGTCGGTCACGATATGCTCGTCGACCGGGTCCACAAAGGCGCAGAACTGATAGACCGGCGCGTCAAAGGCGTGCTCAAACGGCTCCTCGTGGTAGACGATTCCCGCGTTGCTGCCAGCCGTCACCACGCGCTCGGACAGGCGGTTCACAAACGAGTTCTCGCCCTGCATGCACAGCGAGTCGTAGCGCCCCTGCGCCACCTGGTCCACAATCACCGCGACGTCGTCCGGATCGATCGGGCAGCTGCGGTAAACTCCCTCGGCATCAAAGCAGTGCTGGCCCGAAAGCGTAATGTACGCATCCCAGCCCAGGTCGAACAGCCAGTCCGGCATCTGGTAGGTCGGACGGCCCGTGGCGATCACGCACGCAATCCCCTGCTCGCGAAAGCTGTCGAGCACCTGCTGCGCCGACGCCGGAATCCGGTGGGTCTTAAAGCTCAGCAGCGTGCCGTCGATATCGAAAAACGCGGCTTTGATCATTCTCGCCTACTCCTCGCCTTCGAGCTTTTCGCTCGCCTCGAGCCACGCCATCTCCAGCTCGTCCATGGCAGCGTGAGCCTCGTCGATCTTTGCCTGCTGCTCGCCGAGCGCCGTGTAGTTGGTGGGATCGACTTGGGCCATTGCTGCCTCGGCCTCCTCAACGCGGGTGCGCTGCGTCTCCATCTTGCGCTCGAGCGAACTCACCTCGCGGCGGAGCTTCTGGCGTTCGGCGTTGGAAAGGCCATTGGGCTGGCCACTCGACTTGGGCTTTTCGGCCGCAGCCGCCGCGGCACCGGTGTCAAACGTGCCGGTCTTGGCACTCGGCGCGCCCACGGGCTCGCCCTCAGCGGTGGCGTTGCACAGGCGCAGGTACTGGTCGACGCCGCCGGGCATATGCGTCAGGTGACCGTCGAGCAGCGCCCACTGTTGGTCGGTCACGCGCTCCATCAAAAAGCGGTCGTGCGTCACCAGGATCAGCGTGCCGGGCCAGCCGTCGAGCAGATCCTCGACAATCGCCAGCATGTCGGTATCCAGGTCGTTGCCGGGCTCGTCCAGGATGAGCACGTTGGGCTCGTCCAGGATTGTCAGTAGCAGCGACAGGCGACGGCGCTGGCCGCCCGAAAGATCGCCGATGCGACTCCAGAGCTGCTGCGTCGTAAAGCCCAGACGCTCGCAGAGCTTCTCGGGCGAAGTCTCCTTGCCGTCGATGACGTAGTACTTCTTATAGTTGCTGAGCACCTCTCGGATCGTGTCGCCCATGTAGGGTTCGAGCTCCTCGAGCTGCTGCGACAGCACGCCAAAGCGCACTGTCTGGCCAATCTTCACGCGGCCGCGCGTGGGTTCAATCTTGCCCTGGATCACGCCGAGCAGCGTCGACTTGCCGGCACCGTTCTCGCCCAGCAGGCCATAGCGGTCGCCCGCACCAATGAGCCAGGTCACGTCAGAGAGCACCTGCTTGGGCGCGCCATCGGTATCCGCATAGCCGGCGTCCACGTCGACCACATCGATAACCTGCTTGCCCAGGCGGCTCACGGCTAGGCGCTTGAGCTCCAGCTCGTCACGCACGGGAGGCACGTCGGCGATCAGCTCACGAGCAGCCTCAACGCGAAACTTGGGCTTGGTGGAGCGCGCCTGGGCACCGCGGCTCAGCCACGCGAGCTCCTTGCGCGCCATGTTGCGACGACGCTCCTCGGTGACGGCGGCCATGCGGTCGCGCTCCACGCGCTGCAGGATATATGCGGAGTAACCGCCCTCGAAGGGATCGACCTGGCCGTCGTGGACCTCCCACATACTGGTACAGACCTCGTCCAAGAACCAGCGGTCGTGCGTGACCACGAGCATCGCGCCCTGGCCGCGCTGCCAGCGGGCCTTTAAGTGACGCGCGAGCCAGTTGATGGTGCGCATGTCCAGGTGGTTGGTGGGCTCGTCGAGCATGAGCACGTCGTAGTCGCCGATCAGCAGGCGCGCGAGGTCCACGCGACGGCGCTGGCCGCCCGAAAGCTCGCCCACCGTGCCCTCCCAGGGCACATCGCTAATAAGGCCGGCCAGAATCTGGCGCGTACGCGGGCTCGAGGCCCACTCGTATTCGGGCGTGTCACCGACGACGGCATGATGCACGGTGTCGGTATCGACCAGGTTATCCTTTTGGCCGAGCAATCCAATCGTCGTGTCGCGGCGGTGCGTCACGCGCCCGTCATCGGGCTCCAGCGTGCCGGCGAGCACGCTCAGCAGCGTCGACTTGCCGTCGCCGTTTTTACCGACAATACCAATGCGGTCGCCCTCGCCCACGCCGAGCGTTACGCTATCGAAAATATGCTTGGTGGGAAACTCTAGGCTGACGGAATCGCATCCCAAAAGAATCGCCATATGCCCTGCTCCTTCGTAGAAATTCAACGTTGTCCATGATAGCAGCGAAAAGACGGGGCGCGCACGACACAAAAAGGCGGGCCATCTCCCACAAGAGATGACCCGCCTCTCCAATCAGTCCCGCGGCAACCGTGGCCGCCGCGGGCCTCAAGCATGTCCCGGACTAGGAGAACATGCCGGTGAGGTAATCATTCAGCCGCTTGTCCTTGGGCCGTTGGAAAATCTCGTCAGTCTCGTCGTATTCGACCATATCGCCCATGTAGAAGAACGCCGTGCGGTTGGACACACGCGATGCCTGCTCCATGTTGTGCGTCACGATGACGATGGCGCGCTCGGCCACAATCGACGACATGAGGTCCTCGATCGCCAGCGTCGAGATGGGATCGAGCGCCGAGCAGGGCTCGTCGAACAGAATCACGTCGGGGTTGAGCGCCAGCGTGCGCGCGATGCACAGGCGCTGCTGCTGACCACCCGAAAGCGCATAGGCGCTCTTGTCGAGCTTGTCCTTGACCTCGTCCCACAGCGCCGCGCCGCGCAGACTCTCCTCGACCATGCGGTCGAGCTCGTCGCGGTCAGTGATACCGTGGCGCTTGGGCGCAAACGTGATGTTGTCGCGAATGGACTTGCGAAAAGGGTTGGGCTGCTGAAACACCATGCCAATGGAGCGGCGCAGCTCGTAGGTGTTTTCGGTCTTGGCGTTCACGTTGCGCCCGCGGTAGTTGATCTCGCCTTCCACGCGGCAGCCGCGAATCTCGCGATTCATGAGGTTGAGGCTACGCAAGAAGGTCGACTTACCGCAGCCCGAAGGCCCAATGAGCGCCGTGATCTCGCCCTTGTGGAAGTCGAGCGACGTATTGTGCAGCGCATGGTGGTCGCCATAGTACACGTTGACGTCCTTGGTGGAGAGCACGACCTCGTCGCTCACGGCCTTGCCGCTCACGCGCACGCGCTTCTCGCTCTCCCCCACGCTCGACAGGAAGTCCTGGGTCTCGGACGATGCCGCTTCGGTTGCGGGCATTACATTCATCTCGCTCATTCGGCCGTCATCTTCCTTGCCAGTTGCTTGCCCACAATGCGGGCGATTACGTTAAACAGCAGCACGCAAATCATCAGCAGCGCCGCGGTGCCCCAAACAATCTGCTGGGCCTCGGGGCTGCCTTCGCCATAGATCTTGTAGATGTGCACGGCGAGCGACTCACCGGGGCGGAACACGTTCCAGGCGCAGGTGGGGCTCGACAGGTTAAAGCTCAAGAAGTTCAGGCGAACCGGCGAGCTCATGCCCGAGGTAAAGAGCAGTGCCGCGGCCTCGCCAAACACACGGCCGGCCGAAAGCACGATGCCGGTCACGATGGCGGGCATGGCCTCGGGGATTAGGATATGCAGCGTGGCCTCCCAACGGGTGAGGCCCATGGCCAGGCACGCATCGCGCTGGGCCTGCGGTACGTCCTCGAGCGCCTGCTGAATCACGCGCACCAGGATGGGGATATTGAACATGGTGAGCGCGACGGCGCCGGAGATGATGGAGTACTTCCAGCCCAGCTGCACCGAGAACACCAGAAAGCCGAACATGCCGACGACGATCGAAGGCAGCGAGGACAGCGTCTCGATGGCGGTGGAAGCGATGTCGCGGATAGGGCCGTTCGGCGCGTACTCAACCAGGAAGACCGCTCCGCCCAGGCTGATGGGTACCGAGATGACCAGAGTGATCAGCAACAGATAGAACGAGTCGAACAGCTGGTAGAGCACGCCGCCCTGGGTTCCGTTGGCGCGCGCGGGCTGCGTGAGAAATCCCGGCTGGAACAGCGTCGAGATGCTCTCGAACAGGATATAGGCCACCATGGAGACGACGATGAGCATGACGATGGCGACGATCGCCGTCAGCACGCCCGTGGCAATGCGGTCCTGCTTTTGGACACGCCCGAGTCTCGCCTCGTCGATATGGATGCGCGTGCTAGCCACGAGCCTTCGCCCCCTTGCGGCCAATGAGATGGATGATCAGGATGAAGATGAGGCTCATGCCCATCAACAGCAGGCCGAGCGCCCACAGAACATCGTCCTGGGCCGAACCCTCGGCATAGACCGCCATGGACGTGGTGAGCGTGGTGGTGATGGTCGAGGCCGGCGACAGCAGCGACGTCGGCATGGCCTCGATGCCGCCGATAACCATGCGTACGGCGAGCGTTTCGCCAAAGGCGCGGGTCATGCCAAGGATGACCGCGGTCATGAGCGACGGCATTGCGGACTTGAGCACCACGTGCCAGATGGTCTGCCAGCGGGTGTAGCCCAGCGCGAGCGAGCCCTGGCGGTAGCTATCGGGCACGGCACGCAGGCCATCGACCGAAAGCGTGGTCATGGTCGGTAGGATCATGACGGCCAGCACGATGGCGCCGGGCAAGATGCCCAGACCCGTGCTCACGTGGAAAACGCTCTTCATAAGGCCGACGACCACGTGAAAGCCAATCAGTCCAAAGACGACCGAGGGAATGCCGGTCAAAAGCTCAATAAGCGGCTGAAAGACCTTGGAACCAAATTTGGGTTGGATCTCGACCGCAAAGATGGCGGAGCCGATGGCGATGGGCAGCGCGATGAGCGTGGAGAGCACCATGACCGCAAACGAGGTGACAATCAGGGGCAGGGCGCCGGTGTAAGGCAGACCGTTTTCGGCTGTGTTAGCCAGGTCCCACTTGGTACCGGTGAAGAACTCGACGACCGAAACGCCATCCTTAACAAAAGCCGAGAGGCCCTTTTGGGCGACCATGAAGATAAGCGCGGCAACAACAAGCGTCACGAGCGCTACGCACGCGCCCGTGACGCCCAGGCCCACGTTCTCAAGGTCGCGCTTTGGCAGCTGTTTTGCCATTGCAAACCTTTCCGGGGGCGATTACCTATTTAGCGGAGACCTTACCGCTGGCGTCCTTGACGACCTTCATGGCAGAGACGGGGATGAAGCCCTGCTCCTCGACAAGCTTGCCCTGGACGTCGTCGGAAAGCATAAAGTCCAGGAAGGCCTTGGTGGCCTCGTCTGCGTCCTTGGCGCAGTACATGTGCTCGGTAGCCCAGATCTTGAAGGAGTCGTCGGTGACGTTCTTGCTCTTGGGCTCGACGCCCTCGACCTTGACGGCGTTGAACTTGGAGTCGTCGAAGTGCGAGAAGTCCAGGTAGGAGATGGCGTTGTCGGTACTGGCCATCTGGGTCTGGACGTCGCCGGACTTGTCGAGCTCGGCATCGCCCTTAAAGTCGACGGTCTCGTCGCCAAAGACGGCGGCCTCGAAGGTGGCGCGGGTGCCGGAGCCGGCCTTGCGGTTGAGGACGACGATGGTGGCGTCGTCGCCGCCGACCTCCTTCCAGTTGGTGATTTGGCCGGAGAAGATACCCTTGAGCTGCTCGAGGGACAGGTCGTCGACCGTCACGTTCTTGGAGACGACGGGACCCATGCCCACGACGGCGACCTCGTGATCGACGAGGTTCTTGACCTGGTCGGCCTCGAGCTTGGTCTCGGCGAAGACGTCGGAGTTACCGATGGTGACGGTGCCGGCGGCGACAGCGGTCAGGCCCTTGCCCGAACCGTTACCCGAACCGGAGACGGAGACGTCGGGGTTGGCATCCATGAACTTCTCGGCAGCAGCCTCGACGAGAGCCTGGAACGAGGAGGCACCGTCGTAGGTCACCTCGCCGGAGACGGACTCGGCAGCGGCAGCGGCGCTGCCCTTGTCGGCGGCGTCGGATGCGCCGGAGCCGCCACAACCAACGAGACCGAGGCCCACGATGCTGGCGAGGCCACCAGCGAGGCCGAGGAACTGACGACGAGAATAAGCCTGATCGAGCATGATCTTCCTTTCATACATGCGACTCGCGGGCACCCTGCCCGCTTTGCTGTTTGGAAAGATACGGCCTCGATCGGGCAGTGCCCGCGCCAACTGCGGTTTTTTACGGGCATCTGATAGACCCTTACCGCAAGCGCAGCACGGCCTTTACAAACGAATAACAAACCCGGCATTTAGCGTGGCGCGCCTTTTACACCAATAAAAACAAAGTTGCGGTGAAATAGTTCCTGCTTGGCCATCAAATGGCCCATTCTAGGAACTATTCCACCGCAACTTAGATTGGGAAACCGCGAGACCTTAAAGCTCTAATTCATTCAAACGGAGGATCGCAACAATATAGATCTTGAGCGCCTGCTTGAGCTGTTCCTCGTTGGCGCACTCGTTGGGGCCGTGCATCTGGCCGCCCCACGCGGGCAGCTCCAGGCCGGTCTCCTCGGGGCCAAACGAGACGGCGCGGGCAAAGTTGCGCGCGTACGTGCCGCCGCCCATGGCAAAGGGCTCAGCATGCTTGCCCGTAAACTCGTTATAGGTATCAATAAGCGCCTTCACGGCCGGATCATCGGCAGAGACCGAGAACGGCACCTTTGCATGACCCACGCGACACGTCACGTCAAAGCGCCCCACAAGCGGCTCGAGCTGCTCGCGGATGGTATCGGCGCTCGTGCTGTCGGGGAAGCGCACGTCGATGACCTGCTCAATATGGCCATCCGCCACGCGGATGACGCCAGCGTTGCAGGTAAGCGGGCCAAACGCCGAGCTCGTCGCATCGATACCCAGGCCGCGGCCATAGGCGTCTGCATGTACAAAGGCCAGGAACTTGACGAACTCGTGCTCGGCAGGCGTCAGCAGGCGCTCGTCACGGGCACCAAACGCGTCCTCGGCCTCGCGCAGGTACGTCACGATCAGGCCGACGGCGTTGATCGTCCCCTCGGGCATCGAAGCATGGCCACCGATACCGTGCGCGAAAATCTGGGCATGGCCGTTCTCGAGCGCCGTGATCTCCAGGCGGTCGGCGTTCTCAATGGGCGCCGGCAGTTCATCGGCGGCAATCGCAAGCTCGCAGATAGACTGCGACGGAATGGCGTTGCTCGCCTCGGCGCCGCTCCACGATACGATGCGGCCGCCGTCGATCTTGGGGCTCACAAACGTCGCCCCAAACTGGCCCTTCTCGGCATTGCAGACCGGGAACTCGGCATCGGGCGTAAACAGAAAGTCAGGGTCTGCGTGGTTCTCCAGATAATGGTGAACGTCGGACATGCCCACTTCCTCATCGCAGCCCAGCAGCGCGCGGAAGGTATAGCGCGGCACAATGCCGTGCTTGAGCAGGTAGGCACCGGCGTAGAGCGACAACACCGCCGGACCCTTGTCATCAATCACGCCACGGCCGAGCAGCCAGCCCTCGCGACGCTCCATCGCAAACGGGTCGGTGTTCCAGCCGGGGCCGGCGGGCACCACGTCCACGTGGCAGATGGTCGCGAGCTGCTTGTCGCCGCGACCCGGGATATCGGCGATTCCCACATACCCATCGTCGTCGCTCGTTTGATAGCCGAGCTTCTGCGCGATGCCGAGCGCGCAATCGAGCGCGTCACGGACCGGGCGGCCAAACGGCGCGCCGGGCTCCGCATCGGCAGCAACGGCCACGGACGGATAGCTCACCAGCTGCTCGATATCGGCGACGACATCCTCCCAGACCTCGTCGACATACTCGGCAACGCTCTGCTCCACCTGATTCATGGACGACCTCCTTACCAATGAGCGGCGAGCGTGCCCGCCCCTCACATCAAATACTTATATAGCGAAAAGTTTAGCAAGCTCGGCCACCGAGTGCACCACTGCATCGGCACCCGCCGCCTCGTGCTCGCCCGGCGCCGCCGCGCCCGAATAGATACCAATGCACGGCACGCTCATCGCGTGCGCGCCCTCGACGTCGTTAAAGCGATCGCCGATCATCACGGCATCGCCCGCGGCCGCACCCAAGGCCGCCAACGCGTCGCGGACCGAATCGGCCTTGGTCTCGCGCCCCTGCGGTGGATTCATGCCAACCACCGCCTCAAACTGCGAAAGCCCCAGCTCGCCCACCATGTCAATGCACTTTGCCTCCATGCGTGACGTCGCCACGGCCAAGCGATGCCCCTGCGCGACAAGGCCATCGAGCAGCTCGGGGATTCCATCGAACACGGGATACTCTTCCGGTCCCAGCTCATCAAAAAAGGCACGGTACTCGTCGGCCACCACAAGCGACTCCTCGCGGGAAAAGCCATAAAAGTCGTGAAAGCTCTTCCACAGGGGCGGCCCGATCATGCGGCGCAGGTCACCCATCTGCGCCTCCGAAAACCCGCGCGCGGCCAACGCCTTGCGCGTCGAGGTCATCACCGCCCGACCCGTATCGGCCACCGTGCCGTCAAAATCGAACAACACAATCGGCCGCTCGCATAGCTGTAATGCCGCCATCGGCATCCCTCTTCCCCAGTTGATGATTTCCACACCGTCACTTCAAACTGTTGACTATTCAACAATTGAACCTAGCAATGTAGAGCAACTCAACTATACTTGTCGCACTTTGCTCTAAGAAGGCGGCGCGCAAGCGCCCCAACGAAAGGTGCAATTATGTCTTTTGCCATCATAACCGACTCCACGTCGGACATCTCCCCCGCCCGCGCTCAAGAACTCGGCATTTACGTGATTCCGCTGCATGTGATTATCGAGGGCGAGGACCTGCTCGACCAGGTACAGATTACCGCCCAGGAGTACGTCGCGCGCATGGCCGGCTCCGAGCAGCTGCCGCACACCTCGCAGCCGAGTGCCGGCGAGTTCAAGGCACTCTTTGACCGCGTGCGTGCTGACGGCCACGACAGCGCGATCTTTATCTCGCTGTGCAGCGAATGGTCCGCCTGCTATTCCAACGCATGCCTGGTCGCCGAGACCCACGAGCTCGACGTGCGCTGCATCGATTCGCGCACTGGCTCGGGCGCCGAGGGCCTGCTGGTGGAGTACGCGCGGGCCATGCGCGAAGATGGCCGCAGCCTGGACGAGACCGAGGCGCAGATCCGCGCGACGCTGCCCGACGCCCACCTGCTGCTGATTCCCCGCACGCTCGAGAATCTCGTTAAGAACGGCCGCGCGCCAAAGCTCGCCGGCCAGCTCACGCAAATGCTCAACATTCGCCTGGCCGTTTCGCCGGAGTGGAAATCGGGCGAGATCAAGGCAATCAAAAAGGGCCGCGGCGCCAAGCGCATCGTCGCCAACACCATGGCAGATTGCCTCGCGTTTTTGGACGAGCACCCGGGCTCAAGCGTGCGCGTGCTCACGACCGGCGCCGCCGAGGAGCAGGAACTTGTCAACGAGGCGCTCGCGGGCCAGGACTACGTAGACGCCGGCACCGGCCCCATCGGCTGCACCATCGCCACCCATGTAGGCGTCGACGCCATCGCCATCAGCTACTGCCCCCGCTACCAACCCATCCACTAGGGGCACCTTTACCTCTTGCGGTGGAATAGGGACTGTTTTTGGCTTATCAGCCGCCAATCAATCCCTATTCCACCGCAACTTGGAAATCGGCGATCAGCCCAGCGGACCCTGAAACAGCTCCTGATGAGTGCCCATTCTCACCAGCCTAATCACTGGGTTAGTCTTATGGGGAAGATAAAGAACGACCACATCGACCAAGCCATCGGATAGGTGGAAATCGATGTGGCCGTTGTAGTTTCCGCCCGGGTTTGAGAGCTCGTGGGCGCCATACTCCGCCGGAAGTGACCCATGAGCCACAAGCTCCGCAACCGCCGCTTTAAACTCACTTTTTAGCTGCGGATGCATGCGCATCGTTCGTTTGTAGTCCACCTTAAATTGAGCCTCGACTTTAATCTCGAACATCGCTATTCCTCATCGAGGAATGACATAAGCTCATCAGCGTTATTGAATGACAGGCTATCGTCCGGCAAAATCCCCAACTCATGAGCCTCTGCGACCACCATGGCACGCCTCGTCGCCTCGTTGGGCACCTCCGCCCTTCCTACAATCTCAAAAGGAATCTTTCGCTGATTTACCAGCTGCCGAACGGCAAGATTGAGATAGGAATTGAGGCTGAGGCCGACCGAATCCAAGAACTCAGTCGCCTGCTCCTTGAGCCCCTCTTCGATTCGAACCGTCGTAGGCTTAACTGTTGCTGTAGACATTTGCGACCTCCTCGCCCTCGTCTTTTACACCAGTATACCCAATATAAATGGCAATCTGATGTTAGATAACATCAGATTGCCATGCGTATTCATGTCGCGTGAGCACGATTGATCTACATCAACCCGCTGAGCGCAATGTCGACGGCTTCGTTGAGGTCGTCGGTGATGTGTACCAGATCCGGATCGAGCGGGCTGATCATACCGGCGTCCATCACCGGACCGTTAAGCCAGTCAAATAGGCCCTGCCAGTACTCGCTGCCTACCAGCACAAGCGGCATGCGCTTGACCTTGTGCGTTTGCACCAGCGTGAGCACCTCGAACATCTCGTCGAGCGTACCAAAACCACCGGGAAACACAATAGCGCCCGAGCTGTATTTGACGAACATGGTCTTGCGCACAAAGAAGTAGCGGAAGTCCATACCGAGGTTTACGTATTTGTTGAGCCCCTGCTCGTGCGGCAGCTCGATACCCAGGCCGACTGACTTGCCGTTGACGCTCGCCGCTCCCTTATTGGCCGCTTCCATGATGCCGGGGCCGCCACCGGTGATAACCGCCACGCCGCGCTGGGCAATCTTACGGCCGACCGTGCGCGCCGCCTTGTAGAGTGAATCGGTCTTGGGCGTACGGGCACTACCGAAGATGGTCACCGCAGGCCCTAACTCGGCAAGTGCGCCAAAGCCATCGACAAACTCGGCCTGGATGCGCAGTACGCGCCACGGATCGGCATGCAGCCAGTCGGTCGACTCCTCGGGCGCCAGCAGGTTGGCGTAGGTGTTGTCCTTAGGAATCATGGGGCCGCGCATGACCACGGGACCACGGCGGTACGTCTCGTCGTAGGCAAGCTCGCCCTCGACATTCTCGTTCTTAATCATGGGTGCTCCTATCGAGAAAAAGAAAAACGGGCGGGGTCGACGCCATGCGCCAAACACCCGCCCGAACATCAACTATTCGGTATGGTACCCACGATGTATCAAGTGCTTGCAAGCTATCGGTCAGCGGTCGCGCAGCCAGTGTCAGAGAATGTGACGAGCGGCTGCCGCTCAGCCTTTGCCGTTGCCCACGCTCCGCAAGCGTGTCTGTCGCCCTTAGTAATCCACCGCCGCAGGACTGTTCATCCAGTCGCTCACAAACGCGCCGTAGCGGCCCTCGATAATGGCCTGACGGGCACGCTGCGTAAGGTTGAGCAGGTAGTAAATGTTGTGCATCGACAGCAGAATACCGCCGAGCATCTCCTTCTGCGTGACCATGTGACGGATGAGCGCACGGCTGTAGCCGCCCGTGCACACCGGGCAGGTGCAGGTGGGGTCGATAGGGCCGTCGTCGTGCGCAAAGCGCGCGTTGCGGAAGTTAAGGCGACCTTCACTGGAGAACGCCGTACCCATGCGGCCGGTGCGCGTCGGCAGCACGCAGTCGAACATGTCGATGCCCACGCCAACGCCGCGCACGAGCGTGGTAGGGTTGCCGACGCCCATGAGGTAGCGCGGCTTGTGCTTAGGCATGTACTCGGAAACCAGCGGTGCCAGCGTCTCGAACATGGTCTCGTGGTCTTCGCCCACCGAATAGCCGCCGATGCCGTAACCCGGGAAGTCGCCGCACTCCTCCAGATGGCGCAGCGAGCGCAGGCGCAGGTCCAGGTGCATGCCGCCTTGGACGATGCCAAAGAGCGCCTGGTCATCGCGGGTATGCGCCTTATAGCAGCGCTCGGCCCACATACTCGACAGCTCAACGGCGCGCTCGACGTAGGCGCGCGTGGCGGGATAGCCCGGGCACTGGTCGAGCTGCATGCAGATATCGGAGCCGAGCTTCATGGCGATTTCCATGTTGTCCTCGGGCGTCCAGAACACGTGGCGGCCGTCGTAGTCGTTGACGATAAAGCGCACGCCCTCATCAGTGAGCTTGACCGCGTCGTTGTGGCTGAACACCTGGAAACCGCCCGAGTCGGTGAGGATAGGGCCGTGCCAGTTCATAAACTTGTGCAGGCCGCCCAGCTCGGCGATGGTATCCTCGCCGGGACGCATGGACAGGTGATAGGTATTGGCAAGCACGATCTGGGCGCCGAGCTGCTTGACGGTCTCGGTAGGAATACCCTTGACGTTTGCCTTGGTGCCCACGGGCATAAAGATTGGCGTCTCGATGTCGCCGTGCGGGGTGTGCAGTACGCCGGCGCGCGCGTGCGTCGTCGGGTCCTCGGCGATCAGGTCGAATTTAAAAAGGCTCTGGTCCATAAACTGGAACTCCTTGGTTGCGGTTCATACGCAAACCATTATACGGGCAACCCGCAAGAAGCACCGACTCGACAGAAACTGGCGCAAAGGGGTCATAGTCATTGGGATCATTTCCAACAGCCAAGGCAACGCCGATGCTCTGGCAATGCCAGCGAGCGGTCGCCAGGGCGAACAAATTGGCATGAAAAGAGGGCGGCATAGACCTTCTGGTCATGCCGCCCTCTTTGAATGACAAGTTGTCGCCCTGGCGGCCGCGCAGCGTCGGCCCGTTACGGCGTTTGGTAAAACGCCGTAACCCCTAAGGCCGCTGGCCCATGCCACCCTCGAGGGTGACGGTCTCGCCGTTCATGTACTTAAAGTCGGGACCACAGAGCTGAACGACCACGCGGCCGATTTCCTTCTCGACGTCGCCGTAGTGACCCGCCGGCGGCATGTGGACGTTGGCCTTGAACGCCTCGGGATAGGCATCCTGGAAGTTCTCGAGCGCAGCGGTCCAAGCAAGCGGGCAAACGATATTGACGTTGATGCCGTCCTTGCCCCACTCGTTGGCGGCAACGCGGGTCAGGCCGCGGATGCCCTCCTTGGCGGCAGCATAGCTGCACTGGCCATAGTTGCCAAACAGGCCGGCGCCCGAGGCAAAGTTGACCACGGAGCCCTTGGTCTCCTTCAGGTGCGGATAGGCCTTCTGCATGTACAGATAGGTAGCATACAGACCGGAGTAAATGGCCAGGTTAAACTGGTCCATGGTGTGATCGGCGATGGTCACGCCCGAGGCGCTGGCCTGAGCATTGTTGACGACGGCGTCGATGCGGCCGAACTCCTCAATGGCCTTGTCGATGACGTTCTGGACGACGGCCTCGTTGTCCTGACCAGCCGAGACATCGGCCTGAACAGGCAGAACCTTGACACCGTACTCGGCCTCGAGAGACTCCTTGGCGGCCTCGAGCTTGGCGACGTTGCGGCCGGTGATGACGAGGTTCGCGCCCTCCTTGGCAAATGCGATATCGATGCCGTAGCCGATGGAGCCAGCGGAGCCGTCCTTAAGCGTGGCCTTGCCGCCGCCGGTGACGATCACGGTCTTACCAGTGAAAAGTCCCATATAAAGTCCTTTCAAATCGCGACGGGCGCACCCGCCGACTGCGCGCATCCAAATAAACGCGCCAAAAGCTGAAATGCAACTTTAACGGGTTCAAGTGAAAAATAAAGCCCATGGCAGGCGAACGGCGCAACGTCTTTCGGCGAAGGGAATGTCAAGTAAAAATTGGATAGAGTGGCCGAGTTTTTGCTATCGACGCGAGCCATCGAACACGTTTTGAAACTTTGCTGCGGCGCGCGGGAAGTCGGCGCGAGACTTTATCATAGGGTGACAAACAACGATGAGGAGCACATGCCTATGACAGACGAGCTGGACCCCCAGACTCAAGAGCATATTGATGATTCCGCAGACGTCACCGCAGATACTGACGCTGTGACCTGCGATGGTACCGACGTCGACGACCCCATCTTGGACGAAAGCGCTACGGCGGAAACCCCTGGCGCCGAAGATGCAGGCGAGCAAAACGACGATACGCCCGCTCAGGACGACGCCCCTGTACAGGACGACGCCCCGCAAGCGGCGGGCCCCATCGAGGTGTCTTCGGAAGAAGAGCTCGATGCCGTCATGGACTCCATGATGGATGCTGTCAAAGCGATGAAAGACGCCGTCGCCGATGCCGATATTGATGCCGAGGAAGAGGAGGCCGCCGAGGCGGCCTCGACCTTTGTGCCCGGCGAGACTCCGGTTGCCGACCAGGGCAGCACCATGCCCTCGTTTCTGCAGCTCGAGCACCCCACGATTGGCGCCGATGCGGTCGATCCGCACGCAGCAGGCTTTTCTGTGGTCGAGGGCGGTACCGGCAATATCGCCGCGCCGCAGGCTGCCGATGCGGACGCTGCCGACACCGCTCGCCCGACCGCCCCGCACTCCCCCGCCGCGAGCCGCGATCTGGGGACCGCTGTCTCGAACACTGCGAACGCCGTGGGCACCTTTATCGCCCAGGGCGCCTCGGCCATGCGCGAGATGAACGCCGCGAAAAAGGCACTTGCCGATGCCCGCGCCCACCTGGCCGAACTTGAGCAGCGCATTGCCGATCAGGCCGAGGAACTCGAGACGCGCCAGGATATCGCAGGCCGCTACGACCAGATCGTCGCCGACCAGCGCCAGGCGATCGCCACAGCGCAAGAGACCGCTGCGGCAGCCGAGATTGACCGTGATGCCCACGCCGCCAAAGTGACAGAGCTCAAGGGTCAGTTCGAACAAATGAAGACAGAGGATGATGCGACTGAGCTCCGCCTGAAGGCCGCGCTCGACGCCGTGGAGGCCCGCGAGGCGAGCTCTCGCGAGACCGGCAACCGCCTCGTTCGACGTCTTGAGGATTCCAAGCGCATCCGCGACAAGGTGAAGGCCGAGCGAGACGCCGGCATTGCGGCCGCACAACAAACCGTCGACGCCACGCGCGCCCAGCTCGAGACGCTGCGTCATGAGTATGCCGAGCTGCAACGCAATCCCTCGGCAAATCCCGCCAACTATACGGTGCGCACCAGCGAGCTCTCGATGCAGATCTCCGACACGGCAGATGCCCTGCGTAAAGCCGAAGAAGATGTCCCGCGCATCACCGCCGACCTTGAGCACTCGCTTGCCGCAGCCGAGCAGGCCGTCGAACAGGCGCAGGCCCCCATTGCCGAAGCCAAACGCGCGCACCAAGCCGTGACGGCAGAGGCCGATGCCGCGCGCGACGAGCTGCAGACGGCGAAGACTGCCGCCGCAACGCGCCAGCGCGAACTGCGCGAGAAGATCACTGCCGAGGACAAGGCACGCCGCGACCAAGAGCAGAGCATCGCCAACGCCCAAGCAGATGCCGCACATGCGCAGTCGATCATCGAACAGGCGACAGAAGTACACGACCACCCAGAGATTACTGAGTCGCTTGCAGGATCCTTGGCCCGAGACAAAGCCGAACACGCCGAGACCGAGCAAGAAGTCACCCAGCTCGAGGCCACCGAGGACGCGGTGCGCGAGCGTACCCGCGACTCCCGCATCAAATTCACCGGTGCCATCGTCTGCATTATCGCCGTAGTCCTCGTGATCATCCTAGTCTGGCTGTTCGCAAGCAAGTAAACCAGCTGCCAAAAAACGCTCAACGCAGTTGCGGTGAGATAGTTCCTGTTTAGCCCTCAAAAAGCCAATTCAAGAACTATCTCACCGCAACTTATTAGATTGATGCAAGGCAATCTATCCCTCTTGCACCAATCTCTTGACATAAGGAGTGTCCCCAGGTGCCGGCACAAAAGGAACGTCCCAAGTGCCAAGTGCCCAATGACTACTCAACAACCACGGCAACACCGATGTAATGGCAGAGTCAGCGAGCGGGTCGCATTTGAGACAAGGTGACGTGAAACGAAAGGGCGCTGACCTTCTGGTCGCGCCCTTGAAGTTGAACGTCAGATTGTCCAAATGCGGCCCGCGCAGCGTCGAGCAGTTACGCGGTTCGTAGAACCGCGTAACTTACAAAATGAGCATCGCGTCGCCAAAGCTGAAGAAGCGGTAGCGCTCCTCGATGGCAGCGGCGTAGGCATCCATGATCTGGTCGCGGGTAGCAAGCGCGCTGACGAGCATCATGAGCGTGGAGCGTGGTACGTGGAAGTTCGTGATCAGCGCGTCGACCACGTGATAGGTCGAGCCGGGCATGAGGTAGAGCTGCGTTGTCGCGTTCTCGCGCACCACGATGTCGCCGCGGCCGAGCGTGTCGGCCCCGTCCTCGCGGCCCTCAAAATAGCGCGCCGTCACAGCCGGATCGGACACCGGCGCGTCCGCGTCAAACGCGCTCTCGAGCGAGCGCACTGCGGTAGTGCCGACGGCGATCACACGATGGCCCTCGGCCTTCGCCTTATGCACAGCGTCGACAACCTCCTGCGACACGTGGTAGCGCTCGGTGTGCATCACGTGCTGTGTAGGGTCGTCCTCCTCCACCAGACGGAAGGTATCGATACCCACCTCGAGCTCGACGGCGGCAAACTTCGCGCCCTTGGCCTCGATAGCGGCCATGAGCTCGGGAGTAAAGTGCAGACCCGCCGTGGGGGCGGCAGCCGAGTGCTCCTCCTTCATGGCGTAGACGGTCTGATATTTCTCGGGATCGCCCTCGTAATCGGTGATGTAGCGCGGCAGCGGCACGTGACCGGCAGCGTGGATGGCCTCGTCGAGCGTGCGCGGATCGCCGGCGGTATTGCAACCGGCCGGCTCAAAACGCACCAGACGGCCGCCGCGGCTATCGGTGACAAAGTCGACGACCTCGGCCGTCAGCACCACGGGAGCCCCCTCGGGCGCATGGGCGCCACCGGCGCGATACTCAATCTGAGCACCGGGCTTCAGGCGCTTACCCGGCTTGACCAGGCACTCCCAAACGTGGCCCAGCGGGTCAACATCTTCGCGGCGCTTGAGCAGCAGCGTCTCGACCACGCCGCCCGAGCCCTCCTTGCGACCGATCAGGCGGGCCGGCATCACGCGCGTCTTGTTGATGACGAGCACATCGCCAGGCTCGATATAGTCGATGATATCGCGGAAGATGCGGTGCTCAACGGTACCGCCGTGCTCCAGCGGCGTTCCCGCCTGGGAGCCCTTGCGATCCACCACCAGCAGGCGGCAGGAGTCGCGCGGCTCGGCAGGAGCCTGGGCAATCAGTTCCTCAGGAAGGTTGTAGTCAAAATCATCGGTACGCATAGACACGTCGGATACTCCTTATATAGCCAAAGTCCGTTCTACATCCTAGCAGGCTGCCAGCTCAAAAGAACTACTTTTTGGACGCTTTGCGCTCGTCGCGGATGCGGGCGCGGTCCATGGCCGCCTCGACAGCCGAGAAGCGGCAACCGCAGTAGTTTTGCCGATACATGCCCAGCTCGCGCGAACGGCGTGTCGCCTCGGGGTAATACGGGCGAAAATCGCGAATCACCGGGGTGAGACCGCGGGCGGCAGCCAGACGCTCCAACACATCATTGCAGGTTTCGAACAACTGGTACGGCGAGACGGCGAGCGTCGTGCCCACAAACTCAAACCCGCGCTCCTGGGCCACGCGGCACGCCTCGGCCAAGCGCAGGGCATAGCACGCGCGACAGCGACGAGGCCGATCGGCACCCAGCGGCGCCACGCCGGTCTCCCAGCGATCGCGGTCCTCCCCTGCCTCGATGAGCTCGATGTCGCCATCGGCACACCACCGGCGCAGCTCGTCCAAGCGGCGCTGCCATTCATCGCGCGGTTGAATATTGGGGTTGGTCCAGCAAATCGTGGGCTCAAACCCCTCCTCGCGCAGCAGGCGAACCGGCTCAAGCGAGCATGGTGCACAGCACGCATGCAGCAACAACGACTTCATCGACATCTCCTCACCCAAAAAAGCGCACGCCAAAGGACGTATCCTCGCAGGCGACAATGCGGCGGTCGCGCAGGATGGTCCGCACGTAATACCAGTCGCCCACGCAACCCGACAAATGCAAGCCGGCCGCCAAGTAGCACAGCAGCGGATAGCCCGAGAGCGCAAACCCTAGGGCAAACGCCGCCGTCACAACAACCGTCGGCGCCAGGCAAATGACCATGTACCGCCGGCGCGAATACACCACGCCCTCGGCGCAGGCGTAAATCATGCAGGTTTCGAGATTTGCCCCAAAGGTCACCCGAGCACCGGCGGGCGCAAACAGCTTAAAGAACACCGCATGCACCAGCTCGTGCACGGCAAATGACGCCGCCGAAACCGCAGTCAAACCGACTATCCAGCCCAAAACGGCCGTCCAACCGCCCGCGTCAGCCGCATCCAAGTCCGCGGGCCCACCCAGCAGCATAAACACCGGCACCAGGCACACGGCAAATGCGCCGAGCACAACCATCCCCCACACAAAGCAGGCGTGCAGAAAATCCTCGTCCTCAAACGCATGTATGTTGGAAATCTCATTCATAGCATCTTAGGATAGCGCCCCTGCCACGTACCCGTCCGCATGTGCGATAATGTCGAACGATATGCACGAATTGACCACCGCGCCGCCGAGCCCCGCGCCCGGCCGCGCCCTCACCATATGCGAAGGAGTCCCATGGCATCCAAATACTCCATGAACGACCGTCCCAGCTGGCCGCGCCGCGCCATCGTTACCGCCGGCGAGCCCTACGGCAACAAGGGCCTGCACTTTGGCCACGTCGGCGGCGTCTTTGTCCCGGCCGACTTCTTCGCCCGCTTCCTGCGCGACCGTCTGGGCCGCGAGAACGTCATCTTCACCTCGGGCACCGACTGCTACGGCTCGCCCATCATGGAGAGCTACCGCAAGCTCAAGGAGAACGAGGGCTACGACAAGTCCATTAGCGAGTACGTCGAGTCCAACCACTCCCGCCAGGCCGCGACCCTCAACAACTACAACATCAGCTGCGACATCTACGGCGGCTCGGGCCTTGAGCCGGCGGCCCAGATCCACAACGAGGTGACCGCCGAGATTATCGAGCGCCTGCACGAGCAGGGCACCATCTCCAAGCGCTCCACGCTGCAGTTCTACGACGCCAAGGCCGGCACGTTCCTCAACGGTCGCCAGGTCATCGGCCGCTGCCCCATCCAAGGTTGCAAGTCCGAGAAGGCTTACGCCGACGAGTGCGACCTGGGACACCAGTTTGAGCCCGAGGAGCTCATCGCGCCCAAGAGCCAGCTCACCGGCGAGGTGCCCGAGCTGCGCCCGGTCGACAACCTCTACTTTGACCTGCCGGCCTACCTCGACTTTATGAAGACCTACACCGCCAAGCTTGCCCAAAACCCGCAGGTTCGCTCCGTGGTCTCCAAGACCATGGATGAGTGGCTGCTGCCGGCTCAGCTCTACATTCAGAACAAATTCCGCGAGGCCTTCGACGCCGTCGAGGACCAGCTGCCCGAGCACACCGTGCTGGAGCCCGAAGGCAACAAGAGCAGCTTTACCGTCACCTTCCCCAGCTGGAAGGAGCGCGACGACGCCCACGCGGTGCTCGCCAACGGCGGCGTGCGCTTCCGCAGCGGCAAGGCACTCGTGCCCTTCCGCATCACCGGCAACATCGACTGGGGCGTTCCGGTGCCCGAGGTCGACGGCGTGACCGACGTCACCTGCTGGTGCTGGCCCGAGAGCCTGTGGGCGCCCATCAGCTACACCCGCACCGTGCTCGCACGCGATGCCAAGGCCGCCGGCGTGACCGAGGGTGTCGCCGCCCAGGACGCCGCCCTCATGGGCGAGCCCGCCGCCGATTCCACGCAGGTCCCCGCGCCCACCTACCAGCACAGCTCGCTCGACTGGCGCGACTGGTGGTGCTCTGACGACGCTCAGATCTACCAGTTCATCGGTCAGGACAACATCTACTTCTACTGCATCGCGCAGACCGCCATGTGGGAGGCCCTGGGTTGGGACCTTACGCAGAGCACCGTCAGCGCCTGCTATCACCTGCTCTACATGGGCAAAAAGGCCAGCTCGTCCTCGCAGACGCCTCCCCCGCCGGCAGACGACCTGCTCAACCACTACACCTGCGAGCAGATGCGCGCGCATTGGCTGTCGCTCGGCCTGTCCGAGAAGCCGGTAAGCTTTAGCCCCAAGGCATACGACACGCGTGTGACCGGCAAGGACAAGGACGGCAACGAGGTACGCGCCTGCGACGACAAGCGCGTTATCGACCCGGCCCTTAAGGAGAGCGCACTGCTGACTGGCGTGTTCAACCGCCTGGCCCGCAGCTGCTTCTACGGCGTTGCCATCAAGGAAGGCGACGAGAGCCCCTACCGCAACGGCTGCATCCCCGCCGGTGCCGCTTCTGACACCGTGGTCGAGGCTGCCGAGCAGGCAGCCCTCGCCTTTGAGCAGGCCATGTACAAGTTCGAGACGCACCGCGCGCTCGCCGTGTGCGACGACTACCTGCGTGCCGCCAACAAGCGCTGGAGTGACGCCTCCAAGGCCGCCAACAAGCTCGAGGGTAACGAGGCAAACGCCGCAATGACACAGGCCCTCGTCGACGCCTTTACCGAGCTGCGCGTGGCGACCGTCCTGATGCACGGTATCGTCCCGGCCGGCTGCGAGCTCATCTGTGAGTACTTCGACGTTAACCCGGTCGCCTTCTTTAGCTGGGACAACATCTTTGCCTCCACGGACGAGTTTGTGGAGAGCTTGGGTGAGAAGCCCGGTGAGCACCGCGTGAAGCCGCTGCCCCCGCGCTTCGACTTCTTCAGCAAGCACGAGAGCCAGTACTAAAACAACACTCGACATGTAATGGAATGGGAAGGAAAGACGGATGTCCAAGCCGCGTCGTCGTAAGCAGAAAAAGCAGGTTAAGCCCGAGCTCAAGCTTAGGCAGTTTGCCGCTACCGAGCTTTCCGACCAGCTTGCCGCCCAACACTCCGCCGCCGACCTGCCGCGCTTTATGGTCGACACGGTCGCCGGCGCCTATGCGCCCGCCGATGCCGAGCTCATGATCGAGGGCTTCGGCGCCGCGGCCACACGCCCGGTCACGCTGCGCGCCAACACGCTCAAGGCGACCGCCGAGGACATCGCTGCGGCGCTCGGTGCCGCCGGCATCGCCCACAACCCCGTCGCTTGGTACCCAGACGCCTTTATCCTGCCCGAGGCCCAGGTTTCCGATCTGTGGGATCTCGACATCTACCGCGACGGCAAGATCTATCTGCAGAGCCTGTCGTCCATGATGCCGCCTTTGGTGTTGGGCGCCCAGGCAGGCGAGGACATCCTGGACATGTGCGCAGCCCCTGGCGGCAAGACGACGCAGATCGCCGCCCTCACCCAGGGCCAGGCGCACCTCACCGCCTGCGAGATGAGCATTCCCCGCGCCGAGAAGCTCGAAGCCAACCTCCACCGCCAAGGTGCCAAAAACGTGCCCGTCATGCGCATCGACGCACGCGAGCTCGACGAGTTCTTCCGCTTTGACCGCATCCTGCTCGACGCTCCCTGCACCGGCACGGGCACCGTCATCAGTGGCAACGAGAAAAGCCTGCGCGGCCTCACCGAGCAGTTGCTGAGCAAGTGCGCCCGCTCGCAGCGAGCACTTCTGGACCGCGCCATGGGAGCCCTTAAACCGGGCGGCACGCTCGTCTATTCGACTTGTTCGATCTTGCCGCAGGAAAACGAGGACGCCCTGCAAGAAGCGCTCGACAAGCATATGGACTGCGAGCTTATCCCCCTCGACGGCACGCCGAGCGAAAGCGAAGCGCGTCGCGCCCAGGACGCCGGCGAGGAGCCGCATATCGAGAGCAACGCTCTCACCGAGGCCATCGCCGCGGGTCAGGTATCGGCCGTCGCCAACGGCCTGCCCGGCACGCTGACCATTCCGCCTAGCCGCGGCTTTGAGGGCTTCTACATTGCCCTGATCCGAAAACGCAGCTAGCGCACGGATCCAAAACTCAACAAGCTATCTCTGTGCGCGTTTGCCCTGCTGGTCGCGATGTTGTTTAAGCATCGCGCGCTCCTTGCGTTCGGCCCTTTTGCCCTTAATGGCCGTGACCACAAAGTAGATGACCGCGGCGGCAACGATTGCGGCCACACACAGGCCGATCGAGCCAAACATTGCTGTCAATTCCATACCGCGTCACCTCTCTTTTAAACGGGGCTTTCAAGATAGCACCTCGATACCCGCCACCACAGCTCCTTCACGTTCGCCGGCCCTTCGGTCTAACGGATGGCGCGGCGGGGAAAAATCAACTCGTCAAACGATTTAGCATTCGCAATTCCGGCTGCATCGCGCCGGCCATCATCACATAGAATCGAGCCTCCATGGATACCCTCAACGATCTAAATGAGCGCGTCGACGCCTTCGTCGGCACCAGCTCCTTCGACACGCCTGCGGCGGCAAACGACCAAGCTCCCATCGATGTGCCCGCCGAGGTGCACGAGGACATCGTCGCCTCGGTCGATTTTTCCGAGGTCGAGCTTGCAGACGAGTTCACCGAGCCCCAAGTAGCCGTCACGCCCAACGGCCTGCTCCCTATGGAGCCCCTGCCCATCGACGGACGCCTGCGCAAGGCTGCCCTTCGCATGCCCGACGAGATCGAGGAGGCCAGCGGCTTCACGCTCTTTGGCCGACGCATCAAGTCGCTCATTTACACCACCGATGTCGCGGTTATCCGCAACTCCAACGCCGACGCCGTCTTTGCGGTCTACCCTTTCACGCCGCAGCCCGCCATTACGCAAGCGCTGCTGACCGTCGCCGAGTGCCCGGTCTTTGTAGGCGTGGGTGGCGGAACTACGACCGGTAAGCGCTCCGTGCAGATGGCAGCCGTCTCCGAGATGCAGGGCGCGGCGGGCTGCGTGGTCAACTCCCCCGCTACTGCCGAGATGGTCGAGCACATCACCAACATCGCAGACATCCCCGTCATCGCCACGGTCGTTCGCTGCGACGACGATGCCCACGCCAAGGTGCGCGCTGGAGCCAAGATTCTCAACATCGCCGCCGGCAAGAACACGCCCCAGGTCCTACGCGAGCTGCGCGAGCACTATCCCAACCTGCCGCTTATCGCGCCGGGCGGCAAGACGCCCGAGAGCATTCGCGAGACCATCGCCGCCGGCGCCAACGCCATCATCTGGACACCGCCTTCGGCCCAGCAGCTACAGACCGACATGATGCAGCGTTATCGCAAGATGAAGGAAGACGCCACACCTGTCATCTCGCGCGACGACGTGCCCATTATCGACCAGGTCGCCGCCGCCGAGGTCAGCCAAGTCGAGAACATGAATCCCGATGTGCCGATTCCCGACGAAGTCATCGAGCGCGTCGCTTCGATCCACGAGCGCGTCGAGGAGCATCGCGCCAACCGCGGCCTCAAGCCGTCACTGCACGGCTTTTTCTTCCGCGGAAAGAAACGCTAGCCGCAACAGCAAGGCCCGCCCCACAAACGTGAGGCGGGCCGTTTTCGTTTGAGCAATCATGCAGCGACGTGATGGGGCAAATTAATCCACGCGCTTGTCGCCCATAAAGAAGAGCGCCACCGTACCAGGTCCGGTATGCGAGCCAATCAGAGTACCGATGTCATTGATCTCAATCTTGCCTTTAAGCTGCGGAACCTGTTCCTCAATCAGCGCCGCAACTGCCTCGGCATCCTCGCGGCACGCCGAGTGCGACATGATGCACTTACCCGAATAATCCGCACCGTCCTGCACGTGTGCCATCATGGTCTTAGCCATCTCGGAAATCGCGCGCTTCTTGGTGCGAATCTTCTCACGTGGCGACAGCCCACCTTCGCAATCGACCGTCATAAGTGGGCAAATCTTAAGCGCCGTGCCGATGATCGCGCTCGCAGCCGAAATGCGACCGCCGCGCAGGTAGCTCGACAGATCGGTCGAGAAGAACCAGTGGTGAAGGTTGAGTTTATGCTCCTCAATCCAAGCGGCCGTCTCGTCGAGCGAAGCGCCGCTATCGCGCACGTCGGCGGCATATTCCAGCAACAGACCAAAGCCCGAAGACGCCCCCAGCGAATCGATGACGCGCACCTTGCCGCCCTCGGGATAGCGATCCGCAAGCATCTGCGCCGCGACGCAGGCCGATCCATACGTGCCCGAAATACCCGACGACAACGTCAGGTGCAGCACGTCTTTACCCTCGGCAACAAACGGCTCCCAAAACTCCTCGTACTCACCCACGCTCACCTGAGACGTCTTGGGCATGGCGCCCGCGGCAATCTGGGCAAAAAACTTGTCCGGCGTAATCGACTGATACAGATCGTCCGTATAGACAACATCATCGATCTCGTAATGAAAACACACGACAGGGATATTGCGCGACGCAAAGAACTCACGGGTTCGGTCGGCGGCGGATTCACAGGTCAGGACAAAATCACTCATATGAGGCTCCTTACTCATTGCTGCGCAAATTATCGCACAGTGAGCCTACATGCGGTACATATGTCCACTATTTACCAAATCGAACCAAAAATAGTGAACATCTTTACCACCATCGTTTCCACCGGCCCCACGTATAAATATCTGAGAAAACACCCTCTGTCGTCTCCACCAAACCAACACATCTACCTTCACTAAATCGATTTACCAAACCATTCAGCCGACAATTCAGCCGCTGGCGCAAAATCGAAACAAAAGCGGCGCATACTGATAAACGTTTGACGCTGTTTATCAGTTTTACCAGCCCCATCGGAAGGTGTTTCATGGTCGCATTCGATCGCAACCCGCAAGACTTCAAGTATCTGCGCCTGCTGTCGAGACAGTTCCCCACCGAACAATCCGCATTTACCGAAATTATCAACCTCTCGGCCATCCTCAACCTACCCAAGGGCACCGAGCATTTTATGAGCGACGTGCATGGCGAGTACGAAGCCTTTATGCACATCCTCAACAACTGCTCGGGCGTCGTGCGCGAGCATGTCGACGAAATTTTTGGCGACACGCTCTCCTTTGACGAAAAGGGCGAGCTGTGCACGCTCATCTACTACCCGCGCGAGAAGATCGACCTGGTCCGTAGCCAGCGCGAGGACTCGCCAACCTGGTACAAGACGATGCTTGACCAGCTCATCATGGTCGCACGCTCGCTTTCGAGCCGCTACACGCGCTCCAAGGTGCGTAAGGCCATCCCGCGCGACTACGCCTACATCATCGACGAGTTGTTGCACACGCACCCGGACGAGAACAACTATCGCGTGCGCTATCACGAGCGCATCGTGGAGTCCATCCTGGAGACCGCCAGCGCCGACGACTTTATCGAGTCGCTCGCCTCGCTCGTCAAGCGCCTGGCCGTCGATCACCTGCACCTGGTGGGCGACATCTTCGACCGCGGCGGCGGCGCGGCCAAGATTATGGACCGTCTGCTCACCTACCATTCGCTCGACATCCAGTGGGGCAACCACGACCTGCTGTGGATGGGCGCTGCGGCCGGTGAGCCCGCCTGCATCGCCACGGTGTTGCGCAACAACCTACGCTACGACAACTACGAGATCCTGGAGAACGACTACGGCATCTCGCTGCGTGAGCTTGTCGCCTTTGCCGATGCCACCTACACCGTCGGTGAGTCCATCACCCCGCTGATCAAGGCTATCAACGTGCTGCTCTTTAAGCTCGAGGGCCAGATTATCCAGCTCCACCCCGAGTTCGACATGACCGACCGTCTGTTACTCGACAAGATCGACCACGACACCGGCACGGTCACGCTCGCCGACGGCAGCGTGTGGCCACTCACGACCAACGACTTCCCCACCGTCGACCCGGCGGACCCCTATACGCTCACGCCCCAGGAGCAGCACATCATCGACAAGCTCGTGTCCGAGTTTGTCACCGCCGATCACCTGCATCGCCATATCGATTTCCTCTATTCCCACGGCTCGATGTACAAGGTCGCCAACGGCAACCTGCTCTTCCACGGCTGCGTTCCGCTCAACGAAGACGGCACCTTTAGCAGCATGAACTGTCTAGGCACCTGGCACGCCGGGCGCGATTATCTCGATTTTTGCGACCACATCGCCCGCCGCGCCTGGCGCGTGGGCGACCGTGATGCCCTCGACTGGATGTGGTACCTGTGGATTGGCTTTAACTCACCCGCCAGCGGACGCCTGGTGCGTACCTTTGAGCGCGCCTATATCGCCGATAAGAGCACCTGGGTCGAGCCGATGGACCCATACTTTACGCTTACCAAGTCGCCCTCGGTCTGCGACGACATCATGCGCGAGTTTGGCGTCGCGCCCATGGCATGTTCGCCGACCGGCCACATCATCAACGGCCACACGCCCGTTAAAACCACCAAGGGCGAGCAGCCCATCCGCGCCGAGGGCAAGCTGCTGGTCATCGATGGCGGCTTCTGCCGCGCTTACCATCCCAAGACGGGCATCGCTGGCTATACGCTCATCTCGAGCTCGCGCGGCTGCCGCCTCAAGTCGCACCAGGCCTTTACGACGGTTGCCGAGGCACTCACGCGCAACGTGGACATCGAGAGCGAGACCAACCGTTTTGACCAAGCAGACCGTCGCCGCATGGTGAGCGACACCGATACTGGCGCCAAGATCCGCAGCCAAATCCAAGACCTGCGTCAGCTGCTCGATGCATATAGAAACGGTGCTATCGAAGAGCGCGTCTAGCCCCACCCGCGGGGATTGGCTAAACTTGCTGAGTTTGTCATCCCCGCGGCGCTTCGGCGCCACCCTAAGGCAGGTACCATGCAAAAGCTCCTTGCGCAGATCATGAAATTTGGCGTCGTCGGTGTCATTGCCACGGTTATCGACTTTGGCATTATGAATCTGCTCCACTACGGTCTGGGCCTCAACATCCTAATCGCCAACACCAGCGGCTTTATCATCTCACTCATCTTTAACTACCTCGCAAGCATGAAGTACGTGTTTGCGCACAAGGAAGGCATGAGCCGCCGCCGCGAGTTCATCATCTTTGTCGTGCTGTCCGTGATCGGTTTGGTGCTCAACGACGGCATCGTGCTGGCGCTCAACGCCGGCCTGGGACTCGAGGCCAATATCGCCAAGATCTGCGCCACCACGCTTGTCATGGTCTACAACTTTGTGACCCGAAAAATCTTCCTGGAGGGCGACGAGACAAAATAGCTCGAAACCCCTGCAGCATTACGGCGCCCACGGACGACGCGCACTCAGCGCAGTATCGTCCGTGGGCGCCGCTCGTTTACGGGAAGATTTGCAACGTTTGCGGATTAGCTCTTGAAAATTTGGCGAGTTCATATAGTTCTTGGCAAAGACCTTACGTTTCCCTTGTAAAAGCTCTAAAGTATCCTCTGCTCGATTCATCAACGCATTGGATGTGATTACGTGCGCAAGGCGCTGGCACAACCTCATACCAAGCAGTTCCTCAAGTTTGCTGTCGTGGGTCTTATCTCCTTTGGCATCGACTGGGGCATGCTCATTGCGCTCGTCGAGCTGTTCCACCTCGACTTTTTGATGAGCACCACGGTTTCGTTTATCACGTCCGTCGTGGTCAACTACTGGCTCAGCATGAAGTACGTGTTCGACCACCGCGAAGGCATGAGCCGCAAGCGCGAGTTCACGATCTTCACCATCCTGTCGGTGATCGGCCTGGGCCTCAACGACCTGTACATGTTTGTGGGCGTCACGTTTTTGAGCATCGGCTACCAGGCCATGAAGGCCATCGCCACGTTCCTCGTCACCTGGTACAACTACTTCAGCCGCCGCTTCTTCCTCGAGGGCGCACGGTCGTAGTCGATTCACTATTTGCTTGAATGTATAACCGGTTGGAATTCCCGTTCCAACCGGTTTTTTGTTTGCCGAAAGACCCGGCGACCCAGTCCCATTCGCATGAAAAACGGGCGGTCCGGATGTTGGTCCGAACCGCCCGTCTGGCGCGCTATGTCGAGGCCTCTAGCCCGTTACGTAATACCAAACGACGTTGTCACCATTGGAGAGAACGTAGTTACTGCAGGCCGTCATGGGCGTTGTGCCGTTGACGGAGTACATCCAGCCGCTCGTGCCGCCGTACTGTTTCTCGGCCAAACCACCAATCGCAGAAACATACGTGCCGTACGATGAGCCGTGTGCGTTGACAGAAAGGCCCAGCGCGCACAGGGCATCGTAAACGGTGGCGCCTTCGTTAAAGGTAAAGGTACCGCCAGAGGACACGGGATTGCCCACAGCGCTCGATGTGACCGAAACCGTCACCGTAACGTAGTTGGACTCCTGTGAGCCGCTTTGGCTGCCCGAGGAAGCGCTTCCACCATTAGAGGATGAGGCTCCATCAGACGACTGGCCACCGCCCGAAGAAGCACCGCCAGACGCATTGGAAGTATCACCGGCTCCCGTATTTTGGGCAGCGGATTTATCGCCAGACTTCTTGCCGCCCCGGTCCTCGGACTTCTTGCTATCCGAGTTTTTGTCCGGTTCCTTGTTTGAAGACTCGGAATCGTCCTTGGCGTCGTTCGAACCCTTGGGCTCGTCTTTTGCATCATTCGAAGATTTGGAATCCTTGGAACTGGCCTCGCCCGAAGCGGCAGACGAGCCAGACCCCTTGGTGTCCTTGGCGACGACGCTCTCCCCCGTCACGGTCTGAACGATCCAGTCAATGGACCAGGCGCCGCTCTCGGAAGGATGGACGAAGCCCAGCGAGACGACGATCAGAATGGTGCACGCGGCAGCAAGAACGCCAAGGAGCGCCTTGCGACGAGAGGCGGACGCCGCCGAAGCGGCGCCCTTTTGCTTTGGATCATCGAGCTGGATAAACGAGGAGTCGGGCTGTTGCCCGCTGGTCTCCTTGGGCTTATCGGGCATTACCGTCACCCTTGCCGCGCTTGGTCAGCACGAAGACGGCGATGAGCGCGAGGCCAATCACGCCGGCGGCGATGCCAACGATGGCGAGCGGATTGGTGCCAGTCTCCTGCTCGGAAGCACTAGAGGACTTCTTAGCAGTGGTCGTAGAAGCAGCACCCGTATCGGACTTGGAATCGGACTTCTTGTCGGACTTGCTGTCCTTCTTGTCAGACTTCTTGTCAGACTTCTTCTCGTCCTTCTTATCGGACTTATCGGAGTCCTTCTTGTCGGACTTGTTGTCCTTGGTCTCGGTCTTGGTCGACACCGTCGTCTTGGTCACCGGCTTCTTGCCCGGGGCAATAGCGCCGCCCTTCGAGCCGGAGCCAGAACCCGCGCCAGCGCCAGTGCCGGAACCAGTACCGGTACCAGAACCGCCGCCGCCATTCGAACCAGCGCCGCCATTACCGCCAGGGTTAACGGCATTCTTGGTCCACTTGGCATACAGCGTCAGATCGGCCGTCACCGGCGTGCTAAAGTCATACGCCTGCGTGCAAGCCTCATCGGTATACCAACCGCCGAAAGTGTAGCCATCGCGCGTCGGATCGGCCGGCTTGACCAGCTTGCCATCGGCCGTAGCAACAAACTTAGTGTCGCAAGCAGACCCGCCGTTGGAGTTAAAGGCAACCGTCCAAGACTCGACAGCTCCAAGTTTAAACAGCGCGCCCGAATCATTAATGTAGTAGAGATTGCCAGAAGCATCGGCAATGACCGGAGAGTCACAGTACTGGTAATGGCCAGCCGCATCATAAATCTGCGTCGCCTCTGCATCGCCGAGCGTATAGCGATACACGCCACCACCAGCAGAGTAGTTGACGTAATCCTTGCTATCCGCGCTGTTAACGGTGAAGTACACATAGGTCTTGCCGCCCTGAACACTCACCAGCGGAGTAGCAGCAATACCGTTGAGGCCAGCCGGCAGCGCCTTGCCGTCGGCAGCAGCGACCATCGTGGTCTTACCCGTCTTCAGGTTATAGAGAACCAGAGCAGAGCCAGTAGCCGTCTGTCCGCCGACAATCAGATTGTCACCAGACACCGCAGGGGCGCTCAGATTATTCGTAAGGCCCAGATCAACCGTCTTCTGTTCACTCAGCACGCCCTTCGCCGAAAGCGAAATCACATGGAGCTTTCCGTCGTGCGTCATCTGATAGAAGGTCGAACCATTGGACGGATCGGCAATGCAATCGGCATTTGCGACAGCGCCGAGCTTCATGGTCGAAACGACATCGCCCGTCGTCTTATCAATGCACTTAAGCGTACCCGCGCTCGTAGGAACGATGGCATACTTATCCGTCAAAGCCGCACCAGTCCAGTAATAGCCCTCGGCAGGGTCGATGTTCTGCCAAGAAACTTCGCCCGTGGCAATCTTAATGCGCGCAAAGGAGCCGTTGCCGTAGGTCGCGTTGTAATTCTCGTCATACGAAATATCGACCGAGCCTACATAGACGTACTCGCCGTCCGAAACGACGGTGCAGGAGCTCTGCGTCAAGTCCGTCAAACCAGGCGTCAGCCACTTGCAGATCAGCTTGTCTGCAGTAATCGCCTGGACCGCACCGCCGTTGAGCGGAACGATGATAAGGCCATTGGTATAGATCGGACGAGAGGTATAGCTCACCTTGGAGGCAAGCGGCGCAGAGGCAACCTTTTTGCCCGTGGACGAATCGATCTTGATGAGCTCGTTCTCGGTCGCGATGTACACAAAGCCGTTGGCGATGACAGGTTCGCTGCAGTTGGCATACTGCTGACCAGACTCGGCCTTCCAATCGAAGGCCCACTTAAGACCGGCGGCCTGCGCAGGCGTCTTGGCATCCGTTACGGTCGAACCGTTGCCACTGTTGCCGTAGCCGGCCCACTCGGCATCCCAATCAGGAGTCGTCGCACTCGGGTCCACGACAACCTTGTCGGGATCGGGCATGGGCGAATCGTCGGTGGTATAGGCAAGCGTGACCTTATCGCCGCTCTTGAGCGTAATCTGATTGGCGCAGAGTAAGGAGGGCTCTCCATTGATATACAGGTGCCAATATTTATTGGTCGCAGCATCATAACCGTACGACTTGTCTTCGAACGGCGATTTGATGGAATTGAGGAACCAGTACTCGCCACTCTGGGAGCCGTTGTACATAACGCCCTTGGCCTTCAGAACCGTCTCAATAAGGTTCTGGGCAGTAGAGCCTTCAGGCAAAGAAACACTGCTTGCCGAGCCCCAGCGAGTATTGTTGCCGTTGACATCGGGACCGATAACATCGACAGACCCAAGAACCTGACCAGGAAGGGCATCGGCGTCAGCACCATACATAAAGGTGACGGCATCGCCCTCATGGAGCTCGTAGGCACCGGCGCCAACGTCGGCGAACTTGTACTTTACGTCGGACTTGCCCTTTACGTAGAAGCGCCAATAGCTATTGGTCGCAGCATCATAGCCACAATAGGACTCATCATCGAACGGCGAATAAATGCCGTTGAGGAACCAGCCCCAAGACGATTCGCCAGCATCGAGCTTAAGGCCGGTCTGCTCAAGGAGATCCTTGGCAGTAGAGCCCGCCTTGAGACTCGTCTGACCCGTCGAAGCCCAAACCTGCTGCTTGCCGTCCTTGTCCTTGCCAAGCACCTGAACGGAAGCATGGACAGAATCGGACGGCAACTGGTCGCCCCAGCCACCGTAGAACCACGTGACGGTATCGCCGGCATGGATGGTGACATTGTCCGCCGTATAGTCACTCGACTTGCCGTTGATGAACAGCTGCCAATAGGTCGAATAATCTTGGGGCGTACCCAGCTCAACACCGTTGTACTTAAGGCTCAGAATGAAGGAGCCAGCAGCAACGGCGTCGATGTCATTCGCCTCAAGCGCGACCTTCGTAAGGTCAAGTGCGCTCGAACCGGACGTCACCACATACTGCGCGTTATCGACCCAAGTCTGAGTCTTGCCCTGGGCATCGCGACCAATGACGGTCACATTCGCAGCAAGCTGGTCCTTAACGACGGGGGATGCGCTACCACCCGTAAAGGCAAACTCAATCTTCTGCCCCGGGGCGAGCTTAACGCTGCTCGCGCCAACCGAGGAAGACACGCCGTCGACGAACAGCTGCCAGAAGGCATTAGTCGTCGGATCGTAGGCAAGCGTGCGGCCATCGCTCGGAGACGTGATGCTCTTTAGGTAGAAGCCGTATGCCGTGTTCGGTTCGTAATCCGCTTTAAAGCCCGTCTTCTGCTGCAGCTTAACGAAGGCATCCGCAGCCGTCGCGCCCTCGTCGAGCTTGAGCTGCGTAGGTGCCACCCAGGTCTGAGCCTTGCCGTCGGCGTCGGTGCCGATAATCGAGAACGAGACCTCGACTTGCTTCTTGGCGACATCGCCGGTTTCTGTCGGGTTCTCTGTCTGGACGGCAGTCGCGGCGGCAGATCCTGCTTGGCCAGTGGATGCCGTCGAAGACTGCTCGCTCGTGGCAGGGCTCTCCCCCGTCGCCGAGCCTTCGTCGCCAGTTGCTGCCTCTGTTGTGGCGGCACTGGCTGCAGGCGCGCTCCCGGAATCCGAAACCTCGGCGCCGCTCTGCTCAGCGGCACCGCCCGCAAGCGCTGCGTCCTCGCCCGGCGTCGTAGCCTGAGCCACAGCATCGGCAATGCCCTCGGCGCCCTCGGCCCACAGTTGAGCCGGCGTGGTGCCAAAGGCCATCGCGAAGGCCAGGAATGCCACCAGGCCGCGCTTGGCTACACCGCGTGCAATCGCGCCACGACGATGCAACGAGGCGCGCTCACGCTCGTCCTCAAACATATCCATTTGTCTCCTACTGTCTGTACTTGGAGCGTTGCCTTGAGACTGCCCCACGTCATCGCGCATGTTGCGCTCGAGTTCCCCCATCGGGGTCCCCCTTCCCTCCAGAGCCCTATGCACACCGGCGGCATACGCCGCAGCCGCATGCAAGATGGGAGGCGATCCGACTTAACCTTAACGGCTCAGGCGCGCCGTCCGATCTGCAACGCGAACATCCCGAGCCAAGAGGAATTACGGTTACTGGTACAGCCGGGGACTTGCACCCCGATTCTCCCAAATGCGCAGGATAACCGCGCATTCGTGCGTCTCCGCACCACCATCTAGGCCATCGATTATTACCGTCAAAATGGTATCACGCAAAAAGGCCTCGCACGCAGGCGAAGCCCAAGGTAAAAGCTATTGTTTGCGATAGGAAAATGCGGTGACGGCCGCAGCCTCTAGTGCTTGCCGCCGTGACTGTTGAGCCAGATATTGCGGCCCAGCATAAGCGCCAGCACCAGCGCGCTCACGTAGCCCATAAAGCCAATGACTGGGATACCAAACACAACCGGCTCGATACGCGCGTAGTACACCACCGACGAACCGATAAACAGACCGGCGATCACAATTGCCATCGACATGCGGTCGATAATTCCACCCAGCTGTCGCAGCGCCTTATCGCTGCTCATGATCTGCGTGTTTACCTTAAGCTGGCCGCGCGTAAGCATACGCGAAGCCAAGCCCAGATACTCGGCCGCCTCGAGCGAGCCTTTTGCCGCGCGATAGCTGCTCGCGGCAAGATCGCGGCTCATCTCGCGCATGCGGGCGTAGGTGCTCTTCTCGTTTTTGATGTGCGTCTGGATGATCTGGATCATGTTGACGTTGGGCATGTACTCGGTCAACAGGCCCTCGAGCGTCACCATGCCGCGGGCGAACATCGTCACCACGCTCGGCAGCTCAACGTCATTTTTGCGCGCGAGGTTTAACAGCGAAGTCAAAAACTCGCCGATATCCAGGTCTTTAAGGTCGAGCCCGGCAAAGTCGGCAACAATAAAGTCCAAGTCGGACAAAAAGGCCGAATGGTCAAGCTCGGCCGAATCGCCGCGCGTCACGGCAAAGCGCATGAGCGAATCCTTGAGCTTGGGCACGTCACCCTCGGCCACGGCGAAAATCATATCCTTGACGATACCGCGATCGTGACTCGACATGCGTCCGACCATGCCCAAGTCGATAAAGTAGACGATGCCGTCCTTGAGAATGATGTTTCCCGCATGCGGGTCGGCATGGAAAAAACCGTCATCGAGCACCTGCGTCGAGTAGTCCTCGACAATCGCGGCACCGATCTTTTCCAAGTCATAGCCCTCGGCCACCAAGCGTTCGGGATCGGCGATCGAAATGCCGTCGACGTAGTCCATAACCACCACGTGCTCGGTGCACAGGTCCAGATAGGATTTAGGGCACGTCACGCCATGAACGCTCTTATGGAACTCGTAGAAGTCGTTGAGGTTTTTGGCCTCGGCCAAAAAGTTGGTCTCCTCGCGAAACGAGGTCCACAACTCCTCGACTACGCCGTGCAGGTCAACGAATTGATCGGTGTTGACGAACTTGGAAACGATACGCACCACCGAGCGGATGATATCGATGTCCTGCGCCATAACCTGCTGCGCACCGGGGCGCTGCACCTTGACGGCCACGTCCTCGCCCGTCACCAGACGAGCGCGGTGCACCTGCGCGAGCGATGCGCTACCAAGCGGATTGGGGTCGATCGCATCGAACATCTCCCCCAGGCGCAGGCCGTATTCTTCTTCCAAGCAGCGGAGCACTACCTCGTACGGCACCGGCTCCACGTCGGAACGCAGACGGCGCAGCTCATCGCAAAAGCGCTGCGGCAGAATCTCGGACCGGTTGGCCAGAATCTGCCCCATCTTGACGAACATGGGGCCGAGCTCCTCGAGCAGGCGGCGCAAGCGAACCGGCGTGAGGTTATCCCACACACGGTACTTTTTGACCAAGCGAACAATCTGCCCGATGCGTTCGCGACGACCCGCCGGCGTGAGCTGGTATTCCTCGTCCGGCGCCATCGCGTCGGGCTCTTCGGGCACCATATCGACAGCGCGCGGCTTTTTGCGAGCGCCCGAGACGGCGGCATCGACCTCATCGACAACCGCCGCCTCGTCACCCAAAGGATCTAGATTGTTGTAATCGGTGGTGGAATCTGCCATCTGCGCTGCTACTCGGCCTCTTCGGTATCCTTCGCATCGTCGGGCTCAACGGACTCGACGGGCACCGAGGTCACGTTGTCCTCGACCGAATCGACGATGTCGCGCACATGGGCCAGGAAGGCCGTGCGCTCGGGGGCGGTCATGACGCGGACCCGGGCAAGGATGAGCTCGTCGAGCACGCGCTGGGCCGCGGTCTCGCCCTGCATGCCCAAGCGCTCGGTCAGATCGGAGATGGTGCCGCCGGCCTGCTCGAACATGTCGGACACACTGCGGGCGATATCGGGGGCGCCGGCGTCCTTGCGCACCTGCTCACCCTTGGTATTAAGGTCGTCAAGAACCTTCTTGCTGCCCTCGACGGCAACGGCGGCGGCGCCAAAGCCCACGTTGATGGCGCCGTTAACAAGCTGATCGAGTTTCATAACCATGGTTGTCTCCAATCACAAACAACTGCATTGGCGTTCTTGTACCCAAGATTGAGCGAAAGCGACAAAGCGTTTCAGCGCTATTCGATCGACGGGAAATCCCTACCTCTCGTTGTCGTTCATCGCGAAAGAGTTCTTCATGGCGCAGCTCGTGGTGTAGAGCACCTTGCCCAGCAGGGCATCGGTCTCTACGCGCACACGCTCGGCAAACTCCTCGTTGGCGCGGGCGAGCTCGGCGGGCACCTCGGCTTCGGGCAGCGCGGCTACGACAGCGTCAACGTCGTGAATCTGCTTGTGGCCCATGCCGCCGACCTTCTCCTGATAATCCTCGACCGCGCGACCGCACTCATGGAAGCGGACATCGGCCAAGGCACCGATCAGGCGATTTGCCCAGTAGAAGTTTTCGGACGTCACGCGAGCCTGCGTGTCGGCATAGTACTCGGGCATGGTCTCGACGTTGGCGTACAGCGGAACCAGCGCGTTAAACGAGTTGGAGCCAAAGGCCATCCACTGCACGGCGCGGTAGACCGGCTGCGCATAGGGGCGCAGCTGCAGCACGGCGAGCTGGCTGTTGCGGTTGATGCCGATGGGGCGATAGGCGCCGCGCGTGGCGGGCGTACCCTTGCTGCCGTAGCAGTCGTACTCCGTGCCCTGGTAGTGGCTCGAGAGTACGTACTTAATGTCCTCGATGGTCACCTTGCGCTCGGGCACACGGCTCCAGGGGATGTCATCGCTCTCGGGCGTGTAGTCGGCGTCGGGACCATCCCACACGTCGCTGGGGTTGAGGCAGCGCTGCATGTACCACGCGCGCGGCGTGTTGTAGACATGGTCGCTGTCGCTGTGCGAGCCAAAGGCCTCGCGCGGGTTAAAGACCGTCGCCGGACCGTCGCCCTCGACGCCCAGCGTCAGGTCCAGATGCCACTCGGCCATCCAGGAGCGCAGGTCGGCCGAGCACATGTGGTCGGTCTGGGCGCCCTCGGCGTCATCCAGGTCAAAGCTGTCGATACCCAGCTGGTTGGGCATGGTCACATAGGCGTCGTCAGGCACGCGCTTGGCAATCCAGTGGTGGCCGCCGATGGTCTCGAGCCACCAGATCTCGTCCACGTCGCTAAAGGCGATACCGTTGTTCTCGTAGGTGCCGTAGCGCTCGAGCAGGTCGCCCAAGATACGCACGCCGTCGCGGGCGGACTTGGCATACGGCAGCACCAGGGTCACCATGTCCTCCTCGCCCAGGCCACCGGGCTGCGCCGGCACATAGCCGTCCTCACCCTCGTTGCCCTTGGCGGGCACGTAGTCCACGAGCGGATCGGCGCCGCGGACGCGCTCGTTGGTGGTAAGCGTCTCGGTTGCGGACATGCCAACATTGAGCTCGTTGAAACCGGCCTCGGCCCAGATACCGTGGCCCGGGACAACATCGGGGACGCTCGTATAGCGCATGGGGTTATCGGGCAGCTCAACGGTCAGGTGGCTCAGGACGCTCGTGTAGACACGCGGCTGCTCGTCGGGATGCACTACGCGCATGCGCTTGGGCTCAAATACCCCGTTGGACGAGTCCTCGTTACGCGCGACCAGGGTCGACCCGTCGTAGCTTGCGTTTTTACCGACCAGAATCGTTGTGCACGGCATGCGCATCCTCCTTGAGCGAAGAAATCAAACGGCAACAGTGTATCGCTTCGGCGCAGAAAGGGCGAAACCACGGCCTCGGCAGCCCCCGTGGTCAAAAAATGCCAAATATGAGTACTGTCACAAATTTAGTGGCAGCAAATTGCACTGTTCCGGGCGCCGGGAATCCTCACCTGTCCAAAAACTGAGTCTAGTAATTCCCCATACGTCCAATAAAATTGGCTCTTTAACGATATTACTTATCGCTAAAGAGCCAAAATGATCTCAAACATATGTGACTAACTTGGCAACAGTACTCATATTTGGCATTTTTTGACCACGGGGTATCTAACCAACCCCCTAAACAGCCTCCAAACGCCTATTTTACCGCGCGCTCAGCCGCCTCGATCACGTGCTTGGCGAGAATTGCTGTCGTCACGGCGCCCACGCCACCCGGCACGGGGGTGATTGCGCCAACAACCGGCTCCGCGGCATCAAAATCGACGTCGCCGACCAGCTTGCCAGCGGCTTCGTCCCAATTAATGCCAACATCGATAATCGCCTGGTCCTCGCGGAACGCATCTGCGCCAATCGTGCGCGCGCGTCCAACGGCGGCAACCACAATGTCGGCAGCACAGCACTCGGCGGCAAGATCGCGCGTATGCGTATGGCACGTCGTCACGGTTGCGTTGCGCGCCGTAAGCATGGCGGCAACGGGGCGGCCAATTACCAGTGAGCGTCCGACCACAGCAACCTTGGCCCCATCCAGCTCAACGCCGTAATGATCCAGCAAAGCAAGCACGGCTTCGGCTGTGCAGGGGGCAAAACCCTCGCCGCGCCCCGAAAGCGTGGTGAGCAGTGAAGCCGGCGTCATGGAGTCAACGTCCTTGGCGGGATCGAGCGCTGCGGCGACGGCGTTCTCGTCAAGGCCGGCGGGCAGCGGGCGGAACATCAGACAGCCATGAACAGCCGAATCGGTATTGATGTCCTCGACGGCCGTCAACAGCTCGTCCTGCGAAACATCGGCAGGAAGCAAAACGCGGCGAGCCTCAATGCCAACCTTCTCGCAGCGCTTGAGGGCACCGCGCTCGTAGGACAGGTCGTCCTCGCGCTCGCCCACACGAACGATGGCCAGCGTCGGTACAACACCGCGCTCGCGCAGGGCTGCACAGCGAGCAGCAAGTTCCTCGGTCAAAGCGCGAGCAACGGGAGCACCCTTCAGCAGTTCAGCCATGGCTATCCTTTCTTCCTTGCAGCGTCGGAGGCGCGGCGCGCCAGCGCATCGGCGCGCGGCAACCATGTGTCGAGCAACTCATCACACGCCGTCTCGAGCTCCTCAGCACGAACGCGATCTTTCATAGACGTGGTGTTCGCAAAGAGCGTCAAGCTCGCGCCCTGCATAGCGGCACGGCAGAACACGGCGCCGCACGCCACATCGGACAGCAGCTGACGCGAACCCTTGTCGGCCATGTCCTCGAGCAGCGCCAGCGCACGCCCGCAGGCATCCATAATGCGATACGGCGGCATAGCGGCCACATGCAGCGCATCCTGAATCGCGGTCGCTCGAGCCGGATCGTCACGCGGAATACCGTATGCCGTGGACACCTGCCCGTAGGCACGAACGTCCTCGGCGACCAGACCCACAAGTTCCTGCGCCAACTCATCCGCCTGGGCAAACGCGCGCGTCAGATCGTCTGCGCGATCGGCAAGCGCAGGGTTTGTCGCCCCATAGCGAGCAACCATCCCGCAAAGCGAGGCGCCCAGTGCACCTACAAAGGCGCTCGCGCTACCGCCGCCGGGAACCGGCTCGCGTGCGGCAAGCGCCTCGGCAAACTCTCGACATGTTTTATCCATCATCTCTTGGCTCATACGCACGCACCTTCAAGTCATATACATCGGTCGGGTGGCAACCGCCGACCGACCGCATCAATCACATAATGGTGCTAAGTCTAGCCCATAAGTACATGAGCGTCAGCGCACCTGGCCATCGCGGATTTCTATGACGAACGATAGGCGTCGGCACCGCAAACATGGGACACATGGCCCACCTTTCGAGACTTCCGGACGTCAAAAACTGAGGCATATCTATAAACAAGGAACCTGTTGGGGCAACGCCCACGCACGCGCGCCCCATTAAATCAACGGGCACCTCACCCCGGGGAGGGCCGACAGCATCGGCCCTCCCCTCTTTTGCGACCGCACATATTGCCACTTGTCGGCGCAATTCCAGCCCCCAGAATGGGACACATGGCCCACCCTAGCGAGCCGTCCACGCGTACAGTAAAGGCAGGTAATCCGTGGGTGGTTACAGATCGAGGAGGACACGACCATGAAAAAGAAGGCCTTTGCGATTCTCACCCTCTGCATAAGCCTCTTTGCCGCAGTTGCCCTGGTGGGCTGCGGTGGCAGCGGCGGCGCTACCGGAAGTGGCGGTGGCGGCGGAGCAGAAAAGCCCGCCGTGGATATGAGGACCGACTTCATTTGGTTTAAGGTCGAGGTCCCCGAGGGCGTCGAGATCACCGACGTCGCAGGCGACACCGCCGACAGGGCCCAGTTTAAGTTCACCGAGAGCGAGCACGCCAGCGACCGCTTCATCCCTGTCTTCGATCCTGACAAAAACGCCGATGAGTTGTTCGACTACGAGGCAAAGTGGAAGGCCAACTCTGGATGGACCGAGAGCGATCCCGTTAAGTACAATGGCAAGACCTGGCGCAGTGCCTACTTCACGCACTCGGGCGGCGTAACGACCGAATACTTCACCGACGTTGACGGCGGCAGTGTGTATGTGCGTATCGACAACGTCGAGGAGCACAAGGACGCCGTCGAGACCATGATGAAGTCTCTGGAATTTGCCGACGACATCGCCGAGGCCAAGACCGAGGCCATGGACGTCAAGCTCGACGATATCGAGATCAAGCGCTAAGCGACTGGCGAGCGCAGCGGGAAACACGGGCGCAGTGCAAACAAGTGACGGTACCCCAGCGCTTCGTACCCAGGGAGGGCCGGTAAACCGACCCTCCCTTTCTTATGCCTGTAGCCGACGAACGCGAGGATGCCGGACGTCGGAACCGCCCCAAATGTGGCAACAGTACGAAAACGACAAACGCCCCAACACGTCCGCCCGCCGATTTATTGTGCCGCGCAGGCAATTAAACCAGCATCTTTAAACATCTGAGCAGTATAGTGACCAAAACTATCGCATAACCGCACTCTGCGAATGGAGAAGTTATGACCGAACACCACGCCATCAGCCGCCGAGCATTTACGTTGGGCCTTGGACTCGCGGCGTTGTCGCCACTTGCAAGCCTGCCCGAAACCGCCATGCTGGGCATTAGCCCGCGGGCAGCCTTTGCGGACAGCACGGCCGGGCCAGCAGTCAGCCTCGACAATTTCGTCATTCGCCTTCGCCCCGCGGGCTATTTTCGCACCGCGAGCGTCAACCAAGACGGCAACGTTCGCGGCAACGTCTGTCACCTGTTTAACGACGGCACGTCCAGCAAGCTCATCCTTGAGAACGTAACGACCAAGAATGACGATACAAACTGGTACGCCATCCGCACCTTGCTCAATTTCGAAGAGCATAAAAAGACGGGCTACAGCATTTGGTCGGTCGACGACGACTCGGACAAAGATGGAAAGGTCATCCACGTATGGGGCGGCGAGTATGACAACAAGCCCAGCCGCGCTTTTGCGTTCGAGCGTCAATCAAACGGAACCTACATCATCCGAGACCGCACGGTCGAGAAAGAAACCGAGAAAAAAGACATTAAGTACCTGGCAATAGAATCGAACGGCAAAGACCAGGACAACAATAAGATCTGCCATAAGAGTAAGAGCATTCCGTGGGAGCTCGAACTTATCGGTTACGACATGAAAAAGAACGATGCCACGGTTAGCAGCCTCGACTGGATCACGTACAGCAGCTACGTCGACGGACCATGTTGGATGAAATACGTCGACGACAACAAGTTCCTCGACGAGCTGAGCATCCCGGGTACGCACGATTCGGGCACCTGCAGCGTGGACAACGACACTGAGCCCCAATCCTCGCAAGTAAAATGCCAGCAGGATTACATTCCCACGCAGTTGCTCGAAGGCATTCGCTATTTTGATATCCGGCTCGGAAAGGGCGATGACCCCGGCATCGACCACGGGATTTTCTACCTACTCAAAAAAGACGGGAACTATCTGCATCTCTCCGATGTCATCGGGTACTTCAAAACGTTTTTGAACGAAAACCCGTCAGAAGCGCTCATCATGCTCGCATCGCGCGGCAACGATGAGGCTACCGACGAAAGCATAACGACGGCCTTCGCCAAGGTTATGGCCGATAACCCCAACCTGTTCTACACGTCGAGCCACGTCCCCACGCTGGGCGAGGTGCGCGGAAAGATCGTCCTGCTGCGTCGATTTGGGCTCGCCGGCAACAGCGTAAGCGGCCACACGTGGGGCCTCGACCTCACCCAATGGGATGGCAAGATCAAGGCGCATTCCGGGCAGTCGATGTGTCTCGTCCAAGACGCGCGGGGATTTGAAGCCATAGGGGAAACGGGCAATGAAGAGCCCTATTGCACCAAGGTATATGCCCAGGACAAGTACAAACTCGCGGGAACCGACAAGCTCAGCTGGGTCGATAATGCGCTGAAGGAAACGACCGGGCGCACGTGCAACAAGGTGGACGTCGTGGACGATGCCGGGGCCGAGGTGCAAGTCCAGGAGCGTTGCTGGTCTATCAACTACACCAGCTGCACGGGCTTGTCGCACGGAGGCAATCCTTTTACCTCGGCACGAGTAGTCAACGAGCATCTGTACAAGAGCCCGTACATCAATCCCAGCGGCACCGAAGATACAAAGTCAGATTACCTCAAGCACATTGGCATCATCGCATCCGACTTTGTTGATGCGGCGCTGGCCCGGAGCATCTACCAGCGCAATTACAATTACGATACGAAGCACACGCAGTCGGCTTCGTGCTGCCTCCCGACCCGCATGCGCATGACGTACGGCGACTCGCTGAGCGATGCCTCGCTCCAGGATGGCAAGACCGTTGGCGAGGGCCATTTCCGCCTTGTCGACAGCAGCAACGTACTCAACGTGGCGGCTTCGGGCCATGCGTTTACCATCGAATACGTGGATGTCGACGCCTTGGGCAACGAGACCGTTACGGGGCTGCAGGGATCCGTGCCCATCGATATCGATCCGCGCGCACTGACACCCCACTTTGAGGGGCTCGAAGGCCTTAAGGCCGGCGAGGATGTGCGCACAAAGGTCGCGGCGCTGCTCGAGGGCAAACTCGAAAACGATGCCTGCACGGCTCAGCTCGAGTTTGTGCACGACGCGGACGGCGCTCCGGGCACGGCAATGGCCGAGGGCGAGGCATTTACCGCGGGAACGTACTGGGTGCGCGCGAACGGTCTTTTGGGCGACGCGGCGCAAAACTACAAGCTTGCTAATGACGGAGCCGCGAGCTTTACCGTAGCGGCCTCGAGCAGTGCAGGCGGCACCGGCACCGACGGTGGCACGGGTTCCAACGCAGGCAGCGCTGATAAGAACGGTAAGGGCAACAAGGGCAAGAACTCGGGCGGAAAACTCGCCGACACGGGCGACGGCTCCGGCATTGCCGCCGGGCTCGCTGCCGCCGCCGTAGCGACAACGGTCGCCGGCGCGGCAATGCTTGCCAACGACCGCGAAAACGCTGGGGACGGTAGCGAATAGGCAAGCCGGCCTTTTAGACACATCGACTCAATGGGGGTGTTCCTATAGTTTTGTCAACTGGGAAATGCTCTCCGTGCGACCGAATCG
>ERZ827126.536-NODE-536-length-52802-cov-9.993611_pt1 | contig 52802 bp, 44 predicted proteins | sample MGYA00519780_ERZ827126 | MGnify/ENA primary metagenome ERZ827126 (study PRJEB31778, sample SAMEA3449262) | human gut metagenome | biome: human gut; feature: human-associated habitat; material: faeces | place: United Kingdom | collected 2010/2012 ...
GCTGATGGTACTGCATGGGAGACTGTGTGGGAGAGTAAGACGTTGCCAGGTTAGTAAGGATCTTTAGCTCAGTTGGTTAGAGCAACCGGCTCATAACCGGTAGGTCCGGGGTTCGAGTCCCTGAAGGTCCACCATTTTTGGGGGTATAGCTCAGCTGGGAGAGCACCTGCCTTGCACGCAGGGGGTCAAGGGTTCGAATCCCTTTATCTCCACCAAAGAAGTTATGAAGATAATCATAACTTCTTTTTTTATGAACAATAAAGCTAAATAAAAGAAGTAAATTTAAAAATCTGCTTTTATTTAGTTAGAAAGTGTTAATTGTTGTTTTGTGGTGATTTAAAGCTTTTATATGTAAAAAGCAAAATAACAATTAGCACTTTTTTATGCCTCTGGCAAGAACACCCTTGATTTCAATCATGGGATGAATTGCCATAACATATGTTTAAAGTATAGAGCATCTAATAGCTATAAATAAGTTATTTTATAGAAAATTACATATTTAAATGGATTAAAATTTTTACTATAATAAATGTGTAAATAATTTAGTGTTTAGATTAAAAAAGAGGAATCAATATATGTATAGAGTGAAACAGTTTTTATGGGCTATAATTTCATTTTTTAAAAAGATAGATGATAATATATTAGAAAAGTATTTAGATAGTAAGGAAATAGAGTTATTTATGAAACTGAAAAAATCTGAACAATATCATTCAATAAGAGTATGTAAAGATTCTTTAAAAATGTGTGAGATAAATAATCTAAACAAGTATAAAATGGCTAAAATATCTTTATTACATGATATAGGTAAGATAGAGGGAAGTTTAAATGTTATTGAAAAATCTATACTAGTAATAATGAATAAACTTACTAAAGGAAAAATGAAAAATATAAAAAACAATAAAAAAATAGATTTATACTATAATCATCCAATTAAAAGTGTTAATATACTTAAAGATATAAATAAATATGATGATGAATTTTTAGATGCTATAAAATATCATCATTCTAATGAACTATATGAAAACAACTATCTTAAAGTACTAAAAATATGTGATGAGAAAAACTAGATTTTTTATTTTTTTCTGGAGGATTAATTTATGGATTATGATGTATTAATTTTAGGTGGAGGAATAGTTGGATGTACTGTAGCCTATGAATTATCAAAATATAATTTAAATATAGCATTAATAGAAAAAGCTTCAGATATAGCAGAGGATATATCATTAATAAATACTTCTGTTGTTTATGATGGTTCTGAAACTACTAATAAAACTATATCTGAATATGAAAGAAAGGGTTGTAAACTTATTGAAGAAGCATGTAAAAAGTTTAATGTTCCTTATAAAAAAGTTGGAGCACTTAGAGTAGCAAGTGATGACTATGGGGTTTTTAAATTAAAAGAAATGTATAGCTTTGCTAAAGAAAGAGGAATAGAGAAAATATCATTACTTAGTAAAGAAGAAGTAATAGAATTAGAAAATAACATAAATATAGATGTAAAACAGGGATTATATTCAGAAGATGTTGCTGTAGTTTCCCCTTATGAACTTTCAATTTCATATGCAGAAGTTGCAGCAGATAATGGAGTTAATTTTAGGTTTGAAGAAGAGGTAGTTAATATAGCTAAAATTTCTAAAGGCTTTAAAGTAATAACAAATAAAAATAAGTTTACTTGTAGAGTTGTCATAAATACTACTCCTTTCGATATTAATATGGGAGATAATATTAGTGAGCAAAATTATAATGTTAAAGAAGAAGATATAATAAAAAATGTTAATTACATCATTGTTAGCAAAGAGGTAAAAAAACCTTTAGATAGAGTAGTTATAACTGTTATGGATGAAAATAAATTTGCTGTTAATATTCCAAGTGTTTATCAAGGTTATATTATAGGAATAAAAGACAAAAATATATTAAAAAGTGATGAAAGAATTAATTACTCAAAAAAGCTTATTCCTACCATAAACAAAGAATGTGTAAGTAGTATATTTAATGATATTTATAAAAAAGATGTAATGTTTATAGATGATGAAAACATTAAGGAAGGATATATTAAAGTTACAGGAACTCACTATGGAAAAATTGGAATAGCTCCAGCAATTGCAAAGGAGATAGCAGAAGTTATAGCAAAGAATATAAATACTACATTTAAAAAGGAATTTATAGATAAAAGAAGAGATGTATATAAATTTAAAAATATGAGCACTAAAGAAAGAAATGAACTTATAGCTTTAGATAATAGATACGGAAAGATGGTTTGTTTATGCAATGAAGTTACTGAGGGCGAAATAATAGATTGCATAAGACGTCCTTTAGGAGCAAGAACTTTAGATGGTATAAAAAGAAGGACTGGAGTATGTAATGGACCTTGCAAAGGCTCTTATTGTAGTAGAAAAATAATTAATATCTTAGCTAGAGAAATGGATAAAAGTCCTATAGAAATAGTGAAGGATTCAAAAAATTACACTATATGGAATGGAAGAATAAAAGAATTTGATAGTGTTTAAAAATGGAGGAATTTTTATGAAAGAAGTATTCACTAGCATTGTTAGGATAAAAGGTGATAAAAATCATAGAGTAGTATCAGTAAAAAGTAATAAAGAAGTTGATAGAAAGTTATTTGTTGAATTTTCTAAAGTAATAGGAAGATTATATATAAGTACACCTATTAATATAGGAGATGTTATATGTAGTAATATTTTAAATACAGGAATTGATATTATAGCTACTGAAAAAATAGAAAAAAATTCATAATAAAATTATTAAAAAAGAGATATATAAAGTAAAGGTTAAAAAATAATTTCATATATTGACAAATCAATATTAAATGTAATATATTAGTTATAAATGAATAATAAACTGTTGAAAAGGCTAGTAGTAGTATAATTGTTTTTAAGAGAGTCAGTGGGGGCTGTGAACTGACATCAATATATTATGAATCCACCTTGGAGGGACTGTGATGAGCAGTACGGGAAATCGTTAAATTTTTAAAGTGGGTAAAATATTATTATTATTATTTTATCAAATAGGGTGGTACCGCGGATAATACCTTTCGTCCCATATTTTTATAGGGATGAAAGGTTTTTTTTATAAAAAATAAACTTGCATAGATTTTATGCATTTACATACAAGGAGGAAATTATGATAGATTTAAAATTTTTAAGAGAAAATCCAGATGTAGTTAAACAAAATATTAAGAATAAGTTTCAAGATGAAAAACTTAAACTTGTTGATGAAGTAATAGAATTAGATGCTGAAAACAGAAAGGTACAATTAGAAGCAGATAATTTAAGAGCTAATAGAAATTCAATTTCTAAAAAGATAGGTGCATTAATGGGCCAAGGAAAAAAAGAAGAAGCTGAAGCACTTAAGGAACAGGTAAATAAAGATGCAGCTCACCTTCAAGAATTACAAGCTAAAGAAGGGGAACTTCAAGAAGAAATAAAGAAGAGAATGATGGTTATACCAAATATAATAGACCCAAGTGTACCAATAGGAAAAGATGATAGTGAAAATGTAGAGGTAGAACGTTTTGGAGAACCTTTTGTACCTGATTTTGAAATTCCATATCATACGGAAATAATGGAAAAATTAAATGGAATTGATTTAGATAGTGCAAGAAGAGTAGCAGGAAATGGATTCTATTATTTAATGGGAGATATAGCAAGATTACAATCAGCAATTCTTTCATATGCTAGAGACTTTATGATAAACAAAGGATTTACTTATTGTATTCCACCATTTATGATTCGTAGTGATGTAGTTACAGGTGTTATGAGTTTCTCTGAAATGGAAGCTATGATGTATAAGATTGAAGGAGAAGACTTATATTTAATTGGTACAAGTGAACATTCTATGATAGGTAAATTTATAGATACTATAATAAAAGAAGAAAATCTTCCTCAAACATTAACAAGTTATTCACCATGTTTTAGAAAAGAAAAAGGTGCTCATGGTATAGAAGAAAGAGGAGTATATAGAATACACCAATTTGAAAAGCAAGAAATGATAGTAGTTTGCAAACCAGAAGAAAGTAAAGAATGGTTTGACAAGTTATGGCAAAATACAGTAGAATTATTCCGTTCTTTAGACATTCCAGTTAGAACTTTAGAATGTTGTTCAGGAGATTTAGCTGACCTTAAGGTTAAATCTATTGATGTTGAAGCTTGGTCTCCAAGACAAAAGAAATATTTTGAAGTAGGAAGCTGTTCTAACCTTGGAGATGCTCAAGCACGTAGATTAAAGATTCGTGTTGCAGGAGAAAAAGGAAAATATTTTGCACATACTTTAAATAATACAGTTGTTGCACCACCAAGAATGTTAATAGCATTTTTAGAAAATAATTTAAATGAAGATGGTTCTGTTAATATACCAGAAAAATTAAGACCTTACATGGGCGGTATGGAAAAAATAAAGTAATATTTAAATAAAATTTAGCTATAGGAAATAAAAAATAATATATTCCTATAGCTTTTTTATTTGTTAATAAAAAATTATTTTAATGCAAACGATTTAAAAATTTTAAACCATATAATAGTATTTGAAAAAATGAATGAGTTGTGGTAAATTCTTTATGGGTGGTATTCTAGAAGAAGCTGCACCAGATGATAATTTTTTTATAATTATAGTGTCACACTCTTATTGTGGAGGTGATAACATTAAAATTGGATTTATAGGAGCTGGCAAAGTTGGCTTTACTTTAGGTAAATATCTAAGCCAGAATGACAAAAATTTAACAGGGTATTATAGTAGAAATATAAAGTCTGCAAAAGAAGCAGCTAGTTTTACAAATTCAAAATGTTTTGAAAGTATTGAGGATTTGGTAAAGGAATGTGATACTATTATAATTACAACTCCTGATGGAGAAATTAAAAATGTATGGGATAGCATAAAGAAGCTACCTATAACAGATAAAATTATATGCCACTGTAGTGGTTCATTATCATCTAAGGTCTTTTCTGATATAAATAATCATAAGGCATATGGTTATTCAATTCACCCAATGTTTGCAATCAGTGATAAATATAATTCCTACAAAGATTTAAACAAAGCATTTATAACAATTGAAGGTTCTGAAAAGTATTTATTAAAAATAAAAGAATATATTGAAGGCTTTGGAAATAAAGCTCAGATTATTTCCTGGGAAAATAAAGCTATGTATCATTTAGCCTCAGTTGTTGTTAGTAATCATGTAATTGCTTTAGCAGCGCTTGGAAATGAATTATTAATAAAATGTGGATTTAGTGAAAAAGAAGCAATAAATGCCTTATATCCATTAATGCTAAATAATATAAAAAATGTAGGTAAAAAAGGCATAAGAGAAAGTTTAACAGGTCCTATTGAAAGAGGGGATTCTGAGACTATTATAAGGCACATGAATTGTTTAAATCAAGAAGATAAGGAATTATATAAATTGCTTTCAAAAAAGCTTGTAAATATTGCTAAAGAAAAAAATAAAGATAGAAATTATTCTAATTTAGAAAAGATTATAGGAGAGAAGTAATGAAAAATACGGTTTTAACATTTAAAGAATTAAAAGAAAAACAAGAAAAAATAACTATGCTTACAGCTTATGATTATTCTACTGCAAAGCTTATTGATGAATCAGGTGTAAATTCAATACTTGTTGGAGATTCGCTAGGCATGGTATGTTTAGGATATGAAGATACCTTATCAGTTACTATGGAAGATATGATTCATCATACAAGAGCAGTAACAAGAGGAGCAAAAAATGCATTAGTAGTAGCAGATATGCCATTTATGTCTTATCAAACTTCAGTATATGATGCTGTAGTTAATGCAGGAAGATTAATAAAAGAAGGTAGAGCACAAGCAGTAAAACTTGAAGGTGGAAAAGAAGTTGTAGAACAAATAAGAGCTATAGTAAATGCATCAATTCCAGTTGTTGCGCATCTTGGTTTAACTCCACAATCAATAAATGCTTTTGGCGGCTTTAAAGTACAAGGAAAGAGTGAAGAAGCAGCTCAAAGACTTTTAGAAGAAGCAAGAGCTGTAGAAGAAGCAGGGGCTTTTGCTGTTGTTCTTGAATGTGTACCTGCAAAACTTGCAGAATTTATTTCAAAGGAAATAAGCATTCCAACAATAGGCATTGGAGCAGGTGCAGGTTGTGATGGTCAAGTTCTTGTATATCAAGATATGCTTGGCATGTATTCAGATTTTGTACCTAAATTTGCAAAGCAATATGCAAAGGTTGGAGAAGTAATGAGAAAAGCTTTTGCAGATTATAATAAAGAAGTAAAAGATGGTGTTTTCCCAGAAGAAAAACATACATTTAAAATAGATGAAGAGGTTATTGAGAAACTATATTAGGAGGAATTTGTAACTATGAATATATCAGGAAGTATAAATGAAGTTAGACAAATAGTTAAAAAATGGAGAAAAGAAGGATTAACAGTAGGTCTTGTTCCAACAATGGGATATTTACATGAAGGCCATAAGAGTTTAATAGATAAGGCTGTAAAGGAAAATGATAGAGTTGTTGTAAGTGTCTTTGTAAATCCTATTCAATTTGGTCCTACTGAGGATTTAGCAAGTTATCCAAGAGATTTAGAAAGAGATGCAAAACTTTGTGAAGAAGCAGGAGCTAATTTAATATTCCATCCTGAAAAAGAAGAAATGTATTTTGATGATTTTAGTAGCTTTGTAGAAGTTCAAGGTGTAAGTAAAGGCTTATGTGGAAAAAGCAGACCAATACATTTTAGAGGAGTTTGTACTGTAGTAACTAAATTATTTAATATAGTTAAACCTGATAGAGCATATTTTGGACAAAAAGATGCTCAACAATTAGCTGTTGTTAAGAGAATGGTTAGAGATTTAAATATGGATATTGAAATTGTTGGATGTCCAATAATAAGAGAAGAAGATGGATTAGCTAAAAGTTCAAGAAATACTTATTTAAGTGCTGAAGAAAGAAAAGCTGCAGTTATATTAAGCAAATCTTTAAAACTTGGTAAAGAGGCTATAGAAAAAGGAGAAAGAGATAGCAAAAAGATTATAGATATAATCACAAACAACATAAATACAGAAAAGCTAGCTAAAATAGATTATGTAGAAATTGTTGATCCTTTATCAATAGAAAATATAGATAAAATTGAAAATAGCGCATTAGTGGCTATGGCAGTTTATATAGGAAAAACAAGACTTATAGATAATTTTATATATGAAGTATAATCACTTGGAGGAAAAAAAATGAATGTAACAATGTTAAAAGGAAAAATTCATAGAGCAACAGTAGTGCAAGCAGAATTAGATTATGTAGGAAGTATTACAGTTGATATGGATCTTCTTGATGCAGCAGGAATACTAGAGTATGAAAAAGTACAAATAGTAGATGTTAATAATGGAAATAGATTTGAAACATATACTATAGCTGGTGAAAGAGGTTCAGGACTTATATGTTTAAATGGAGCAGCAGCTAGATGTGTTCAAGTTGGAGATAAAATAATACTTATGGCTTATTGTGAAATGGATAATGAAGAAGCTAAAAATCATAAGCCAAAGGTTGTATTTGTTAATGAGGAAAATAAAATTCAAAAGCTTGCAAGATACGAAAAGCATGGAAGACTTGAAAGTCAAGAATAATTTTAGATAATGAATTTTTCATCTATATATGAAGCTATTATATTAAAAAGATTTAATTTTTTGTATAATAGCTTCAAGTATAAGGATATATTTATAAAAAGTAGTTGACAAAATAGTTTAAATATTGGTATAATACATTTCGTGATGTGGAGAGATGGTCGAGTTGGTTTAAGGCACCGGTCTTGAAAACCGGCGTACCTTTGCGGGTACCCAGGGTTCGAATCCCTGTCTCTCCGCCAAAAGCTTCAATAAAATATTGAAGCTTTATTTTTTTGTTTTAGAGAAAAGATTATACATTTCTAAATTGTTAATAATTTGTTAAGCTAATAACTAACACATATTTTTATGTTCAATAATTTTTATAATATTATTTTATAAATTAAAATAGAAAAGATAATAACACTATAAAATTAAATTTATAAAAATAATAAAAAAAATATTAAAAAAAATGTTGACAGAACATATTCCCCTTGATATAATAAATTTCGTAAGTTGTGGAGAGATGGTCGAGTTGGTTTAAGGCACCGGTCTTGAAAACCGGCGTACCTTTGCGGGTACCCAGGGTTCGAATCCCTGTCTCTCCGCCATATAAAATAAATCTTTATAATTAAAGAGGGCATGGAGAAATACTCAAGTGGCTGAAGAGGCGCCCCTGCTAAGGGCGTAGGTTGGGCAACTGGCGCCCGGGTTCAAATCCCGGTTTCTCCGCCATAAAGCATCTATCAATTGATAGGTGCTTTTATTTGTTCCTTACTTGTAGTATAATAATACTTGTAGTGTTTAAATTTTTAAGCCGAATGTGGGGATGCAAAATGAAAGGTAATGATGAGGAAAGAAAAAACAAATCATCTTTATTAGTAAAGAAGGAAAACATTAATAAATTATTAAATGAAATTTATGATGTTAAAATTATATATATTTATGGACCTATTGGATGTGGAAAAACAACTGCAGTTAGAGAATGGTGTAATGATATAGGGGAAGAAGTTTTATGGTATTCAATAGATGAAGATGGAATTGAAAGCAATAAACTTATAGATACATTAACAAAAAAAGTAAAAAAAGCAGAAAAAAAAATTATAGTAATAGATAATTTTGAAAGATTAAAAGATAAAGATAAAACATTGTTTTCAATAATTGATGAAATACCAAAAGAATATAAACTTATTTTTATCAGTTGTTTTGCAATTCCAAATGGATTGAAGTATTTCCTAGTAAAAAGAGAGCTAGAAATAATAAATTATGTAGACTTTTTATTTAATGATGAAGAAATATTAGATTATTTTAAAATAAATGGATTTAATATAGATGATGAAAATCTTAAAAAGATTAAAAAAGTCACTGAAGGATGGGTAATAGGTTTAAATGGTATATTAGGAGCATTAAAACTTAATGAGAATGAATTTAATGAACAAATGTATAGAGATGCTATTTTAAATGCATACGCTTTTTTAGATTATAGAGTTTTTGAAAGGCTAGATGAGAATATTAAAGATTTTGCTATAGAACTTTCATTACTAGATGAAATAGATTTAGGAATATTTAAATTTATTACTAAATGTAAAAACATAGATAATATAGAAAAAATATTCAAAGAACTTTTTGATGGAAGAATTTTCTTTATAAAAATAAGACCTAGAGTTTATAAATATATTAACTATATAAAAAAATATTTAAAATATAAAATGGAAAAAAGATATTCAAAAGATGATATTAATAAAATGTATGGTCAAATAGCAGAATATTATATAAACAATAATGAAGAAGTAAAGGCATTAGATTATTATTGTAATGGAGGATATTATAAAGAAGCAATAGAAATATTAGAAAAGTTATCAAATGTTGTATATATAAATTTAAATATTAAAATTATAAATAAATATATAGATATTATTCCAAAAAAATATATAAACAAATCACCAGTTTTATGTGCTACAAGATTTTTAAATCAGTTTATTTATCAAAAGGGAGATTTACAAGAAACTTACAAAAACTTAATCCATATGAGAGAGTTAATACCAAAGGAAGATATTAAAAGAGCAAAGTTAGAGACTGTAATATTATATGCTGAAATAGCAACAAAAACAGAACCTAAAAAAATTTTGGAAAGTTTTAAAGGATGTAAGGAGATTTTAGCAAAAAATGGCCAGCACTTGTCAGTAACATGTCTTATGCTTAATAGTCCTAGCATATTAAGGGGAGTAAGGGATTTTTCCTCTTGGAGTATTCATTATAAATTTATTGAATCTATGTTTAAAGAAGATATTAAAGATGTATTTGCAAATGAAAGTTTAGGTTTATTAGATATTGCTATTGCAGAGATTCTTTATGAAAGAAATGACTTAAATAATGCATTAATGAGAGCATCTAAAGGTGTTGCAGCTAGTTACAACAGTGGCTCTATAGAAATCTATTTCTTAGGTATACTTATTCTTATAAAAATATTAAGAGCACAAGGACAAAGTTATAAAATAAAAGAAATAATACAAATTCTTGAAGATAAAATAAAAAAAGAAAAAGCTATTCAACTTAAAGAAAACATGAAAGCCTTAAAGGTAAGAATTCAATTAACTTTAGGAAATTTAGATTATGCTTTAAATTGGGTAAGTGGATTATCAAATGGAATAATGGTTGAAGAGTTTTGTATAAACAAGATATTTTTTTATATATCTATTATTAGAACTTATATATATAATAATATGTATACACAAGCACTTATTGGTTTAGAAAGTTTGTCAGCTAGTTTAAAAAATCTTAATAGAATTTTAGATATGATAGAAATTAATATTTTAAGGGCTATGTGTTATTATAAATATAATGAAGAAGAAAAAGCTTTTAGTTATATAGATTATGCAATAAAAAGTGCTTTTAGATATAACTATGTGAGAATATTTGCTGATGAAGGAAAATTATGTGCAATTATTTTAAATAAGTATTTAAGGAATAGACATGATTTAAGTTCAGAATTAAAAAAATATGTTAAGAAATTAATAAATGCAGCAAATAAAAGTGCTATTTTATCACCAAATAAGATGACAAATCAAGTGAATCAAGTAGTAAAATCTTTAACTAAATCAGAAGAAGAGGTTTTGAATTTATTAATGGATGGATTTAAATATGCAGATATATCAAAACAACTTAATATAAAAATATCAACAGTAAAAACTCACATATCTAATATTTATTCTAAATTAAATGTAAAAAATAAAAATGAAGCTATGTTAGTAATAAAAAATATGAGAAAAGATTAAAAATATCATACTTTTCTCATACTTTTGTATGATGACATGCCTAACAAAATAATATATAATTAAATTATAACTTAATTGAAAATAAATTTGTTTAAAAATATAATTTCTACATAGCCAGTTGATTTATATTTTTTTATAAAGAGCCTAAAGGGGAAGGCTCTTTTTTTTATGAAAAATTATAATTTTTAAAAAGCTATTAATAATTGTTATAATATAATAAGTAACCTATAAAAGGAGATGAAAAAATGGGCATAGGTTTTATTTATGGAAGAGCAGGAAGTGGAAAAAGTAGTTTTTGTTTAAATCAAATAAAGAAAAAGTTAGAAACTGATAGCAATAGAAAATTAATATATATAGTTCCAGAGCAATATACCTTTCAAAGGGAAACAATGTTATTAAAAAAAGTTTCAGAAAAGGGTTTATTAAGAATAGAAGTATTAAGTTTTAAAAGGATGGCTCATAAAGTTTTTGATGAATGTGGTGGTCGTGTTCATAATATAATGAAGGATTCAGGTCGAAGTATGCTTATATATAAAATTCTTCAAGAAGAAAATGAAGGCTTTCAGTATTTTAATAGAATATACAAAGAAAAAGGTTTTACTGATATAATTTCTAAAACCTTAACAGAATTAAAAAAATATAATATTACAAATGAACTTATAGATAATAAGATAGATGAAATAAAAGAAGAGGAATTAAAAAAGAAGCTTGAAGATTTATCAATAATATTAAAAAAGTTTAATGATAATATAAATGAAAATACAATAGCTGCAGATGATGAGCTTACATTACTTGCAGAAAAACTTAAAAAGAGTGATTTATATTCTAATGCAGAAGTATGGATAGATGAATTTACAACCTTTACACCTCAACAAATGATGATTATAAAGGAATTAGCTAAAAAGTGTAAAGTAGTTAATATAACATTATGTATGGACGAAGTAGGAAATTCTAAAAGTGAAGTAACTGATGTATTTAATCCAATAAAATCAACTGAAAAAAAGATTTTAGAAATGATGCAAGAAAATAATATATCCTATTTAAAACCTATTAATTTAAATAAGGAAAAAAGTATTAGATTTAAAAATAGTAATGAATTAAATCATTTAGAAAGATATTTTTATACCTATCCATTTAAAGAATATACTTATAAACCAAAGGATATTAGATTATATAAAGCTAATAATTCCTATGATGAAGTTGAGGAAGTAGCAAAGGAAATTTTAAGGCTTGTTAGAGAGGAAAATTATAGATATAAAGATATTTCAGTTGTATGTAGAGAAATTGAAAACTATGAAAAAATAATAAAGGTTATATTTAATGATTATGAAATACCCTATTTTATGGATAAAAAAATAGATGTTTTAAGTAATCCTTTAGTTATGTTAATATTATCTGCCTTTGAAGTTTACTTAAGAAATTGGTCTTATGAAGGAGTGTTTAAGTATCTTAAAAGTGGTTTAACAGGAATTTCAATGAAAGAAATTGATATTCTTGAAAATTATGTTTTAGCTAATGGAATAAAGAGTTTTAAATGGACTGGAGAAATAGAACTAGATGAAGATGAGGAAGAATTAAGTCCTAAAAAGATAATGCTTAAAGTTAGAGAACCTCTTTTAAAGTTTCATTCATCAATAAAGGAAAGAAAAAATGTTAAGAATGTATGTAAATCTATTTATGATTTTCTTTTAGAGTTAGATGTATTTTCAAGACTTGATGAAAGAATTGAAGTTTTTGAAAAATATAAAATGCAAGAAAAGGTTATGGAATATGAACAAGTACCTTCAATTGTAATGGAAATATTAGACCAAATGGTAGACGTTTTAGGAGAAGAAACTCTTGATATAGCAGAAATATATAAAGTTTTTAATGCAGGTCTTGAAAATAAGGAAATAGGAGTAATTCCAGTTGCCTTAGACCAGGTTAATATAGGCGATATAGCAAGAATAAAGGGAAGAGAAGTTAAAGCTTTATTTATTGTAGGAGTTAATGATGGAGTTTTACCTGCAATTAATAAAGATGAAGGAATATTATCAGACTTAGATAGAGAAGAACTTAAAGAGGTAGGACTTGAAATTGCATCTACTAATAAAACTAAGGTTTTTGAAGAACAATTTATAGTTTATACAGCATTAACATTAGCTAGTAAGTATTTAATGATAAGTTATCCTATGGCAGACTTTGAAGGAAAATCATTAAGAGCCTCTATAATAGTTCCTAGAATAAAAAGAATATTTCCAAAGCTTATACAAGAAAGTGATATAGTAAACGAAAGAAGAAAAAATGATAAATTATTTAAAATAACAGCTCCTATTCCAACTTTTAATGAATTTATATTAGCTATTAGAAAAAATTATGATAATGAAGAAATTGAGGACTATTGGAAGTCTGTTTATTGTTGGTATAAAGATAAGGAAGAGTTTAAAAACAAATCAGGTAATATTTTAGAAGGATTAAATTATAGTAACACAAAAGATAGTCTTTCTAGAGAAAAAATAAAAGAGTTATATAGTAATGATTATGGAAAACTTATGTTTAGCGTTTCAAGGCTTGAAAAATATGCAGAGTGTCCATTTGCCTATTTTGTTCAGTATGGATTAAAGGCAAAGGATAGAAAAATATATGAATTTTCTGCTCCAGATTTAGGTTCTTTTATGCATGACATTTTAGATAGATTTACTAAAAAGGTAAAAGAGGAAAAAATACAATGGTCTGAACTTAATCTTGAAAGATGCAGAAATATAGTTGGAAATCTTGTAAATGAAAAATTAGAAGAGGATAGCAATTCTATTTTAAAAAGTAGCAAAAAGTATAAGTATTTTACAGATAGATTTAAAAGAATTATAACAAAATCTGTTTCAATAATTGCAGAACAAATGAGAAGAGGAGAATTTGAAATATTCAGTAATGAGTACGTATTTGGAAGTATGGGAGAAGGAGCACCTATAAAATTAAAACTTCCATCAGGAGAAGAGGTATTTTTAACTGGAAGAATTGATAGAATAGATACTTTAAATTTAGATGATAAAACCTATATAAGAGTTATAGATTATAAATCAGGGGCTAAAAAGTTTGAGTTAAATGAACTTTATTATGGAATTCAAATTCAGTTATTAGTTTATCTTGATGCAATTTTAAGAAATTCTGAATATATTTTAAAAAAGCAAGCATTTCCAGGAGCAATTTTATATTTTAAAATAGATGACCCTATTATAAAAAGTAATGTGGAATTAAAAGATGAAGAAATACAAGAAGAAGTTTTAAAGAAATTAAAGATGGATGGATTATTATTAAAAGATGCGAAGATTGTACGTTCAATGGATAAAGAAATGACAACTTATTCTTTAGTAATACCAGCTGCCTTTAAAAAGGATGGAGATTTTTCTTCAAATAGTGCAGTAGTAACAGAGGAGCAATTTAATATATTAAGAGAATATGTTAATGATAAAATGATAGAACTTTGTGAAGATATGCTTAGTGGAAAAATAAAGATAGAGCCATGTAAAAATGATAAAACAGCTTATTGTAAGTATTGTGATTATTCATCAATATGTCAATTTGACACTAGTATAAAAGATAATAAATATAAAACTATTGTTAAAAAAGATGAAAAAGTTATTTGGGACCAAATGAAAAAATTTATAGAGGGAGGAGATGAAAAGTAATGGGAAAAACAATATGGACTAAAGAACAATTATCAGCTATAGAAACAAGAAATTCAAATTTACTAATAGCAGCTGCAGCAGGTTCTGGAAAAACTGCTGTTTTGGTTGAAAGAATAATAAGAATTATAACTGATGAAGAAAATCCAATAGATATAGATAAATTATTAGTTGTTACATTTACAAGTGCTGCTGCATCTGAAATGAGAGAAAGAATAGCTACAGCAATTACAATGGCTTTAGAGAAAAATCCAAACTCTACAAATCTTCAAAAACAACTTACATTATTAAGTAGGGCTAATATAACAACAATGCATTCTTTTTGCTTAGAAGTAATAAGAAATAACTTTCAAGTTATAGACTTAGACCCTTCCTTTAGAATTTTAGATGAAACAGAAGGTGTACTTCTTAAAAATGAAATAATTGATGATTTATTTGAAGATAAGTATGAAAATGATGATATAAATTTTTTAAATTTAGTTGAAGCATATAGTAATTCAAAAAATGATGATAAATTAAAAGAAATAGTATTAGACTTATTTAAATTTTCTATGAGTGGACCCTGGCCAGAAAAATGGCTTAAAGATAAAAGTGAAGAATTTAATATAAATGATGTAGAAGAGTTAGATGAAACTCCTTGGATGAAGGTTATAAGAGAAAATACAAAGATTGAACTTGAAGGTTTAATAAGTATGACAAATATGGCTTTAGAGTTAAGTAGTGAAACAGATGGTCTTGAGCCTTATATAGAAACATTTAGTGATGATATTTCTATAATAGAGAATATATATTATAGCCTTAATGAAGGAATTACTAGTTTATATGAAGCCTTTAATGATTATGAATTTTCAAAATTAAAAACTGTAAGAAAAGCAAATGTATCTGATATAAGTGTTCAAGAAATGGTAAAAAATATTAGAATGGATGTAAAGAAAAAATTAGATAAACTTAGGGATAAGGTATTTTTTATGCATCCTGAAGAAATGCTTATAGTCATAAAAAGTTCCTATCCATTAATGAAAGAACTTGCAAACTTAATTATAGAATTTGGAGAAAGATTTGGAAAAAGCAAAAAAGAAAAGGGAGTATTAGATTTTAATGATTTAGAGCATTTATGTTTGAAAATATTAACTTCAGAAGAATCAAATGTTTCACAAAAATTTAAAGAATATTTTTATGAAGTATTAGTTGATGAATATCAAGATTCAAATAACGTTCAAGAGGCTATAATTGATTTAGTTTCTAGAAAATATAGTGAAAATCCTAATGTTTTTATGGTTGGAGATGTTAAACAAAGTATTTATAGATTTAGGCAAGCAAAGCCAGAATTATTTTTAGAAAAGTATAATACTTATTCAACTACAGAAGGAAAAAATAGAAAAATTCAATTATATAAAAACTTTAGAAGCAGAGAAGAAATAATAAATGGAGTTAATTTTATTTTTAAAATGCTTATGTCTAAAGAAGTTGGAGAATTAGAATATACAGATGAAGAAGCTTTAAACCTAGGAGCTAAATTTAAAGAATATGAAGGCATAGGAGAAGTTGGAGGAGATTTAGAACTTCATATTTTAGATAAATCAGAGGAAAATAGTGAAGAAGACTTAGATGAAGAAGAGGATATTGGAGCAATTAATTTAGAAGCTAGAATAGTTTCAAAAAGAATTAAGGAATTAGTAAATCCAGAGGAAGGTAAAAAGCCTTTTATGGTAGCTTATAAAAATGAAAATGGGGAAGATGATTATAGACCTATAGCCTATAAAGACATAGTAATACTTTTAAGAGCAACTAAAAATTGGTCAGAAGTTTTTTTAGATGAACTTGGAATAGAAGGAATTCCAGTTTATGCAGACACAGGAACAGGATATTTTGAATCAATAGAAATAAGAACAATTATGTCATTGTTAAAAGTTGTGGATAATCCTATGCAAGATGTTCCAATGATAGCACTTTTACGTTCACCTATAATGAATTTTACTCCAGAGGAGCTTGGGGATATAAGACTTATAAATAAAGAAAAATATTTTTATGAGAATATGGAAGAAATAGTTTTTGGAGAAATTGAAGTTAATGAAACTTTAAAAGAAAAATGCAGAAACTTTATTGAAAAACTTGATAATTGGAGAGAAAGAAGCACTTTTATGCCTATAGATGAATTTATATGGTATATATATATGGATACAGCCTATTATGGTTTTGTTGGAGCTATGCCAAATGGAGTATTAAGACAGGCAAATTTAAGAATTCTTTTCCAAAGAGCAAAACAATATGAAGATACTAGCTTTAAAGGATTATTTAACTTTATAAACTTTATTAATAAGCTTAGAAAATCTTCAGGAGATATGGGGAGTGCTAAAATACTTGGGGAAAATGAAGATGTTGTTAGAATTATGAGTATTCATAAAAGTAAAGGTCTTGAATTTCCAGTAGTATTTTTATGTGGAACAGGAAAACAATTTAACCTTATGGATTTAAATAAAAATATTCTTTATCATGATGATTTAGGATTAGGACCAGATTTTGTTCATATTGAAAAAAGATTAAGTTATAGCACTTTAGCTAAGGAAGCTATAAAACAAAAAACAAGATTTGAAACATTATCTGAAGAAATGAGAATTTTATATGTTGCATTTACAAGAGCAAAAGAAAAACTTATTATAACAGGAGCCACTTCAAATTTAGGAAGATGGGCAAATAAATGTTGTAGTGCAGCTGCATTAAATGATGAAAGAATAATTTCTTCAGAAGTATCTAAAGGAAAATCATATTTAGATTGGATTGGTATGGCCTTATGCAAACATAGAAATGGCGAAGGTATAAGAGAAGAAGTTGGACTTGTAGATATTAAACTAAAAGATGATTTATCCACATGGAAAATTATTAAGTGGAAAAAGAATCAATTAGTTGTGGATAAAGATGAAGAAAGTGTTAATGAAGAGGATAAAAAAGATTTATTGATAAATTTTGATTGCAAGGCTTTAGATAAAAATATAGTTAATAGATTAAATTATATGTATCCATTTAAATCATCAACAACTATTAAGAGCAATTTTTCAGTATCAGAATTAAAGAAAAAAAATCAAGAAGAATTAGAACTTACAAGTAGTAGAAGTTTATATTCAGAAAAAATTGTACCAAAACCTAAATTCCTTCAAGAAGAAAGAGGATTAACCCCTTCAGAAAGAGGAACTGCAATGCATTTTGTAATGCAAAAACTTGATTTTAATAGAGTTAATAATATTGAAGAAATAGAAAATCAAATTAGAGAAATGGTTTATAATGAACTTTTAAGTGAAGAAGAATTTAAAGTAATAAGAGTAAAGAAGATATACAACTTTTTTAAGAGCAATTTAGGAAATAGAGTATTAAAAGCCTATAAATCAGGAAAAGTAGTTTATAAAGAATTACCTTTCTATACAGAAATAAGTGCTAGTAAAACAGACCCTAATTTAATTAATGTTCCTGAAAGCGAAAAAGTGAGACTTCAAGGGGTAATAGATTTATTTTTCTATGAAGGAGATAATGTAGTTTTAGTTGATTATAAAACTGACTATGTTGAGAGAGGAAAAGAAGATAAATTAATAGAGAAATATAAGGCACAATTAGAATATTATAAAGAAGCATTAGAAAAAATAACAGGAAAAGTAGTTACTGAAAGCTATTTATATTCCTTCTTTTTAGATAAAGAATTAAGATGTTAAATTAGAGCAGAGGAAATATATTATTTTAAATTGGAGTTTAAATAATATGTTCCTCTGTTTTTTATGTGAAAAAATAGCATTATTTTATAATCACTTTGCTTCCTGAAGGAATATTATCATATATCCATTTTGAATCCTCTTCAGAAAGTCTTATGCATCCATGGGAAGAAGGAGTGCCTAAGGTGCTATCTACTATTTGAGTTTGCTCTTTATTGTAAGGGGTTGAATGAAATAAATAATCATTAAAAAACTGAACCCAATACCTTCCCCCTTGATTATATTTTTCTGAAAAAAACCAATTTCCTCTTTCTTTAATAGTATATATACCACTTGGAGTATCTTCCCCCTTTATTCCTGTTGAGCAAAGAAAGGATTTTACTAAGTTCCATTTATTTTTTGAACCTTCATAGATATATGTTTTTTGAGTTGCTATATCAACATGTATTAAATATGGTGTTAAGCTTTCAATAGATAAACTATTTATTGTGGCTATAGATATACCATTTAATATTGATGCTGAAGTAGTTATTGAAGGATTTGAATTAGAGGATAAATATTCACTTTTTTTATTGTTTATTGATTTTTTTAGTGAGATTATATCTTCATCTTGTTTTAATATAGAGGAGGAGTAATCTATAAAATTTAGTGCTTTTGTATAATAATTTACATTGCATAAATTGTTACTTTCACTTAAAATATTGTTTTTTATAGAATTAAAAAATAAATTTGATAATTCTAGGTTAGCACTTGAAATATTATTTTCTTTTTTAGTTTTTTTTGACTTAAACTTATTTAAGTAATTAATATTTATAGTGTTAGATACAAGTAATATAAATAAAGAAAATAATATAAATATATATAAATTAGAATTTCTTTTCATAAAAAACTTCCTCCAATAAAAAAATATACTTAAATTATTGACCAGAAAAATTATTCTTAAACAGAAAAAAATAAATTTTTTTATCTAATTTACAATAAGGAAATTATGTGGTAAGATTAAATTACAATATTTGTAAAATTATTTATTATATGGTGAGGAATGAAAATGGATTTTAAAAATGTGAAATTAAGTGATTTAACAAAAGAACAACTAATAGATGTAATAAAATTTCAAAGAAGAACTATAAATTCACAAGAAAACTTTCTAATAAATATATCTCATGATTTAAGAAGTCCTGTAAATTCAATATTAAGTGTTCTTCAATGTTTAAAGTATCTAAATACAGATAATTCTAAAGAGGTAAAAGAAAAAACCAATGAATATAGAAAAATAATTAAAAGAAATAGCTTAAAGATTATAAAACTTATAGACAACTTAATAGATACTACTAAACTTGAAGGAGATAATTATCATCTTAATAAAACTAATCTTGATATTGTAAATGTTGTTGAAAGCATAGTAGATTCCATAGAAGTGTATGCTAATGAAAAAAAGATTAACATAATATTTGATACAAATGTTGAAGAGTTTATGATAAATGCAGATTTAGAAGCTGTAGATAGAATAGTTATGAATTTATTATCAAATGCAATTAAATTTTCTCCAGTAGATGAGGTTATAGAAGTAACAGTAAATGCAGAAGAAAATAATGTGGAAATTTCTGTAAAAGATAATGGTATAGGAATTGCAGAAGAGGAGCAAAAGAAAATATTCAATAGATTTGAACAAGCTACAAATAGCAAAAGAGTAGAAGGGAAGGGTAGTGGAATAGGATTAGATTTAGTAAGCTATTTAGTTAAAAGTCATGGTGGAAAAATTCAATTAAATAGCAAACTAAATGAAGGCTCTGAATTTATAGTTACATTACCAGTTGGAAAGCTTAGTGAAGATAAAGAAAACCATGAATTAATGAGTAGAAATAAGGTAGAACAGTTAGAAATTGAATTTTCAGATATATATTTATAAATAATATACCTTTAAATGTCTTGCGGTATTACTAATTTTGTGATAGTATAAATTTGTTATCATTTTGGAGCGTTAGTTAAACGGATATAACATACCGCTACGGACGGTACATTATGGGTTCGATTCCTATACGCTCTGCCATTTAAATAAAAGTACCACTAGTGTAGTGGTACTTTTATTTTTATTAAGAGAAGTGGCATTTTATATATTTTGTGCTATAGTATTAATTTTTTCTCCAATAGTTTCACCCATTTGTATTTTACACTCAAAGCCTAATTTAGTTTGTTTTAAAATATCATCATCAATTTTAATAGTGTCTTTTTTGAAAAATAAAATAGTTGTGGACCCGCCAAATTTGAAATATCCTTTCTCTTGTCCTTTTATAACTTTTACTCCAGGTTTATAGGTTTGAATAATACTTCCTACGCAGGTTGCACCAACTTCCACATGAATAATATCACCAAAATTATCTGATTTAAAAACTGACCATTCTCTTTTGTTTTGGCAATATAATTTTGGAATTCTCTCTAGTGCAGTAGGATTAACTGAGTAGTAATTTCCATCAATAAGTTTACTCTTTTTAGGAATACCAGAATCAATAAAGTGAAATCTATGGTAATCTGTTGGACAAAGCCTTAAAACTAAGCAAGTTCCACCATTATACTCTTTAGCTATATCATCATCAAAAAGAAGTTCAGAAAGACTATAGGTAATATGCTTAATTTGAACAAGATTATTCATATCTATATTTTCATATGCAAAAAGTCTTCCATCCCCAGGAGATATAACCTTTGAAGGACTCATATCTATTGGTCTTGCCTCAGGTTTAAGTTTTCTTGAGAAAAAATCATTAAAAGAAGTAAATTCATTTTCTGATTTTATACATTCATTCATATTTATATCATAATCTTTAATAAAATTTGGAATTTTATTTTTACTTAAAGTTCTATTACAATGAAATCCATAAATACTAGAAATAATTTTTCTTTTTACAATAATTTCTGTAATATTCTTCCCAAGGGGTGATTCGTAGCACCATTTAATATATTTATCTCCAAATACTTTTTCTTCTTCATAATGTTTAGTTTTTCTATTGAAAATCTGAATCATATACAACCTCTCAATTAAAAAAAATAATATCTTAATTATATCAAAATATAATAAAAAATAATGTTGAATTTTAAAAAAAATCAAGTTACAATAGTTTAAGAAAGATATTGATAAATTCTTAACAAATGTTAAAAATATAGAAGTTTCAATACTTTAGTGGATTAAAACGGTAAAAAAATTACTAATAGTTTAGGGAGGAAACAATAGTATGATTAATGTTACCATAAACGGGAATGTATACCAAGTTGAAGAAGGTTCTACTATAATAGAGGCAATAAGAAATAATGGTATGGATATTACCACATTATGTTACTTAAAAGAATGCATGAATATTGGTAAATGTGGTGTTTGTGCAGTAGAAGTTGAAGGAAAGAATAACTTAGTACTTGCTTGTTTAACTAAAGTTGAAGAAGGTATGGTTATAAAAACTGATACTGAAAAGGTACAAGAAAGAGTAAAGGCAAGAGTATCTGCATTATTAAATAAACATGAATTTAAATGTGGACCATGTCCAAGAAGAGAAAATTGTGAATTATTAAAGTTAGTTATAAAAACAAAGGCAAAGGCAGCAACTCCATTTGTTGTAGCTGATAAAACTGAATATATAGATAATAGAAGTAAATCTATTATGATAGATAGATCAAAATGTGTACTTTGTGGAAGATGTGTAGCAGCTTGTGCAAGTAAAACTGGTACAAATTCATTAAAGATAGCTAATGTAGATGGAACAAGAATGGTTACAACTGGTTGTGATGAATGGTTAGATAATACAAATTGTTTACTTTGTGGACAATGTGTTGCTGCATGTCCAGTAGCAGCATTACAAGAAGTTCCTCATATAGATAGAGTAAAAGCCGCTTTAGCAGACCCAGAAAAGCATGTTATAGTTGCTATGGCACCAGCTGTTAGAACAGCTATGGGCGAATTATTTAAGATGGGTTATGGAGTAGATGTAACAGGAAAGATATATACTGCATTAAGACAATTAGGATTTGATAAAATATTTGATATAAACTTTGGTGCAGATATGACTATTATGGAAGAAGCTACAGAACTTCTTGAAAGAATTAAGAATAATGGTCCATTCCCAATGTTTACTTCATGTTGTCCAGGATGGATAAGACAAGCAGAAAATTATTATCCAGAGTTATTAGGGAACTTATCTTCTGCTAAGTCACCACAACAAATATTTGGAACAGCATCAAAGACTTATTATCCAGAAGTATCAAAAATAGATCCAAAGAACATATTTACTGTAACAGTAATGCCATGTACTGCTAAAAAATATGAAGCAGATAGACCAGAAATGGAAGTTAATGGACTTAGAGAAATTGATGCTACAATAACTACAAGAGAATTAGCAAAACTTATAAAAGATGCAAAAATAAACTTTGCTCAACTAGAAGATGGTGAAGTTGACCCAGCTATGGGAGAATATACAGGTGCTGGAACAATTTTTGGAGCAACTGGTGGAGTTATGGAAGCTGCTATAAGAAGTGCTAAAGAATTTGCAGAAAAGAAAGAATTAGAAAATGTAGATTATGTAGAAGTAAGAGGCTTACAAGGAGTTAAAGAAGCTACTGTTGAAATAGCAGGAAATGAATATAATGTAGCTGTAATTAATGGAGCAAAAAATTTAGCTGAATTTATAAATAGTGGGAAAATAAATGAAAAGCAATATCACTTTATTGAAGTAATGGCGTGTCCAGGTGGATGTGTAAATGGTGGAGGACAACCTCACGTAAATAATCTTGAAATAGAGAAAAATGATATAAAAACAATTAGAGCATCTGTTCTTTATAATCAAGATAAAAATGCAGCAAAGAGAAAATCTCATGAAAATACTGCAATAAAGAAAATGTATGAAACTTATATGGGTGAACCAGGAAAAGGCCTTGCTCATAAATTACTTCACAGAAAATATACAAAATAGTGTATAATGTTTTTATTAAGAGGGTTACTTTAAAGTAGCCCTTTAACTTTTGAGAAAGGATGAAGTATATGAAAATATTAGCAAGTGATTTAGATGGAACATTAATAGTAAATAATAATATATCAAAGGAAAATATAGAAGCTATACATAGATTAAAAGAAAATAGTGGAAAGTTTGTTATTTCTACAGGAAGAACCTTTAATGGAGTTAAAAACATAATAGATACATATCCCTTAGAATATGATTATTTATCTCTTTGCAATGGTGGTCTTATAATTGATAAAAATAATAATGTAGTATGGGATAAATGGGTACCTAGTAAGGTATATAAATCAATTTTAGAAGATTATTATTATAATGAGGATGTAATAATAAGTGGAGATGATTCTAAAAATGTTAATGTTGTTTGGAAAGGTGGAAGTAATTTAGAAAATAATTTAAGTGATTTTAATATTCCTTTTAAAAAGTTATCTAAAGAAGAAATGATGAGTAGAGATAATGATTTTAAAATGATGAGTTTATTTACCTTTAGTGAAGATTATCATTGGGCAGAAAATGCTAAGGAAGAAGTAATTAAAAAGTATGGGGAGTATGTTGAAGCCTATAGAAATCAATTTTTTGTAGATATTGTGCCTAAAGGTTGTTCAAAGGGAAATGCCTTATTAAAAATATTAGAACTTGAAGGGGAAGTTAAAGAAAATCTTTATACAATAGGAGATTCTTTTAACGACCTATCAATGATTAAAATAACTCCAAATGGATATACTTTTAATAGAGCAGAGGAAAAGCTAAAGAAATCTGTGAATAACTTCGTGGATAATGTTTATGAAATTGTTGATATAATATTAAAATAATAAGTTTTTTTAAGATAAGAATTAAAAAAGGAATATTTTTTAATAAAAAATTATTGTAAATTAAATAGGACTTATTGAGAATATATAATTAAGGTGTTATAATTTATTTAAATTGAACAAAGAGGTTCAACGAAGTTTTTTCGTTGAGCCTTTTTTTTATACAAAAAAATTAGGAGGTGCATTTTTTGTGCGACTTACACCAAAAGAACAAGAAAAATTAATGTTACATTTTGCAGGTGAATTAGCTGCTAAAAGAAAAGCAAGAGGATTAAAACTTAATTATGTAGAGTCTGTTGCATATATTAGTGCAGAACTTTTAGAACTAGCAAGAGATGGTCATACTGTTACAGAATTAATGAATATGGGAACTAAACTTCTTACAAGAGAAGATGTTATGGAAGGAGTTCCAGAAATGATACATGATGTTCAAATTGAAGCAACCTTTCCAGATGGTACAAAGCTAGTTACTGTCCATGACCCAATAAAATAAAAAGGAAGTGTTTATATATAATGATTCCAGGAGAAGTTTTTTATTCTGATAAAGAAATAATTTTAAATGAAGGAAGAAAAACAATAAAAATAAAGGTTTGTAATAATGGAGATAGACCTGTTCAAGTAGGGTCACATTTTCATTTTTTTGAAGTTAATAAATTTTTAAAGTTTGATAGGGAAAAATCTTATGGAATGAGACTTGATATTCCTTCTGGTACTTCAGTAAGATTTGAACCTGGTGAAGAAAAAGAAGTTCAATTAGTTGAAATAGGTGGCAAAAAAAGAATTTTTGGATTAAATGATTTAACAAGGTGTCAAGTTAATGATGAAACTAAAAAATCATCTTTAGAAAAGGCAAAATTAAAAGGATTTATTGAGTAAGGAGGGAGATATATGAGTTATAAAATATCATCAAAAGATTATGGAATGATGTTTGGACCTACTGTAGGAGATAAAGTAAGACTTGGAGATACTAATTTAATCATAGAAGTAGAAAAAGATTTTACCACTTATGGTGATGAAATAAAATTTGGTGGTGGAAAAACTATTAGAGATGGAATGGGGCAATCTGTTAATACAACTAGTGAAGATGGAGATTTAGATTTAGTAATAACTAATGCCTTAATTTTAGACTATACAGGAGTTTATAAAGCTGATATAGGTGTTAAAAATGGAAATATAGTTGGAATTGGTAAGGCTGGAAATCCAGATGTTTTAGATGGAGTAACCCCTGGCATGACAGTAGGAGCATCTACTGAAGCAATTTCTGCTGAAGGACTTATAGTAACAGCTGGTGGAATAGATACTCATATTCATTTTATTTCTCCACAACAAATTGATACAGCCCTTTATAGTGGAATTACTACAATGATTGGTGGAGGAACAGGTCCTGCAGATGGAACTAATGCAACAACTTGTACTCCTGGTCCTTGGAATTTAGAAAAAATGATAAAGGCAGCAGAAGAATATCCAATGAACTTAGGTTTCTTTGGAAAAGGAAATTGTGGAAGTGAAGCTCCTTTAATAGAACAAATTAAGGCAGGGGCTTTAGGGTTAAAAATTCATGAAGACTGGGGAGCAACTCCATCAGTTATTAATTGTAGTTTAAATGTTGCAGATAAGTATGATGTTCAAGTTGCTATACATACAGATACATTAAATGAAGCAGGTTGTGTTGAAGATACTATAAATGCTATTGCAGGAAGAACAATTCACACATTCCATACAGAAGGAGCAGGTGGAGGCCATGCACCAGATATTATTAAAGTTGCAGCTTATCCAAATGTTTTGCCAGCATCAACAAACCCAACAATGCCTTTTACAGTTAACACATTAGATGAACATTTAGATATGCTTATGGTATGCCATCATTTAGATAAAAATATTGAAGAAGATGTTGCTTTTGCCGATTCAAGAATTCGTCCTGAAACAATAGCAGCAGAGGATATTTTACAAGACTTAGGTGTATTTAGCATAATGAGTTCAGATTCTCAAGCTATGGGAAGAGTTGGAGAGGTCATAACAAGAACTTGGCAAACAGCTCATAAAATGAAAGAACAAAGAGGAAAACTTAAAGAAGATGTAGAGGAAAATGATAATTTTAGAGCAAGAAGATATATTTCAAAATACACTATAAATCCTGCTATAGCTCAAGGTATTTCAGATTATGTTGGTTCAGTAGAAAAGGGGAAATTTGCAGATTTAGTTTTATGGAAACCAGCATTTTTTGGAGTTAAACCAGAAATGATAATTAAAGGTGGAATGATTATAGCATCTAAAATGGGTGACCCTAATGCTTCAATTCCAACACCTCAGCCAGTTTTCTATAGACATATGTTTGGAGCAGATGGAGCTGCTAAATATGATACATCCATAACATTTGTTTCAAAGGCAGCAGTGGAAAATGGAATAAAGGAAAAACTAGATTTAAAGAAAAATATTCTTCCAGTAAAAAATTGCAGAAACATAGGAAAGAAGGATATGGTATTAAATAATGCTATGCCAAAGATAACAGTAGACCCAGAAACTTATGAAGTTAAAGCAGATGGAGAAACTTTAAAATGTGAACCTGCAAAGGTATTGCCTTTAGCACAATTGTACAATTTATTTTAATGAGGTGTAATTAATGTTAGCAGAAAGTATATTAGGAAAAATAAATGATGAAAAGTTTAAAGACTTTAATATAGATTATGTAGATATAGAGTGGCATGAAGCTTTTAAGAAAATACACAAAAAGAAAACTCATTCAGGAGTTGAAATAGGAATAAAATTAGGTGATTTTATTTTAAAAAGAGGGCTTAATGATGGAGATGTTTTAGCTATAAATGGAGATAGTATAATAGTTGTTAATATACCAGAAACAATGGCTTTAGTTGTTGATGTAGAGGATAATCATTTAATTCCTAAGGTTTGTTATGAAATAGGGAATAGACATGCAACTTTATTTTCAGGAGAAAACCATAATCAGTTTATAACAATATATGATGAACCTATGAAAGAAATGTTAGAAAAGTTAGGAGTAAAAGTAGAAGCTAAAAAGGTAAAATTTGATTTTGATAAAAGAATATCAGCTTCTATAAATAATCATCATCACTAAAATGGATAAGAGATATTTACTTTTACAAATAAATGATGCAGCTTTTCCTATTGGTTCATATACTCATTCCTATGGTTTAGAAACATATATTCAAAAAAACTTAATTAAAAATTCTAATGATGTTTATGAATATATAAAAACTAATGCAAAAACAAACTTTTTATATACAGAACTTTTAGCAGCATATAAAGCTTATGAATTTGCAGAGAAAAATAATTTATCAAAAATATTAGAACTAGAAGAAATAATAGATGCTAGCAAAATACCAAAAGAAATAAGAACAGCAAGTGAAAAGCTTGGGTCAAGATTTATTAAAACTGTAAGTTCATTAGATGTTAAATATGAAAGTAATATTTTTAATGAATATATAAAAAAAGAAAATGAAGGAACAAGAATTCATTCCTCAGCCTATGGAGTATTTTGTTTTTCAGTAGGAATTGATAAGGTAAAAGCCATGGAAGGATATTTATATGCTTATGTATCTGCAAGTATTATAAACGCAGTAAAGCTTATACCTTTAAGCCAAAATGAAGGACAAAAAATACTTTATAAATGTTATAAATTTTTTGATGAAATAATTGATATGCTTTTAAGTCTTGATATAAAGGATTTATGTTTATCTACACCTGGTTTTGATATTAGGTGTATGCAACATGAAGCTTTATATTCAAGATTATACATGTCATAAATTTTGGAGGGAAAGAAAATGTCATATGTAAAAATAGGAGTAGCCGGACCAGTTGGTTCAGGAAAAACTGCTCTTATAGAATGTTTAACAAGATTATTATCACAAGATTACAGTATAGCTGTAATTACAAATGATATATACACAAAGGAAGATGCAGAATTTTTAGCAAAAAATAGTGTCCTTCCTTTAGAAAGAATAATGGGAGTAGAAACAGGAGGATGTCCACATACTGCCATAAGAGAAGATGCTTCAATGAACTTAGAAGCAGTAGATGAAATGGTAGAAAAATTTCCAGACTTAGATATTATTTTTATAGAAAGTGGTGGAGATAATTTATCTGCAACCTTTAGCCCAGAGTTATCTGATGCAACAATATTTGTAATTGATGTTGCAGAAGGAGATAAAATACCAAGAAAAGGTGGACCTGGAATAACACGTTCAGATTTATTAGTTATAAATAAAATAGATTTAGCACCTTATGTTGGAGCAAGTCTTGAAGTAATGGAAAGAGACTCTAAAAAGATGAGAGGAGACAGACCTTTTGTATTTACTAATATAAGAGGAGTAGAAGGTGTAGATAAAATAGTTAATTGGATAAAAAATGATGTGCTTCTTGAAGGATTAAAATAGTATGGAAAATGTTTTTTCAAAAATATCAAAGGTAAATTTAAAAACAACTTTTAAAAATAAAAAAACCATATTAGAGGATGTATACTTTACAGCCCCTTTTAAAGTTATGACTCCATTTTATAAAAAGGATGACTATATAAAAGTAGTTGTAATGAGCTCCTCAGCAGGAATTATGGCAGGAGATAGACAGGAATACAATATAAATGTAGGAGAAAATACAAAACTTGAATTAACCTCTCAATCCTATGAAAAAATTCACAAAATGGAAGAAGGAAAAGCAATTAGAGAGTGTAAGATAAAAGTAGAAAAAAATGCTTTCTTAAAATATAGCCCTCAGCCAACAATTCCTTTTGCTAAGTCTAGCTTTGAAAATAATATTATAATAAATTTAGAAGACAATACTTCAAAGCTTGTTCTAATGGATATAATATCTTGTGGAAGAGCTACTTCAGGAGAAAAATTTCAGTATAATTTATATAAATCATATATAGAAGTAAGATGTAAAAATAAACTTATGTATAGAGATAACACTATATATGTGCCAAAAGATTTTAAAATGAATGGATATGGATTTTTTGAAGGATACACTCATTTAGCAAATATGTTTATATGCAATTTTGAAAATTCTAGTGAAAAAATTCATTTAATAAGAGAAATTATTGAAGAAAACAAAGAGATTAGTGGAGGTGTTACTTTAACTAAAAATGAAAACATTTGTGTAAAAATATTAGGAAACAGTGGTGAAGTTTTAAGCAATTTATGTAATAATATTTTAAAAATAATATAGTTAAGGACAGTAAGGAGAGGATAATATGCACATGTCAGATGCACTTATATCCCCAGCAGTAGCTGGAGTGATGGCAACGGCATCAACAGGATTAATAGCTTATTCTGTTTATAAAACAAAGGATGAGTTAGAAGAAAAGAAAATTCCACTAATGGGAGTAATGGGAGCTTTTGTTTTTGCAGCTCAAATGATTAATTTCACAATTCCAGGTACAGGGTCTAGTGGACATATAGGAGGAGGATTGCTTTTAGCCTCTATTTTAGGACCAGCACCAGCTTTTTTAGTTATGTCAACGGTACTTATTATTCAAGCATTATTTTTTGCAGATGGAGGAGTTTTAGCCTTAGGATGCAATATATTTAACATGGGCTTTTATGGCTGTATGATTGCATATCCATTAATATTTAAACCTATTATAAAAAAAGGATTTTCAAAGGGAAGAATAGTTTTAGCTTCTATTTTAGCTTCTGTAATTGGACTTCAACTTGGAGCCTTTAGTGTTGTTATAGAAACTTTACTATCAGGAAAAACAGAACTTCCATTTACTTCTTTTGTATTACTTATGCAACCTATACATTTAGCAATTGGTATTGGAGAAGGAATAATAACAGCTGGAGTTTTATGCTTTATACATAGTGCAAGACCTGAAATCTTAGAATATGAAGTAAGTGGAAAAAAATTAGGCTTGTCAATAAGTTTAAAGAAAGTTACAATTACTATGGTAGTTTTAGCAGCTTTAGTAGGTGGAGTTTTATCTTTATATGCTTCAAGTTATCCAGATGGACTTGAGTGGTCAATGGGTAATATAATTGGAGAAAAAGAGCTTCAAACAGAAGGGAAAGCCTATAAAAAAGCTGAAAATATACAAGAAACTACTTCATTTATGCCAGATTATAATTTTAAAAATGCAAATGAAGATTCATCAATTGGTACTAGTGCAGCAGGAATAGTTGGTGGAGCAATAACATTAATATTTGCTTTTTTAATTGGATTTATTATATCTAAAATAAAAAAGAATAAGACAGTAATGAATTAGTAGTATTTATAAGGGGTGAGGTTATGGCAAAAATAGATGATTTATCTACAATAAGTAGGCTAGAGGACTTAGCAGATAATAAATCAATAGTTCATAATCTTCATCCCTTATCTAAAATAATACTTACTTTAGTTTATTTAATAGTAGTAACCTCTTCATCTAAATATGAAGTAAGTTCTCTTATGATATTTGTTCTTTATTTAGTAATAATGATAGAGCTTGGGGATATACCTAAGAAGCTATTATTCAAAAGGGTTTTAGTTGCCATTCCATTTTCTTTGTTTGCTGGTATATCAAATATAATTCTTGATAGAAAAATAGCTTTTGTTTTTTGTGGGATAGGAATAACTTATGGAATTCTATCTTTTTTTTCTGTTATGATAAAAACAATATTAACAGTAGCAGCAGTGCTTATATTAGTAGCAACAACTCCTATTCCTGAAATATTTAATCAGCTTATTAAACTTAAAGTACCTAAAATTATTGTAACCCAATTATTACTTACATATAGATATATATCTGTAATTTTACAAGAAAGTAGTAACATGTACACTTCTTATAAGTTAAGAGCTAATGGAGAAAAGGGTATAAAGCTTAAAGATATGGGTATATTTATAGGACAAATTTTATTAAAGAGTTTTAATAGGGCTGAAAGAGTATATAATGCCATGAAGTGTAGAGGTTTTGAAGGAGAATATAAAGTAACTTATAATAGAAAAATAACAAATAAAGAAATACTAATTACAATAATAATATCTTTATTTTTTATACTATTTAGATTTATTAATTTAAGCTATTTAATTGGAATGTTTTTATAAAGTTAGGTGTAAAAAATGTTAGAAATAAAAAAATTAAATTATAGCTATCCAGATGGAAAAAAAGCTTTAAAGGATATAAATATAAAAATAGATGATAATGAAACAATAGGAATAGTTGGTGCAAATGGTGCTGGAAAATCAACTCTTATAAAAACTATAGTTGGAATATTTTTAACAGACCAGGGAGAAATAATAGTTGATGGTGAGAAAGTTACAAAGAAAACTTTAAATAGTATAAGAAAAAAAGTTGGTGTGGTATTTCAAAATCCAGATGACCAACTTTTTATGAATAAAGTTTATGATGATATAGCTTTTGGTCCAAGAAATTATAAACTTACAGAAGAAAAAGTAAAAGAAAAAGTAGAAAGAGTTATGAAGGAACTTAATATTGAAAAGCTTAAAGATAGGTCTCCTAATAATCTTTCAGGAGGAGAAAAAAGGAAGGTAGCAATAGCAACAGTATTATCAATGGAACCTTCAATAATATTATTTGATGAACCAACTTCATTTTTAGACCCAAAAGGAAAAAGAATTCTTATAGAAACTTTAAAGGGTATAAATACAACAAAGATAATTGCAACCCATGATTTAGATATGGTAAAAGATAATTGCAAGAGAGTAATTGTACTTAAAGAAGGACAAGTAGTTGCAGATGGAAAGCCAAAAGAAATACTCAATAACATAGAATTTATGGAAAAATGTGAGCTTGCTTAAATGCAAGCTTATTTTTATATTTATAAAAAAATAAAAATTTGTTATTATTTACTATGTAAGTAATATATAATCAAATAATTGCGTATTTGATAAAAAAGGAGGAAAAGTATGGTAAAGAAAAAAATTATAGCAATAATATCATTATCACTATCTTTAATGTTATTTGGATGTGGAACAACTACTAAAGAAAATAAGGACACTAAAAAAGGAACTACTACAACAAGTACTAGTACTATAACAAGTGAAAAAGAAAAAAATTCCACTGAAACAGTAAGTAGTGGAAACTCAAAAGGTGAAGAAAATATTTCAAAGGAAACAAAAACATTAGAAGATAATTCAGACAAAACAAAAAATGATGCAAATTCAGAAAAAAACACTGAAAATAAGAGTGATGATAAAGAAAGTAAAACTGTAAGTAAAGAATTATTACAAAAAACACAAGATTATTTTAACAAAGGTGAAAATAATGGATTTTTATGTAGTGAATATAAAAATCCAAAAGATATATCTCTTATTCAATTAGTATATAATGGGGCTGGAATAGATGAAAAAATGACAGAAGAAGAAAAGGCAGATTATAAAGAAGAAATTTATACAGATATTACTAAAGTACCTAAAAAGGCATTAGAAGAGTTAATAAAAAATAAATTAAATATTGAACTTACATCTATAAATGGATATGAAGAATTTGAAAAGAATTTTTATTCAGAAAAATATGATTGCTATTATCTTCAACATGGAGATACAAATTATCAACAAATTGAATTTTTAAGTGGAGAAAAAAATGATGATGATACATATACATTTATTTATAATGGATATTCTCACACTACCTTTACACAACAAGAATTTAAATTAAAATGTTATATAGATAATGATGTATATGTTATAATATCAAATTTACCAAATAACTAAAAAAATATGGAGCTAATACATAAAAGTTTATGTATTAAGTTCCATTTTTTTATAAAATATTTATGCAATTATATATTCAAATTTAGCATTAATAGATTTTGCAACTTCTTTTGGATTTGCTTCTATTTGTAAGCCTATTTTACCACCACTAAAAATGATTTTATCTAAATTTTCTGCTGATTTATGAAAAAAGGTTTTATATAATTTTTTCATTGCTAAGGGAGAGCAACCTCCTCTTATGTAACCTGTATGTTTGTTTATGTCTTTAACATGAATCATTTCAACATTTTTTTCACCAGCAACTTTAGCAGCTTTTTTTAAATTCAATTCTTCAGCTACAGGAAGAACAAATACATAAAGTTCTTTAGAGTGCCCCTGAACAACTAAGGTTTTAAAAACTGTATTAACATCTTCATTAAGTTTATTTGCCACAGCAACTCCATCTATTTTTCCATCTTTACAATCATATTCATAAGTATTATAAGGAATTTTATTCTTATCTAAAAATCTCATAGCATTAGTTTTTTGCATATTTTTTCACCTCTAAAATATTTCTTAATTTAATTATGATAAACATTTATAAAAAGTCAATATTACAATAATGTTAATTATTTAATGTGTAATAGGTATAAATACTTAATATATTTAAATTATTAGTAAAAAAGTAATAAATAAAGTTAAATAAAGCAATTTATATGTTATAATAGCACATAGCAATATTAAAAAAGTGAGGTAGAAATTATTGATAACTGTATCAAATGTTAGTTTAAGATTTGGTGGACGTAAATTATTCGAAGACGTAAATATTAAATTCACTCCAGGAAATTGTTATGGAGTTATAGGAGCAAATGGAGCTGGAAAGAGTACATTTTTAAAAATTCTTTCTGGAGAAGTTGAACCAAATACTGGAGAAGTTATATTAGCTCCAAATACAAGAATGTCTGTTTTAAAACAAGACCATTATCAATATGATGATTATCAAGTTTTAGAAACAGTAATTATGGGGAATGAAAGATTATATCAAATAATGAAAGAAAAAGATGCTTTATATGCAAAGCCAGACTTTAGTGATGAAGATGGAATAAAAGCATCAGAATTAGAAGGTGAATTTGCTGAACTTAATGGTTGGGAGGCAGAATCTGAAGCTTCATCATTACTACAAGGGTTAGGAATAGGAACAGAAAATCATTATAAAAATGTTTCTGAATTAACTGGTTCTGAAAAGGTTAAAGTTCTTTTAGCACAAGCTTTATTTGGAAATCCAGGAGTTTTAGTTCTAGACGAACCTACAAACCACTTAGATTTAGATGCTGTAACATGGCTTGAAGATTTCTTATTAAATTTTGAAGGTACTGTTATAGTTGTATCCCATGATAGACATTTCTTAAATACAGTATGTACACAAATGGCTGATGTGGATTTTGGAAAGATTAAACTTTATGTTGGTAACTATGATTTCTGGTATGAATCAAGCCAATTAGCTCTTCAAATGGCTAAAGACCAAAATAAAAAGAAAGAAGAAAAAATCAAAGAACTTCAAGACTTTATTGCAAGATTTAGTGCTAATGCTTCTAAATCTAAACAAGCAACATCAAGAAAGAAATTACTTGATAAAATAACTTTAGAAGATATTCAACCATCAAGTAGAAGATATCCTTTTGTAGGATTTAAGCCTGAAAGAGAAGTTGGAAATGATATATTAACAGTTAAAGATTTAAGTAAAACTGTGGATGGAGTTAAAGTTTTAGATAATGTAAGCTTTTTAGTTAATAAAGGTGATAAGATAGCTCTTATAGGTAATGAAATAGCTGTTACAACATTATTTAAAATATTAAATAATGAATTAGAAGCTGACTCTGGAGAATTTAAGTGGGGAATAACAATAAAAACTGCATATTTCCCAAATGATAACTCAGAATACTTTAATGACTGTCATCTTTCATTAGTAGATTGGTTAAGACAATATTCTGATGAAAAGGCTGAAAGTTATATAAGAGGATTCCTTGGCAGAATGTTATTTTCAGGAGAAGAGGCATTAAAGGAAGCTAATGTATTATCTGGAGGAGAAAAGGTTAGATGTATGTTAGCTAAGATGATGCTTTCAAATGCAAATGTACTTATGTTAGACCAACCAACAAACCATCTTGACCTAGAATCAATAACTGCTGTAAATAATGGATTAAAAGATTATAGTAGTAATGTATTATTTGCATCCCATGACCATGAATTTATTCAAACTATAGCAAACAGAATAATAGATATTAAAGATGATGGAACTATAGTTGATAGAAAAATGACATTTGATGAATACATAGAATTTGCTAAAAATAATAAATAAAACTTTTCAATAAATAAAAAGCTATAAAGTGGCAAAACCATTTTATAGCTTTTTTAATTATAATACATAAACAAATATTGAAATAAAGTGGCATAGAGTACCAAGCATTATAAATATATGAAATATTTCATGGGAACCAAATACTCCAATTTTAATAGAATCTTTTTTTAAGGCATATATAATTCCACCAATACTATAAAGAACTCCACCTAAAACTAATAATATAAGACTAGGTTTAGCTAAAACTTGTGAAAGTGGATAAATAGCAAAGGCTGCAAACCACCCTACAGTAATATATATTACACTACTAAGCCATCTTGGACATGTTACCCATAAAAGCTTGAATATTATTCCTATTACTGATGCAATTGCTACAGCTGCAAATAGTGCATAACCAATTGAGTTATGAAGAGCAACTAAGCAAAATGGAGCATAAGAACCTAAAATAAGCATAAAAATCATTGAATGGTCTAGCTTTTTTAGCTTCATAATAACTTTATCAGATGAAATTACTGAATGATAAGTTGCAGAAGCACTATAAAGAAGAATCATTCCAAAACCAAAAAGACAAATAGCTAAATATTCAATAGGACTTCCATTTGTTGATATAACCTTTATTATCATTGCAATAAATCCTATTAAAGAAAGTATAGCTCCAATTAAATGTGTTAAACCATTTACTGGTTCTCTTAAATATTTATTCATAAGGACACCTCCATAGATATATCATATAGTTTTCAAAACTACTTATTAGCATAATAGTATTATGAAGTATAAGTTTAATGAAGTCAAAAGCCAAAATCAACCATTTAACCTTAAATATATTGTTTTATTCATATTTTCTTGAAATATCAATAAAATCCTATTAAAATTATATTGATAAGTTGATATATAGTTTTCAAAACTACATGGAGGGAAAATGAATAAAGAAGATGTTAAAGATATAATAAAAAAACAATCAAAGGAGGAAAAAATTCAGCTTGAAGATATACCAGAATTAGACTTATATATGGACCAAGTAATTCAACTTTTTGAAAAAAAGCTTTCTTCAAGTAAAAGAAATGAAGAGGATAAAGTTCTTACAAAAACTATGATTAATAACTATGCAAAAGCAAAATTATTAATGCCTATTAAAAATAAAAAATATTCAAAGGAACATTTAATATTAATGAGCCTTATTTATGACTTTAAAGGAGCTTTATTAATAAGTGATATAAAACTTCTTTTAGATGAAATAGTTAAAGGATATGAAAATGATGAAGAATATAATATAAGAGAATTGTATTTAGATTATTTAAATAATTGTAGTGAAGACAATGAAGAAATTGAAAAATATTTAAATGAAAAGGTGGAAAAAATATTTAAAGGTTCTGATAAAGAGGATTTTAAAGAAAAATTTTTGCTTGTATCAACAATGATAAATATGAGTAATGTTTATAGAAAGATAGGAGAAAAATTAATTGATAAATACTTTAGAGAAGGGGAAGAGAAGTAGTGAAAAATCAAAATGATTTAAAAAGAGAACTTATAAGAATAGATGGAAAAGGCTATAAGGCATATAAAGATTTAGAAGGTCAATATGACTTTAAAGATTATATATTATCAATAGACCATGTTCAAGGAGACCCTTTTGCAGCACCATCTAGAGTAAGAGTTATAGTAAGTCAGAAAGTAGCCAATATACCAATGGAGCTTTTTGATAAAAACTATAAAAAAATAGCAGTGCAAGATTTTTTAACAAGATTATTTTATAAAAATATAAATGTATTTGGTGGAAAAATATTTGGTTCAGGAAAAAGTGGGCTTATTTTAATAAGTAGATGTCCTCAAGAAATTTTAGACAGAACTTCAATTATAGTAAATAAAGAATTTGTTGAAGCAAGAATAGAAGTTGGTTTCCCTGCAAGAGGAAGAAGTGTTCTTTCAAAGGAACTAGAAAAAATATTATATGATTTTCTTCCTAAAATAGTAGAAAAATCTTTAATTTATAAAAATATAAATAAGAATTTGTTAATATCTCAAGTGAAATTAGTTGAAGACCAAGAATATATAAGAGAAGAATTAAAAAAACAAGGCTTAGTTGCCTTTATTGCAAATGGTTCTATCCTTCCAAGAGAAAGTGGAGTTTCAACTAAGCCTTTAAAAGATGGAATAAAATTTTTATCACCAAAAACCTTAGAGATAGAAATGAATGTTCCAAATCAAGGAAAAATAAAAGGGATGGCAATAAAAAAAGGTATAACAGTAATAGTTGGTGGTGGCTACCATGGAAAATCAACGTTATTAAAAGCTATAGAATTAGGAGTGTATAATCATATTTTAGGTGATGGAAGAGAATTTGTAATAACAGATAATACTGCATTAAAAGTAAGAGCTGAAGATGGAAGGGTAATTCATAAAGATGATATATCTTTGTTTATAGATAACCTTCCAAATGGAAAGAATACAAAGAAATTTTCTAGTGAAAATGCAAGTGGAAGTACCTCTCAAGCAGCTAATATTATTGAAGGTATAGAGTGTGGTGCAAAAACTTTGTTAATAGATGAAGATACATCAGCAACTAATTTTATGATAAGAGATGAAGTGATGCAAAAGCTTGTTTCTAATGATAAAGAACCCATAACACCATTTATTGAGGTTGTAAGAGATTTATATACTCAAAAAGACATATCAACAATAATAGTAGTTGGAAGTTCTGGAGATTATTTTGATATTGCAGATACAGTAATACAAATGGATTGTTATGAGCCTAAAGATGTAACAAATAAAGCAAAAGAATTTAGCACAGGAAATATACTTAAAAGAATAGAAAATAGAAATAGAAAAATAAATATAGATTTTCAAAGAATAATTAAAAAAGGAAGTATAGAAAGAAGTCCTAAAGGTGTTAAAATAAAGACTTTAGGACTTGATAGCTTAAGTATAAATAAGGACAATATTGATTTAAGAGCTGTAGAACAACTTGTAGATTCAGAACAAGTAAAGGCTATAGGGGATATTATAACTTTCATAGATTACAATTTATTGGATGAAAAAACAAATTTAGCAGGAACAGTAAAGAAAGTTGTAGAATATATAAATAAAAATGGATTAATTAAGGTTAATAATATAAAGGGTGGAAGTGGAAATTTAGCCATGCCAAGACCTGAAGAGATAGCTTGTGCTATAAATAGGTATAGAAAACTTAAAATTTAAAAAAAATTTTATATGTAAACGAATTTTGACAAAAATTTTACTTGCAATCTATAAAAAAAACCGGTACAATTAAATCAAAGAGAAAAAGAATTAAATAAGTCCTAAATTTTTTTATTTTTTATATGAAGGCTATGAGTGTTAAAAACCATAGCCTTTTTTTATTTTTATAGGAAATTATACATTTTGAAAGTTGTGGGTAATGTACCAAGTTAATAATAAAGTTTTTGAATAAATAAATGTAAAAATGGATAAAATAAATTCAAAAATATATTTAGAGGTCATTATTATGAACAAAAAGAATTTAATTTTATCATTAGTTATAGCAAATTTAATAGCAATTTTTATATTAATTATAAATAAATTTCAATTTGTACATAATTTTATTAGCACTATAATTGGAATTATAGTTACTCCAATTATTTTTGGAGTTTTTTTATTTTATATTCTAAAACCTTTAAATAAATTATTAATAAAGTTTAAAATAAAAGAAAATAAATCACCATTAATAACAATATTAATTTTTCTAGGTTTAGCAATATCTATATTAATGTTTTTTGGGAAAAATATTATAAGTGAAATTTATAAAATAAAAAATATAGTTTATACATTTATAAATAACGAAAAAATTTATAGATTTTTTGAAAAAGAAAAAATAAATTTAGCTATAGACTATATAGTAAACATTTTTATAGCCTATATAAATCCTATAATTTCTAATATAAAAAATATAATAAATATAGGAATGATGCTATTTTCAAATATTTTATTAATAATTTTAATAGCCTTTTTTCTTTTAAAAGATAGAAAGAGATTTAAAGAAAAGATTTTATTATATATACCTAGTAAATATAAAGAACTTGCAAAAGAAATAATTATTGATGGAGATAATATACTTTCATCATATATAATAGGTCAAACTATTGTAGCATTTTCATTAGCAATAATGGTTTTTGCTGGCTATTTAATTATAGATATGCCAAGTAGTTTATTACTTGCTTCTATAACTTTTGTTTTAGCATTTATTCCATTTGTAGGTTTCTTTATATCTATGACAATACCATATATTATAGCTTTGACCCTTGGAATTAAAATGGTTATAAAATTATCTATTTTAGTTATAATAGCTCAAACTTTAAAAGGAAGAATAGTAGTACCATTTATTATGGGTAAAAGGATGAATATACACCCACTAACAGATATATTTTTAGTAGTGTCAGCAGCATCTTTAGGAGGTCCTTTAGCAGCTTTTTCAGTAGTGCCAATATATGCTTTTATAAAAATGAGTTATGATAAAATTAAAAAGTATTCAAAAATGAATGCAAAAATGAATTGATTTATTGCTAAAAAAATTATACAATATGAATTGTCAAGGGAGACAACAAAGAAGTTGTCTCCCTATTTTTTTTATAAACTACTAAAGGTTAAAAATTTGTTGTAGTGAGGTGATGACATGACAACAAAAATTAATAATATTTTAACTGAGGAAGTAAAAATGCTTTTAGAAGTAATGAAAGAGGGTGTGTCAATTACTGATGCAGAGGATAATTTCATATATATAAATAAAAGCTGTCAAGAAATGTTTGGCATAACTTATGAAGAGGTAGTTGGAAAGAAGGGAAAAGATTTAGAAGAAAAAAGAATATTTTATCCTGAAATTAGTTCAAAAGTTATTGAAAAGAAGGAAAAAATAACAGAAATACAATATAACCGTTTTGGAGATGAGTATTTAGTTACTGCAATTCCTATTTTTGATGAAGATAATAAATTAATAAATATAATTGCATATTCTTCTTGGGATTTAGTAAGTGTTGCTGAATTAGAAGAAAAATATAAAGAATTAAATATTTATAACAAGCGTATGCACCAGGAAGTATTGGCTTTAAGAAGCAATAGGAAATATGATACTTCATACATAATTTCAGAAAATATAAATACAAAAAATGCTTTAAATATTATTGACAAAATGTGTAATACAGATATTCCTATTTTTATATCAGGAAGCCCAGGAACAGGGAAGGGTTTTATGGCAAATGTTTTACATATTAAGGGTAAGCGTAAAGATAAATCATTTATTGAATTAGATTTAAAATTGTTATCTGAAGATAATATAGAAAAAGAGTTGTTTGGTAGTATATCAAATATAGGAGTTTTAGAACTAAGTAATGGAGGAACATTATTAATAAAACATATTGAATTATTACCTTTAAAAGTTCAAGACAGATTATATCAAGCAATAACTGATAAGTATTATTTAGATTATAAAATGAGAAAAATGGAATTTGATATTAGAATTGTAACTTGTTCTGAATACTCAGCAAAAGAATTATTAAATAAAGAAAAGCTAATATCAAGTTTATATTATATGTTATGTATAGTAACAATAGATTTATTGCCATTGCAAGAAAGACAAGATGATTTATATGAGTATATATTATATTTTTTAAAACAATATAATAAAAAATATCATAAAAATATTAAGTTAAGTTCTAGAGCAATGGATGAATTACTAAATTATGATTGGGGTCAAAATATACATGAAGTAAGTCAAGTACTAGAGCAATTAGTTATCCATATGGATAAAGAAGAGATTTCTGTATATGATTTACCAAAACAAATTACAAAAGAATCTAGTGATTATTTTGAATCTCAAATGGATTTAAAACAAATGTTAGAATTTTACGAAAGTAAAATAATAAATAGAGCCTATGAAAAGTATAAGACTTCTGTAGGTGTTGCAAGGAATTTGAACATTAGTCAAGCAACTGCAACAAGGAAATTACAAAAATATATTAAAGATTATAATAGATAGGAGGAATAAATTATGATTAACAATCAACCACCAAGTGCATCAACTTCACCAAGATTTTGTAATATGGGAACATTTATGAGGCTTCCTAGAGCAGAAGAAGCAAAAGATTTAGATGTAGCAATTTTAGGAGTACCATTTGATACAGGGTCTTCATTTAGAACAGGTTCAAGATTTGGCCCAAATGGAATTAGAAAGATTTCTGCAATGATTAAACCTAACAATGTAATAATGGGAGTAAATATAATGGATACCTTAAAAGCTGCTGATTTAGGGGATGTTCCAATTATACCAGGATATATAAGAGAAAGTTATGAAGCAATTGAAAAGAGTGTTTCTGAAGTTTTAAAAGACAATGCAACACCTTTAGTATTAGGAGGAGACCATGCAATTACTTTAGGAGAATTACGTGCTATAAGTAAAAAGTATGGAAAAGTTTCATTAATACATTTTGATTCACATTTAGATTTAAATGAAAGTGTATTTGGACAACCTTATAATCATGGAACTCCATTTAGAAGAGCATTAGAAGAAGGATTAATTGATCCAAGTACATCAATTCAAATTGGTATGCGTGGTTCATTATATGACCCTGATGATTTTAAAATAGCAGCTGATTTAGGATTTAAAGTAATTCCGGGATATGAATTACATAAAATGTCTGCTGAAGAGTTAGGAAAGATAATTAAGGAAAGAGTTGGAGATACAAAGGTATTTTTAACTTTTGATATTGACTTTGTTGATCCAGCATATGCACCAGGAACTGGTACTCCAGAAGTAGGAGGATTTACATCATATGAAACTTTAACATATATTCAACAATTAAAAGATATTAATTTTGTAGGCTTTGATATTGTTGAAGTAGCTCCAGAATATGATTGTAGTGAAATAACAGCATATATGGCAGCAAATATTGGTTTTGAATTTATGTCTATTTTAGCATATCAAAAAAGGAAATAAATAAAAAATAAGTAATGGCGCTTAAAAAATAAAGTTTTAAGTGCCATTTTTTATATGTCTACAGGAAAGGATTGATGATATATATGAAAAAAATTAAAAAGTTAATAACTATATTTATAGCAGGAACAATGATAGTATCAGGTCTTATTGGTTGTGGAAAATCAGAGGGCTCAACAGGAAATATAGCAAGTAGTAATAGTGTTTCAAGTAATGGACCATTAACAATAGAAAAATTAAAAGAAGTAGGAACATTAGTATCAGCTACAGAAGCAGCAAATGAGCCATTTGAATATTTAGATAATAATGAAATTGTTGGATATGATGTAGATATATTAAAATACATATGTAAAGATATGGGGGTAGAGCTTAAATTAGAAGATTTACCATTTCAGGGTATATTAGCAGGATTAGAAGCTAAAAAATACGATATGGTTTCAGCAGCTCTTGGAGTTACTAAAGAAAGAGGTGAAAAATACTTATTAACATATCCTATTCAAGAAGGAACTACTGTTTTAATTAAGAAAAAGGGAAATGATAAGATTAAAAGTGTAGATGATATGGAAGGTAAAGTAGTTGGAACTCAAACAGCATCTTATAGTGAAACTGATGTTAATACTTTTAATGATTCATTAAAAACAAATGGAGGAAAGGGATATAATGAATTAAAATTATATGCTACTTATCCAGAAGCATATATGGAATTAAAAAATGGAAGAATTGATTTAGTTGCACAAAGTGTTGCAATAGCTAATATTTTAATTAAAAACAACCCAGATGATTATGAAATTGTAGGAGAGGTTGGAGAAAAATCTTATACATCATGGGCTTTTAGAAAAGAAGATAAAGAAGTGTATGATTTCTTTAATGAAGAAATTCATAAGATGAAGGAAGATGGCACATTAAAAGAATTACAAGAAAAATGGTTTGGAGCAGAAACTAAAGATTTACCAGAAGAAAATTATATTCCAGAAAAATAGTGAAATTATTATTTAAAGATGCAGAAAGGAAGTGTTCTTTTTGAAGGATTCAATAAATTTAGTTATTCAATATATGCCAAATTTGTTAGAGGGACTTAAATATACTATTCTTGTTTCTCTTCAGGCAATAGGTATTGGATTTATAGTAGGTGTTATTTTATCTATTCTTCGTATGGGAAAGAGTAAAATTATAAAACACATTATAAATATTTATATTAGTTTCGTAAGAGGAACACCAATCATTGTGCAAATTTTTATAATTTATTATGCATTAGCTATGATTGGATTAGATATTCCATCTTACCAATCAGGAGTTATTGCACTTAGTTTAAATAGTGGAGGATTTATAGCTGAAATAATTAGAGGAGGTTTAAGTGCTATTCCTAAAGGGCAATATGAAGCTGCAGAAGTGCTTAAAATGAATAAATTTCAAACATTAACAAGAATAATATTTCCTCAAGTTTTTAGAATTATTTTACCTCAATTACTAAGTGAATTTATTTCAGTTATTAAGATTTCACCATTATTATCTATCATTGCAGTAGTTGAATTAACAAGAGCTGCTCAAAAAATTATTACTACAACATATGTTTCATTACCATTTTATATTACTATTGCTATTATGTACTTTATATTAAATTCAGTATTAGAATTTCTTGTAAACATAATAGAAAAAAAGATGAATTTAAAAAATTAAGGAGGGAAAAATATGAATATAGGTATATTAAAAATTGCACTTCCTCTTTTATTAGAAGGATTAAAAACAACTATTTGCATATCAATATTAGCTATTTTACTTTCCTTTATTTTTGGTGGACTAATAGGAATTTTATATATTTCTAAAAATAAAGTCTTTCATTTAATAGCATATGTATATATAAAAATATTTCGTAATATTCCTTTTATGGTACAGGTATATTTAGTGTATTATGCACTACCTTCATTAGGATTAAATGTAGATGCTTTTTGGACTGGAGTTATTGTATTAGCATTATATACAGGAGCATATATAGCAGTAATATTAGAAAGTGGACTACGCTCAGTTCCAAAAGGTCAGTATGAAGCAAGTGTTGCTTTGAATATGTCATATCTAACCATGCTTAGAAGAATTATTTTACCACAAACATTAGGTGTAATTGTTCCACCATTAACAAATCAATTTATTACAACGGTAAAGGAATCTTCAGTTTTATCAGTTATTACTATATCAGAACTTACTATGATGACAAATAAATCAATAGGTATTACTTTTAGTCCTTTTGAAGTTTATATTCTAGCAGGACTTATGTATTGGGGAGTTAATATTTGCATTGAACAAATTGGCAAATATGTTGAAAGAAAAAAAGTAGTGAAAAATTAAAATTGGAGGGAAATAGTGGTATGAATAAAAAAGTAGAAATTAATGTACATAATCTAGGAAAAAAATTTAATGACTTAGAAGTTTTAAAAGATATTAATGTTGAAATATCTACAGGAGAAGTTGTATGTGTAGTAGGACCTAGTGGTTCAGGAAAAAGTACTTTTTTACGTTGTTTAAATTATTTAGAAGAACCTACTAGTGGAGAAATTGTTATTGATAATGATGTTATAAAAGGTACAGATAAGAAAAATGATAAGATAAGTAAAATTAATAAAAAAGAAGCAAATAAAATTCGAGAACATGTTGGCATGGTATTTCAATCATTTAATTTATTTCCACACAAAACAGTAATGGAAAATGTTATAGAAGCTCCTATTACAGTACAAAAAGCAAAAAAGAAGGATATTGAGAAAGTTGCTATTGATTTATTAGAAAAGGTAGGAATGTCTGAAAGAAAAGATTATTATCCTAATCAACTTTCAGGAGGACAACAACAACGTGTTGCTATTGCAAGAGCACTAGCAATGAAGCCTGATATTATGTTATTTGATGAACCAACATCTGCTTTAGACCCAGAAATGGTTGGAGAGGTGTTAAATGTAATGAAAACATTAGCTCAAGATGGAATGACAATGGTTATTGTTACACATGAAATGGGATTTGCAGCAGAAGTAGCAGATAAGGTTATTTTTATGGAGGGAGGATATATAATAGAAGAGGGAACTCCAGAAGATGTAATTCGTAATCCTAAAACAGAACGTGCACAAAAATTTTTCTCAAGTATATTAAAATAAATTAATTATAAAAGGTTGAATAAATATGGATCTTACAGAAATAATAGATATTATGAGTATTGTAGGAACTATTGCTTTTTCTTCTATGGGAACAATGATAGGAATAAGAAAAAATATGGACTTATTTGGAGTAATTACTTTAGGGGTCATAACAGCAACAGGAGGAGGAGCAATTCGTGATATTATATTAGGGATATTGCCTCCAAAAGTATTTCAAAATAGTAGGGACATAATTTTATCTATAGTAACATCAAGTATATTATTTTTATTAATTTATTATAATAAAGAGGTAGTAGAAAAATATTATTTTAAAATATATGAAAGAGTAATATCTTTGTTTGATGCAATAGGACTTGGGATATTTACAGTTATTGGAATAAATACAGCAATGGATATGGGATATTTCAAAAATAAGTTTTTATTAGTTTTTGTAGGTGTTATTACAGCAGTTGGAGGAGGAATGCTTCGTGATATAATGACAGAAAGTACTCCATTTATATTAAAAAAACATATTTATGCATGTGCTTGTATTATAGGAGCAATAAGTTATTTATATTTATTGAGAAAGATTAATAATGAATTGATATGTATGTTAATTGGAGCAGGTGTTGTTATTGTAATTCGTTTATTATCAGCCTATTATCATTTAGATTTACCAAAGATAGAATTAGTAATTAAGAATGACAAAAGTTCTTAATAGATAAATTTGAATTAATATATTAAAGCTTTATTTTTTTATAATAAATAGAGCTTTTTTATTTATTAACAAATATTCTTTTAAATAAGAATATTGATAAGGAGAAAAAGGTATAGTAAGATAATGGGTGAACATAAAAAATATGTTTAGATAAATAAAAGAAGTTTAAGGGGATGTAAAAATGAGCTTTCGTGAAAAATTAAAAAGCGCAAAAAGAATAGTAGTAAAAGTAGGAACATCAACACTAATTCATGAAAATGGAAATATAAATTTAGCTAGAATTGAAAAGTTAACAAGAGCATTATCAGAAATGATTAATTTAGAAAAAGAGGTTGTACTTGTATCTTCTGGTGCAATAGGTGTTGGTATAAGTAAGTTAAAGCTTAAAAATAAGCCCCAAAGTATAAGAGAAAAACAAGCAGTAGCATCTGTAGGACAATGTGAATTAATGTATATTTATAGTAAATTTTTTGGTGAGTATAATCACGTTGTAGGTCAAGTTCTTTTAACTAGAGATGTTATTGAAGATGATCATATAAGAGAAAATGTATGCAACACATTTGAAACATTACTAGAAAACGGAATAATTCCAATAGTTAATGAAAATGATACAGTAGCTATTGATGAAATTGAAAACATTGTAAAGTTTGGAGATAATGATAATTTATCAGCAATAGTATCAGTATTAGTTAATGCAGATTTACTTATAATATTATCAGATATAGATGGATTTTATGATGATGACCCTAGAAGTAATGAAAATGCAAATATGTTAAAGGTTGTAGAAGAAATTACACCAGAATTAGAAGAGTGTGCTGGTGGAGCTGGAACTAATTTTGGAACTGGTGGAATGGCAACAAAGATTACAGCAGGAAAAACTGCTAATAATGCAGGCATAGATATGGTTTTAGCAAATGGAGAAAAACCAAGTACACTTTTAGATATAATTGAAGGAAAAGATATTGGAACTTTATTTGTAGGTAAAAGGGAGGCAAATTGACTGCTAAACAAAGCTTATAACAATTTATAAAACTATATTGGTTATTTATAATGTTTATGTTATTATATAATCAAGAGGTGATATAAATGAAATTTTATTCAATAGGTCAGTTTTCAAAACTTATTGGAAAGACTAACCAAACACTAAGGAATTGGGACAAAGATGGAACATTAAAGCCACATCATGTAAGTGAAAGTGGTTATAGGTATTATTCACAAGAACAACTTAATCACTTCTTAGGTTTAAAACAAGAAGTACAACTAAACAAAAAGACTATTGGATATTGTAGAGTTAGTTCTAATAAACAAAAAGATGACCTTGAAAGACAAATAGAAAATGTTAAAACGTATATGTATGCTAAAGGTTATTCTTTTGAAATTATATCAGATATTGGAAGTGGAATTAATTACAACAAAAAAGGATTAAATCAATTAATAGATATGATTACTAATTCAGAAGTTGAGAAAATAGTTATTCTTTATAAAGATAGATTAATTAGATTTGGATATGAATTAATAGAAAATCTATGTAATAAATATGGAACAACTATTGAAATTATTGATAATACTGAAAAAACAGAAGAACAAGAGTTAGTTGAAGATATGATAGAAATAGTTACAGTATTTAGTGAAAGATTACAAGGCAAAAGAGCAAATAAAGCTAAGAAGATGATTAAGGAGTTATTAGAAGATGATACTTGCAAATAAAATTAGATTATATCCAACAGAAGTGCAAGAACAAAAATTATGGCAATCTGTTGGTACTGCAAGATTTATCTATAACTGGGTAATTGCAAGGCAAGAAGAGAATTATAAAAATGGTGGTAAGTTTATTCCTGATAAGGACCTTAGAAAAGAAATAACTCAATTAAAGAAAACTGATTTACAATGGTTATCAAAGGTTTCAAATAATGTGGCGAAACAAGCAGTTAAAGATGCTTGTGATAGTTATAAAAGATTCTTTAAGGGATTATCAGATAAGCCAAGGTTTAAAAGTAGAAGAAAGTCTAAACCATCATTTTATAATGATAATTGCAAATTAAAGGTTAAAGATAATGCAGTAAATATAGAAAAAGTAGGTTGGGGAAATATTAAACCCTATTCAATTCCCTTAGGTGTAAAATATTCAAATCCCCGTATAAGTTTTGACGGAAAGTATTGGTATATATCTATAGGAATTGAAAGAGAGTTAGCTAATGTAGAACTTACAAATGAAAGTATAGGAATTGACGTAGGTGTTAAGGATTTAGCAATTTGTAGTAATGGCATGATTTTTAAAAATATTAATAAAACAAAAGAAGTGAAAAGACTAAAAAAGGTCTTAAAAAGAAAGCAAAGAAAAGTTAGTCGTAAATATGAAATGAATAAAATAAAGAAAGGTGGTGAAAACTGTTGCCAATTTAAAAAGACTAAAAATATTATAAAATTTGAAAAGCAAATAAGATTGCTTCACAGAAAATTAGCAAATATAAGAAGTAATCATATTCACCAAGCAACGAATAAGATAGTGAAAGCCAAGCCATCAAGAGTTGTTATGGAAACACTTAATATTAAAGGAATGATGAAAAATGGTCATTTATCAAAAGCTATTTCAGAACAATGTTTATATGATTTTAAAATTAAAATGAAATATAAATGTGAGTTTTATGGAATAGAATTTGTAGAAGCTGATAAGTGGTTTCCTTCAAGTAAGATGTGTTCGTGCTGTGGAGTTATCAAGAAAGATTTGAAACTTAAAGATAGAGTTTATCAATGTTCATGTGGATTAAAGATAGATAGAGATTTTAATGCTTCAATTAATCTTTCAAGATATAAATTAGCACAGTGTCACCTAAAAGATAAATGCTAATATGTACCATTCGTTGTATGGGAATTTAAGCCTTTGGACTGTCACATCAAATGAGAGTAGCTTTTAGCAAAATCAGGCAGGATGAACAAGGAATTAAACATGCTTTATAAAGTTTTATAAAGTTTTGGCAACGGAGAATTAATGAGTGAATTAATAATTAAGGGGCAAAAAGCAAAAGAAGCTAGCTATGTTTTAATGAATGCAACAACTACTGAAAAAAATAATGCTTTATTAAAGATGGCTGAAATATTATTAAAAAGTTCAAAGGAAATATTAGAAGCTAATAAAAAAGATTTAGAAAATGCAATTGAAAAGGGAACACCTAAAGCTATGCTTGATAGATTAGCTTTAGATGAAAGCAGAATTCAAGGTATGGCAGATGGATTAAAAGATGTAGTTTCTTTACCAGACCCAATTGGAGAAGTAACTAGAATGTGGAAAAGACCAAATGGTCTTCAAATTGGAAAACAAAGAGTGCCACTTGGAGTTATAGGAATAATTTATGAAGCAAGACCAAATGTAACTTGTGATGCAGCAGGTCTTTGTTTAAAATCAGGAAATGTAGTTATTTTAAGAGGTGGAAAAGAAGCCATAAACTCTAATATTGCTATAGTAAAAGCATTAAGAGAAGGAGTTAAAGAAGCAGGTCTTTTAGAGGATGTTATTCAATTAGTTGAAAACACAGATAGAGAAGTAGCCACAGAAATGATGAGATTAAATCAATATATTGATGTTCTTATTCCAAGAGGAGGGGCAGGTCTTATACAATCAGTAGTTCAAAATGCTACAGTCCCAGTTATAGAAACAGGAACAGGAAACTGCCATGTGTATGTTGATTGTGATGCAGATTTAGAAATGGCAAAAAACATTGTAATTAATGCAAAAACAAGTAGACCATCTGTATGTAATGCAGAAGAAAAGCTTCTTGTAAATGAAAAAATAGCAAAAGAATTCTTACCAATGATGTTTGAAGCATTAAAAGAAAAAGAGGTTGAGGTAAGAGGAGATAAAAAAGTTCTTGATATAATAAATGGAGCTACAGAAATTCAAGATGATGAATGGGGAAAGGAATATCTTGATTATATAATTGGTGTAAAAATAGTTAAAGATGTTGATGAGGCAATAAATCATATTAATAAATATGGGACAGGACATTCAGAAGCAATAATTACAAATAGCTATGAAAATTCTCAAAAGTTCCTTCAAAGAGTAGACGCAGCAGCAGTTTATGTAAATGCTTCTACACGTTTTACAGATGGTTCAGAATTTGGCTTTGGAGCAGAGATAGGAATAAGCACACAAAAACTTCATGCTAGAGGACCAATGGGACTTAATGAATTAACTACAAATAAATATATTATTTATGGAAATGGACAAATAAGATAAAAATTTTTATTAACACAGAAATATGTATGGTATTTCTGTGTTTTTTTATAAAAAAGTTCCATATTATAAAAATATAACTTTTTATGCAAAATAAGTTATGATAAAATGTAAGTGAATACGTTTTATAGGGGAGAGGTTAAAATGTCTAATACTAAAGATTTATATGATTCTATAAAAGCTTGGTTTGATGATGAAGATGATAAAGATAAAAGAGATATATACAAAGCTACAAGAATTGAAGTAACACCAACAAAGATTATTTTTAAGGATTCTAATGGAAAGGAACTATATAGTGTAGATGCTGTTGAAATAGGTGTAGATAAGTTAGTGGAAAAGGGAGAGGAAATAGTATTTAAGGATTCCCTTGATCAAATTGGAGATGTTGTAGGTAATATTACTAATGTAATTGATGCAGCAAAAGCAATAAATAATATGACAAAGTATGAAGATCCATGGGATGTTAATTTAAATGATATTGCAGCTGTAGTAGCACCATTTGGTGGTGCTGTTTTAGGGGTATATGTTGGAGGGCTTTGTTATATAGGAAATGAGATACTTCAAACAGGAGCAAAGCTTATAGCATCACATAATACACAAATATTAGCAGCATATATGGTAGGTTTTGGAGTAGATGATGAAGCATTAAAAGAATTAGAAAAATATGCTGATATATTAGGGGTATCACCTGCAGAACTTGCTGTACTTATGTATCAAGAAGGATATATTGAGGAAAGTACATTACAGGATATTCTTAATATGTATAATGAAGAAGCTAAAAATGCAAAAGTTAAAGTTGATCCTGTTGTAATAGATCTTAATGGTAATAATATAGTAATGAAATCAATAGATGAAGGAAGTAATTTCGATTTAAATAATGATGGATTTGCTGAAAAAACAGAATGGATAGAAAATGAAGATGGGTTCTTAGTAAGAGATTTAAATAATAATGGAAAAATAGATAATGGTTCAGAGTTAATAGGTGATAATCAACTATTATCAAATGGTGAACTATCTAAAAATGGACTTGAAGTACTTTGGGATATGGATGAAAACAAAGATGGATATTTAGATAGCAATGATTCTGCATTTTCAGAACTTAAAATTTGGAGAGATTTAAATGGAAATGGAAAAACAGATAAAGGAGAGTTAGTTAGTCTATCAGATTTAAATATAAAAAGAATAAAACTTAATAAAGATATAAATAATGACATAGAAATTGGAAGCATTGAAATGAATGATGGTTCAGAAAGGTTAATGACAGATTTATTCTTTACAACTAACAACATATATAGTGTAGAAATAGATGGAGATTACGAAAATAATGGTAGTTCTAATGATTACTCACAAAATGTTGAAATATCTGATGAAGTAAAAAAACTTCCTCAAGTTACAGGTACAGGAACTGTAGTAAATTTAAGAAAAGCTATGCAAATAGATATAGAATTAAGAAATATGGTAAAAGATTATATTTCTAACATTGGTATTAATAGTTTAGAATCTATTGATAAAATATTATTTAGATGGTGTGGAAGTGAAAATATAAATCCTAGTAGCAGAGGTTCAAACATTGATGCGAGAGTATTAGGAGTTATTGAAAAATTTACAGGAAATAAATTTAATGGAGTTTCAGGAGAAAATCCTAATACAGAAGCAGCAGGTATATTAAATACAATGTATGATGAAATAAAAAAACATGTAAGTTTAGAAATTGCTCTTCAAACATATTTAGGTGAGTATTTAGATTTAATTCAAGTAAAATATAATGGAAAAACAGATAAAATAAGCTATGATTTAAGTAAATTAGAGAGCTTTGCCCTAGCTAATAAAGAACAAGACAAGGTAGCAATAGCTTTTAAACAAATATCAAATTTATATAAAGATGATACATTATTGATGCCAGAATTAGAAAATACTATAACTACATTAGAAAAATCATCAAAAGAGTTTAATAGAATATATAACATAAATAATGTTATAGCTGCAACAAGTGCTAATGATTTAATAAGAGGAACAAATGGAAATGATTTGATAATTGGATATGAAGGTAATGATAAAATTTCAGGTGGAGCAGGAAATGATACTTATGTATTTAGAAAAGGTGATGGACAAGATATTATAGATAATTACTATTATCATGGAGATGAAAAAAATGCAGATAATGATATTTTAGAAATGCAAGGACTAAAATACTCAGAATGTGAATTATTTATGAATGGAAATGACCTTATAGTAAAGGTAAGAGGAACAAGTGATTCAGTAACAATAAGCAATTGTTTTGCATCTGAATATTATAGAATAAATAGTATAAAGTTTGCAGATAAAACAATGAGCTATGATGATATAGTAGAATTCTTCAAAACAACAGGAACAACAATAAGTGGAACCTCAGATGATGATAGAATAGCAAGTAATATATTATCTTGGGCAAAAGGAACTATAGGTGGAAGAGAAGGCGACGATATAATAAACGGTTCAGATGGAAATGAAACAATCTATGGTGGTATAGGTAATGATACTATATATGGTGGAAATGGAAATGATACATTAAAAGGTCAAGAAGGAAATGATATCTTAAATGGAGATGCAGGAAATGATATATTAGATGGAGGAGTAGGAAATGATACTCTTTCAGGCGGAGCAGGAAATGACAGATATATCTTTAAGAAGGGTTATGGACAAGATGTTATAGACAATTACTATTATCATGGAGATGAAAAAAATGCAGATTATGATGTTTTAGAAATGC
>ERZ827126.552-NODE-552-length-51490-cov-6.637270_pt1 | contig 51490 bp, 53 predicted proteins | sample MGYA00519780_ERZ827126 | MGnify/ENA primary metagenome ERZ827126 (study PRJEB31778, sample SAMEA3449262) | human gut metagenome | biome: human gut; feature: human-associated habitat; material: faeces | place: United Kingdom | collected 2010/2012 ...
CCCCTCTATCAAAACGGCATATATTCCTATATCGTGGAATATAGCCGTTTTGCATGTTTCTAAGAAAAGTTCGAACCATGTATACCCTCATACCCTCACTGCATATATAACAGGTTTATTATAAACTATTTATGTAGTAAGGATAAAAATACTTGCTCTTATTCATGTTCTCATACTCTCACAACGTTTTGAAGCATATTTTTACATAACATCCTTGTTTTCAGCTATATATTCTTTTTTTATAAATTGTTTCGGCTTGATATAAAGTAGGGTATTTTAGGCTTTTTCCCCACAAAAAGTACACATGAAAAGTTTGTACCTCCACAGAATGACGGTTTACGATGTATTGGCAGCAATAAAAAAGATCAAGACGTTTTTAAAAAAGTTCCTGTTATTTTTTAAAAAGGTCGTCTTCTTTTTTGAAAAGTTCTTGATCTTTTAAAAAATACTTTTTGGGCATGAGGATATCACATATGTACGCATAAGACTGTACGTACACATATATAACCCTGCACATACGTATGTATAGTTCCATGCAAAAGTATGCTTTCTGATGCGAAATGAAAACAGCTTTGCAACACTCTCCATATTTTACAGGTGATCCGTAATAAGGTACACCGAAAGAATACTTTGATATGCCTATTTTTACTATACATCAAAAAATAAAAAATCCCCGTAAAGTATTAATTTACTGGGATTTTCTTTGTTTTACAATTCTTTCCAGCGGAGAGACAGGGTAATGAACCCATCTCCTTATGTCGCTTTAATTCAACTATTTATCAATATGTCAATGCCTTAGGGGGTACAATTTAGGTTTCAAAAAAGACGTTTATCTGTCATCCTTTGGCTGTTCATTGTCTGCCTAAAACTTCGGTTCAAAGATACTGCTTCTTTTTGAATTACGCAAATGTCTGAATATAAATGTTTCAGCTTAGGTGTAAGGTGCAAGCTATATATATAGATATATACTTGCACCTTACACCTAATTCAGATTACTCAACTTTGCAATTAGGTTGCACTACCCGATTCGTAAATTTGCAAAAATACAGAAACAATAAACACTATCAAGAAATTGCAAGCCTTAAATATTGAGAATATTCAGAGCTTGCCAAACGATAAGCGGTGTATTGTTATTAACTTTGCAGAAACGATGGATATATGATGAAAAGCAATACTATTCACATTAAGAATATGGTTTGTAACCGTTGCATTATGGTTGTAACAGAAGCACTGAAAAGAATGGGTTTTACTCCACTTAGTGTTGAATTGGGAACAGCTATTTTGCAAGAACCGATAAATGCAGAGGAACGTGCTGCCATAAAGCCTGTTCTTGAAGCATACGGATTTGAGTTGATAGATGATAAACGGATGCGGATTATCGAACAAATAAAAGTTGCGGTGATTGAATTAGTGCATTATAACGATAATTCGTCCAAGACAAACCTGTCTGATTATCTTACGGATAAGTGCCATCACGATTACAGTTTCCTTAGCAAGTTGTTTTCCGAAGTGAATGGCATAAGTATAGAAAGATACTACATCATTCAGAAAATAGAACGTATAAAGGAACTGTTGGTGTATGATGAATTATCCATTAGCGAAATTGCCGATAAACTTAATTATTCAAGTGCAGCACATTTAAGTACACAATTCCGTAATATGACTGGCATTTCTCCAAGCCAGTTCAAGCGTTTAAAAGGACACAAGTTGAAACCTTTGGATGAAGTCTGAAAGATATAAGTCATATCCATAATTATGTAAGAGCCGGAAGATAAAAGCATCCTACCTTTGCAGCATAAAAATCATCAATATGGAAAAAGGTAAGAATATCAAAAATACATATCCGGTTTTGGGTATGAGTTGCGCTTCATGTGCGGCTCGTGTGGATAAAACATTAAATGGTTTGCCGGGAGTATATCAGGCAACAGTGAATTATGCGACTGCGGTAGCACAGGTAGAATATAATCCGGAAGTATGTTCCGATGCAACACTGCAATCTGCCGTACAAGATGCAGGATATGATTTACTGGTTGATACCGGTGAAGACGTAGCCGATAAAGCGGAAGAAATTCGGTTGACAAGATACCGGAAGATAAAAAGGCGTACAGTGGCAGCCCTGCTGTTATCTCTCCCAATTATGGTTATCAGTATGTTTTTTGAAGATATATCCTCTTTAAAATATGTACTTTGGATTCTCGCCACGCCTGTGGTTTTCGGTTTTGGACGTGAATTTTATATCAATGCGTGGCGACAATTAAAGCATGGCACTTCCAATATGGACACCCTTGTAGCTGTTAGTACCGGAATAGCCTATACATTCAGTGTTTTTAATCTGCTGTTTCCTGATTTTTGGTTGTCAAGAGGGATTGAACCGCATATTTATTTTGAAGCGGCAAGTGTTATCATTGCATTCATCCTGTTGGGACGGTTACTCGAAGAGCGTGCTAAACAAAATACTTCATCTGCCATAAAGAAGTTAATCGGGCTGCAACCTAAGACGGTAACTATTATCGTAGATTCTAATGAACGTACCGTTCCGATAACAGCCGTACAAAAAGGTGATACAATTCTTGTTAAACCCGGAGAACGCATTGCAGTAGATGGCATGGTTGTTACAGGAGAATCATACGTGGATGAAAGTATGTTGAATGGCGAGCCTGTTCCCCTGCACAAGCAATCCGGCGAAAAGGTATTTGCCGGAACCATCAATCAAAAGGGGACATTCCAGTTTATTGCCGATAAGATAGGTTCTGACACGATACTGGCACAAATCATCCGCATGGTGCAGGATGCGCAAGGCAGCAAAGCTCCCGTTCAAAAGTTAGTGGATAGAATAGCCCGATTCTTTGTCCCGGCTATTATTAGTATTTCTATTATAGCTTTTGTTGCATGGATATTTTTAGCACCAACGAACGGCTTCACCAATGGATTATTGGCAATGGTCACTGTATTGATAATTGCCTGCCCTTGTGCATTAGGCTTGGCTACTCCCACTGCCATTATGGTAGGCATTGGAAAAGGTGCTGAAAAAGGAATTTTAATTAAAGATGCCCAAAGCTTGGAGCTTGCCCAAAAGATAGATACGATAATTCTTGATAAAACAGGGACTATCACAGCAGGGCATCCGATAGTCGTCGAAAGCCTATGGGAAAACGGCTTTGAACATAGCCGAAAAATACTGTACAGTTTAGAGAAGCTATCGGAACATCCTCTTTCGGATGCCGTAGTCAATACTTTGCAGAATGAAAAAGAGATTTCCATTGATAAGTTTGAAAACGTTCCGGGAAAAGGTGTAAAAGGTATAGTAGGCAGTCAGACTTATTACGCAGGCAACCTGTCATTATTGAATGATAACCATATTACGATAGCCAGTCATTTGCAGGAATTGGCAAACAAATGGACACAGGAAGCTAAAACATTGGTATGGTTTGCTGATTCCACACAAGCTATTGCAGCTATAGCCCTTACCGATGAAATTAAACAAACTTCGGCACAAGCCATATCACAACTACAGGAAATGGGTGTTGAAGTGTATATGCTGACAGGAGATAACGCAATTTCAGCACAAGCCATATCTCGAAAGGTAGGAATAAACCATTATAAAGCCGGAGTGTTGCCGAACGAAAAAGCTCAATTCATAAAAGAATTGCAAGCGAATGGGAAAAAAGTAGGCATGGTAGGTGACGGAATTAATGATAGTGCGGCTTTAGCACAAGCGGATTTAAGCATAGCAATGGGGCAAGGCAGTGATATTGCTGTAGATACGGCAATGGCGACCATACTCTCATCCGATTTACTGAAAATACCGGAAACCATCCGGCTGTCGCAATTGACGATAAAAACAATTTATCAGAATTTGTTTTGGGCGTTTATTTATAACTTAATTGGTATTCCGATTGCGGCAGGCATATTTTATTCAGTAAACGGATTCCTTTTAAATCCGATGTGGGCAAGTGCGGCTATGGCATTCAGTTCTGTATCTGTGGTGTTAAACAGCTTGCGTTTAAAAAGAAAAAGAATAACTTAATAATCAATTAAAATGGAAACAATGACTTTTAAAACAAATGCCAAATGTATGGGCTGTCTTGCTAAAATAGAAAAAATATTGCAAGATAAAATGAACAGAGAAGAATGGAATTTGGATTTGTCCGATTCCAATCGTCCCCTGACTGTAACGTCCGATAAGTTGGCAGCAGGTGAAATAGTAGAACTGATTAGCAAAGCTGGTTTCAAAATAGAACAAATGAAATGAGAGTAATAGCATTGGTTGAAAATACAAGCATATCCAAAGACTATAAAAGTAAACACGGACTATGCTTGTATATTGAAACAAAAAAGCATAAACTGCTATTTGATTTAGGTTCAAATAGTTTGTTTTTTGGGAAATGCAGTCAAATTAGATGTGGATATTACGGACATTGATTCTGTGATTATTTCTCACGGGCACAATGACCACGGGGGAGCTTTGAAGTATTTTTTAGAAAATAATGCCAAAGCGAACATATACATTAGTCGATACGCTTTTGAGGAGTATTATGCTAATTTCTTAGGTATGAAATGGTACGTTGGTCTCGATAGAAAATTAAAAGATAATCCAAGAATTATTCTTATCGAGGATGAGTATGTAATAGATGAAGAATTGCAAATATTTTCCAATATAGAGGAACATCGTTATTTACCTACAGCAAACAATAGTCTATTCGTCAAACAAAATGGGACGTATGAGCATGATACATTTAAGCATGAACAATATTTGATTATAACCGAAAGCAATTATAAAACTTTATTCAGCGGTTGTGCTCACAATGGAATAGTCAATATTCTAAATAGAGCCGAAGATATTGCAAAACAGGAAATGAAATATTGCATATCAGGTTTTCATCTTTATAACCCATTGAAGAAAAGAACCGAAAACATAAACCTAATTAAAGATATTGCAAATACGTTTTTATGCCGAAATACAACATTTTATACTTGCCATTGTACTGGTGAAGAAGCCTATGGAATATTGAAAGGTATTGCTGACGAAAAAATAAATTATATCAGTACAGGACAAATAATACAGTTATAAGACATAGCGATTTATTTTTTAACTCAATTAATATTATACATCATGGATTTTTTAGAATTAACAAAAAAGCGTTATTCCGTAAGAAGCTATACTTCCCAAGAAGTAGAGAAAGAAAAGTTGGATTATATTCTTGAATGCGCCCGGTATGCACCGTCTGCCGTTAATAAACAGCCATGGCAATTTATCGTGGTACAAAGTGAATTGCAGAAACAAAAACTGCAAAAGGTTTATCCTGCCAAATGGTTTGTGGAAGCCCCCTTGTATGTCATTGTATGTGCCAATGATTCTGTTGCATGGACACGTCAGTATGATAATAAAAATCATGCAGATATTGATGCTGCTATCACTACGGAACATATCTGTTTGGCAGCAGCGGAACAAGGGTTAGGAACTTGTTGGGTTTGCAATTTCGATATAGATGAATGCAAACATAGCTTGGGATTATCTGCTAATATTCATCCGGTTGCAATAATTCCTATAGGTTATCCAGTGGATTCAAAGCACAATCCAACAGCCCGCAAGAGCATTGATGAGATAGTAACTATATTATAACGTCATCATGCCATAGAAAGAGAGAAACAGGGAAATTACCCCCGTTTCTCTCTGCTTTTATAATGACTTTATACCGTTTCTATACTGCTTTAATTCTATTTCACTGCTTTGTCGGATTGCAGCATCCAGTTCATTCAATATTCGGACTTTATCATCGGGAATCATACCTACAAAAGGTATTGTATTTGAAACTGTATTTCCCAATAAAGTTGTCCTTATGCTAAGGGCAGAAATAAAGGTTCTCAACTCCAACAGACGTTCCCGCTCCGATGCCTCAATAAATTTACCCTCTTGTATTTCCTGATAAAGTTCCGATTCGGGAAATACGGTCAAAGAAACAAAGTTTATAGTAAAAGGATGTAGCTGATTAAATATTTCAGCCGTATGAATTGCATTCTGCTGTCCTTTCCCCTTTCCCGCAAGCCCTGTCAGATAAACCAAATTATAACGAATATTGGCTTCTTCCAGCTTTCTGCACTGCTCCAATATATCTGCTGCCGTATTACCCTTATTCATTCTTGACAAGGTTTCATCATCTCCCGATTCCGTGCCAATACTAATACTGTCAAACTTTAAATGACGCAAGTTCTTCAGTTCTTCTACACTCTTCGATTTAATGTCTGCTATGCGAGAAAATGTTCCTATTGTTTCGCAATAAGGGAGATACTTCCGAATCAATAACCCCAAATCCAACAATCTGTTATAGCTCAAAGCAAAAGGATTGGCACCAGTCAGAAAGACACGTCTTGCCTTAGGCTGGTATTCCTGAATTATTTTCAAGTCTGATTCAACTTCCGAAACAGGGGATAATCTAAACTTAGTTCCATGATACAGGCTACAAAATTTGCATTTATGATATGTACATCCTGCTGTTACCTGTAACAGTTGCGAACTTGCTTCATAGGGTGGTCGCCAAATTTGACCATCAAAGTGCATTTTCTCTATTTCCATACTCTTAATTTTTATAAGTTTCAGTCCTTGCTAAATATTTAGAAAGACCGAAAACTTTGTATATTCAATATATTTAGTTACTTTTGTGCGAACAAAGTTACTAAGATACTTAGTATAAAAAAAGAACTTACCATTAAGTAAGATAGTAACGTAGAGGTAACTATTATTGATTGATAATGAATTAAATAAGAAAAAAAGATGGATGATACTCATTATAGAGAAGCTATTTGTCCTGCCTGTGGAATAATTGACCGTTTCGGTGATAAATGGTCGTTACGCATATTGTTTCTTCTGCATCAGAAGGGAACCTTGCGCTTCAATGAGCTATTAAGAAACACTCCGAATGTGTCACAAAAGATGCTGGCTACAGCATTAAAGAAATTAGAAGCCGATAAGTTAGTGAATCGTAAACTGTACCCGGAAATACCACCAAAAGTGGAATACAGTCTTACATCGCTTGGAAAAAGTTTAATGTCGCCCTTAGATGGTATTATTCAATGGGCTTTGGAACATTCCGATGAAATTTTAGAACACCGTCAAAAAACGGAAAAACAGAAGAAAGTATAGAACTTCAATGTTCTATACTCTCCCTTTTTATCATCTTGCATTCACATATTTATATGAGGATAACAAAATATTGTTATCTATAATTTTAGAACTCTCCAAATGCCAATTTGAGCCAAAAGTTTCACCTATGAAACTGATACCTTTACCAAGCATAACAGGAATAGTGTAAAGGGTCAGACTATCCAGCAGTCCCGCCTGAATAAGTGTAGTCAAAAGTTTACCACCACCGACTAACAGCATATCATTATCACTTTTCATTTCATGTACTTTCCGAAGTGGAGCATCTATAAGAAATTCCACTCCACAATCCGGCGTAACATTTGCATCGTGGTGGGAAACTACAAAAGTACGTTTACTTTTATATAACCATCCACCCCAATGCTCAAATAAATAGGTATAAGTATTAGCTCCCATCAGCAAGCAAGTAGCCGCTTCGTATTCTTTTCCAATAAGCGATTTTACATTTGAAGTAATCCAGTCCAGTTCATTGTCCGATGTTGCGATAAAACCATCGAGAGACACAGCGATATGCGCTTTAATTTGTTTCATATTGTTAGGCATTAAACAGTTTATATTTTTACGGGTAACCCCGTTCATAATCTTTATTCAAACTGTCCGCCAGTATCTCAAAAAAGAAGCGTGAACTCACACTGCTCCACTACGAGGTACTGGCATACCTAAATGACGAAACAGGCAAGCCCACGCTATGTTAAAACATAGCATAGACATTGCGCTGAAAATCTCGTCATTTTGAAAAGTGCCAGTTTTCGTAGTGAGATATTCGGCGAACGAATATGATATATATAAAGGCAACATCACAGGTTACTGTTCAATCGCCATTATCTTCTATGTAACTTTTGCAAAGTTAGCCAAATCCCTGAAAACTCCTATATACAAAACAAGAAATCCTGCCTTATCTTGCGACAAAACAGGATTGAAAGACATTAGAAAAGAAAAAATTAATCGGTTTTCTCCCGGATTAACTTGTGTACGTCCGTAGCACGGTAATAACACCTGCCATCTAGCATAAGGAAAGGGAGTATTCCTTTTTTCCGGTAACGGGTCAGTGTTCGGGGTGCTACTTTTAGCAGCAGGCACAAGTCCTGATTATCCAGCAGTTCTTCCCCATCCAAACAGTTACGACCTTTTATAACTTTGTCTATCTTCTTGTCCTGCATATCGAACCTATCCATGATACGTTCCATCCATGCGGTAAAATCTTCTCTGTCTATATACATAAGGCTGTCTGATTAAATTAAACCAATCATAAAATAACTTTGGTTGGACGGGTCTTTGATGATAATGTCTCGTTCCCGCATAAAGCGAATATAACTTTTAGCTGTCCGTTCTTTCACGTCCAAAATCTGTTGTATCTGCTCGCACAAATCTATATAGGTTATATGTTCCTGCCTGCCGAATACGTCACGGGCAACTCCGACTAGTTCCTTTTCCTTGCGCTTCTCTTTTTCCTCTCGTGGCTTTTCTCCTTTGTAAAGGTGCATTCCGGCTGTTTTATCCCACGAAAAGAGCATTAAAGGGACATCCAGCGGGCTACCATCCCTTACTTTCAGGGCTTTTACCACAGATTGTGTGGGTTCTTCGTCCTTTTCGATGGAAAGGATAGTTGCCGCCTTACGTTGTAATTCCGAACCTAAATGCCCCCGCAGCTTCAATCCATTGGGTACAAAATGCAGCACGCAGAGAATACAGGTATTATAAATTCCTGCCAGTCGGTATAGTTCATCTATCACTGCCACACTTTCCACTTCATCATTGGCACTCTTTACAAGGTCGGCGATGCCGTCAATAACTACCAACTGGATGCCGCCATACTGGTAATAGAATTTATCCATACTTTGTACGATAGCGTGCAGGCGTTCTTTACGGGACATACCCGTCAGGCAGAATGCTTTCAGTTCTTCCGGTTTGTTCGGTTGCTTAGCACGTGTCAGCAGGTTACTTACATTTTTGAACAGTTGTACTTCGGACTGTTCCGTATCATAGAGTAATACCGCTTTGTGTTTACTGTTGGCGGCTATCTGTATGCCGAGCGTATCTATTTCCTTATCCGGTTGGCAGATACAGCCCGCTAACATGGCAGCTATATAATTACTCTTTCCTGTTCCCTCGCCGCCTGTAATACCAAACAGGTTTCCTTGTGTCCCTAATGGAACATCTCCGGCAGAAATTATTACCTGCGCTTTTGCCGGGGGATTATTGAAGTCTATTTCGCACGATTTAAGCATAATCAATGTATCACTATATAGGTTATCTAAAAATTCGATAAACAATTTCAGGAAATCTTCACGGGTATTTCCTGCCTTAAAATAATCGGAAATATCTTTTTCCTCTTTTGTTCCAGGAAGCGGTAGAAGTAACCGTCTTATTCCAAATTCTTCCAACTGCTTTTCCTGTTTGCGTGCGCTTTCCTTTCCCGTCTTGTCAGTATCATATAATAAGATGATATGCTTAAAACGGAACGTCAATTTATAAATCAGCGTAGGCGGAATAATCACCGTTTCACTGTTGAAGCAGATAGCATGAAAACCATGTGCCGCCAATGACATGACATCCTTTTCTCCGCCTGTGATAAACAGTGTATCACCCTTTGCGGGTAGCTGCTCTAATCCGAAACAATAGTTTTCCCCGAAATTGCCACCATAGAGGAAACGGGCTTTCGAGAACGGACGGTACAGTTTTATGTACCATTTGTTCTTATACCCATACATCGGTTCTGTTACGGATGAAGTATAAGTGAACGGTGTTCCATCCGCTGTTACGCTCTGAAAGTCCCGTAAGGAACACACCTTATAAAGTTCCAATACTTCCGGTGTGATACCATACTGCTGCCAGTACATCAATTCAGCAAGCGGAAATTTCTGTTCCCTGAACTGGTAGGGTTTGCTTTCCTTTTCAGGTGTTTCTTCCGGCATATCATTTACTATATGGGAAGAAGTACGGGTAACTGGTATCGGATTACCTGTTGCCAGTCCCAATCCTAAATCCCGGTCTATGGTTTCCAGTATCTCCACAAAATCCATTGAATTGTTACAGTCCAGCCCTTTAAGTTGTCCCACGAAAAAGAAACAATCACCGCTATAACTGTCGTTGCCGAAATCTTTCATCTTATAGATACCACTTCGGCGGTCGAAATAGATGTTACAGGACGCTTTGTTATCCTCATAAAGCGGGTTTAAGAAATTGCGTCCTATCCGCCAATTACCGGATATGTAATGCTTGAACACGGATAACCCATTATTTGTCCTTTCTAATATTTCTTCTTTCCTTAACATATAACTGGTGGTTGGTTATCAGGTCGTTAATACTGTCCTTATCTCGTTTAATCAGGCGTTCTTCCAATAATCGTTTTATTTCTCCAATCTTGTAGAAATAATGTCCCTTGATATTGGAATAAGTGACTGTCCCGGCTGCCCGCAAGCGTTGTAATGTCCGGTCACTGATTTTTAGAAATGTGCAGACCTCGTAACTATCCACCCAAATTTCATCCTCATTGGTACTTTCCGCTTCTGTGTGATTAAATATATAATCGGCAATAGCGGTAATCTTGTTGTCTAATTCCTTATAGGCTTTTGACTCAAATGTTATTATCTCCATTTCGCTAACTAATTGATTTGCTGCAAAGATGGCGGGTTTCAAAAGATAAAAATTACAAGGTATAACCAAGTTGGTGAATATTTATTTTTCTCTTTTCCAGTAGCAAAAGCAGGGTGTTATTACCCGAAAATGCCACATTTCATATCTAAATCGTATAAAAACAAAAACTACCAAGTTGGTAATTACTTGGTAGTTTTTATGTGGACTAAATATCTTTATTACAGTTCGTCCGATTCCATTCGCTTTAACAGTTGTTCGATTACTGATGTAAAAAAGGCAGTTCGATTTTTCTTTCTGCTTTTGAGAGTTAGATATGTTCGATAATAATCTCCTAAATCTATATCAAAAGCTGCTTCAATGAAAGCCATGATTTCTTTTATTGTCACATTTCCATTATTGAGTGTTGCAATAGCAACAAGTCCATATCCAAACTCTACTGCATCTGATTTAGAACCAGTCCATTTCAGATTAAAGTCAGAAAGTGCCGCTCGTATTTTAGATATTTGCATTTTCCTGTCTAACAATTGTAATTGTCTATTGAGATATATTCGTAGCATTTCATTCGACAAAATTTTAGCTACTTTGTAATCATATCCAGTAGAAAAGGCTGGGTCTTTATCTAAAAATGCGCTATCAACACACAATCTGAAATTCGCTTTATATCGAACAAAGTAATAAGAATCTAAGTGAGTTGCTTTCGAACGATAATATTGGTAGAAATCAAGATTTTGGTCAAAGAAATATTTCAAATTATCCAATTGGCAATGAAGATACTCTCGTTGTACATCATCACTGCCAATCGGACGTTTCATCTCTATTCTTGTTATTTTGTAAAAGTATAAATACCGACTAAGAATGTCTGGCTTTATATCTTTAAAGAAATGAATTTCTTCTTCTTCGTTCTGAAATTCATATTTTACAGTCATGCTCCGCAAGTTATCGAATAAAGGTCGTATGACATCTATCATATGCAAAGCATCCTCCACGCAGACATTTTCATCAATGCCAAGCAACTCCATTTCTTCATTTATTCGATGCAATATTTCATTGATATAATCTTGCATGATTGAATTTCGTTATAATCAGAAATTTGCATTTCGGGGTGTACGTGGAAACGGAATAACATCCCGAATGTTTGTCATGCCTGTAATGAACAGCATCAACCGTTCAAAACCCAATCCAAAGCCTGAATGGGGAACAGTGCCAAATTTGCGTGATTCAAGATACCACCACAGTTTTTCGGTATTCATATTCAATTCTTTCATTCGCTGCAATAATTTTGTATAGTCGGCTTCCCGTTCAGAACCTCCTATGATTTCCCCAATTTTCGGAAATAATACATCCATTGCACGAACTGTTTTCCCATCTTCATTTTGTTTCATATAGAATGCTTTTATCTCTTTAGGATAATCTGTAACAATCACAGGGCGGCGAAAATATTCTTCCACCAAATGACGTTCATGTTCAGCACATAAATCAATTCCCGGTTTTACAGGGTAGTCAAACTGACGCCCGGATTCTTGTAAAATCTCTATAGCTTTAGAATAAGGCAAACGCATAAATTCATTATTTGCAACGAAATGTAATTTATCCATTAAACCATTATCTACGTTGTCATTTAAAAAAGCTAAATCACTTTCGCAATTTTCAAGTGCATAACGGATTAGATATTTCAAAAAGTCCTCTGCCAAATCCATATTGTCGTTAATATCATTAAAGGCAACTTCCGGTTCAATCATCCAAAATTCGGAAAGATGACGGAATGTATTTGAATTTTCTGCCCTAAAGGTCGGGCTAAAGGTGTAAATTGCCCCCAATGCTAACGCACCAAGCTCGCCCTCTAATTGTCCCGAAACTGTTAAATTGGCTGGGGAACCGAAAAAATCATCTTTTAATTCCGTTTTGACTTCAAAGAGTTCTCCTGCTCCCTCACTATCAGATGTTGTTATTATAGGAGTATTGAAATAGAAGAATCCTCTTTCATTGAAATAACGATGTATGGCAAAAGCCATATTATGGCGCATACGAAATATTGCGCCAAAAATATTTGTGCGTAAGCGTAAATGAGCTATTTCCCGTAAGTATTCTAAAGAATGTTCCTTTTTCTGTAAGGGGTATTCCTGTGGGTCTGCTATTCCATATACTTCAATATCCCCGGCTATTACTTCTACTTGTTGTTTACCTCCGGCAGACCGGATAAATTTGCCCTTTATACCGATTGCACTTCCTGTAGTAATAGTCTTTAGCATGTTCTTTTCAAACTTTACATGTTCAATCACAATTTGAAGATTGTGTACAGTAGAGCCATCATTTAAAGCAATAAAACTTATATTTTTACTCTGCCGATGCGTACGAACCCAACCTCTCACATAGACATCAATTCCATAAATATCTGATTTTAATAAATCTACGATTCTTATTTTCATAACATTATTCTTTTATGCAATATCTCTAATACTTATAATAAGAGCATTATTAGACGTAAACTTGTCATTAAGAAATAAATCATAATTCAATTCAACACGAATACGGTCATCATATATTTTAAACTGATAAAGCAATGTCCTAACTTTTATATTAATATCTCCATCAGCAGTGATATAATCCGATTCCGTTAATTCCCCATTCAGGAAAGACATTTCAGTAAAAATCGACCCTGTACGATATAAATTAGCTTTTTCCGGGTTGATTATCAGTCGGTTTTCAACAACATGTCCTCCTGCACATAATTCTCGGTATAAAACAGAATGACTACTATCGGAACGTGAATAGTTTCCAATGGCATTAGTTACTATTTTATCCGTATAGTCGTCATAGCGTTGAATATTCTGAACGATTATTCTAACATCCTTTTTCATAAATGAGGCAAGTTTTCACGGTATTGCCGCAAATAAGCTTCATCTTGATTATGGATTTGTTGTTCCAAAAAATGAACCATCTTTTGCTTATCTGTTTTTAAGTTACCACGGACTTGGATTAAGTTAGAAGCTCCATCAGTAGCAAACCTTGCATTTACCGTCAAGCTCTGAATCAGTGTTTTTAACTCCTGCAATTTTTCAATCTCTGTTTCCTCTTTCCAATTTCCTGCTTGAATTTCTTGAAATAGCTGAGAGGTTGGATAGATGGTTAGCATGGAAGCATCTATGATTTGTGGGTGAAGTTGGTTGAAGATTTCCGCAGTTGCCTTTGCGCCAATTTCCCCTCTCCCTGAACCGGAAATACCTGTCAAGTAAAAGAAATTATAGCTCATATCCACCTCTTCTAACTTTTTGCATTGTTCAATAATATCTTTAGACAAATATCCCTTTTTCATAAAAACAAGTGCTTCATCATCTCCCGTTTCAATTCCAAACGTAATTCCATCATAACCGAGGTCTTTCAACTCTTGCAAGTCTTTGACGGATTTCTGGCTAACATCAGTTATTCTTGCAAAACAACCGATGCTCTGACAGTTTGGAAAATATTCATGTACCATCTTCGCCAATGTTTTGAGCTTATCCACACTAAGTACAAAAGGATTAGCTCCTGTAAAGAATACTCTGTCTGCATCTTTATAGTAGTGATTAGCTTCTTTCAAATCTGATTTAACTTCTTCGAGCGGTGACATTCGAAACTTGAAAGGCAAGTCTTCATAAAGAGTACAGAACTTGCATGAATGGTGAGTACATCCTGCTGTAACTTGAATTAAAAGGGAGTATGCCTCATAAGGCGGTCTCCAAATAGTTCCTGTGTAATGCATAATTATTTCTTCTTTTATTTATGTAAACAATGACCAAAAACAGTAGAATATCAACTGTTATTTAGTTTCTTTTTCGATGGCAAAGATATAAATATACTTAGTATAAAAAAAGAAGTTACTTAAACGTTAGGCAGTTACAAAGGGGTAACTATTTTTGCGTATCAGATAGTTACGTGCGAAAAAAAAATAAAAAAAGATGGGAATGGTATATTTATAAGGTGATGTAGAGAAGATTTATAAAAAGCACCCGGTGTCCCTCCGGATGCTTCAACCACAAAAATTTCAATTATAATCTATCTATAATGAAACTTTCTGTGGCAAATATAACAATTTCCATCTTATTTCTTCGGTTTGCCTTTCTTTTCAGGGAACACGAAAGTAACATTAAACTGTTCGTCAAAGGCAAGTGAAGCGTCAAAGACTTTGCCGTTCTTGCTTTTAAATCCTTTGATTAGCCCGGTTTTCCCGGTAGTCACCAGTTCGGTAATCTGTTTGTCCGTCAGTTGCTTGTCGCTCTTGTTGCGGAAGATGGTAACGGAACAATCCACATTGGAACATTTGGCGACTTTCGGATAGAAAAGGATGCGTCCGGTCTTACATTTGGGGCAAATGCAACCACTACCCGAAGCGAAAGAAAGCTGAACGTCCAAAAGTTCAGCCGTGATTTGCCGTGCATATACTTCGATGCCTTTACGGAACGTATCGGGGTTCATTTCCCCGCTTTCTATTTTGGCAAGCGTGTTTTCCCACATTCCTGTCATTTCAACATCCGCTATCTTCTTGTCCCGGATGATGTTGTAAACGGCAAGACCCTTTTCGGTCGGGACAAGGTTCTTTTTCTCCCGGACGATATACTGCCGGGAAAACAGCGTTTCGATAATGGCTGCCCGTGTTGCGGGTGTGCCGATACCCGTATCTTTCATGCTGGCTTTCAGTTCTGCGTTTTCCAGTTCCTTACCCGCCGTTTCCATTGAAGAAAGCAAACTGCTTTCCGTGTGTAACGGTTTGGGCTTGGTCTGTTTCTCCAACAGTTCAATGCCGGAAAGCGGTAAACTATCTCCGTCCTGTATGGCTGGCAAAGTGGTGTTATCTTCCCCGTCCTCTTTCTCGCCGAATACGGCACGCCATCCGGCGGACTTGATTACAGAGCCTTTGACGGTGAAAAGCGACCCTGCACATTCCAGCGTCACACTGGTAACGTCTTTGACGCATTTTTCAGAAAAGGCTTCCAACATCCGTCCGGCTATTAGCTCGTAAACTGCCTGTTCGTCCGTTTCCAGTTTACAGGGCAGGTTTTCCGTTACTATCAGGGCGTGGTGGTCTGTTACCTTGCCATCGTTCACAGAACGGGAATTTAAGGCTTTGCCTTTCATCCCGGCAGCATATCCGGCAAAACGGGCGTATTGTTCCAAATTAACAAGACGTTCCGGGATTTCCTCGAATACGTCCTGTGAGATATAACGGCTTCCGGTTCGGGGATAGCTGATTAGTTTACCCTCGTATAGCTTTTGGGCGATGGATAGGGTTTTGTCTGCGGAAAAGTTCAGTTTGGTATTCGCTTCTTTTTGAAGTGAAGTCAAATCATAGAGCAAGGGCGGTTCTTGGTTCACTTCCTTACGTTCCACGGTTTTCACCTGTACCGTTTCCGCTTCCTTTATCCTTTGCAGCGTGTCGATGGCGGCTTGCTGCGTATCGTATTTGTCTGCGGATAGTGCGGCAAAGGAAACATTGTCTTTTGCTGCCTGTAATTTCAGTTGCCAATATTTTTGCGGGACAAAGTTCTTGTTCTCCAAGAAGCGGTTACATATCATCGCCAACGTGGGCGACTGTACCCGTCCCAAAGAAAAAATGCCTTGTCCGGCTGCCACACTCAAAGCCTGTGTCCCATTTATGCCAATTAAATAATCCGCTTCGCTGCGTGCCTGCGCCGAAAGGAAAAGGTTGTCATACAGGCTGCCGTCTTTCAGATTTTGCAGTCCCTCACGGATTGACTTGTCGGTAAGGCTGCTTATCCATAAACGGACAAAGGGCTTGTTGCATCCGATATACTGGTAGATGTAGCGAAAGATAAGTTCTCCCTCTCTCCCTGCATCGGTGGCGACTATTATTTTGTCCGACTGGTTGAATACCTCTTTGATTACCTTTAGCTGTTTTAATGCGCCGGGGTCTGCCTTGTACCCTTTTTCCGCTTTCACCTGCCGGGGTGTAAGTTGAAAATTCTCCGGGATGATAGGCAGGCTTTCCCGGCGGAAACTCTGTATGCCGTAGGCTTCCGGCATTGCCAAACCAACAAGATGTCCGAAAGCCCACGTAACAAGATACCCGTTACCCGAAAGGTAGCCATCCTGTTTTTCATTCGCTCCTAAAATGCGGGCAATGTCCCTTGCCACACTTGGTTTTTCCCCGATTACTGCAATCATTCTAATTTCGATTTTAATTGTTCTACTTCTTTTTGTCTTAGGATTTTCCGGTCATAGTAGATGTGATAGCCATCTACATAAAATTGTCGGTTCTGCTCGTCTATGGTTTTCCAGTCCGTTTTGAAACAGACAAGGGTAAACAGGGCGAAACCGACAACCGGGATAAGGATGAATACCGCTATCATCTTTTGCGTCCCCTGCTTTGTTTGGGTTTGTCCGCTTGCTCCTGCTTCTCCTTTTTATCCTGCTTGGTCTTTTGTTTTTCAGTGGGCTTGTCCTGCCCCTTTTTCAAGGGTTCTTTTACTTTCTTGGTGGCTTCGTTGGTCTTGCCCTCCGAATTGACCGCTACCTGTGTGCGGTTCTTGCTGGCGGGGGTAATTTCTTTCACGGCGGAACGGTCAAAACTGGGATTGTCACTGTAAAAGCCTAACTTCTTCTTATCATGGTTCACCTGAATATAAGCATCGTATTCGACCCCTCTCCGGTCTTTCAGCCCGGCAACAAAAATAGTCTTGTCATTGACTAAATCCTGCTGTTGCTGGCGGGATAGCTCTATTCCTGAAATGCTTTTGGGAATGGTTACACCGTCACTGGTGACAAGGCTGTTCTGCTGCGTCTGTTTCTGTTGCTGTTCCTGTGACTGTTTGGCATTGGGATAGATAAATTCCAGACTTTTCTTGTCGGCATTGACCTGAACGGTTGCGGAAAAGGAGTTTTTACGGTTGGAAATCATATTTTCAAGGAATACCCCTTTTCCCTCCCGTAAGGCTTCCTTTTGTTCCTTGTTCAGCTTGACACCCTTTATTTCATCAGGGATTTGGACGCTGCTTGCACGCATGGAAACCAGTTCGTTTGTTACCTTATCCACACTGACGAAAGAGGGTATCATTTCTCCCGTGATATAGTTTTTTAAGTTTACTATCCGTCCCATGTTTCCCGTTTCAAGAAGATTGGCTTTGTCCTCTTTGGAAAATTCATGCCCGAAGAACGGGCGTTCAAGTTCCGGCTTTTGTCGGATGCCGTGTATAGCCAAAACTACATTCCCGTCTTTGTCGTGCCGGAAAGACAGTCGTGCGTCCATCTTCATAATGGCGGAATTGTAGTTTCCCGAAATGGTGAACGCTCCGGGTGACTTATAGCCCCTTAACATGGGTTCTAAAGCCTTTGCCTTTTCAAGTTGTTCTTTGGATAGCCCGAAGTTCTTCAGGGCTTCCCAGTCCACCTTGTCGGGGTCGATGTAATACTTGCTTTTGTCAGGTTGCTGCGGTGCTTGTGCCGTTGCTCCCGCTTCTTTGGCTGGCTGCTGCCCGTTTTGGGTTTCCTGCTGCTCTTTCTTGGCTTCCTGCTTTACAGTTTCAGGTGTCACCCGGTAACGGTCTATGTCCGCTTCATTTTCCGGTGTCGGATGATTGAAGTTCTCTCTAATCATCGGCTCGATTTTGGGAAGTTCAATCTTCGGGATTTTGAAGAAGTTAAAACGGGTCGGGTTCTTCAACTGGTTCATCATATTGGAAAAGAAGTTGGAAAAGAAATCACCGTGACGGTCGAATTTCAGAAGTTCGCTGTTGTTCTCCGGCGATACGGTTTGGAGTTCCCCGTTTTCATCTACGCCTTTTACTGCGCTGATTGTCTTTTTCTCCTTATCCAGTACAAGAAGAATATCCATCATCTGTTCGTCAGTGGTGGACTGGTTGGCTGTGTTTACATCCATAACTTTTTGAATTTTAGTGAATAAATAAAATTATCGGAAGTAAAAGTACGGATGAAATAGAGTATATTTAAGGATTTAGGAACGGGTGGCTTCATTAGTCTCCGTTTGTCCTTATTTGTCCCCACAGAAGTATATAAAAAAAGCAACCTCAATGAGATTGCTTTTTATTATGGCAAAATAAAATCCTATTTTTGCGAGATTACATTTTCAAGATTTTCATTAATAAACAAATCTTCTAATGTTGAAATAGTCCTTATTGCATCTTTAAAAATATCGTCAAGTATTTCTTGTTTATGCTTAGTATCTAAACTAAAAAAATTAATTATATTTTTCCGTTTACTCTTATCTGAACTTTTTCTGTGAGCAACATCAAATGAACGTAAAGCCTGCAACTTCCTTAAAAAGTCCATCATATCAGGAATTGAATACTGTTGGGACAAAATAAATAATTCAAATTTATCTATTCCTGCTTTAATATCTTTCAAGTTCTCGATATTCTTCCTTTTTAGAAAATCAACTACTTCTTTTTTTTCAATACAAACGTTTTTTATTAATTCCTCCTGATTTAGAGAGTCTATAAATAATTTGACTAAAGATAAAATTTGCTCGTCAAAATCTTGCTCATTGTCTAAAGTTGTCAAGCAATGTAATGTTTTAAATCTATGTTCATCTTCATTTATTAAAGGAAGAAACAAATACCAACCGTATTTTTCATGCCATTTCTTATTAAATGATTTATATTTCTGCTTGAATACAAAATCAGGGCTTATGGGATTACACCAAGCTCCTTTAATCCATCGTTGATAAGCTGTATAACTCAAACCTCCTTTATGGGGTGGAGCTATATTAAACCCTTTCCAATATGATTGTTCCTTATAATCTAATGTTCCTAAATCAACCAACATCACAATAACATACTCTTTACAATTATTGTCAACTCTTAAACTCCATGAGCCATCACAAGCAATAAGACCATCACTAACTGTATATTTATTAGGATTGTCATAATACTTATTCAATACATCTTTAGAAAAAAATACAGGCGTTAGTTCTAATGGTTCATTTTCTTTCTGAACGAAGTAATTTGATAGAAAATCCTTATTACAAGTATGTAGTAATTCTTCTCCATTATCATCATATCCAATTATATAATCTAAATATTGATTATTATTACGTTCAAAAGGGTCATAGTCAGTTTTTTGTTCATAGCGTAAAACGCATTTCCCCATAATCCAACCACAAGATTTTTTTTCTTCATTTAAAAACTCAAACATATTCGTGTAATTATATACATAATTATCCTCTTTTATTATTTGATTATTAACAGGAGTTATATTAAGCTCTGAATACGTTGAAGAACTGTAATTTTCTATATCAAAGAATATTAATAGATTAATTTTTCTTATCGCAAGATAATCCTTTACATATTTAGCTTTGATGTACAATGATATTTTAGACAGTTTTGCTACGACCTCTTCTGAACCATTATTCATAACAACATAATTCTTTTCTTCTTCTGAAATGTATTTTTCATGCAAATTATGATACAATCTAAATTCTTCGGATAGTTCAATATAAGATGGATGTGTGCCATAACCATCTCTATAAAAAACAAAAGGTTCACATTTATTGTGTCCCAATCTATCATAATTCACAATAGGCTTTTTATTTACATACCTTACAGAAACACCCGGCATTCCATCCCCTCGTGGTAAATCCCAACAATAGTTATCCAATACTTCTAATACATTTTCATCTGTTACTAATGCAGAATGTATTCCATTATCACTAACTGTTATCCATCCATTCTCTATAAACTTTTTAGATATTCTATCTTTTATATCTTGACATAAAACATAATTTCTTTCATCCATAATTAGCAAATTTATAATTTCTCCAAAAGTACAAATAATACTATTCTTAAAGAAAGGCAAATGCTTATTCTTCAACATCTTTAATCAAATGTTGTAAATTGGGGTCGTTTTTTATCCGTTCCATTAAATCCGAATATTTGGATTTACTGGAAAAACTGAATATAGATAAAACACAAATTGATTGATTTAATAAGCTTATATCCAATGTCTTTCTCCATATATTGTTTGGATTTTATTTAATTTGGAATTCTAATCATTAAATTAATAATATGGATTTACAAAGATTAAAAGAACGGTATCCTATTCTTGTCTCTTATATGGAGAATCAGCATTATAGCTGGCAATACATAAAACATGTCAAGAATGAGGCACGATGGATTCTAAGGGAATCCGAAAATTATGGATGGAAGACATATGATGATGTTTATCAAACATGTGTTAAAAAGTATAGTAACAAATACACTTTACTTTATAAACGAAAAATGATAAGGGTCATTGAGCTATTCGTTTCAGATAATATATTACCTGATGGCTTATTACATGTGCATAAAGCATCGTATTATGATAATTTGTGTAATGAATACAAACGCTTTATCAATGTGTATCGGGATGTTATAAAATCAAAACAGAATAAACCTTTACATTATTACAAAAGTTGTGAGTGTTCAGCATGTTCCTTCTTGTTTAGATTACAGAAACAAGGAATCTATTCTCTTGAAGATGTGACAGAGGAAGATGTGATGAATGTATTAAATAATGACAAGAAACTTATCGGGAGTTATCATTTCAGAGCGGAGAATGTGTTTGTACTTAAGCATTGTGAATCATTTTATCCTCCTGGATTGTGTAAAAGAATCATATCCTATTTCCCCAATATACGAGTAAAGCGTAAAAATATACAATATCTATCTCATTCCGAGATTGAAAAAATACGAGATATATTAAATAAAAACTCTGTACTTTCGTTTCAAGAAAGAGCTATCGGTTTATTAGCCTTTTACACCGGTTTACGAAGTTGTGATATTGCAGCACTTCGTTTTTCTAATATCGATTGGGAAAAGGATATAATTAGTATCACCCAGCAAAAAACGGGCAAACCGTTAGTTTTACCTTTGCGTGCAATTGTAGGGAATGCGATTTATGACTATATAATAAAAGAAAGGCCTAAATCAAAAGAGGATTTTATATTTCTTAAAGTAAATGTTCCTCACAAAAGGCTCCATAGTAGTAATCTATATGCCATATGTGCTAAAATAATGAAGGCGGCTGGAATTCGAAATGGTTCAGGTGTTTCTAAAGGATTACATTTGTTTCGTCACCATTTGGCGACTACTCTTTTAGAAAATGGAGTAGAAACTCCCATTATAGAAAAAACATTAGGACATTATTCGGCATCTTCTCTTGATACATATTTAAAATCAGACTTTAAGCACTTGAAAGAATGCTCATTAAGCATAGATGCTTATCCCATAAAAAAGGAGGTGTTCAATGAAATCTGAATCATTTTTGTCGGATATTCTGAACAAGTATAAAACTTATAGAATAGCATCAGGGCGTATTAGTAATGGCTATTTGAACGGTCTACATAGATTTGAGAGATTTTGTATAAAAGAATATCCTTCTGCAGATAAGCTTTCCCAAGAAATGATTGATAAATGGTGTTGTAAGAGAGAGACAGAAAAGCCCAATTCTTGTCTTTCAAGAATTTATCCAGTAATAAGTCTGTTACGGTACACTAATTCTCGTAATTTGACAGACTTACGTATCCCTTTAACACCTCGTCCTGTACCAAGAGTTTATATTCCTCACGTATTCTCCGAAGAAGAATTGAATAATTTTTTCCAAGCATGTGATTCATTTGAAACGAAATATGGACTGATTGGGAAAATCCAACGAATCACTATTCCTGTCTTTTTTAGGCTTTTATATAGTAGTGGAATGAGAACAACGGAAGCACGATTATTACGTAGAGAAGATGTATGCTTGGAAGATGGCATCGTAAATATTCGATATTCTAAAGGATACAATCAACATTTTGTTGTACTTCATGACAGTATGTTAGAGCTGATGAAAAAATATGATGTTGCTATATCTAAACTAGTCCCTGAACGAATATTCTTTTTCCCGACCAGCTCAAATAGCGGATATAATGGGGCTTGGGTTACTCGAATTTTTAGAAAGTGCTGGTATAAAAAGAATGAAGTATATGCAACAGCTTATGAACTGAGGCATCATTATGCTGTGAAAAATATTAATAGTTGGATAGGTCAAGGGCTCACTACCCACCTAAAGTTATTATCGTTAAGCAAAAGCATGGGACATAGTAATATAGAAAGTACAAAATATTATTATTCTTTAGTTCCATGTTTATACGATATCATAGAAGGCAATACAAGCGAAACATTAAATCAAATAATCCCCCAATTACATAAAAATGAAACAGATTTCTAAGGAAGCTCTTCAGTTAGCTAAATATATACATGATTGGATTAGTGTATATACAGTATCAATACAATCTAATAGTCCACATACAATTCGGCGTTATTCTATTACGCTATCGCTTTTTGTTGATTTTTTAGAAAAAGAAAAAGGAATTATACCTTTAAATTTAACATCGGAATGTTTTTCTCGTAAATACATTGAAGATTGGATTATATGGTTAAAACACTCTCGAAATTGCAGTAAGGAAACCTGTAACCTTAGATTGTCAGCAATTCGATCATTTTTGAAATTTCTTGCAGGAAAAGATGTTTCTTATCTCTCATTATACCAGACTTCTACGTTGATTCCAATGCAAAAAACAGAAAAAAGGAAAATTACAGGTATGACAAAAGAAGCAGTAAAAGCTCTTATGTCAGTACCGGATATTTCAACAAAAGTAGGATTGAGAGATTTGACACTATTACTTGTCCTTTATTGTACAGCTGCACGAATTGATGAAGTTTTATCTGCTAAAATTAATCAATTACATATAGAAGTATCTAAACCTTATATTACTATCATTGGTAAAGGTCGTAAAATAAGGACTCTATACATTCTTCCACAAGCTGTAGCATACTTAAAAAAATATTTAAGCATTTTTCATGTATCAAATCCGGATCCAGATTCATTTATCTTTTATTCAAGGAACAATGGAACAAAGACAAAAATGACATCTGAAAATGTTAATCAACGGTTAAAAAAATATGCGAAACGTGCATATAAAATATGCAATGATGTCCCTCTTGATTTACATGCACATCAAATTAGACATGCAAAAGCATCACATTGGTTGGAAGATGGTATGAATATTATTCAAATATCATTTCTATTAGGACATGCAAATTTAGAAACAACCATGTCATATTTAGATATAACAACAGAACAAGAGAGCAAAGCATTAGCAACACTAGAAAGTGAAAACGAACAATCCATTCCTAAGAAATGGAAAATGGAATCTAATAGTCTTGCCATGTTCTTGGGTATAAAAAATATAGATAATAACAAATAGGGAAATCTACTATAAAACACTACCTATTTTTTTGAGATTTTATTTTATAGAAAAAGCATCTATTAGGATTATAAACAAAAAGGGCGATTTAATCACAATCGCCCTTTTGTAACAAATAGAAAAAATAAGTTCACATAAAAACGTATCAAGGATTTTGAATAATACTCCTCATCAAATCAATAGAAGTCTGTAGTTGAGAATAAGAATATGTATCGCTTGGATTAGGGTGGTCAATACGATTTCTTATAAAAGTAGGTAAGGTCATATAAGTTGTTGTATGCAGACTCCGTGGATTTGTAAAGTTATCTCGACGTTCGTGTATTGCTGCATCATATAACCGATGATTCAAAATATAATCATCGGTTTCTTTTACGTTCAATTCTCTTGAAGCAGTAGCATTACGTTGAATGTATGAAAATAATTCAATATGGTAATCAACAGTAGCAACTTCATAGGCAAGATAAATAGTCTCTGCTGATGTTACAGATGGTAACACTCCTGGCGCATTAACAGATGCTGCGGAAACTACACCATCATTATTTTTTAATATGAGGACTCCATTGCTATTTATATCTTTAAAAGCAGAAGAAAGTATACGTTCTGAATGAGTTGCAACTATTAATTGAACTTGCATATTATTTGTTGTGGGATCTGTGAATAGAGTCTGATAATACTTTAGTATTTTATTCTGCCATTTAGGATGAAGACTAAGTTCAGGTTCATCTATTAATAAAACACCTCCTATTAAACGATTGAAATTACGTAGCAAATATATTCCTCTAAAAACTATTTGCTTCTCTCCGGTACTCAATGAATCAATAGGTATTTCTTTGCCAAATTTTTCAAAATAAATTTCTTTTTGTCCATTTTCTCCTTTCACACATGAATAGGCTATATCTTCAAAGAAATTATTAAATGCTTTTGTAAAACGTGACATTCGTGATCTTTCATCAAATTCTTCTATTGTTATAGGTGTACCTTTTCGATGTAGCTCAGTAAAATCTTCTGCATCAAGACTACTCAAGTCTACAAGTAATTGTTTTAGGGATGTAAAATCATTATTTACATCTTTTTCATGGTTATTTGTATCTAATTCTGAAACACCAACTGTATTAATCTTCTCTGTTTGAAAATCTGAACGTGGAAGCGAAATAGCACTTCCATAATGACGAGGATCAAGTGCATCTTGCTCCATACGCTCTATATTAGCCCCATTATTTTTACTCCATCCATAAGAAAGCGTTTCATCTTCACCATTTTTTCTACGAATAAATTTATGAGAGTCCTGCTCTCCCAGAATAGAGGACATGGTAATAATTTCATCATCAATAGTATATTCAATCGAATTAAAACATCTGGAAAGATCCTGTCCACTTAAAAAATCGCTTATTCCTGTTAAAATAGTAGTTTTCCCAACCCCATTCTCACCAACTAATAATATTGTATCATAAGGAACATTTGTTGTCGGATTGATAAAATTCAATTCAAGATTTCCCAATATCTTATTGTTATTAAATTGTAATTTCCTAATTTTCATAACTATACATTTAGAAAGTTTATAAATACATACGAAGATAATACTTCTTCGTTTATAATAATCAAAATAGGCAACAAATTACAGTTGAAATTAAATCCGAACAAAATTAATCGTAATTCGCTATATATAAAATTTTTAAATCAATCAATTTGTGTTTTATCTATATTCAGTTTTTCCATTTCATCCGTGACAATCTGCTGGACTTCTTGCTTGACCCGGTTGTAATTTGCCTGTATTTCTTCCTGCATCCGGTCGTTCCCGTCCTCGTCCCTGAAATCTATAATTTGGGGCAGCTTTTTATATTGGGCTGTTTCCTGCTTCACTTTCTCGTTATCCACCACAATTTCCGCATGGAATATTTTCTGCTCGATGCGTTCATCGAAATTATCACTGACCGCACCCACAAACATGCCCTGTGTAAGATTGGATATTTTACTGGGCGGTATCAAGCTATCCATCTGCGTACTGATAGAGGTTGATTTATCATTCCGGTTGATAGTCATGCTTTGGCGTTTTTGTAAGACCTTTCCGAAACGGTCTGAAAGCGTTTTTGCCGTTTCAGAAACCACCTGACCGGAAAAGATATTACCCACTGTATTTTCGATTACTTTGCTTTCCTTATCCCCATAATCCCGGCGTAACTGGCTGAAATCTTGAAAGCCCAAACAGACCGCCACCTTATTGCTTCGTGCCGTTGCTATCAAGTTATCCAGTCCCCGAAAATAGATGGTCGGTAATTCGTCAATGATTACGGAACTTTTGAGTTGATGCTTCTTATTTATCAGCTTCACGATACGGGAATTATACAATCCCAAAGCGCAGGAATAGATGTTTTGACGGTCGGGATTGTTGCCTACCACCAATATCTTAGGTTCTTCGGGGTTGTTTATATCCAGTGAAAAATCATCACCTGTCATTACCCAATACAGGGCGGGTGAAATCATCCTTGAAAGTGGGATTTTAGCACTTGCAAGCTGCCCCTGCAACTGGTCTTGGGCGTTGGATTCCCATGCGTCCATAAACGGTGAAAGGTAGTTTTCCAGTTCGGGATAACTGGTTAAAATAGTGAATGTATCGGCATATTTCTTGTTCAGAAATTCAATGGCATGCGGAAATGTACAATACTTACCACCTTGATAGATGCGCAAATACCAAATGATAGAAGCAAGCAGGATAATCGGGCTTTCCACAAAGAAATCCCCTTGTTTGGTTATCCAACTGCGGTTCAAATTTAACATGATTGTATAACTGGCTTCGTATGCGTCTGATATATCTGTCATAAACGCCGGATTTATCGGGTTGCATCGGTAACTTTTACGTGGGTCGTCAAAGTTAATCATGTAGAATTTAGGTTTCACCTTATACCCGTCTAAATGGTTGATTAGGTGATTATATGCTATCTCCGAAAGGTCAGGAAATTTGTAATCATAAATATAAACAGCAAAACCTTTTTCGATTTGCTGTTTTATGTAATTATTGACTATCGCATACGATTTTCCCGAACCGGGTGTGCCTAAAACCATGCTTGCCCTGAACGGGTTTACAACGTTTATCCACCCATCGTTCCACTTCTTTTTATAGTAGAAACGGGTAGGCAGGTTGATAGAATATTCGTTTTCTATCAATCGTGTTTCTTGTGCGAAACTTTCATTCTCGGTGTTAAACACATCGTCCATCAGGTTGTTTTTCAGCAAACGTGAAATCCATACTCCGGCAGCCAACAATGAGAGATACCCGGCGGTCATGGTAAAGATATACAATGCCGTGTTTGCCGCCAGTGGCAACGGCAGAACCAACAGCCACCAGTTCAGGAAAAACAGGATAAAACCGATTGTCAGGAATACATAAATCTTGTTCCATGTGATTTTTTCCTCTTTCACTCCCTTTGTACCCAAACAAGAAAGCGAAAGGAATACCACCGAAAAGAGTTTGGTGTACAGGATATTGGAGAACAGCCCGGCAGTACGTTGGAAGTTCAACAGGATTTTATCGACTACCCCGATATTGATACCCCACTCCCGGAACGACTGGTAACAAAACCAATAAATGTTTATCACTACAAATAAAATACTGATTGCCCGCATAAAGTCCATGACTTTTGCAAGTCCTCTTAAATCATCTTCATTCTGCATAATTGAAATTTCTAAGGATTACTAAATACGTTTTTGTTTCTTCTTCTTTTTCTTCTTGGGTGGTGGAACTTGTCGGTTGTCGGGTGGCGTATCGTCCCCGCCGGATAACAGGCTGAACAGTCCCGCAATGGCATTACCCGTGCCCTCTGAAAGTTGTCCGACCTGCTGGTGCGGATGACTTTCTTCGGGGGAATACTCCCGAACGTCCTGTTTGCTGTTTCCCGTCAAAGTACGGGAGCCGGAAAACAGGTCGTTGAACACATTGGCGGAAAAGTCCTTTCCCAACCGTGAACCGTTCAGGACGGTACGGTTTTCGTGGTCGATGAATGTTACACCGTATATCCTGCCTGTATCGTTCTGCCGGAAAAGAACATCTATGCCTTTCGCTTTCAATTCCGTAATAAGCTGTTCCCTGCTACGGGCGGATTTCATCACTGCGCCGACTGTCCGGCGGGTACGCTCTTTCAGGTTCTTGTCCTGAATGTCCTTTGTGGATTTCTTGATGTGTCGCTGGATGGCTTCGTAACCTACCGACTTACCCAAAGAGGAAGATTTGAACGGGTTTCCCTGCTTTTCTCCCTTGTCATTGGTCGCCGAATAGACAATGCCGTTATAGGGTTTGCCGTTCACTTCCCCTTTCACTTCCTCCGCCTGTACATTATATATAGATAGCAGGGCTTTGTACTCGGTAAAACTTTGAAAGCGGTAACTGCTGGCAAGGGCTTTCACCGTATTGGATAACTGGTGCTTTACGTCCCCTGCTTGATAATCCACCTTTTTAAGTTCGGGGCGTTCGGCTGCCTGTTTCTTCTCTGCCGGATGCAGCCCGTACTTCTGTTCCAGTTCACGGGTGATTTGCTTGCTGCGTACATGCTCGAACTTGTCGTTTATCTTTTTGCCCGTATCGTCCACCCGGATAGAAACGATATGGATATGATGCCTTACAATATCTTCGTGCTTGTACACCATATACGGCTGGTTGCCATACCCCAACTTATCCATATACTCTTTGGCTATATCTGCAAGCTGGCTGTTTGAAAGCACATCGTCCGGGTGCGGGTTCAGGGAGATATGGATAATCGGTTTTTCCGTTTTCAGGTCTGCGGGCAGGTGCATATCGAAACATTCCATACAACGCCGGATGCTGAAATTTCCGTCCTCGCTTTCAAACATACGGTTGCTTAAAAGTACCTTTCCCTGCTCTTCATCCACCTTGTTTTGGTTGTAAGAGAGCGCACCGAACAGGGAACTGCCTACGCTTATCTTTGCAACCATCTTGTTTCAAACTCACGGGTCAGTTCAATAATTTGGCGGTTCAGGTCGGCAAGTTCCATCGTTGCCTTTTCCAGTTTATAGAGAAATGCGAGGGCTTTCTTCTCTGAAAAATTGGTATGGAGAGCCTTTACCACCTGATTATAATTTACGGCAATACCCCTGAACTGGGAATATAAAGCGGTCAGCCGGGTGTAATATTCTACTGCCGCCTTGTCGATTTTAATCACTTTGAACGGTTCGCCGAAGATGCGGGCGGTGATAAAATGCGCTTTGGTGCGCATACCGGATTGGTCGAACAATGCCAAAAAGCGGGCGTGGTCTATCGCATTGAAGCTGACGGAATACCTGAACACTGCCGGGTCTGCTTTGGGTTTTCGTCCTGCGCCACCCGGACGGGGCGCATTTTCATTTTTCTGTTTCATGCTACATTTTTTTAAAGGGTTACGACTTTGGAGTGACCCTATCCCGGCTTCGTCCGGGCAAGGCGTTCAAAGCTGCTGAAAGAATTTCAAGCAGCGCAGAACACACCTTGCTATTTGCCAGTGCAAATAAAAATCCGCCTACGGACGGATTGGAGTTAGCGGATATTGGAACGCTCCCGGCGGCGGGGGCTTGGTTAGCCTGACCGATACCTTTCGGCTGCAAAGTAACGGGTATTAAAAATGCTGTGAAATAGCAGGTTATAGGACAAATGAGGACAAACGGGGACATTTGAGGACACCTTTCAAAAGGGACTACTTTTCTATGTTTATTTGTGCCGGATTTAAGAAAGAAAGCAATATGGATAGATGGAAATATGTAACGAAAAGCGGACGGAATGAAAGCGGTTTTGAAAACTTGAAAACAAGATTTCAAGATTGCAATCTTTCAAGAAAACAAGAAAGCAAGCCGGATGGGATGATTGAAAGCAAACAGTCATTCAATCGGGAAAGCAAACTGTCCGCAAAGAAAACAAGCTGTCTTTGTGGAATGAATGAAAACAAAGAAGCAAGAAAGAAAACAATCACTCCGGCTTTCGAGCTTTCAACATGGAACGAAAGAAAACCATCCGTCAATCTGTACGGATGGGATGAAATAAAGATGTATCACAATAATTCAAAATGACAATGAAGAAAGAAACCTTGTATGTGGCTTTCTCCACCCAAAAGGGCGGGGTCGGCAAAACAACGTTCACCGTCTTGGTGGCAAGTTACCTGTATTACCTGAAAGGGTATAATGTGGCGGTCGTGGATTGCGATTACCCGCAACATTCTATTTCCGCCATGCGCAAACGGGATGCCGAACAGGTGAACAGTGATGAGTATTACAAACGGCTTGCCTTTCACCAGTTCAAGACACTGGGAAAGAAAGCGTACCCTGTCCTTTGCAGTTCGCCGGATGAAGCGATAAAAACAGCGGATGAATTTCTTGCGTCTGCCGGGATGGATTATGATGTGGTCTTTTTCGACCTGCCCGGAACGGTGAACAGTGAGGGCGTTATCAACTCCCTTTCAGGGGTGGACTACATTTTCACTCCCATAGCCGCCGACCGGGTGGTATTGGAAAGCAGCCTTTCCTTTGCAGTGGCTATCCATAAACTGCTGGTTAAGAATGAAGCGTGCCGCCTGAAAGGGCTGCACCTGTTTTGGAACATGGTAGATGGACGGGAAAAGACAAACCTCTACACCCTGTACGAACAGACCATCGGGGAACTGGAACTACCCCTTATGAAAGTATTTATCCCGGACACCAAAAGGTTTAAAAAGGAACTGGACGCACAGCGTAAAACCGTGTTCCGTTCTACGCTGTTCCCGGCGGACAAACGACTGGTAAAGGGCAGCAACATGGAAGAACTGATAACCGAAATCGCATACCTTATAAAACTGTAACGACATGGCAAAGCAAAGCGGCGGGAAACCGCAAATTGACGAGGATTTTATGAAAGAGATTATTTCACAGGGCTTACCCGTGAAGAAACAGGAAACGCCAATGGTGGCAATACCAACGGAAGTGAAAACTAAAGCGGAAACACCCGACATCCCGGCAAACGTACCTGAACAAGAACCGAAACGGGAAACAGAAAACGTAAAGGAAGAAAAGGCAGTGAAAGAACCTGTACGCCGGAAAAAGAACGCTCCGGGCGATTACCGGGAAACCTACTTCATGCGGGTGGACTTGACCGACCGCCAACCGTTATACGTCAGCCGTACTACCCACGAAAAGCTGATGAAGATAGTAACCGTTATCGGCGGACGCAAGGCGACCGTCAGCAGCTATGTAGAAAATATCCTGCTCCGGCATTTCGACCAGTTTCAGGATGAGATAAACGAACTGTACGAAAGCAAATTTGAAAAGCCGTTCTGATATGTTGAAGTGGTTTATTATCGGAACTATTACGCCATCCTCTTATGGCGATACCGGGACAGCTTGGGAACATGGTTCACAAGCGGAAAAAGAGAGCCGGAACAGCCGGGAAGCAAACCGACCGTGAAAACCGGAAACAGGGATTCTCTTGTAGGGGCAAGCCGTTACCGGATGGGACAAATGAGGACAAACGGGGACATCTTAGGACACCTTTCGAAAGGGGTTGATAATGCTTCTATATTTGTCCCGCAAAGCGATGAAACGGTGATTGAAACGTCTATCCCGCAAGCGATTGACAGCGAATTTGAAATGGAATTTGAAACGGAAAATACAGAAGAAACGGATGTTTCGCCGGATGAAATCGAAGCGGAAGAAATCGCCTGTTACATGGGCGGCGGAGAGCCGGAAATGGCACAGGGTATCACGCTGGGGGAACTGGGGCAAATGGTACAGGTCATTCAGGTTAAGCAAGCGTCCGAAGCGGAAGAACGGCAAGCGGTACAGACCATCTGCCGGACAGAAACAAACCTGTTTCATTCGCTGGTGGAACAGATTAACGGGGGCAGGTCACGGGTAGCGGAACTTTTACAAAAGCATGAGATACCCGTGCCCGCCATCGTTCCGGCTGCCAGAAATGATGAAATGGCAGCCTTTGACATAAACGATTTTCTTTAATGGTAAACTTTAAATAATAAGATGATGAAACAAAGAGATTACGGTTAAACATACCTTTCCGAACACTGGGGAACACTCCCCGCAACCACAAAAATTCAATTATTAATCACTCCGCCGGACGGACTATCCACCCGTCCGGCAATTTAAAAACAATGTATTTATAATGAAAAAGAAAGTTCTCTTTTCGGCAGCCGTTCTTTTGGCTGCATCCTCCGCTTTTGCACAGGGTAACGGCATGGCGGGTATTACGGAAGCTACCAACATGGTAACGAGCTATTTCGACCCGGCGACAAAATTAATTTACGCCATCGGTGCGGTGGTGGGCTTGATTGGCGGCGTGAAAGTATATGGCAAGTTTTCTTCGGGCGACCCTGATACAAGCAAAACTGCCGCAAGCTGGTTCGGTGCTTGTATCTTCCTGATTGTGGCTGCCACCATCCTACGTTCATTCTTCCTCTAAAGAACGGACTATGGCAGACTATCCGATTAACAGGGGGATAGGCAAGCCAGTTGAGTTTAAAGGGTTGAAAAGTCAGTATCTTTTCATTTTTGCGGGCGGGCTGTTAGCCTTGTTCGTGCTTTTCATCATCATGTACATGGTAGGTATCAACCAGTGGGTGTGCATCATCTTCGGCGTTACTTCGGCAACGCTGCTTGTATGGGGGACATTCCGGTTAAACGAAAAGTACGGGACACACGGGTTAATGAAATTGTCCGCACGCAAAAGCCACCCTTTTCATATCATTAACCGAAAAGCCATATCCCGATTATTCACTAAAAATCAGAAACAAGCATCGAAATGAGAAATATATTAAAAGCTACCACGCTGGAAAACAAGTTTCCACTGTTCACGGTGGAAAACGGCTGCATCGTTTCCAAAGATGCCGATATAACGGTGGCGTTCCGGGCGGAACTGCCCGAACTGTTCACCGTCACGGCAACCGAATACGAAGCGATACATTCCGCTTGGAACAAGGCGGTAAAGGTGCTGCCCGATTACAGCATCGTACACAAACAGGACTGGTTCATCAAAGAGAACTATGCGCCCGACATCCAAAAGGATGATTTGAGTTTCCTTTCCCGTTCCTTTGAACGGCATTTCAATGAACGACCGTTCTTAAACCACACCTGCTATTTGTTCCTGACGAAAACAACAAAGGAACGCAGCCGGATGCAGAGTAACTTCTCCACCCTTTGCCGGGGCTTCCTTGTCCCCAAAGAGATAAGGGACAAGGAAACGGTTACAAAGTTCCTCGAAGCGGTGGGGCAGTTTGAAAGCATTATGAACGATAGCGGTTTCATTACCCTTACCCGCCTGACTTCGGACGAAATCACCGGAACAAAGGAAACGGCGGGCATCGTGGAGAAATACTTTTCACTCTCACAGACCGACACCACCACATTGAAAGATATTTCACTGGGTGCTGACGAAATGAAGATTGGCGACAATATCCTTTGCCTGCATACCCTTTCGGATGCAGAAGATATGCCGGGCAAGGTGGGAACAGATACCCGCTATGAGAAACTATCCACTGACCGGAGCGATTGCAGATTGTCGTTCGCTTCTCCGGTTGGGGTGTTACTTTCCTGTAACCATATCTATAACCAGTACATCTTCATAGACGACCATACGGAGAACCTGAAACAGTTTGAAAAGATGGCTCGCAATATGCACTCCCTTTCCAAATACAGCCGTGCCAATCAGATAAACAAGTCTTGGATTGAGGAATATTTGAACGAAGCGCATTCACAGGGGCTTATCTCCGTGCGCTGCCATTGTAATATCATGGCTTGGAGTGACGACCGGGACGAATTAAAGCACATTAAAAATGATGTGGGGTCACAGCTCGCACTTATGGAGTGCAAACCCCGCCACAACACCACCGACACGCCGACCCTGTTTTGGGCGGGAATACCCGGCAATCAGGCGGACTTCCCGGCGGAAGAAAGTTTCTACACCTTCATCGAACAGGCTCTTTGCCTGTTCACCGAAGAAACGAACTACAAAAGTTCGCTTTCTCCCTTTGGTATCAAGATGGTGGATAGGGTCACGGGAAAGCCGTTACACATTGATATTTCAGATTTACCCATGAAGCGGGGCATTATTACCAATCGCAACAAGTTTATACTTGGGCCGAGTGGTAGCGGTAAATCATTTTTCACCAACCACATGGTGCGCCAGTATTACGAACAAAATGCGCACGTGCTATTAGTCGATACCGGAAACAGTTACTTGGGGCTGTGTGAAATGATAAACCGGAAAACGCACGGGGAAGATGGGATTTACTTTACCTATACCACCGAGAACCCGATAGCGTTTAATCCTTTCTATGTGGAAGATGGAGTATTTGACATCGAGAAAAAGGAAAGCATCAAAACGCTTATCCTGACCCTTTGGAAAAGGGGCGATGAAGCACCCACACGGGCGGAAGAAGTGGCTTTGTCGAACGCTGTAAGTTCCTATATCGAACTGATTACCAAAGACGGTTCGGTTACTCCCTGCTTCAATACGTTCTACGAGTATGTGAAAACCGATTACCGGGAACACCTGCAAGAAAAGAACGTCCGGGAAAAGGATTTTGATATAGACAATTTTCTGAATGTATTAGAACCTTACTACAAAGGGGGCGAATACGACTACCTGCTGAACTCCGACAAGGAGCTTGATTTGCTGCATAAACGCTTCATTGTCTTTGAGTTGGACAATATCAAAGACCACAAAATTTTATTTCCGATTACTACGATTATCATCATGGAAGTGTTCATCAACAAGATGCGTAAACTAAAGGGTATCAGGAAATTAATATTAATTGAGGAAGCGTGGAAAGCGATTGCATCGGCGAACATGGCGGATTACATAAAATATTTGTACAAAACCGTTAGAAAGTATTTCGGTGAAGCGATTGTAGTCACACAGGAAGTGGAAGATATTATATCTTCCCCCATTGTAAAAGAGAGTATTATAAACAATTCGGATTGTAAGATACTGCTCGACCAACGTAAATATTTGAATAAATTCGATAGCATACAGAACCTTTTAGGACTGACCGACAAGGAACGTTCACAGGTGCTTTCCATCAACCTTGCCAACCATCCGAACCGGAAATACAAGGAAGTCTGGATAGGCTTAGGCGGTACACAATCCGCCGTATATGCCACAGAAGTAAGTTTGGACGAATATTTTACATACACAACGGAAGAAACGGAAAAGATGGAACTTTTCGCCTTGTCCGAAAAGTTGGGTGGCAATCTTGAACTGGCTATCAAACGGCTTGCCGAAAGCAAGCGCAATCCCGAAAAATAATCAATTAACAATTCAAAAATCAATCAGTATGAAACATTTAAAATTCTTGTTTCCGGTGCTGTTATGCACCTTGTTACTGGGGCTTTCCTCCTGTAAGGAAACGAACGCTGACCGTCTTAGGGCGATGCGTGGCGACTGGGTAAGCGTAAAGAACCGTCCGGCATTTACCCTTTTTGAAGAAAACGGGCATTACAGGGTAACGACCTATCGAAAGACCTATCGGGGGACTATCCAAACGGAAACCTATCAGATTTCAGAACAGGACGGAAACCTGTTCATTGAAACGGGGCTTTCCGTCTTGCTGACCTACGACAAGGAGAACGACCGGATTCTACTTTCACCCGGCGGAGAATATAAACGGAGTAACCAATCCATAAAGAAATAAGCGTATGAGAACAAAGATTATAATGCTGCTTGTAATAGGCAGTTTGTTTGCTGTTCGGGCAAACGCACAGTGGGTGGTGAGTGACCCCGGCAATTTGGCGCAAGGGATTATCAATGCGTCAAAGAACATCGTGCAGACATCATCCACCGCACAGAACATGATAAAGAATTTTCAGGAAACGGTAAAGATTTACCAACAGGGTAAGGAATACTACGATGGTGCGCCCGTATAGGCGATATAATAAATGTAGCATTGGCAAGCTATTAGGTAAGTGTTCCAATATTTACCTATCATCACCAGCTTATCTGCCCACGAAAGGACGGCAGGGAGTATAGCACGCTGGAAAGCCATAAGTCAATTAGTTATCAAATTGCAACTGAATGGTGAGATGAAACAGATAGATACGAGGATAAAATCCAAACTGATTGAATGATAGTCCAAGTGAACCCAGTATGTTTTATAGTGAAAGATAACTTAACTCGCTATACCGTAATACCTCTGTTGCGAGCGTCGTGTAGTAGAGGCAGGAACAAATTACGGCACAACCGCAGTAAGCGGTAACGGGCGGAAGTCATATCCGACAATCTATCATAGCCATGTTATTATATCGTAAACGGGGATTGCCTAAATCGGAACGCCGCAAGGCTATTAGGTACAGACCTATGAAAATCCGACAAGGCAACGGAGCTTCCGTAGTAGTCTGAGCAGGGGAAAGCCCTGTACATGGCGAAGGGAAGCAGCTAATAATTTTAATGCAAATAACGGAAAATGTGAGAGACATTATGAGAAGTCCAGAGTATGTATTAAACAGTCTAACGGAACACAGTGAAAATTTGAATTACAAGTTTGAACGCTTGTACCGTATCTTTTTCAATGAGGAAATGTATTACGTTGCCTACCAACGCATATATGCGAAACCGGGCAATATGACAGCAGGTGCAGATGGGAAAACCATTGACCAAATGAGCCTGAACCGAATTGAACAACTGATAACATCGTTGAAAGATGAGAGTTATCAGCCCCAACCCTCAAAACGGATGTATATCCCAAAGAAAAATGGGAAAATGCGTCCATTAGGTGTACCAGCTTTTAATGATAAATTATTGCAGGAAGTGGTCAGAATGATATTGGAAGCCATCTATGAAAGACAGTTTGAAAAAACGTCACATGGCTTCCGACCTCTAAGAAGCTGCCACACTGCCTTGTCTGATATTCAGAAGACATTTTCGGGCGTGAAATGGTTCGTAGAAGGTGATATTAAGGGATTTTTCGACAATATCAATCATGAGATACTGATAGGTATTCTGAAAGAACGTATCGCTGACGAAAGATTTATTCGCTTGATTAGAAAATTTCTGAATGCAGGATATATCGAAGACTGGAACTTTCATAACTCCTACAGCGGAACACCGCAAGGCGGAATTGTCAGCCCTATCTTGGCAAACATATACCTTGATAAGTTGGATAAATTCATGAAGGAATACACTGGAAAATTTGATAAGGGGAAAGAACGGAAAAGAACTAAACAGGTAGTATCACTTGAAGGCAAACGACACCGTATTCTGAAAAAGTTGAAAGTGGTAAAAGACAAAAGTGAAAGGTCAGAATTGATAAGACAATATAAGGCTTATCAAAAAGAAGGTTTGCAGTATTCTGATGGTGACGAAATGGATATGAACTACAGAAAACTCAAATATGTGAGATATGCGGATGATTTTCTAATTGGAATTATTGGCAGTAAACAAGATGCTATCATCATCAAAGAGGACATAAAGAACTTCCTCTATGAAAAGTTAGCTCTTACACTGTCTGATGAGAAAACACTTATCACCCATGCTGAAAACGCTGCAAAATTTCTCGGATATGAGATTTTTGTAAGGAAATCCAATGACACCAAAAGAAGCAAATACGGAGTACTAAGACGTGTCTTCAATAAGAGGATACAATTGGCACTTGGAAAGGATACGTTTAAGAAAAAGTTGCTCGAATATCGTGTTTTAGAAATAAAGATACACAACGGCAAGGAGTATTGGAAAGCAAAATCCCGTCCCAAACTTTCAAACAACAATGACTTTGAGATACTTGACAGGTACAACAAGGAAATAAAGGGCATTTACAATTACTATTGTTTGGCTAATAATTGTAGTAGTCTGTCAAAACTTGGGTATATCATGAAATATAGTATGTACAAAACATTTGCGCAGAAATATCGGACAACGATGTCGCAAATCCGAAAAAAGTACACCAAGAATGGACTTTTTTCAGTTAGATACTATTTAAAGAACGGTACTGCCAAAGACTTGACCTTTTATCATGGTGGGTTCAAAAAGAAAAATCCAATGAACATTAAGGATTTAGACAACTTGCCCAAATTCACATATCATCCTACAAACACAAGTCTTATAGATAGGCTGAAAGCGGAAAAATGTGAATTATGTGGAGCAGTCGATAAGTTAGTGATGCACCATGTGAGAAAATTAAAAAATCTTCAAGGGAAAACTACCTGCGAAAAACAAATGATGGCTCGCAAACGAAAGACTATTGCCATATGTGGTAAGTGTTACAAAAAACTCAGTAACAATGAATAGATTGATATTATTAGTAGAAAGCCGGATACGCGGAGACGTGTACGTCCGGTTTGGGGGCGAGCTTCCGAAAACCCACCGTAGTAATACGGCAGGGCGTTGGATGCTTAGCCTACCCTTAAAATCAGTGCATAACCTTGTCAAAGATGCCCGCAAGGTGCAGAAGTCCATCCTGCTTATCGGGGAGATTTCCGACATCTACGTGAACAGTTTTCAGAAGATGCTTTCGGATGAAAACTATACGCCGGATGAACTTTCAGCCATCGCCTACGGCTATACCCAACTGTTGCAGGAAAGTTCCGATGTGCTGGAAGAAATGAAAAGCGTGGTGAACATCAACGGGCTTTCCATGTCGGACAAGGAACGGATGGACGTTATCGACCGGACGTATAACTCTATCAGGAACTACCGGGATTTGGTGAGCTACTATACCCGGAAAAACATTTCCGTTTCCTACCTGCGGGCGAAAAAGAAAAAGGACACCGACCGGGTAATGGCTCTTTACGGCTCGGCGGATGAACGTTACTGGTAACTTCTAAAAATAAGTAGTATGTTATTAGCAATCGAATTTGATAACCTGCATCAGATTTTACGAAGTCTGTACACGGACATGATGCCGCTGTGCGGGAACATGGCGGGGGTAGCCAAAGGAATAGCCGGATTGGGAGCTTTGTTTTATGTGGCTGCCAAAGTATGGCAGTCGCTTGCCAGTGCCGAACCGATAGACGTTTACCCGCTCCTGCGTCCCTTTGTGATTGGCTTCTGTATTATGTTCTTCCCCACATTCGTACTGGGTACGATTAACAGTGTCATGTCACCTGTGGTAAGGGGATGTAACAATATGCTCGAAACGCAAACTTTCGATATGAACGCCTACCGGGAACAAAAGGACAAACTGGAATATGAAGCGATGGTGCGCAATCCGGAAACGGCTTACCTTGTTTCGGATGAAGTGTTTGATAAACAGATTGACGAATTGGGGTGGTCTGCCAAAGATATTGCCACAATGGGCGGTATGTACATGGATAGGGCAGCCCACAATATCAAGCAATCCGTCCGGGACTGGTTCAGGGAATTGTTGGAACTGCTCTTTCAATCGGCAGCCCTTGTGATAGACACTATCCGAACCTTTTTCTTGATTGTCCTTGCCATACTGGGGCCGATAGCCTTTGCCATCAGCGTGTATGATGGCTTTCAGGCGACACTAACCCAATGGATAACAAGGTACATTTCCGTTTACCTGTGGCTGCCTGTTTCAGACCTGTTCAGTTCTATACTTGCCCGTATACAGGTGCTTATGCTCCAAAAGGATATTCAGGAACTATCAGACCCCAATTTCATACCGGACGGAAGTAACAGCGTGTACATCATTTTTATGATAATCGGTATCATCGGTTACTTCACCATCCCCACCGTATCGAACTGGATTATTCAGGCGGGCGGAATGGGTAACATGAGCCGGAATATAAACAATGCGGCTAACAAGACAGGTAGCGGTGTCGGTGCAGTGGCAGGGGCAGCCACCGGGAACGCTGGCGGCAGGGTTGGCGGTAAACTAATCAAAAGTAACCAATAAATAAAAATCAAGATGGAATTTAAAAGTTTAAAGAACATTGAAACCAGTTTCAAACAGATACGGCTTTTCGGGATTGTGTTTGTCGTCATGTGTACCCTGATAACGGGTTATGCCGTTTGGAACTCCTATACGTTTGCCGAAGCGCAACGGCAGAAGATTTATGTGCTGGACGGTGGTAAATCGTTGATGCTTGCGCTTTCGCAAGACCTCTCGCAAAACCGTCCGGTCGAAGCAAGGGAACATGTGAAGCGTTTCCACGAACTCTTTTTTACATTGTCACCGGATAAGAACGCTATCGAAAGCAATATCAAACGGTCGTTGTTCCTCGCTGATAAGAGCGCATTTAACTATTACCGTGACCTCTCGGAAAAGGGATATTACAACCGTATCATTTCGGGCAATATTAGCCAGACCATACAGATAGACAGCGTTTCATGCAATTTCGATGTGTACCCGTATGCGGTGGCTACCTATGCCCGGCAAATGATTATCCGTGAAAGTAGCGTGACGGAAAGAAGCCTTGTCACCCGTTGCCGGTTGCTGAACGCCGTAAGGAGTGACAACAACCCGCACGGCTTTATCATGGAAAGTTTCGAGATAACGGAAAACAAGGACTTGAACACCATAAAGCGGTAAGCCATGATACGGAAAATACTCTCTCCGGTGAATCAGGCGATTACCCATGTGCAGGACTGGGCGGATGAAAAACTCCGCTACCTGTGCGGGCGCATGACACCGGAAATAAGGCTGGCGGTAATCCTGCTTATGCTCCTGTTCTTCGGCGGGCTATCCATCTACTTTACGGTATCATCCATTTACCGGATAGGCAAAGAGGATGGCGAAACCATACGGATAGAACACATCAGGCAGTTGCAGCTACAAAGTAAAGACAGTACGAACATTTTTAATCAGTCAGACAATGGAAGAAAAAGAAGTAAGAAATGAAGTTCCCGCACCGGAAACGGCAAAGGGCAATGAACCTGAAAAACAGGAAAAGGAGAAAAAGGAACTAACCCCGCAGCAAATACAGCAGCGAAAGAAGATGCTGGTTTATCCGCTTATGGGACTGGCATTCTTAGGGTGTATGTACCTGATTTTTGCACCGTCCGACAAGGACGAAACAAAGGTGGAAAGCGTGGGCGGCTTTAACGCCGATATTCCGCTACCCAAAGGGGACGGGATAATCAGTGATAAAAAGACAGCCTACGAACAGGAACAAATGGAGAACAAGCAGGCGGAGAAGATGCGCTCCTTGCAGGATTTTGCCTTTTCGCTCGGAGAGGAAAACGAAAAGGGGGACGGTTTGAACCTGATAGATGATGTCCCGGCGGAAAAGCCGAAAAACGCCGGGATTGATTTCGGGGCGGGTGCGCCGAACAATAGACGTTCCTCTATACAATCTTCGGCGGCGGCTTACCGGGACATGAACCGTCAGTTAGGCAGTTTCTACGAAACGCCGAAAGAGGACAAGGAAAAAGAGGAACTCAAACGTCAGGTGGAAGAACTCACTGCCCGGCTCGATGCGAAAGAAAACGGGGCGGGCAGCATGGATGAACAGGTGGCTCTTATGGAAAAGTCCTACGAACTGGCGGCAAAATACATGAACGGACAGAATGGGCAAAGTTCACAGCCGGGACAGATTGCACAGGTTACGCCATCCGCACCTGTTCAGGGCAAAGGAAATGCCACACCTGTAAAATCGGTATCGGACAGGACGGTTTCAGGATTGCAGCAACCAATGAGCAACGCCGAGTTTATTGCCGAATACAGCAAGCCACGCAATTACGGGTTTAATACGGCGGTCGGCAGCAGCTATTCAATGGGAAAGAACACTATCCGGGCGTGCATCCATCATGACCAAACACTGACGGACGGGCAGACCGTCAAACTCCGGCTGTTGGAACCGTTGCAGGCGGGGAACGTGATTGTCCTCAAAAACAGCCTTGTATCGGGCAGTGCCAAAGTGCAGGGCGAACGGCTCGACATACTGGTGTCCTCGCTCGAATATGCAGGTAACATCATTCCGGTGGAACTTGCCGTGTATGACAGTGACGGGCAAAAGGGGCTTTCCGTTCCCTCGTCACTGGAACAGGAAGCGGCAAAAGAAGCGATGGCGAATATCGGCGCCGGGCTGGGAACGAGCATTTCCTTTGCGCAAAGTGCCGGGCAGCAGGTCGCAATGGATATAACAAGGGGCTTGATGCAGGGCGGGTCGCAATACCTCGCAAAGAAGTTCCGGACGGTAAAGGTTCACCTGAAAGCGAACTATCAGGTGATGCTTTACGCCAAACAGCAATAATCTATTTATCAATTATCAACCATAAAAATTTCAATCCAAAATGAAAAAGTTAATGATTTTATTCGCTCTTATCTTGGGCGTGGTTTCAGTGAAAGCACAAAGTAACGATTTGTATCAGGGCATTACAAAGAAGCTCCCTTACCGTCAAATGGTGATACCCTACGGCGTACAGGTGACGTTTGCCAAAACGGTACATATCATTTTCCCCTCTGCCGTCAAGTACGTGGACTTGGGTAGTAACTACATTATCGCCGGAAAAGCGGACGGGGCGGAAAACGTTGTCCGGGTTAAGGCTACGACAGAGGGCTTTCCCGGTGAAACCAATTTTTCCGTTATCTGTGAAGATGGCAGCTTTTATTCTTTTAATGCAAAATACGCACACGAACCGGAAATGCTGAACATCGAAATGAAAGATTTCTTGGAGAATGAGGACACAACGGATTTCAGCCATACCCGCATGAACATCTATTTCCGTGAACTGGGCAGCGAAAGCCCGCTTTTGGTAAAGCTGATTATGCAGTCCATCTACAAGAACAATGACCGGGAAATAAAGCATTTGGGATGCAAGCGTTTCGGGGTGCAGTTCTTGGTGAAAGGCATTTATTCGCATAACGGGCTTTTCTACTTTCACACACAGGTAAGGAACAGTTCAAACGTGCCGTTTGATACCGATTTCATCCGTTTCAAAATTGTGGATAAAAAGGTAGCCAAAAGAACGGCTATTCAGGAAACCGTCATTGACCCGGTGCGGAGCTATAACGAGATACTGGTTATCGGTGGTAAAAGTACCGTCCGTACCGTGTACACCGTTCCACAGTTCACTATCCCTGACGATAAGATATTAGTTATCGAACTGGTGGAAAAGAACGGGGGCAGACACCAAACTATCCGGGTGGAGAACTCGGATGTCGTGGCAGCTAAAGTAATTAATGAACTTAAAATCAAATGAAAATGAAAAGGATATGCTGTATTATATCCCTTTTTGTGCTGTGCCTGACTTTCAACCAGGCACACGCACAAAGATGTCTGCCGGGAATGAAAGGCTTGCAGGTTACGGGCGGCATGGCGGACGGTGTTCACTGGAACAGTAAAAGCGATTTTGCCTATTATTTCGGGGCTGCCATGAGTACCTATACCAAAAACGGGAACAGGTGGATTATCGGCGGGGAATACCTCGAAAAGCATTACCCCTATAAGGATTTGCAGATACCCGTGAGCCAGTTTACAGGTGAGGGCGGTTACTATGTGAATTTCCTTTCAGATAGGAAGAAAACCTTTTTCCTTTCGCTGGGCTTGTCTGCCCTTGCCGGGTATGAAACAAGTAACTGGGGCGACAAGCTGCTGCCCGATGGTTCGACCCTGACCGATAAGGACGGTTTTGTCTATGGCGGTGCGCTGACGCTGGAACTGGAGAGTTACATTACCGACCGGGTAGTATTCCTGATTAACGCACGGGAAAGATACCTGTTCGGTTCTTCAGTCGGAAAGTTCCATACGCAGTTTGGTATCGGTCTAAAGATAATAATGTGATAAACTAACCTATTATATATAATGTATATGAGTAATGTAATTTATAAGATGCTGATGGGGTGCTACATGGTGGCTGCCCTGGTGTTAGTGAGTGCCTGTAATGACAACGTAGATATACAGCAGTCTTACCCGTTCAGTATTGAAACGATGCCTGTACCGAAGAAATTAAAGGTAGGTGAAACGGCGGAAATCAGGTGTCAGCTTCACCGGGATGGACGCTATGAGGAAACAAAGTATTTCATCCGCTATTTTCAACCGGACGGGGCGGGAACGCTGAAAATGTCTGATGGGACGGTTTTACTTCCGAATGACCTGTACACGCTTCCGGGCGAAACATTCCGGCTTTATTATACTTCCGCATCAACCGACCAACAGACGGTAGATGTGTATTTTCAGGATAGCTTCGGGCAGGTGGAACAACTTACGTTTTCATTTAATAATGATAGTAGCAAGGAAGAGGAATAACCCTTTTTACATGAATGTGTTAAGAAACACTCAATAAAACATTGTTGAGTGTTTTTTTGTGATTAACTTTGCAAAAGTTAAAAGGCATAAATATGGAAAAAAAGAAAATTCAAGCAGTGTTCAAAGAAGATATAAAGAAGATATTACAGTCAATAGACCAATTATCTCCAATCGAAAATGGGGAATGCATTTGTAAATACTGCTCAAGAACAATTAGCATAGAAAATATCCAACTTATTATTCCTAAAAAAGATAATTTATTTGACTTCGTATGTGATAACCCCACTTGCATAAAAGAATATAATAAATAAAACTCCAATGAATGAATTAATCAAAATAATTCTACTATATTTAGTTACACCTGTAGCAATAGCTTTTGGGTGGATATATCTCTCTGGCGAGATATGGGCTAAAGGTAAAATTGTATTAGGCGATATTTTTCGACTTATAGGTTGGACACATAAAAGTGTGCGAAAACTAAGTGTTAAAAGTGAGTATGAGGGAACTGTTAATTCTATTATCCAAGATTACAATAAAAATTTTGAAAACCCCATACTTCCTAGTTGTAAAATAGAATGGGTTGATGACAATAATATAAATAATGTACTTAGAGAAAATGAAGCTATCATTTGTCTTTCATTTGACAAGAAAGACCATAATCTGAATTTTTATAATGCTATATTAAATTTTGTACAAATCGCTTTAATAGCAAAGGCTAAAGATTATTTAAAAAAATCATCATCAGAAGCAATCGATTTATTAACAACCCATATCATATTAAGAAATAATAGAAAAGAAGTATTAACTACTTTTAGAAAGAAATTCAATGAATTTGAGGAAACAACTCGACAAGAATTTGAAACACTCGTACCGACAAATGACAGAGGATTATTTCTTAATATATTATTACCTGAATTTTATTTTTATGGAGAGTTTATAGATAGTCTTCCACCAAGTTCTGAATATAATATAGAAGCAAATGGACTGTTGCAATGGTTTAAAGAACTAGCGTCAAGAGAGATTGATGAAAGGACTAATCTTAAGTATATATCTAAAAATCTTAAAATAGGTGTTATATTGGTCGGAAAAGATGAGACATGGGAAAAATATGGCACATCTGCTTATATAAAATGGGCTGATTACTATGCTGCAGAAAATTATAATTCAGTTTATGTTTTAGGAAGAGGAAATAGTGGATATGATAGAGCTTCAAAAGTCATCAATATATTAATAAACACTAAAGGATTTGACCAAATAAATAGGAATCCCAAAATTAAATGTGCGTCCGTAGACGGTAAAGAATATATTGTTACTTGTTTTTCATTAAGACCCAATAGAGCTACAATCTCATATTTAGCATGGGAAAATTTGAAACAACATTATTCAGAAGGGAAAAATGTACCAGCAATTATTGACAATGTACAAAAAGAATATATTGTTATTAATGCTTTTGGGTTAAAGTTTGAAGTTCCTAATAGCCAATTATCTACTATTGAGATAAAAGATGCACGAAAAATTTTTAAGACAGAAGATGAGTTGTTTTTATCAATCAAAGAACTTGATGCTGATAAACAACATGTAATTTTTTCTAATCAGAATACAGAATCAGACCCAAGACATTATATAGAGACAATATTAGAAGGCAATAAAATCTATCCTTGCATTATTGAAAAAATACAGAAAGACAAGCAAGGCCTCCAAACAGGATTAAAAGTTTCAAATACAGAATTAAAATCATGGGTATATGTTCCAAAATCGCATCTAACATATAGCCGTTTTTTAGATTTAGAAACAAAATATATAGCAGGAAAAAGTATTAATATTATTATCGAAAAATACAATCCAGCTTCTTCTAACTTTATTGGCAAAATAGAGAACTTAACTGACCCATGGGATGATAGTTCAATCACTAAATTACAAGCTGGAGATATTATAGATATTACGATAAAACAGATTAATGAGTTTTCTGTAATATGCGAGTATAAAGAAGGTGTTGAATGCCGCTTTGTTAAACAGGAGATTTCTTGGAATCATTCAGAATGTAATACTACTCTATTTAAAGTAGATGAAACGATAAAGGCATGTATTATCTCCATAGATACAGATAGGAAACTAATTAACACATCAATCAAACGGTTATCTAAAACGCCTGAATTAGAGTATTTTGAAAATCATAAAGGTCAGGTTGTGAATATTGAAATTGCATATATTGTTCCCGAAAAAGGCATTGCAGTAAAATATACAGATAGCACAAATACTGGTTTTATTTGGTGGTCTGAAATTGGATGGGGAGTAATAGGACATTTTGAGAACATCTACAAACAAGGAGATAAGATAAAAGCTGTTGTTGTAGATTTTGATAGTGAAAAGAACAACATAAGATTTAGTATAAAACGTCAATATACACATCAATTTGAAGAATGGCGCAAACTTATAAACGAAGATTACCCCGTTCAAGGAAAAATTATTGAATATTTTGAAAATAGTGTACATGTAGAACTTATTGAAAAAGAATATATAGTTCAAGCCTTTATTCATAAAAAGAATATTTCAAATTTAGTATTTATTGAAAATAAAGATTTGCAATATTATTTGCCAATAGGCAGTTATTTTCATTTTTTCATCTCAGAAATTAATGAAAACAAAAACACTATTTCTTTAACAAGAAAAGAATACTTAGAACAAACTGAAATTCCCAATTACGGTGATGTTATCAATGCTAAATATGTAAAAGAGAATCACTCTAAAAGTTATTTTTATTCTGATGAATTAGAAGGATGGGCTAACATTCCAAATTCAGACATATCTTTAGGGTCATCTATTGAAGTAATATTACTTTCTTCTTCAACAGGAGAATATAAAATAGTTGAGTAACATACATAATTAGTTTACTATAATTCCATTTTTTAATACCTGAACAGGATATAGTAATCTGCTGTCATCCTATTCAGGTGTTAGAGATAGTTTTTAATATTTTACCTAGTCAAAATCGCCTAATTAACATCCGAAAGACCAGTTATAAGAATAAAGTTCATCCTCACTGGCGTGGCGTATCAAAACAGACTTTCACCTGTACAGAATATACGTTTTCTTCTACGGCTTCGATAACACCTGTTACCAGTAAGCCCGTAAATATGCACTTGCAACGTCTGCCGATAATCTTGTTATTTACTTCGGTCGTTTTCATAAATGTAACTTTTAAATTGTTATTGTACTTTTTTTTCCTAGCTATCCATTCATCCCGCTGTTTGCGGCATTCGTCAAGTGTTTTAGTCACTGTGCTGAACAGTTCCATATCTATATGGCGATAATCATACTGGAAATAAATCTGTCCCCTAAATGCGCTTAAACAGCATTTTACATATTTTTCTTCTCCCGGTGTTTGGGTAATACTTACCCCGTTTTTGTTTAAAGTTTCCATATCGTTATAATTTATAATGAGTTGTCAGATAATCAAAAGTGAAAGCAGCACAATGAAAATAATCGCCATGCAAAACAGGTAAACGGCAGAGATAAACAGCCGGAGAAAGAACCGGAGAATAAAAAAGCCTATGGTTAGGGCTATCCACATTCCGGCGGTGCTGCTGGCTGCCTGATAGATGATAAAAGCAAGTATAAACCATCGTAAAAAAGTCGTTATCTTATTATATACTTTCATAGTCTTGGTGTGTTGTGGGTGGATTGCTCCACCCGGTTAATAATCAAGCGCAACGGAAAACAAAACCGTTATCCATCCAGTAATCAGTCATAAACAGGTCACGGGCAAAAGCCGAATAATCAAAGTAGGTCTTTGCGAACTCCGGCAGGTCGTAACATTGCTCTACGATTTCATAGGCGTAATCTTCCTCGTCCTTATATTCTCCCTGATAATCATCTTCAAAAGAAGAAATAAGGTCGTCCGCATCTTCTTCGCTTATATCGCTGTTGTGGTGGTCGCACCATACGAAAAACGCTTCCTGCTGGGTTTCGCTTAGTCGCTCGATGGCGTCCCGTAATTCAAAGAACTTATCGGAAAGCCAACTTTCGGAAATCAGGGCTTCCGGGATATTCTCGTAATCCTGAAACATAAATTCCGGGGCTTGGTCGTCCTTGTGAAGTTCCCGGCACGCTTCCAAAAATTCGTCCTTGTCCGAATAGTCGGAAAGGTTTAACCACTTGCCGAAAAGTGAACCGTTGTTATACTTGTTGTAAGTACCTACATAAACTCTTGCTTCTGATAATGTTACTGCTTCCATGACTTTTGAATTTTAATCGTTTACATCGCTTGTCGCCCACCACATAAATTTTTCCTTTAACTGAATGGGAACATTGTCTTTTCAAAGGTTCGGGAATGGTACAGGGCAAATTATTATTTATGAAATACTACCCGCAGGTGTGGAGATTTCTAAAAAATAATTTGAACAGTAACAGGCACGGATATACCTTTGACAATGTTCCAATCAGTTTTAGGGAAAATTTTTCTCTTGTTTGAGAGGATAGAAGTAAAAGCCATCAGGCTTTTTGTATTGGGTAATGAGAGAGTAAAAAAAGGGCTTATAAAAGCCCCTCGTCTGTGAAACTGTAATAGCTTTCTTCTGTCAGGATGATATGGTCTAACAGGTGTAAATCCAAGACCTTGCAGGCTTCTTTTATTTTTGAGGTGATTTGCTTGTCCGGTTCGCTCGGACGTAGGTTGCCCGATGGGTGGTTATGTGAGAGGATTATCCCCGAAGCGTGGACTTTCAAGGCGGTTTGCAGGATGATTTTCACGTCCATTACAGTTTCAGCCATGCCGCCTTTAGAGATAAGGGAAACGCCTAAAGCCTTGTTAGCCCGATTGAGGAACATTACATAACTTTCTTCGTGGTGTTCCATACATTCCGCATAGAACGGTTTCAGGTAAGAGTAGGACGTTTCGGAAGAGAGTATTTTCACCCTTTCGGATGCTTTTACATTGTCTTTATAAGAGATAGTGATTTCCGGCATGGTAAATTCTGTTGTTTTCATAACACTTGAATTTTAAATTAAACAATAAGAAATTTTGCCGGACACCCACAGTTTGGCGGGGACTTCAACCATATCTTTTCAAAAAATACGACCCGTAGGTGTGGAGATTTTTTAGAAAACCGGAACGGCTCGGATTTGGTATTTGTCCTCGCCGGGCTGTAACTTTGCTAAAATTTGTGATTGAGATACATTACTTTAGGGAACTGAAAAAGGGGTATCGCTGGTGACACCCCTTAGACAACCGAATACCTTAAACAGTTATTCGTCATAGGTTCTATATCCTATCGGTTTGCGTGGCTTCGGTTCGGGTTTGCTTAATAACTGGGTCAATGCTTGGTACACTTCGCTGAATTGTGCATCCGTACTCTGTTCCAGTTCTTCAATGCGCTTTAGTAATTCCTCGTAACCGATTGACATTTGGCGCATGAGAACGAATGCACGCATGATGGAAATATTCACGTCTATGGCAGTCTGACTGCGTAAGACACTACTAAGCATGGCGACACCCTGCTCCAAAAATGCGAGAGGCGGGGTTGGTGTGTGCCGGATATTTTCAGGGAACTTATCACAATTTGTGATAAGTTCCTGCCATTCATCCTTTGTTAGCTGAAAAGCAAAGTCACTGGGAAAACGGGATAAGTTTCTTTTAACTGCCTGTTTCAAAGCTCTTGTTTCAACTTGATAAAGTTCTGCCAAATGGAAATCGAGCATGACCCGGCAACCTCTGACCTCAAAGATTTTGTTTTGGATGATTTGTAAGTCCATAATGTTATTATTTAATGGTGAGTAATTGGAAGCATAAAGGGACTTATCACAAATTGTGATAAGTTCCCCTATATACCTATTTCATAGATACTTCTTTGTAGATTTTTTCAATACCGACAAATTTCTTGTCAAGTCCCTGCATATCGTTACTGATTTTGTTATTGGTAATGCGGGCGTATATCTGTGTAGTTTCTATATTGGTGTGTCCCAGCATCTTACTGACTGTTTCAATAGGGACACCCTTTGCAAGCGTGGTTGTCGTGGCAAATGTGTGCCTTGCAAGGTGGAATGTCAAGTTCTTTTTAATTCCGCAAACGTCCGCTATTTCTTTCAAATACGCATTAAGTTTTTGATTGCTGATAATGGGAAGTACCTTTCCGTCCGGCAATTTACCTTTGTATTTTTCCAATATCATTTTAGGAATATCCAGCAAGGGAACATTCACGTCTGTATTTGTTTTTTGGCGTTTCGTAATTATCCATAAATTACCGTCAAAGGACTTGCGGATATTATCTTCCTTTAAATTTGCAACATCCACATAAGCCAAACCACTGAAACAGGAAAAGATAAAAACATCACGCACCTGTTCCAATCGTTCGGAAACCATTTTCTTTTTGAGGATGATTTTTATTTCATCCTCTGTCAAATACCCCCTATCCACTTTCTCCAAACGTATTTTATAGTTGGCGAACGGGTCGCCTATCAGAATACCGTTATTACGGGCTATCAGGATGATACGTTTGAAGAACTGCATGAACTTGGCAGTTGTATTATAGCTGCATTTGCAGGCGGTACGCAAATATAACTCGAAGTCAGTAATGAACATCGGGGTTATTTCCTTTATAGAAATATCCGACAGGTTATATTTGCTTTGGATGAACTCGGCAAGATGGCGGCGGGTCACTTCATATTTGCGATAAGTGGCAATCGTTTTGGATATGCCGACCAACTGTTTCACATCGTCATTATGCTTTTGGAAAAGATTAAGAATGGTGTCATGGTTCTCGCTATGCCCTAAAAATTCATTCTTTACCTTTTCGGCAGTAACATAATTGTCACGCCGTTGCAGCTCGTGATAGATGGTATTAAGGGATGCGTTTATATCATCCAGCAATCGGTTGATACGGGTAGCTTCCGCAGAACGTCCGGCGGCTTTGCCTGCCTTACCGTCCCAAAGTTTGGGTTGAACGTCCAGCTTGGAATTAAAACGGCTTGCCACACCATCAATCGTGATACGGACGAAAACAGGGTAACTGCCATTGATTTTTTGCTTGTCCTTTTTCACAAAGAAAAGAACGGAAAATGTACTCTTCATAAACTCACTTTTTTAGGTTACAAAACTACGTTAATTAGCTCAAAGTGAAGTTTATACAGGCTCGCCAAATAGCGACAGAAGTTCGCCAATTTCGGACTAGGTGTACCCCTTTTAGACTTTCGGTTGTCGGGGGTACGAGTTAGGTTACTAACTTTGTCTTTTAGGGGCTAAATGATGTCCGGTAGGGCAGACATAAGGGGATAAAAAAAGTCCCACAAATCGTTGAATTTGTGGGACTTGTCTGCTTTCTGTCCGGTTTTGTCCGGTTAGTTCTGCGGAGAGACAGGGATTCGAACCCCGGGTACCTCGCAGTACAACGGTTTTCAAG
>ERZ827126.556-NODE-556-length-51169-cov-9.419063_pt1 | contig 51169 bp, 37 predicted proteins | sample MGYA00519780_ERZ827126 | MGnify/ENA primary metagenome ERZ827126 (study PRJEB31778, sample SAMEA3449262) | human gut metagenome | biome: human gut; feature: human-associated habitat; material: faeces | place: United Kingdom | collected 2010/2012 ...
TCCAAACCACCTCCAGTATCCATATTATACGATAAAAAACAATGAAATCACAACAAGAGTACATGAAGAACGTAAGCACAATATATCTTTTTTCTCAATTCCAGCTCAATTTCCCCTCAATGTCTTTTTCCTCCGATTTTCGTATGCTTATCCCACAGCAGAACAGTACCACACCGGTGCGACCTGCTGAATCAATCAATACGAAAACGGAAGTGTTTTTATGCGAGAACTCAGTTTTCGTAAAAACAATCACATACAAAAAGAATAATAAAAATGAAATAGGATTAATCAGCTGTTAGAAAACTGATTAATCCTATTTTGTTCTACATCGACACCAAATCTCAAGTTTGCCTCTAAAAATTCCTGACCTTTAATTAATAAATAGGTAAGTCGAAAACCGACTTACCCACTATAATATGATTTTTATTTACTTCGCCACACACATGTTTTCATCAATCCATTTCTGGATATCGTCTTCGCTTACTTTAACCAGGCGGGCAATTTTCTTAACATCCATCCCCTCTTCTGCCATAGAAAGAGCTGTTTCTTTTGCTTTTTTTAGTTCGCCGCTTTCCATTCCTTCGCTATAAATTTTCTCCATTTCATGGCACATAAGCTCCACTCCTTTCTGCGTGTCTTTTAATTCATGTACCTGTTTTACAACAACCGGACTGTGCATTTCATCCGCATTCCTGTTTGTGAGATCATACTATTTTAACCAATCTGTGATATTTTCATCTGTTGCATGGTTCGCATTAAATGGTCTGCACCATTTTGCAGAATATTTCTTTTTGATCTTCACTGCAACATTCTGTGGTTCTGTAGCTCCGCTGGTTGTAAAAATTGCTGCTTTTTTTCCATTCAGGTTTACCTTGTCCAGAAAACTGAATACTGCATTTGGAAATGTTCCACACCAGATCGGGCTTCCTATCAGTATCCTGTCGTATGCAGAAATATCAGGAATCTCCATATCCAGTTCTGGCCGCTCATTTAATAAAATTTCTTTTAATGCGGTAAATACCGTTTTTCTATAAGACATCCGGTAAGATTTATGAGTCTTAATCTCTGCCAGATCTGCACCGGAAAGCTGTGCGATCCGTCCAGCAGCTTCTTTTGTCTTTCCTTTCTGCGAAAAATAGATAACTAATGTTTCCATTTGATAGGCTCCTTTTCTAATACTATATATTTATGGCTGATGTCTCTACAACTCTGATACAGAATAACTGCTCTATTATAACTGGATATTTACTCTTAAACACGATATTATATAAATCAGGGCAAGCCCAATAGACCTGCCCATTTATAAATGCGTTCCTTATTTTATTGCACATAGATTTTCATCAATCCATTTTTGGACTTCATTCACATTATGATTTACAGCTTTTGCAATTTTTTCAACAGGCAGACCCATTTCTGCAAGTGAAAGGGCTGTTTCCTTTTTAGCCTTTAATTCACCGCGCTTTTCGCCGCTTTCCATTCCCTCGCTATAAATTTTCTCCATTTCATGGCACATAAGCTCAACCCCTTTCTGCGTGTCTTTTAATTCATGTACCCTCTTTGCAAGAACTGGACTGTGCATTTCATCCGCATTCTTGCAATGCAGATCATGCATAAGTCTCCCAAGTTCTGTGTCTTCCTGTTTTCTGGAATTCACATATATAATATGTGCTTCGTCCTGAAAGCTATCATCGACTTCTTTGATATGCCTATCAATATGGTAAATAGGAAAGCCATACCCAAGGATGTCATCCCTGGTAATAAAGATCACATAGCTTTCCGGTAATTCATCAAAATCCTGACCCGGATTTAAAGTGTTCATGTCCATCAAACCACTATGGTAACGTGCCCTCTTAGGTGATGCACCTTCATTATCCTGCTGGATCTCCACGTCAAACTGTTTGCCTTCGGAATCTCTGGCAACACAGTCCATGATTGCGGATCGTCCCTGCAGATTCTTATAATCCTTCTGGATGATCTGATCAATTACTTTCAGATCCTGTTTTTCCATAATGACCTGCAGAACATATTCCAGGCATTCTCTCTGTTTGAAAACATTTCTCATAAATATGTCACTCATGAGTGTAAAATTCTTAATAATACCTTTATATCTTTCGTAACGTACTTCCAATCCGTTCTCTGGCACAATTTTTTCATCTGCCACGTTCGCTGTCACCTCCCTCTTTATTCTTTTTATGTTATGAAGAAATTTTCGAAAAAGCTTTTGTTTATTTTATCTTAGCATCAATGAATGACCTTTACAAGACACTTTTTCCCCGAATTGCATCGGGTGTTTTTTAACCTACCCGTTCCACATAGCATACACTGTTTCCCTTGCACTCAAATTCCGGACAAAGAGACAGCCATAATCTTTCCAGATCATTGATGTTCATGGCGTCCAATTCTGTTTCATCTTCTTCACCATAAATATTTACAAAACCGATCCGATATATGCCATACTCTTTATGTAGGTTTTTTATTACTTTTCTTCCTGCCCTTCGTATATTCATAAGCTCTCTTCTCTCCTCTCTTCTGCTTCCAGCAAAAATGTATTGCAGGTATAGCTTCCGGAAGCACTGACACCAGCGACCCCTCCAAGGCTGTCCAGATACTGGCTTCCATTTTTAGATGCGGAAATATACATATAAAAGTTTGTCAAAACATAGTTTTTATTTTCCAGAACATTCTTATAACTGCTGCTAAGCACAAGCCTTGCTCCAAGTTTTTCTGCTTTTTCTTTTACCAGCATAGCAGTTATATTTACTGCTTTTCGTATTTCCTGTTCGCTAAGTCCGCTTTGATAATAACGTTCCAAAAACAAAACCAGTTCTTCTGCTTTATTTTCATGTGGTTCGCTTTTGACAGTCACATCAACAAACTCAATCGTCTTCCTTTCATCCGCAGCTACAAAAGATCCCTTTGTCAGACGGAGGATTGCACGAAATACAATTTTACCATTGTGTTTGATAAATATAATTTTTTTATTTGCATCAAAACAGGATAACAGACAATCACAATTTGGACCATTCCGATAGGAAATGCAGCTGCGCAGCGGTACTTCTCCTATCTGCATGACCGGAAGCAGGCTGTCCTCTTCCCAGATTTCCCATCCACAATCCACGCGCAGCAGCTTTTCTTTCCAGATTTCTTCTGTATCTCTTTTTATTGGAAAAGCAATTTCCCGTCCCAGATCTCCTCCATGGTATTTCAGCTCCATGAATTTTCCTAATAACTCAGCATTTACGATTCTTCGGATTTCTTCCTTCTTTTTCGGCTGCCTGTTCAGAAAGGAAGTCATGATCTCAGCGCCACCTTCATAAATGAACTTCTGGATATTGGATTTATTTTCCACGACAAAAGCATCCGAAATATTCAATTCTGTCTTTAAATTCTTCCAGGAAGGATCCTGGGCCAGCAGTTTGTCCATCAATGCAGGTAATCCGGAACAGCCATTTAAAAGATTCTGATTATGTAAAAGGAAGTAAACCTGATTATCCCTTGTAAGCTCTTTTAAAAGTTCAGTAAAATCCATTAAAAATATCAGAATCCATATGGCTGTTTCATGCCGAAGATCTCGAATGTTTTTAAAATCCTCCTGCATCCATCTGGAAAGCGGCTTTTTTGACAAAGCTTCTGCCAATCGCTCAACCTGATTTTCCTCTAATGCATCTGTCAGGCAGTCTCTTTTTATCAACTCACGAATCACCCGAAGACGATCATCACTTTTGGAGTATGCTAAACGATCATACAGGTCTATGTAGACTGCTTTTACATTGTACAGGATTTTCAATTCTTCAAATACACGAGGCTTCGAAAAAAGTGATTCTTCACTCTTTCTCCAGGGAACTACCATATATTCACAATCCCTTAAATTCTGCTCGTTTAAAGTATTAAGATTCAGGCATCTTTTATAAACCTCTTCATCCAGAATCAACGAATTCCTGTCAAGGTTTATGAGCCAGTCTCCATTCTTTCGCAAAAGTTCCAGGAAATGTTTCTTCCGTTTCGTAATGGCATACAGGATAAGCTCTGTCTTTTCCAAAGTCAGCTCATAAAGATCCATATCTGGAAGCAGATTTCCATACAGAGTGTTCACATAGGCTGCCTTTCCGTTTGAAACCTTTTCAAAATCTGCATCTGGACCTGTCAAAAATCTTATCAGCTTTGGAATGTCTGCATATAATGATTCGTTCCAAAGCCACAAGTGAAGAAAAGAGGCCTGCCATTCTTTTGGAATCTGAGTGAGAATCACTTCTAATCCATTCCGAATTTCTTTTGGATGCCGGCTCAGTTCTTCCAGCTGTTTCTTATTTAAGCTTTCCGTTTCTTTACAAAACTCGGATAAATAATTTACGAGTTCCATCAGATCCTGCTTCAAAAGTAATGCCAATGATTCCTCATCCTTGAGCAGCTCATAAAGAAGCTCTGTTGAAAAAACCGGATTTATCAAAAGCATGCGTATCTTTATTCCCGCACGGGCAACATCAAACTCACCAATGCAGGTATCAAGACTTGCTACAAGCTGTTTCTTTAACTCTTCTTTCGGTTCCAGAAAAGCATAATATTTCAGATAAACATATACGATCCGGTCCGGGATTTCTTTATCTGCCAGTACTTTCTCAATCTTTTCATAGGGAAATTCGGACAGCTTTTCATTTCCCGCACATTCTATGACCATTCTGATGCGGTCTGGTTCTAAAATAGGAAAATCCTTTTTGTTCATTTTCCCCAAATAGCTGAGTATTTCCGGATCGTCCATCAAAGAAGAAATCGTCTCCTCATTTAACCCCTCCATCAGACCGGAAAGTTCCTGCTGATTTACCAGTCTGGCCGCATTCATACAGGAATCTTCCCCTTTCTTTCCTATCAGGTTCAGGGGAATTGCTGCATTTTTCATTTCCCTGTAAATATTCATGTGCTTTAAGATTCTTTCGATCATCACGCTACCTCTGCCCTTTCTATTAATTCAGTAATCTCCGGTAACTCCATGCATTCGTCCTGGTACATATTTTCTGCCAGCTTAAGAAGATACAGAGCTTCCTTTTTTGCCATAGGCTTTTTCGCTGTTCCTGCAAAATTATCTTTTAAATACGAGGAAACGATCTTACAGTAGAGCTTTTTATGGCCATATGAATAACGACCATTCTTGTAAAACTCATAAATAGACTGAATCTCCTTATCCGTTTTTCTGTTTTCCCGTAATATCTGATTAAACTGCTGTTTGATGTTTTTTTCAGTTTTCCAGTGATCTATCCGTTTTTTCTGTTCCTTTAGCCATTCTTTCCGTTCCTGATATCTTTTCCGATCCTCTTCTGTCATATATCTCTGATACAGGGTTTCTCTTCGATAAGAATCACTTATAAATGGAAGAAGCAATTTGGAAAGCTCATATGCTTCTGACTGTTCCATCCAAAGTGCTGTACTTTCCTTTAAAAGTAAGGCCGTCAGGTATTCTGGATAAATATCCGGATATTCATAAAAAAACTTCTTTTCTACCATTGAAAACAGTTCCCGGTGTTCCTCTTTTCCCAGAACTGGCGAAAAAAATTCGCACTCTCTATGTCGGATAGCATAGTATCCCAAGGAGAAAGTTTCCTTTAAAATCCTCCAGGGGCTTAAGAATTCGCATCCATCCATTCCAATCTCATTGATCAGAAATTTCAGCATAGGATAGGAATGCTCATTACAAAGACCCTTTATTTCACTTTTTAAATATCCTGCCATAAATTCCCATTTCTTTTCCAAATCTGGATCTTCATTTTTATAATCCTTTACAAACTCTTCCAGATACTTTTTTCCATCCAAAATCCCATGCAGGATCAGCCGGTTGAAAACCGCGTAAAGTTCCGGCTCACTCTTTTTCCAGAAAACATCCTGGTATCTACTTCCTGTAAGGTTTTCATAACGTTCCAGATACTTCAGCAAACTTTTCGTACTGTATGTTTTGCCTTTCAGAGTATCTGTAACACACGCTTCAAATTCTTCCGAAGAGAGTTCTTTTACCAGAGGATCCCATTTTTCTTCTGTCAGATCAATGTAATGCCACTCTTCCGGTTCATTACTTCTAAATGGAAACAACGTAAGAAACGTTTTTACATTTTCCACCCTGAACGTTTCATTCATGCATTTTTCCAGCCGTTCTTTACCGTCGATACGGACAGAAAGTTTCCCATATGTTCTTAAAATCCGTGAACAAAGTACATAAGCCTCTTCTGGATATGTCTCTTTTCCAGGCAAAAATGCCTCTAATACATTCAGACCAATTTTTTCCGCTGTCAACCCGGAAAGGCTTATCCGATCGGGTCTCTCTACAAAATACATCAGTACAAAATTTAAAAAAGCGGTCTCTTTGTCGGAATATCCAAACATACGCATACGTTTTTCCAAAACGGCATCCGCGTTTTTAGCATTTGTGCCTGTTAACTTTACCAGCAGTTTCAGGATATCCAGATCCTTTTTGCGATACCCTTTAAGCCTGGTCATTACTTTGCCTACCATCCACACGAAAAGATTCCATTCAGTAAATACGGATATCTTCCGGTTCTTTGAAAAGCTGTCAGCAAGTCTCTGTTTTATGCCTTCCCACAGTGTTTCATCATCCGGAAGGATGGACATGGCAAACAGCATTTCTTCTGCTCGCTCAAATGGATACGCATGCATGGCCTGTTTCCACCGATTCTTTTCCTTTTCCTCACAGATATAATTGATACTGATCAAAAACAGGTCTTTCTCTCCAAGAATCTGTTTCATCTTTTTCCAGAACAGCTCCTTTTGAGTTCCATTGAACATACAGGTCTCCTGCAAAGGCATCATCCTTGCCAGGGCAAGTCCGAGGGCACGGTATGTCTGCTTTGTCAAGGTCAGATGTTCTCCGATGCGCTCCAGGACTTCTCCCGGATAGTGCAGTCCATAAGCGGTTTCCATGTCTACTTTCGGCTTTTCCAGAAACATATCATTTTCTTTTAATTGCATATAAATTATATATTTTTCCTCATTAGATGACAGCTTATAGATCAGGTTCGTCATCTGCCGGTACAGGGTAATATCAAGCCATTCTTCATAAATCTTCCATTCCATCCAATTTCCTCCTGTTTTCCCATATAAAAAGGGGACTGTTCGCCAGTCCCCAAAATTGTTCTTATGCTGCCAGGATAATCTTCTTTTTCCGGCTTGCATAAGTGATCGCCATTGTGTAAACGAAAGGATCTTACCATTTTCCTCTAACAAGTTCTCTTCGTTATCTTCCATATTTTCACTCCCGCAGGAAGCCAGCGTCCAGTTTACATGGCAGACATAACAGGACATGCCTGCAAATCCCAGATACTTATGTACATACTCTTCCGCTGCCTCAGCACTCGGAAAATAACGTGCATACTCCAGGGAACGGCAAACGATCCGGTCTTTGTACCATCCGGCAAAATACCGGTTCTTTTTCAGTTCAAGTACATACCCTGTCAGATAAATCTTCTGTAAAGCATTTTCTTCCTCGTCCATCATATCAAGAAGCTGTTCCGCATAGATTTTTTTCCATTTCAATGTATTCTTCTTTATTCTTTTACGCAGCATTATCTTTTTCCTCCTCAGTTCCCACAATGAGTTTTTCTATCATTCTGTACAAGTTCCGGAAATTTCCAGCCTGTCTGCGGCGTGTCATGCAGTCCTGTTCAAACGCCCGGATCACAGCAGAAGTTCTTGCAAACAGAGTGAAGATTTCCTCATCTTTCAGCTGTATGGTAACCTCTTTTTCTTTCCGGTAGCTGTCTTTTTTACAATACTGCCCGCCATTGGCATTATGCATCGCTACACCGGTACCATTCTGTATCCTGACAACCCACGGATAATTTAAAACTTCTCCTTTGTTGTTGCGAACCTTCCTCTGTATGGAAAATACTGTAACCCTTCCCATGTTGGAATTTTTATCCTCGCAAAAGATCTTTTGCTGGAAGAATTTAAATTCCTGCACATTATTCCATATACGGGAGTACAGGTATTTTATGATTTCCGGGCTCAGATTTGCATAAACGCTGATGCTGTCTTCTTTGCTGTAGTCAACCATGACAGCGCGGATCCTGGAATAATCGCTGGCAAAGTCTTCGTGAAAATGCCAGAAATCCTTTGGCTCTGCCATCCGCAAAAAGCTATTAAATTCCAGTAACGTATTCTGTGTCTTATGAACACAGATCTGTTTTGATACATCCGTATTCTGTTCTTTTTCTTTCCTGTTTTTCCTGTTCATCCTTACCTCCTGATAAAACGCAGCAATTTCTTTGTCAGAAGAGCTGGAAGCTGTTCAAGATCCGTAATATCCAGAAAAGATTCCTCATAAATTTCCTGAATTGCTTCCTTGTCGCTTCCGATTGCAGCCGCCTGAAAGAATACTCCCTGCTGCAGCAGCTTTTTCCGAATCTTCTGAAGGTCCCTTTTTGCCCCTGTGCCTCCATACTGGTTTGCATTAGGTGCACCATCACTGATCACAAACAGCAGTTTCTGCTTTTCCGGTCGTTCTAAAAGCCGGCTGCCAGCATACCACAATGCAGTTCCATCCCGGTTGCTTCCATAAGGCTGCATACCAGCAATCCGGAACCGATCCTTTTCATCCGTTTCAAAATCTGCGCAGCAATGCAGATACACCGTTTCGTCTTTCAGGTTCTCATGCCGGTATCCATCTGTATGATGTCCGCACACCAAAACCGGTATTTCTGATTCCATACAAAAATCATACAGGCAAAGTGCTGCAAGAATGGCATGATCCATCCGTTCCCCACACATGGAAAAAGAATTATCGACCAGCACAGCCACACAGATATCCAGCTTTTTTCCTGGCTGTTGTTTCTTAAATACTGCCCCAGACGGTGCAGCTATGTTTCGAAGATCTACCCGACGTCCAAGAAAAAGCTTATGTTCCGTGCGTTCTTTCTGATTTTTCAATATAGGAAGCAGTTTCAGGCGAAGTCTCTTTTTTACCTGTTTTAGCTGCCCCTCATACTTTTCTGTCTGTAATTTTAAAAAATCTGATATCTCGGTCTTACGGCAAAGTTTTTTCTGTACCAGGTCATGGCCTTCTTCAAACGGTATCTCCATCAATTCCTTTTGAAGATGTTCGAAAATTTCTTTCTGTATCTTTTCATCAAGCGTCTCTTTCGCCATTTCATAAAGGATTTTTTGTAAGGCATTATCACTGGATGCTTCCGTTTCTGAGGCAGGGATGCCACATTCATTCTGTTTGTCTTCGAAGCCGCCAGACTCCCTGACACATTTCGGAAGATTTTCACACAGTTGCTGTAGAAACTTCTGAAGCTCTGCCGTGCGCCCGTTTTCATGGCCTTCCGTTTCCTGATCCTTTCCGTTTCTTTCTGCTTTGTTTTCTGTTTCCGACTCCTGTTCCGTATCCTCTTTTCTGATCTTATCTTCATTTTGCTCAGTCTGTGCCCCTGTGTTACCCTGCTTTTCTTCCTCCGGTTCTTCTTCGGATTCAATCTGGTTTTCCTTTTGCCCTTCACGCTCTTCCTGTTCTGGCTTTTGCTCTTCATTTTCTGTACTGTTCTTCTCTATTTCGTCTATGATTTCCGCAAAATATTTCCAGATCATCAGAAGAATATGGTTGGTGGCAAGATATCTCTCCATGTCATCTGCTGCCTTTCCCGCTTCATCAATGACCGGCATAAGCAGTTTTAGTGTATCAATAAGCTCGTAATCCGCACCATCCCAGGCATTGACCCTTGAAGACAAGGCATACTGTGCACACAGGTTCATAAGAATAGATAACCTGTCTTTCTCCGTTTCCAGCATTTCCCTAAGTGTTGGAAGCCATTCCACATTTCGGTCGCGATTCATAAGGATTCCCCTGCGGATGCTTCCCGGAAAAAGGGCGCACATCTTCTCTTCTATGTACATATCATTCAAAAGATTGCTGAGATAGGATGCTGTCTGCAGAAAGATAGAAAGGATTGCTTTATCTTTTCTTTCAAAGTAGACATTCATCGCATCCAATGCCTCTTTTTCCTGTGCATTTTCCGGTACTGGCTCCTTTGGATACCAGCTGCCATTTAACATATGCTCGGCATACCTTTTTCTAAGTGCAGAATCCGTATACCGGTAATGTCCGCATTCATGTCCCAGAATCCCGATCAGGCTGTCACTTTTTAATTCCAGTGTCAGAAAACTTGACGTAATCTGGTTTCCAAGATTTACGGCAACAGTTTCTCCCTGATTCCATCCTGCAATCCCTGAATTTTTATCATCGTATAACCGTAATGTAGTCAACTTTCCACCCGTGATTTCATGCCCGATCGAGGTCAAAAGATCACGATACTGCGGCGTATGAAATACTTTTTCCGGTGTCAGTTTTTCTTTCTCTGCACATATCCGTTTCCGGTATAAAGCCTTTTTCATTCGTTTCCTCCATCCGTTTTTAATCCACATCACAATGAGGAAGAAGAAAGACGCGTTCCATAGTTCCCCGTTCTTCCCTGTCCATGGATGCTTTACTGAGCAGTGCTGTCCATGCTGACCTCCTGAGATCATTGGAAACCATGTAACTTAACACCCAGTTTTCCAATTCCCGGTATCCGCATACGCCATCTGTAATGTCCTGTTCGATCAAATACTCATGGATCTTGCAGACCGTGGCAGCCATAAAGGACAGAAGTTCTTTGTTTTTAAACCCGGTTCTTTTCATTGCCCTTTTTGCCATTTCTTCTTCTGTCAGGGCTTCCTTTGGCTGAATCAGATTCATTCGGGAAAGAACTGACTGGTTGAAGTTCTGACAGCCAACATAATCCAGATTGGTGGTCATGATCACAATGGTATCCGGATTTCTCCGTATCTGTTCTCCATTTACCAGATCGGTTACAGCTCCATCGTCAAACAGGGAGTTTAATCTCGTAAGTGTCCCAGGTTTTTCAATCATGGCCGGCTCCTGAATTTCAATCACAGATGGTTCCCTGCATGCCTTTACGATTTCTGACTCTTTTAATAGGAAGTCTTTTTCATTTTTCGACTTTTCATATCCTTTTTCATAAACTGCTTTCAGGATCTCCTGAAAAGCTTTTTCCCGGCTGATCCCCTCTTCATAAATGCCATTTACCGTTGCAAGAGCTGAAGCCGGATCCATTTCAATGTCTTCCAGACGTGGCAATTCCATTTCCAGATGTGCTGTTCCGCCCATATTTGGCACGGTGGTCGCTAAAAGTTCCAGTTCATCCGTTCCAGGTCCACAGGTGAACACATAATATGGAAGCCCTAATATCTGGGCGATCATTCTGGCATCCGTTGTCTTTCCAGTACCGGCATCGCCTGTCAGCATAAACAGCCTTGCCGGTGTCTTATCCACCATCTGCAGGATTTCTTCAGCTTCCTTACTTACCAGATAGTCTTCTGGAAGCGAAGGGATCCTTTCTTTTGTCCTTTCATTTACATCCCATCTGCCAGAGTAGATCTGTTTTAATTCAAAAAGTGTTCTTTTTGTCTTCTCATTTACAGGCAAAAGCACATGAAACTTTCCATAGATTTCATCGTTTGGTGCATATACCCCGGCCGCAATTTTATATTCCGGAAGCACATCCTCCAGTTCCTCTGCACGGAACTGGCTCTTTTCCAGCGGGATTGCCTGCTGCGGATTTGCTATTACTTCGCAGTACATGGCATCGCAACAGATAAATGCCGCCCTCAGTGCAGCTTCCGTGTCTTCCCATTCCTTTTTTTCCTGTTCTTCAAGTATGTAGAAATTTTTTTTGAACTCTTCGTTAAATAAAGAATTATCCGGGACCAGATTGGCATAAGCCAAAAGGGCCAGGTACTGCTCGCCTGTGTTTTTGCCCTCCCGGATTCCCGGAAGCTTCTCGTTTCTTTCTTCTGTCTTTAAAATCCCACTGAAACGTCCGTTTTTCGAATTATAAGTCATTACATACTTTCCCTGATTTCCAGGATATTCCATGCAGAAATAATTTATGGTATCCCTGCCCCTTTGTATACCGGCAGCACCAGAGTCTTTTTCTTTCCGGATCTGAATCAGTGTCAGAAGTGCATGTAACGTAGGCCCATGAAGGCGGGAGACTTTTCCCTGCTTCCTGATATTTCGCATGGAACAATCCGCTTCATCATAGCTGATCCGTTTTTTCCCTGCTTTTTCCAACATCATCCGAAATGGGTCCGGAATGGGTTCTTTCATAATCCATGGTGCATAAAAACAAAGATCTGGCATTTTGTTCCCTCCTCTTTCATTATGTGATTTTCTGCATACGAAGGAAAGAAACAGGCAGAGCATTGGGTTTTTCCAACGTCTGCCTGTCATTCATTCTTTATGCGCTCTTTTCCTGTTCCAGGATTGCTTCATATATTTTTCGGATACGGTACCCAAACATGGTGTTTCGCCGGCTGATGTAATCCGTCCGGATAGCCTGTGCGATTGCACGTTTGCTTCCCACAATTATAAACCTTTCTCTGGCTCTTGTTACTGCTGTATAGAAAATGTTTCTGCGAAGCATCCACCGGAAACATGGAAGCATTGGAAGGATTGCCATCGGATATTCACTGCCCTGAGCCTTATGTACCGTAATCGCATATGCCAGTGTCAGCGGCCAATAGTCTTCCTCCTGATATTCCATGACCCGGCCATCCCCAAAATCTACACGCATGACCATTTTTTGATCTTTCCGAAAAATCCCTATGACTTCTCCAATGTCGCCATTTGCTACTTCATCGTTGTTTTTTGTCTGCATGACCCGGTCACCTTCCCGGTAAGTATTCCTGCCATTTGTGATTTCCGGATAACCGAAACGCTTTGGATTCGCAATGTCACGCAATACCAGATTCAATGCATCCGTACCTGCTTCCGTATCTTTCCGAAGCGGTGACATCACCTGCACTTCTTCCAGAGAACCGTTTCTCTGCAGTACTTCTTTTCGATAGATCTTCTGTATCTTTTGCGAAGCCTCCTCCGGTGTGGAAGCCGGAATAAACTGAAAGGTATCATCAAACACCAGATCCAGCTGATTCTTATTGATCTTAATGGCATTCTGGCTGATAGTGGAATTCCCTTCCTGTCGGAAACATTCATCTAAGACAGTTACCGGAAATACGCCGGAATCAATGATCTCCTGAAATACTTTTCCAGGCCCTACGGATTCGATCTGATCTTTATCACCCACCAGAACCAGTCTGGCACCGGATTTAATACTGGCAAACAGTTTGTCCGCCAGATACATATCGACCATGCTGAACTCATCTGCTATGATCAGGTCATCTGGAATTGGCTGCCCGTTCTTCCATTCTTCCTCTCCAGCTTCTCCGGTAAGCCCTATGGATTTATGGATTGTCAGTGCTGGATACTCTGTACATTCCCGCATTCGCCTTCTGGCGATGCCTGTAGGTGCACATAAAAGGATCACCGCATTTTTATCCAATGCTTCCTGTACAGCAATGATGAAACGGATCACCGTAGTCTTTCCTCTGCCGGGTCCTCCTGTAATGATGGATACCGGGTTTTCAAAGACATTTTTTACTGCCACCTGCTGTTTCGCATTCAAAATAATATCCTGTTCTTTCTGGATCTTTCTTAAAATACGGTCAACATTTACAACCATTCCCGTCTGCATATGGAGTCTGACTAATGCGGCAGCAGCTCCCAGTTCGGCCTGGAAGCTTTTGCGTGTATAAAACCCTCCATCATGGCAGACCAGGCTTCCATCTGTATGGATCATATCATTGCCTGTATCCCGGATTGCCCGTTCAGAGACCGGTGAAACATCTTTGTTGTGATTTAAAAGTTTTTCGACACGTTCTATAATGTTCTCTCTTTTTAAATACAAATGTCCTTCGCCTTCTGCTTCTGACATAATATGCAAAATAGCAGCCTTAATGCGAAGGGGATCATCTGCACGGAAATGTTTTGCCTTTACTGCAATCTGGTCAACAGTCAGAAATCCAAATCCATGAACCTCACAGAGCCGGAAAGGCTCCTCCTTCACGATCATAACTGCAGCAGGGCCAAATTTCTCCTGTATTTTTGAAACTTTTGCAGGAGTCACCCCAAAAGGGGACAAATACAACATCAGTTCCCGGATGGAACTGCTTTTTTGATATCCTTCCAGAATATCATCTAAGCGTTTCTGCGTAATTCCTTTTACCTGAAGGAGTTTCTCCGGGCTGTCATTAAAAACATTCAGTGTGTCTTCCCCAAACGTTTCTACGATGCGGGCTGCCATTGCCGGTCCAATCCCTTTGATCAGGGATGACGACAAATAAGTCCGAATACCTTCTTTTGTGGTTGGCATGGTTACTGAAAAATTGCTCACACTATACTGCATTCCATATTTTGTGGGTTTCCAGTCTCCCGTCAGTTCCACATCCAGGCCTTCGTTCGCCGGAAGTTCGGTTCCAAATGCCTGAAATATTCCATAATTTCCATTCTTTTGTTTTTTTACTTCCTCCGGTAAATCTTCATTGGTCATGTAGGAAACTACCGTATATCCACTTCCTGCATTATAATAAATCTGCCGGATGGCTTTACAGCAAATGCTCATGTTCCAGCTCCTCTCTACCATGAAATCCAGAGATAATTATTGCATCCCATACTGGTGATGAAACCATCCTTCTTTAGTTTTTCCCGGATCACCTCTGTCTGTCCAAAAGGATATCCTTTTAAAATTCCAACCCTTCGATATTTCCTTTTTCCAATGGAAATACTGCAGATTCCTTCCCTGTTTACTGAAAAACGGTTTCGATTTTCAGATTCCAGAGTTTTCCGAATCGCCTGGATCCGCTCAAAGCCTTCATCTTCGTACCATATGGCAGCCTGTGCCCTGCATCTTGCCTGCTTCTCCTGATTATCGAAATTTACCGTTTCCGATCCCTTCTCATGATTTTTCGGTAAATCCTCGGTCTTTTCAGCATCTGCATGTACTTTACGGGCATCTGCATTCTTTTGCTGTTTGTTGTCATCATCATTCTCATTCGTTTCCTCCTTGTCCTTTTTCATAATAAATTTTTCATAGAAAAACAGTCCTGCTGCAACCGGAATGACCAGTGAAAGGGACTGTATGATCACTGCCAGAAATACCGGCCATAAAAATGGTGATACTAACAGACCAAAAATTCCAGTTATCACGCACAGCTTTTTATGTGCATACAACCATTTGTTCATTTCCTCCATCATAAGCATTTCCTCCTATGATTTGCTCAGTCAAAATCCAGTTTTTCATCATCTGTTTCCATGTAACGGTCATCAATATCCTGACTACGCTCCCGGCTTCTTGCCGAAGTTCCTCTGGATCTTGTTCCGCCAGAATTTGATCTCCGTCTGTCATCCGATGCATCTGTCCTGGTATTGCTTCTGTATCTTCCACCTTCACGTTCCCTGTCATAGTCACGGTCATCCAGTTCTGCTGCTCTTTCACTTCTGGTGCTTCTGGAAGCTGAACGCTGGTTTTCTGCACGGTCAGAACGGTTTCGATTAGAAGATGCCCTCGTTTTCGTTTCTCTTTCCGGTTCTTCCCGCTCGTCATTTCCAGATTCTAAAGCTTTCTTACTTTCTGCAAAAGAAATCTCTTCAATCATAAGCCGCATGCCGTAGACATTTTCACCAGCCCGATTCTTGTAGTTGTCATTCTGCATACGACCTTCTACCAGAATCTTGATACCCTTAAACAGATATTTTTCCGCGAACTCTGCTTTTCTGCCAAAAGCCGTACAGCTGAAGAAATCTGCTTCCGGATCTCCTCTTCGTACAAATTTCCGGTTTACCGCCAAGCGAAAGTTTGCGATGGCAAGTTCTCCATTCTCTGTCTGTGTGTAGCGTAAATCAGGCTCATTTACTACTCGTCCCATCATGATTGATTTATTCATAGTTGTCCTCCCATAGCTTTATAAGGTTTTCCAGTTTCATTCCAGATGCTCCCGCATACATTTGACTAATTCTCCCATACCATTTTTTCGGATCTCGCGGGCAGCAGAGTCAGCCGTACATAAATTTTTTGCCATCTCCAGTGATTCTTCTCCCGGATGTGTTGCAAACAATACCGGTATCAGATAAAACAGAGATTTTTTGACCAGCATATCATATGCCATCTTAAAAGATTCAGGCGAAGTTTCTTTTCCATCTGGATTACATACAATCTGCCATACTCCTGGATATTCGATAATCCATTCAAGAAGGTGCACGACCTCCTTTTCCATCTTTTTTCGTTTCATAACGCCCTCCTTGCATTCTGAGTTTCCTTGTGTTTTTTATGATCCTCCTTTCCTTATTTGCTGATCTGTACTTGTTGTCTGCCATATTTTTGCAACAAAAAAAGGCCATTTAGAAATTTTCATTCTAAATGACCTTATTTATTACAAAGGCAGGAGGCTTTTGGCTCCTTAATGTTTTACTCCCGGTCAGATCCGGAACCAGCGTTTCTTATCTGTGTCTACAGATACAAATACAAATCTCACAATCATATTAACACAAGATATTGTTGGCGTCAATCGCACTTTTGCTATATTTTGTATACCATATAAAATTTTTACACCTTTATAATCCGTGTTTTTTCTTTTATAAAAACAATTTGTCCTAACGAATCTAATAGATCCGTATTTATTTTCCCATATTTTTCATATTCACATGTTCCAATGAATAAATATCCTATATGATATTTTTTTATTAATTCCTGTATTTCATTCTTATCAGTTGAAGTATATATCGTCTCTACATCTGCTTTTCGCTGGTTCTCTTCTTCCAGATTATTTCTCCATAACCATTCGTGTACATACCATCCGAGAACAGTCGGAAGTCCCGTCATTGCTGAAACACGATTGTCATAGTCTTTGTAGCTGTCACCGCATGCTTCCAGAACTATCGGCTGCCCTTTGACATTTTTGTTGAGCCATCGAATTGCCGCCGCATCATCCGGAATCGAATTTTCCAGGTATCCTGTTGCATTCAGTGTCTGATAAGCACTTTTTCTTGGAAATCCATCAAACCAATGGTCAATCGCATTGCACAGATATCCGCAGGTTGATATAAGAAGCAAAATCGCAGAAAATCCAGCCAGGATCTGTACGAAAATAGTTTTTTTCATCCTTCGTCTCTCTCCACTCAATGAATTTTCCTTTAAGCATCTTATTCTGCCTGTCACAAAACAAACCAATATATATGACATCATAAGGGCAAATAAAATGTACGCCTGATACGTCAATTTAAACATGGTATTTGCTCTGGGTGCTGTTTTTTCATAGATATCTCTGACGTAAACAACTTCAGGAATAAAAATCAGACCTGTGGCACAAAGTACAAGAACCACACTATATAAATCTGAATACTGTATATTAAAAAAAAGTTCTGCAACTTTTTATCCTGAAATATTTTTATTTTCATCAAAACACCCACGACAAATGGCACACACACCAGCAATGGGAAAGCCCATAATACGCAAAACTGGTAAAAAGCTGTATGTATCTTTACAGTTCCGATTCCCTGCACCATCACATTCTGGAAGGTCAGATGAAACGGAAAAGATACCACTACAGCAATCAACAGCAACTCACTCCATTGTACAAGGCTCCATTTTACTGCTGCTGTAACCGAAGCAGAACTATATCTTTTTAGATTTCCAAAGAACAGCGTTCCGCAAATCACCACATAATAGATCATGAAATCCCAGGTATTGGAAAACAAAAACATTCCCAACAGCAGGCCCAAAACGCCTATCTCCTTCTTTTTCCAGCTTTTTCCTTTATTATTTTTCATCCAAGCATAGAGGATTCCCAGCACAGTCAGCACCATAAATACATTGATCACATGTGCATGAAGATCTCCGAGCACAAAAGAATAGGAAGGAAATTCATGAATCGTTTCATCCCCTTCTACAACAGGATCAAAGCCTATATAGCGGGTAGAACTTGGAAACCAGTAATCTTCCCTTATTTTCAGCAGTTGAAAAATCACTCCATAAATAATATAGTGGAGATTTCCGCTTATGGACACCGCCATCCCTGCCAGAATGCCTCCTGCTTCTGCAATCCATTCCCTGTGCCTTTTTATTTTCAGTCTGTCTTTCAGCATCTGCCGGATGAGAGAAAACGGAAGTATAAAAGCAAATGCTGCTATCATTGTACGCATCAGGTTATAAGTGATCTCTACTCTGGTCCCTGTCAGCTTTGTAAGAAATACAGCAAGGTACTGACCGCCATAATAATAATTAAATGTCTTTCCGGCATACCACATATCCTGGGCAGGCAAAGTCGTGCTTCTCATCATGGACTTCATAAAACCAAAATCCATATACTTTTCAGTTCCATGCGCGGCTGGGTGAAAACCTGCAAGATATGTCCAGAAAAGAAATACTGCAAAAAACAAGATTTCCTCCTGATAAATAAGTGTTATATGCTTCCAAGGAAAAATCATAGAAATTTCTTTCTTACTTTTAGCTATGTACAAGAAAATAATTGAACAACTCAAACCAGTAACTACGATACAACTTTGTGTTGTAAACGATATAACCTTTAAGGATGTCAGCCCCCACTGTATATAACCACATAAAGCTACTGCCAAAACTTTTGAATACATCCAGCCTTTATCATCAAATTTACTGAAAATCCTAGAAGTTATTGGCAAAAACACCACTCCTAATAGCCAGAGCAGTTCCCACCAAGTCATAAAAGTAAAAAAATCCGAATCTAACAGCCAATATGAAAAAAGCAGTAGTAAAATGGCGAATACTATCTTAATCCCATACTGAAATTTTCTATTTTTCATAAAAATATCCAAATTTGAACCTATTTCTTTTTAGCCGCACATCTACTACATTGGTAATATCCTTTCTTTTTTACCCAATTATGGCCTAATGGTGCTGTAGGTGTTGGTGCATTTCTAACCTTTCCGCAAGCACACACATTGCACTTTTCTCCCGACGCTGTACAAGTTGCTTTTTTAGTTACGACCCAATGAAATCCTGTATGTTTTTTTGCCGTACAACTAGCTGCATATACATTAGTTGTATTTCCTCCAACGGATAAACACGTACAACACATTAAAATCATCATGGCATATAATACTTTTTTCATGATAAGTCCCTCCTTTTTATTCTCTACAATGTTGTCGTGCTTTTAGAGTATGACAATTATACGTTTTTGTCAATGCTTTTTTCTCTACATTCTTGTAAATATTGACATTGTTTAATTTTTTGTCTTGACTACAGTAATTATTATATTGTACAATAATAAAAAATTAAAAAATAATGTAAGGAGATGGCATTATGCAGGAGCATTATAATCTTTCGGATACCGAATACCAAATCGTGCAACTTTTTTGGAAAAGCCCAGATCCGCTTCCTTTTAATGAAATTTTGAAATATTGTAATGAAGAACTTCAACTTAATTGGGCTGTGGGTACTGCTCAGACTTACCTTAATCGTCTAGTTTTAAAAGGGATCTTGAAAACCAATAATAAACGTTATCGTAAATTATATTCTGCACAACTCAGTGAAGCGGAACTTGCTCAAAAATATGCTCACCAGTTTGTAGATGACTCTTTTGGTGGATCTCTAAAAAATTTCCTGGTTTCTTTTACGCAGGGCACCCAGTTATCTCAAAACGATGTGAATGAACTAATAGATATTCTGCATTCTAATATATCTGATGATAATACTTAATGAAGTTCTACGGGAGGTATGCTTCCATTGAAAATGTTAATCTATTTACTTTTATGTATGAGTACATCAGGTAGCATTTTTTTTCTTATCTATTTGCTGCTTAACTTTCTCACACATGAATCATTTACAGCTTCATTTCGATATACGATGTTGAAATTGAATATTTTTATTTTTTTGTTTCCCTTACCACTGGTTAAACATCTGATACAAACATGGTTTTTTCACCATAATTCGGATCTTATCAAAACAAAGGGGAGTTATTTTTTTGACAGTAATCATTTTTTATATGTGACCCATACAGGATTTATCTTTCCTACCCTATTTACTTATCAAAAAGTTTTAACAGGATTATGGCTAAGTCTTATATTATTAATCATAATTTCTCAGATTTACCGCTTTTATAGTTTTAAACATAAGATCAGACAATGCTTATTACCACTCAACAACTATGATAAAGAATTACATTCTATAAAAGCAGATTTGAATATAAAAAAGACTGTAACTTTGTACTATTGCAATATGGAAATTTCACCTTTTACATATGGAATAAAATCCCCTAATATTGTACTTACTTCACTTGTTACAGATGAATCTAAAGATATGATTTTACGACACGAATTACAGCATATAAAATCTAAAGATTTTATATTTCGAGCATTCTCATTATTGGTAGTCTTGTTACACTGTTTCAATCCAATATCATATTTACTTTTAAAGGACTTAAAGGAGATTCAAGAAATGAATTGTGATGAAAAACTAATTACCAAATTCACACCTGAAGAACGCATAAAGTATGGACATATCTTAATTTCAATTTCTTCTAAAGCGAAATATTTAACCGCACCTGCACTTTATCTTTCTCAAAATAATAAAACTTTCTTAACCAAACGTATCAAAAAAATAGCTTCCACAACATTCAATAAAACCTCACATGTAATTATAGCAACTATAGTTCTATGTATTTTTAGTTCTATTCCAGTATTTGCCTATTCTCCAGAAACTATTGATTGGAGAGACAGTTCATCACAAATCCAGGATAGTATAAAAAATTCAACATGGATAGAATTAGAAATAGATTCTTCTATAGCCACGGAAAATCCATTAGCTTTTCCAGATGATGAAAAGTTTTTTTCAAACTGCAAGCAATATATACTTTTAGATGATGGGACTATACTTCCACTACCAGATACAACCGTTAAACCATTTTCCAAATGCAAACATTCTTTTAAAAATGGCACTTTTAAGAGCCACATTCCCAAGGGAAAAGGCTGCACTGTAGAAAGTTACAGTGTAAGGGTCTGCACAAAATGCAGTGCAATTCAGAATAAGGCATTGCTAAGTTCTACGCATTATCCCAAGTGTCCACATAATTGACATATAACAAGCCTCAAAATCGGATAGCTGATAACAGTCTATTACGATTTTGAGGCTTGTTGATTATTAAAATTATTTACTATAAAATACTCGATACAATGCTAGCTTATTGTGATTTCACTAATTTGGAACATTCCCTCTTTTTCTAACACATCTGCCGGATGAATTACAAAACAAATTTCTGCTATTTGTCCTAATGCCTTGGATCGCATTTTCTTTAAAGGTATATGTATTTTGTTTTCTCCATAATTTATTTGAAATTCCATAGTTCCCAAAGGTCTGATTCCATCAGAATGCTTGAATTCTACAAAAATTCTAGTTAATGAATTTGTAAAACTTGTCAGTAAAAAATTGAATTCAGCCTCATCGTTGAAATCCAGATATCTGCCTAAATCTATTTTATCTGGGAAACCTAATACCATGCTAATAAAGTTAGGATATTTTACATTTTCCTTTTCATATGGATTCATATTATAATTAACTACAATTGCATTATCCTTAATACTATATTTGACAATATCTTCTTTACATCGAAAATCAATCTTATCATCAAAATATGTTCCAATATTTGCCATTTCGATAATATTTTGATTTTTTAATAAAATTTGATCTATCTCTGTTATAAGAGCGTGTAATTTTCGATTTGCTCCCGCACCAACATGAATTTTTCGTTCCAGGTCTATATATTCAAGAAGTGATCTGATATCCTCTTTGTCATTAATTTCTCCTACCTGAATATTCATCATTGGTGTTCCTGCCAATGCCTGACTTTTGGTTACCGGATACAACGCATATGGAAAAATGTAATCTTCCCCTTTGCTTTCATACTTTTTTATCAAATAAGAATATGCAACCCCCAATTCAATCATGCAAAATTTGCTCTCGTAATACTCTCTGCTCAAGACTGGAATAAAAAGGTCGCAGGCATCTAATTCGTCAAATATTGTTTTTACAAAGTTTTTTCCAGTTCCAATGCTTCCCTTTTCAGAAGAGCAAAACACTTCAATTTCACTATTAATTGATTCTAAAAATTCTGCGAATTCTAAAACAATTTCCTCGTTTTTTATTGAATGACTAATAAAAATACGCATATCTTAATTTCCTTTCTTTCAAATAAAGTTACTTGATATGTCCTAATACCAGCTCTTTCAAATAGATTTTTTCATTTTCAATATCTATAATTTTTTCTTCACGTAACCTTTCAATGGTTTTATCCCATTCTAAATTATCCGGATATTTATCCAGAGTCCTCTCGCACCAATGCAGATATTCCTGTTGAACCTCTGATTCACAAATTCCCTGTTCGTAACAGTTCCGTTGGTGTAAAAAATATAATACATAAGCATCTTCCTGTTTGATTTCCTGCTTTGTAGCTTTTTGAATAAACAGAGCTGTGACGATTAATAATTGCAGGTAATTAAAAAAGCTCTCTGGTAAATTGACTGATGCAACCAGTTCTAATGCTGCTATAATTGCACTTTTGATATTCAGACGCACATTTCCTAATTTGTACGATGCGGATTCTTCTCCCAGAAAAATCATTCCCTTTCTGGGATCATCAGGAATTACCAGAATATTTCTATCAATAAATTCACCTCCAGCTTTCCCTTCAATCCCAAGTGTTTCTGCTTCTTTTATCACTTCATGGATTAATAAATGATTATACTCTTCTGCTTCATGTTGGGTCATTTACTCATCTCCTCATTCTGTTTCTTCGCTCTGTATGAATAATTTTATCCAATTTCCCTTTTTCTTTTTTTAGAAAAACCTGATCCCTATATTCATCATAGACGTCAAGGAATCCACCATATAGATGATTTCCATCTATCGTATCAAAATCATATTCATCTCTATCTACAATGGCAAATAACTTTCCTTTTCGCTTAACTGGGTTTGGATGCTCTGAGTCTGAAAGCATTGTCTTATACAATACACGGTCTGTATAATAATACAAGTCAAAAAAATCCATATACATTGCAGGTGCCAAATAAGTATATTTTTCCAGAATCGGCTCCTCATTACTCTCCTTCATGATAATTTTAAGGACAATATCATAGGCTATTGCATCTGCATCGTATTCTTCCTTCTCCAGATGTCTTTCGGAGTATTTTTTGCCAATATGCGCGAGATAAGCATGTGCAATTTCGTGAGCCATGCTGAAAACTACAATCGTCCAATAACAGTCTTCTGCAAGTTTCATAATCTGCATATCTCCATTTAGTAAATGCAGCAAAGCATTATTTGCATCAAGTGCCTGCATCTCGCCAAAAATACATACATCATTCATCAAAAAAAGTGTGTATCTAAAACAGTCTCCGTAAATATCCAAGTTATCAAATTCTTTGGACCACTTGAACATTGCTACGAAAAAAGAAATCACTGTTGATTCAAATAATTCATCTATATGAATAAAAGTTGGATTTTTTTGATCGTTATAAATATAGCTATTGATTGTCTTCTGATAACGATTATTTAACTGAATTGCATTTCCTTCAAAATCATATTCTTTTTTAAAATACTCTTTTACTAATTCAAACATTTTAGGGAGATTATATTTTTTCATATTCTCCCGAATTTGTTCTTCTGTTAAAAGTCCTGAGAAATTTTGCAGCATTCTTTGTATGCCAACTTCATCATTTTTTATTTCTTCACCTCCGAAGCGAAATATATCATACGTTTGTGACACCATAAACTTTTCTAAAAAGGGGATTTCATTCTGATCTTCAGGTGATTTTTTTGCCATATTTATCATCTCCCACTATTTGTTTTTCCTATATTTTACCATATTTTTATTATTGTCACTACATTTTAATATAAATATTATATAATTTCAAAAAATAAGAGCTGCCACTCCATGTATTCATGAAAGGCAGCTCCTGCTTAAATCATTTTTATTTAACAACTACTTTTACTTTTTTACGGATCTTTCCAGATTTCACTGTGATATAGGCTGTTCCCTTTTTCTTTCCGGTGATCACACCCTTGGAATTTACCGTTGCGATCTTCTTATTTGAAGAACTGTAGGTAACTTTCTCCTGGGAAGTGATCGGGCTGATGACCGGTTTCAGCGCAAGTTTTTTATTCCTTGCAACTGTCACGCTTGATTTCAGTCCGGTGATCTTTGTTGTCCTTACCGTTGTTTTCTGCACAGTAACGGAAATGACCTGTTTCTTGCCGCTGGCCAGTGTAATGGTCACTTTGGCTTTTCCGGCTTTCAAGCCTTTCATCGTTCCCTTTCTGTTTACAGAAACGATTTTCTTATTGCTGGAAGTCCAGCTTTTAACGGAATCACCCTTTGCAAGTCTGGAAACCTTTATTTTGGAAGTAGACTGTTTTACTTTCAGCTTAATGCGGGTAGCCGTTACCTTGATCGTAGGTGTCAGTTTTTTGCCGACTGTCCTCTTTTCCTTGCGGCCCTTGTTGCTGGTACGCATCTGTACAGCCGGTGAAAATACCGTGGCTGCAGAGATCGTTTTCCATGGTCCGAACACCTCCGGTACTTCTGTAGGTGTTGGTGTCGGAACGTTTTCTTTCCGCTGTATGGTAAGAAGATAGTCTGTTTTTCCGCTTCCGGCAGCTGTTACCGTGATCTTCACCTGTGCTTCGCTTGCATCTGTTTCCCAGTATACATTTACACGTTTCGTTTTTCCGTTTGCCACAACCGGCATGGATACTTTCTCAACACCTTTTACTTTCTGTACCGTTACCGTGGCATCCCCATCTGAAGGTTCCACATAAAGGCGGAGGAACTTTTCCTTATTTTCCTCTTTGTCTGCAAGATACGAAACGGTATAGCTGGTTTTGGTGCTGTCAAATACCGGTGATAATGTAAGATATTTTGAAGTATCTGTAAAAGTATTGCTGGTACTTACCACCAGGTTTGCCAGGGAGGAATTTCCAAGCCCGCTGGTAAGGTGGAAGATATAATCCCTGCTCTTTCCGTTCAGTGTTGTTTTAACCGTAACATCTGCCTGTCCGGATCTTACATCTGCCACATAAGTTCCATTGGAAGCTTTTCCGTTGACAGTCAGGGTACATCCGGCAGGTGCTTTAAATGTCAGGGTCACTTTTGTAGCATTTTCAGCAACCCTTAAGGTATGCTCTTTTTCCGAACGCTGGAATGCTTTTTCCCAGCTGACCCGGCCAGTATCTGCTTCTGCTGATACACTGTCGAGGTAAGCTCCATTTGTTTCCAGTGCCATCAGATAACAGGAGTCATTCTTATAATAAAGTGTCCCATCCCTGTCTACGCAGATCGGACTGATGCAGTACTCCTGCTGTGCGAGTACCGGACGGAAGAGTTCTTTCGGTTTTCCGGAAGTCTGGCCCGGCTCATCTGTCAGCATATAGATACCGCCAGGTTTTGCATTGTAGGTAAAATACAGATAAACACGTCCATCCGCTTTGCCATCTCCATTAAAGTCCTGGTTTTCATAAGCGGTCGAAAGAAGCGGTGCTGCCTGCGGATATCCCGGGATAGAAACTTTATATGCAAGGGAAAGACCGGAAGCAGATTCTGTCAGGACATCAAAATGGTGTCCCCCATCCGCATTGTACTGTCCGCCGTTTCCGCAGACACCTACATAGATTCTTCCTTTATAGACGACCGGTGTGGATGTTGCCGCACCGCCCAGGTTATAGCTTGCCACTGCACCGAAAGTACCATCTGCATTCATGGCAACCCGGTAGAGATAGCCGCCTTTAGTCGTAAAATAAACATATCCGTTGTTATAAACAATGGTGGATCGAATATCGCCGATCATGTCCGTGCGTTTGTCGATCAGCTGTCCGGTGTGCGTATTAACCGAATACAGGATAGACGTATAGGCATCACCGGCCCCGTCATCAGAACCAAACACCAGATAATTTTCGGACGCATAAGCACCTGTCCAGTAAAAACCGCCCTTATGGTTATATTTCCAGGTACAGTATTTTATCTCATCACCTTTTGACGGGTCTTCATCTGTAACAGAAAGGCAGAAGTAAGAACCAGGGGTTGTATCCGAAGTCCAGGTTCCGGTATAAATATATCCATCCTTATAGGTGATCGGGGAAAGTGTCTGGCCTCCCAGGCTCTCACTGATCCAGAGGGATTTTAAAGAAGTGGCACTCAGTGCCTGGATCTGTCCGCCGCCGATCTGTGCAAAAAGCATTCCTTCCGCATAAGCAAGCGGGATCATGGCATACTGCATATTTCCGTGCATCTGTTCACTGGTCTGCACGATATCCCCGGTATTTTTATCTATTTTATAGATGAACTGTCCGGATGCCACGTAAAGATAGCCGCCCAGGATCAGTGGAGGGGTAAGTGCTGCATCCCATCCCTTTGCATCCAGATGCAGGGACCATTTCTGCACCGTTGTATCCTTGCTGGTCGGTGTGGAGGTATTGGTGATCCCGTTGTTTGTTTCACTGTTCCGGTAACTGCTCCAGTCATTATCCGTGATCTCTGGCTGCGTTGCCGTCTGCTGTTCCAGTTTTACCTGGATCTCTGTTTCCTCACCTACCGTAAACTTCTCTCTTCTGGAGATATATCCATGTCGTGACACATTCCAGGTATACTCATCCCCGTAATAAAGAGAATCATACACAGAAGCATCTTTGGAAGGTTCCACACGCTCCCCTTTAGAATCATATACACTGACCACTGCATCCGATGGATCTGTTACAAAAGTGATCGAGGACTTTGCTTTTTTATGTACGGTGATCGTATAGGTGCCTGTGGAAGTATAAGTGATATCCTGATAAGCCGGATCCTGATAAGTCCCGTCTTCGTTCATCTGGAAAGTGATCCTGGTCTCAGAACCGTCAAGAGGAATCTCAATGGCATTGCTGCCGGATACTGCCTGTCCGTTTACGGTAAGGCCATACCACTTGTCATTAAAGGCTTTTGCAGAAACTTTTACAGATTCTGTATTCTCACCCACTGTCACATCATAATCCCTGGTGATACCGGCACTGTCAAATTCTGAGATCAGGTTTTTGGCCATGTCCGTGTCCGCGGGAAGGTAACAGCCGATCATGGAAAGATCCAGCCTCCGGAGCACTACGATCTTGTAAGTCTGGCTGTCTGTGGCTGTACCGGCTGTTACTGTGTAAACAGCCCTTTTTCCATTATCCTTTGTAAAAACATTTGAAAAATTATAACGTTTTCCATCGGTATATCCGGTTGCAATGATCTCACTCTCAACCGTCTTTCCATCAAGATCGCAAGCAGATAACCGGATCGTTGATCCCTCCGGCGCATCGGCCCCCAGATCTGCCGTTACATAAAATCCGGTAGAATTATAACTGGATCCGATCTCAACGGTATAGGTTTTCCCGCCATAAGCTTCATCCAAATCTTCCCTGCGGCTGATCTCCAGAGGATCCTTAACGCCATAGCCGGAATACACACTGAGATCCTTGAGATATTCTTTCGTACTGTTCTCCCCGGCAGATGGAGCATCCTCAAAGGTAAGTTCTGCAGAATCTTCATCGTCAGAGCCGTCCATGACCAGTTCCTCCTGATCCTCGCCGTTAAATTCCCCCTCTGAGAATTCCGCATCTTTTGGTTCCTCTGTTTCCGGTTCTTCGGTGATCTCCACGTCACTGTCTCCCGGCTCTTCTGTGATCTCTGTCCCTTCCTGGACATCCGGCTGTGCTTCCGTCTCTGCTGCCCCGGAAGAAAAATCACTTTCCATGGATATGTCGGCTCCATAGACCGGAGCTGTCCCTGCCAGCATGCTCACCGACAGAAGGACTGCCAGCCATTTTCCTAGTCTTCCTTTCATCTGATGTTTACCTCCCTTTTGGATTTTTTACTGCTGAAGCAGTGGATTCCTGCTTTTTATTTTTCTGAAACTGCGTCTCGCTCCTGTCCATAAGAGCAGGTACAAAACTCCTGCCAGTGCAAATAAGGATAGAATCCTGGTAAAGAGTTTCATGTGCGTCCAGGTGTCTGTTACTTTACTTCCTACCAGTTCCGGGATACTTTTTCCTTCGTTTTTGGAGGAAGCAGATGCTGTCCCGGATGTAGTCTCTTTTTCTTTGCTTTCAGTCAGTTCTTTTGTGGATGACTCTTCTGTTTTCTCTTTTGTTTTGTCTTTTACGGCATCCGCTTTTTTGCTGCTTTTCTTTTCACCTGATGTACCGGAACCGGAACCTTTTTTCTTCGTACCTGCATAAGCCGTCAGTTTCTTTTCCTTGTTTTCGTCTGTGCTATCCAATCCGTTCTTTCCGGATGCCGTACCTTTTCCGCCAACCGTTTTCAGATTTGTAAGGGATCCTTCCCCATTATTGCCTTTGCCCGGGACTCCGGCTTCACTTTTATTTCCACCATATCCGGGTCTCTGGGTGATCGAACCGGAATTTCCATTGCCCCCATTTCCCGCTGTCCCGTTATTCTTCTTTCTGACATCAGGGATCCGGATCACCATCGGACTGCTTACATTGCCTGCAAGGTCTTTTACCACGATCACCACATCTTTTTCACCTTCTGACAGGCCTGTAATGGTCAGGGTATCGCTTCCTTTCAATACTTCTCTTCCCTCTTTTGAGGTATCCGGGGTCTGTACTTTCGCACCGGCCTCTATAACACGGTAATAGCATTGTCCCCTTTCACTGGTCTTATATACTACTGAGGCCTGGTCCACGGATATCCTGCTGGCACTGATCTTTTTCAGTTCCGGCGGGGTCTGGTCCGTAATCCCAAGTGTCAGGTAATAATCCCTCCGGGTGCCGTCCTGTGCGGTTACCTGCACCCGGACCATAGCTTCCTTTTCCTGGTCTCCGAAATGGATTTTCCAGTAAACATGCCCCTTTCCATCGTTGCTTTCTTTGATGGTCTCATCTTTTTCCACGGTAGAATGCTTCACTCCGCTCAGCGCATAGATCTTGACCGTGGCATGTTCTTCTTCCGCTGTCAGCCAGATGTTCAGACTCTGGCGTTCCCCATCATAAACCGCCTTGTATCTGTCACGGTCCTTGTTTAATGCGGGATCTAGTTTTAAGATCCCTTTTCCCCAGGTATCGGAGCTGGATATATATAATTCTTTCAGATCCGCATTGCTGCTTTTAACTTCCGGAGTGACGGTCGGTTCCGGTGTAACAGAAGGCTCCGGTGTAACGGATGGCTCTGGAGCTGCGGTTGGTTCCGGTGTAGCGGTCGGTTCCGGTGTAACAGAAGGCTCCGGTGTAACGGATGGCTCTGGAGCTGCGGTTGGCTCTGGAGCTGCGGTTGGCTCTGGAGCTGCGGTTGGTTCCGGTGCAGCGGTTGGTTCCGGAGTGGCAGTTGGCTCCGATTCTGCAGTCGGCTCCGATTCTGCAGTCGGCTCCGGAACGGCGGTAGGTTCTGCGGGTACCGATGGTTCTGCCAGCGTTTCCCCTTCCGAACTCTCTGTGCTGTCTGCTGCATAAACTTCCCTGACAAAGATTACATCTGTTTCTGGTGCAGCCCCTCCTGCCAGAAGTCCTGCAGAAAGGGTCCCGATAATAAATTTGTTAATGATCGGTCTCTTTAAATTGTTTTTTTTCATTACCAGTCCCCCCATACTTCGCCGTTATCCCCGACACCCAGATCTGCTCCGGAATACAGGGTAAAGCGAAGCCTTACTTCGTCACCGTCTGCCGGGAAATAGCCCGACATTCCAATGTTCATATATTCACCGTTTACAAAATACATCCAGCCGGAATTCATGGTAAAATCAAATTCTCCCAGCCAGTTGGCATCATGCCCGGACAGCTGGCAGTTTACTTCTGTCAGATGCGCCATCAGGTCATCCGGGATCGAAGCTCCGGAAGTTATGCCGCCGCGTCCGATAGCTTTCAGGTAAAAACCTCCTGTTGCACTTCCATCATTCCTCCAGTCAAACCCGCTGTTCTGCAGAAGCCTTAAGACCACGGAGGAAAGCTGTTCGCCCTGATAAAAGTCGATGGATGTCGCCGGCAGGATTGTCCCAAGTCCGACAGTCCCCGCCTCAATGCTGACCGTGATGGAGCCGGCAGGTTCTTCCTGGCTCTCATCCCCTTTATAGATGGTAAACGTTGGAAGCGTGGTACTCCATCCCTCATCATCCGTTGCCTTGATATCCACAGTGTTGCTGCCCTCATTCAGATCCAGACGGTAAGCCAGGATTCCCGGCGAAGGCTCCCCTTTTGAAGAAAGTCTTTCACCGTTTCCATATACTTCCAGTGCCGTAGAGGATAAGCTGTTCCCGTACCAGTCTACCGCCTGTACATAAAATGTACGGTACGCGGCATTTACCGTTTCCCCGTCAGTCAGGTCTGTGGCGATCGTTGGATAATGGTCTTCCTCCGGTTCCTGTGTCGGTTCCGGCTCCGGAGATGGCGTCGGCGTTGCACTGAGCGGTACCTGCGCCCCATCCTGGTTCCGGTCATCGTCCTGGTCCGGTGTTTCTTTCCGGCTGTCATCATCCTGGTCACCATTTTTGTCATAATGGATGGTATTGTCTTTGGAGCTGTCATTATCCTCTCCTGTGGAGCCGTCTTCCGGATCGGTATCCCCTTTTTGGGTATCTTCCTTCTGGCTGTCCGGTTCCGGTGTCTGGGAAGCTTCCGGCTCTGATGTCGGCTCCGGGGTGACAGTCGCCTGTGCCTCTTCCTTTTTCTTTTCCGGTTCTTCCTCCGGTTCATCTTCCAGGATCTGTGCCTGTTCTTCAAAGGAAGATTCTTCACCCGTGGAAGCATCTTCCTGGCTTCCGGCATAAGCATATCCCTTTCCAAGATAACCCTTTAAGGAGCTTTCACTGTTCACCCCCTGTACCGGATTTTCACTTTTCTCCGGTTCATAGTTTTTCATTCCCAGAAATAATACTCCAGCAAAAAGCAGGAGACAGACAATAGCTGTCAGAAAGGAAAGCCGGTTATTCTTTTTTCTCTTTTTCATGGTCATTTCCTCCTTAATACAGCCTTTCTATATATTTCATGATCCAGTTTCCATACCAGCTTCTGGCTTTTTTCAGTTCTTTTTTCATCTTCTGCACGCACAGAGCGGTATCCTTTCGTTCTTCTTTTGATACAGCATGGGGACTGAACGCAGCCTTTTCCCCGATAACGCTTGTTTTTCGGTAACACTTCATGGCATCTTCCGAATAAAGCTCAGGGCCATGATAATAAAGAAGTCGCGCATATCCGGCCATGGCGCGAACCGCCTGGCGGTCATCTTCACTTTCAAACAGTTTTCTCCGTCTTCTGTTTGCGTGGATGCGGAGCACACAGACCGTAAAGATAAATATCAGGCAGAAGAGGTCAAATACCGCAAGCAGGAGGATCAGAAGCTTTTCGATTCCGAACAGTGCCAGTTTTAAGCTCCAGTGTGTCTGGATGTTCTCCTGTGCAGGCGGTTCGTCCTGTGCTTCCGGGATGGCGGCTGCTTTGGCTCCTTTTGCCTCCAGGCCTGCCGTGAGGTCTGCTTCCTCCATGACATTATAGTATTCCGGTGTCATTTCTACCGGTACCCATCCAAGGCCGTCCATATAGATCTCAGTCCAGGCATGTCCATTCTTTCCCGGGACTTCTATCGTATCCCCCGGGTTTTTATCTTTGATATCTTCCGGTGTGACCAGATAGCCTTCCACATAACGGGACGGGATCCCGTAATAGCGGAACATCAGTGCCGCCGCCGTGGCATAATGGACACTGTGGCCGATCCTGGTGTTTGTCAGGAAGTCCTCTGCAAAATCCCCCTGTCCGGTATACGGATCGGCTGCCGTGCTGTAAGTCAGGTTCTTTTCCAGATAGGAACGGATCCTGCTGATCGCTGTATAGTAATCGGTATGCCCCTGCTCCCGGTTTCCACCGTCCCCCAGTTCTTTGCGGAACAGGGTTTCCAGTGCACCGGACAGCTTCGTATCCTGGCTGTACACAAATGCGTTGTAATAACTCTCATCATCACGGTAGGAATCCCCTTCATCCCTGGCAAGTGCCTGATAGACCCTTGCCCCCAGCACCGTAAAATCTTTTACCAGGTTTCCATTTGCCTGATAGTGATAGTTTCTTGCTCCAAAGAGTCCTTTTGCTTTTAACATACTGTCAGCAAACGGTGTCTCTTTCCTGTATCCGACAGGCAGTTCTGTGATCTCATAAGGGGTATAGAGATAACGGCTGTCTGCCTTTTCATTTTTTATGTCCACTTCGGACACTTTGTCAGAAAGGGCATCATCATCTGCAAGTGCCCTTGCACGGCTTAGCTGGGTCTCCCCATAAAATCCATCCTGATGGAGCCAGTAAAAGAGCGTCCTCTGTTTATAGGCATCCTCCGTATCCAGGCTTTCCCAGGAAGAACCGTCATACACGCTTCCCACAAATCCTCTCAGGTAGAGAGAATCCGGATTTTCCATGGTAACGGAAAGTGCCGTATCGTCTGAGGCACTCCAGGCACCGCATTCTTTCAGCTTTCCATCCGGAAGGGTATTGATCTTTCCTTTTTTGTACCGCAGGCTGCTGATCCCGTCCAGGGCCTCTTTTTTAGCTTCTGTGACAAGTGTCGAGGAACCATAGTCTTCGGACGGCATAAACTGTTCCAGAAGGATCCCGGCTGCCAGCATTACCGCACATGCCAGGATGCTTCCTGTCAAAAATGCCCGGCTGCTCTCTGCCCGGTGGCGTTTCCTTCCAGAACGGGAAAGGATAAGATTCAGTTCCAAAAGGATCCCCATGTAAAAAATAACTCCTGTGCCTGCATCCGGTTCCATACCAAGGATTCCCGAAAGGACAGGAAGTACCAGAGCCCAGGCAAGCACCAGTAGATAAAACTTCAATTTCAGGATAAGGAATCCGCAGACTGCCGCTGCCATTCCAAGATAAATAAGGAATACCATGCGGGCGGCATCCCCTCCCTGTATCCCGGCAGTCTCAAACCTTTTGAGGTAAATTCCTGCCCGGCTTCCCAGGATGTCTGCCATATCATTCCAGTATAATGCCATGCCGTCTAAGAGCTGTCCATGGAACAGGAAGATCCCTGCGATGGAAACCATTCCCAGTCCCAGCCGTCCATAAAGCCCATATTTTCCCATTCTTTCTGTTGCAGTACAGAACACTGCCATAAGAAGCACGCTTCCCAAAATCGGTGCCATGCGTTCCTGCTCAGTAAGGACACTCATAAAAAGCAGGAGCCCTCCGCCTGCACTAAGCCAGATCAGTGCAGTTTCCAGCAGGATACCGGACAGTTGTTTTCCATATGCTGTTTTTGACTGTCTTTTGGATTCTGTGATCCGTATTTCCATAATACCTGTTCTCCTCCACTGTCTCTGCCGCCTGTGCCGCATCCTACGATAGTCACTTCTCCCTTTACTGCCAGGAGTTCTGCTTCTTTGTCCTGCGGGTCGCCGGTTATATATACATAGTTTGCAAAATTCTGTATTCCCGGGTCTTTCAGATATTCCCGTACTGTGACCGGTGTTTTTGCATCACTTCCATAACGCAGGAAGCGGTACAGGATGTTTTCGCGGTCCTCTTCTGTACGGATCTTCTCCAGCCGGAACTTCCCAGTGCTGTGGTCATAGACTCCGGCCTGGCAGGAGATCTTCTTTTCCATAAAGCTCTGAAGGACTACTGAAAAGACTTCTGCCACCGTTTCCGCACGCTGCGGATCCCGGTCTGCCTGAAATGCTTCTGCCAGAATCAGTACCGTATCATCCACCGGGAAGCTTTTTTCCCGGATCATAATGTCATCCAGCTTTCCGGACAACTTCCAGTGGATCTGCCGGATACTGTCACCGGAACGATATTCCCGGATGTCATAAGTTTCTCCCGGATCATCCCCCGGGCGGCTTCCGGAATAGCGGAAACTTTCCATGTCGAATCCTTCCCTTGTAAAAAGGGAAAGCTCACCTTTTTGTCTTTCCGGCATTACAACGGTATAAGCGCATGTATCAGCCTTCCTTTTTAAAGAAAAGACACGAAAAAAATCCTGGCATTTCCAGTCAGAAAAACAAAATCTGATACAGCCGCACCAATTGCTTCCAGCCTCAAATTCAATGACCTGCTTTTCCTTTCCTCCCAGGGAAAAGGAAATCGGGATCACCCCTTTTTCCCCGGTAAAAAGATTTTCCCATCTGAGCACTCCTGCCCCGCCAAATACCGGCCATGCAGACTGATTTTCCAAATACATTTTTCCATGGAAACACTCCATTCTCTCTGATGCCTTTGGGAGATGCAGTTTGATAACGGCTTTTTTTCCGGACAAAACCACACTCCCTGCAGAAAAGATCAAAATAAGAACGGTGAGCAAAAGAACCGCTGCAAAAAGCCATGTGCCTGTAATTACTGCTGCTCCTGCCATGCAGACCAGCCACAAAAGCCACAGGATCCTGTTCTTTATCATCCTTCCACCTTCGGTTCCGGCACTTCTGACAGGATCTCCGAGAGTATCTCACGGGCAGTTTTTTCCTGATACCTTGCCTTGGAATCCAGAATCATCCTGTGTGCCGCAACGTCCTTAAAGACATCCTGTACGTCCTTTGGAATAACATAATCCCTTTCTTTCATATAGGCAGCTGCTTTTGCCATCCTTACCAGTGCCAGGGTTCCACGCGGGCTTAATCCCAGTGTGATCAGTTCATGATTTCTCGTAGCCTCTGCAAGATGTGCCACATAGTCGAGCACCTGGTCTGCCACATAGATCTCCTGTACCTGTTTCTGGAGTTCCAGCACCTCCTCCCGGGTGACTACGGTCTTTGCATTTTCCAGGGGATTTTCCCTCTGTCTGTCCCTTAACAGTTCCACCAGGCTCTGGTGATCCGGGTACCCCATGCTGACACTGACCATAAAACGGTCAAGCTGTGATTCCGGAAGGAGCTGCGTACCGGAAGAGCCCACCGGGTTTTCTGTCGCAATGACTACAAATGGGGATGGTACGCAATGGGTTTCCCCATCCACCGTCACTCTTCCCTCTTCCATTACTTCCAGAAGGGCGGACTGAGTCTTGCTGGAAGTACGGTTGATCTCATCTGCCAGCAAAAGGTTGCACATGACAGCCCCGGCACGATAGGAAAACTGTCCGCTCTGTTTGTCATACATGGTAAATCCGGTCACATCGGAAGGGACAACATCCGGTGTAAACTGGATACGGTTGAATTCCATTCCCATAAGACGGCTCAGTGCCAGTGCGGTTGTGGTCTTGCCGACACCAGGCACATCTTCCAGAAGTACATGCCCCTTTGCAAGCACTGCCATGAGAATCTTATCTGTGATATCTTTTTTTCCTTTAATGATCCGCTCCAGCTGATCCTGGAGTTCTTTTATCTTCTGTGGCATTTTCTTTCCTCCATCCTTATCTGTGGTCTGTCATATCAAAAAAGCTGTTTTCCTTATCCTGGTAGCGCTGGTAAGCCACCAGTGCACAGAATCCCTGGTCTGTTGCCATGGGGTTGCTTTCCCCGTCCAGGGTATGTTTAAAACTTCCATCCTTCTGATAAAAAGTCATCAGGGTATCATACAGGCCTTTTCCATCTTTCTGGAAACGTTCATCCTCATTGCAGTCTACGCCTACCGCACTGAGGGCGATCACGGTCTGGGAAATAGATTCTGAGCTCTTTGCACCAAATGCGGTATAACCGCCATCATCGTCCTGTATATCTGCCAGAAATTCCACACCCTTGTCAATGACTTCCTTTACATCTTCTTCATCCTGGTATGGTTCCAGGCTCTGCAGTGTCATGGCGGTCAGATCCACATCCCCGTCTTTGGCGTTATCATCCAGGGAAAATCCGCCATCTGCTTTTTCCCGTTCCAATATGTAATCCAGATATTTCTGTTCCAGTTCCCCGTCTTTATTGGCATCCGGGTCATCGGCATTTAAGGCGATCAGTGCATAAATGGCACCGTTTAATCCCTGGGAGACCACTGCATCAAAATCTTCCAGCGGCTTTTCAATATCGTAACCGCCAATATCTGTCGGATCTTTCCCTATGGATTTCAGGGCCATGACTGCCCTGGAATACTCGGTATAACGGTTATCGCTGAGCACGCCTTCCTGGTCTTTGACCCGTTTTTCAAGATTGGCCCGGTATTTTTCAAAATAGTTTTCATCTACCGTTTCTCCTGAACGGGCAAGTGCGATCACTGTCCATTCCCCACCCAGGGTATCTGATGCCGGTGAAGTTACGGTTTCCTGTTCATAAGCAGCTGTCTTTTTCAGTGCATCTTCCAGCTTTGGGGTTCCGCCCCCGCAGCCTGTCAAAAGCCCCGCTGTGGTAACTAACACCAGAAACTGGCATGTCCGTTTTTTTAATTTGTTCATAATTTCCCCCTCATTTTTTCGTTTATCTGTTTTATGCAAAGAATCACATCTTCTTTATTGGAACATTCTATCGTCCAGGTTCGTTCCTTTGTGCAGGGAAGAAGTTTTAAAACCTTTTCCCATGGAATTGTGCCCTTTCCTAAGCCCAAATGGGAATCCCTGTCCCCTGCATTGTCATGGATATGGACATGTCCGACATATGGAGCAAGTTCCTTCGCCCATTTAAGGACAGAGATTTCCGAATAGCAGTGTGCGTGCCCCATATCCAGACACAGCTTAAAGTTTGGATGATCCACGAAGTTGTATACATCCAAAAGAAGCCGCCAGTCTTCATCCAGGACATTTTCCATGACGATCTCAGGGCCTTCCCTGTCTTTCAAAAACTCCCGGAAAAACCGGCCTGTCTGTTCCGCCCATCCTTCCCGGAAATATACCGTAGGGATCATCCCTGAATGATATACGATCTTTTTGGCTCCAAGGCGGATTCCTGCCTGGTAACACTGGTCAAACCGTTCCATGGTCACTTTCCTTATCCGACTGTCAAAAGATGCCGGGTTTAAGTCCAGAAATGGCCCATGCAGGGTAAGCGGTGGATTTCCCATCTGCTCCAGTCTTTTTTGATACTGTTCCATTTTTCTTTCCAGCTGGTCCAGATTGTCAGATATGGAAAACTCGATACTTTCCACACCGGCTCCATACTGACCGCAGATTTCTTTCATATCTTCATCGCAAAGCAAATGGCTGACATAGATCAAAGCATTTCCTCTTTCCCGGACTCAATCAGCCCGTATTTTTTCTTAATGCGTTCCAGTTTTTCAAGAAGCGGCCTGCTCAAAAACCATAAAAAGATCACGGTTGACAGTGCATGCACCAGGTCCACCGGGATTCCTGAAATATAGAAAGCAACCAGGCTGGCCGGTGTGATATACCCATAAGACATCAGGATGCTTGCCGGGTTCATGATCCCGCCGTAGATCAGGACCACACTTAAAAATCCATAGATGCAAAGGTCCCGCTTCCTTGCTTTTAAGATTCCTTTCTGATAAAGGATCCCTGCAAGGAACCCGATGATGCCAAAAGAGAACATCTGCCATGGCGTCCAGGGGCCCTGTCCCATAAACATGTTGGATAACATCATGATAAGACAGCCAACGAGAAACCCCGCCTCTCCCCCAAAAGACACACCGGTAAGGATCACAATAGCAGCTACCGGTTTGAAACTGGGTACCATAAAGAAGGCTGCCCTCCCTGCAACACCAATCGCTGCAAGGACAGAAATCACCATGATCTCCCGTGCTTTTGGTTTGCGTCCTTCAAACATCATAAAAAACGGGAGCATTGCAGCCACGATCACAATCAGGCTGCATATCAGGTATTTCCTTCCATGGAAAAACCGGACTGACAGATACAAAAGCAGTGGTACGACCAAAAGCATCAAAGCAAGGGCAAACCAGGTCCTCCGGTTCACTTTCCCCTTCTTTTCCATCTGCCGGATGATCATCCCATCGGAGGGAAGGGTATATTCTTCCAGATCTTCTGCCGGTTCCTCTTCTTGTGCTTCATTTGGGGTGTCTTCCCAGAATTCATCTATAAACTGGTCCAGTTGCTGCTCTGTAAGCACGTAACCACATCCTTTCCGGTCACAGCTTCCGGAAACAAATGTCTTGCCATCCGGTTTGCTGCGGTTGTGTAGAAATTATTTCCAGCAAAAAACTCCCGGGTATTCTGGCTGGTAACGATGTTTCCCTCAAAAAACAGGCCTACCCTGTCCGCGTATTCTGCAACAAATTCCACGTCATGGGAGATCATAAAGATCGTCAGGCCATGCTGTTTCAGCCGGGTTAAGATCTTTCCGATCTCTTCTTTATATTCTGCATCCATTCCCTTCGTAGGTTCATCCATCAGGAGAATCCTCGGACGAAGCAAAAGGACTTTGGCAAGTGCCAGCCTCTGCTGTTCCCCGCCACTCAGATCATAAGGATGTCTTTCCAGAAGCCCTTCCAGCCTGGTAAGGCTTACGATCCCTTCTATAGCCTTTTCTTTTTTCATATGAATCTGATATTCCGAAGACATTTTTTCTCTCCTGCCCCCAATCACAGAATACAAATCTTCCAGGACTGTTTTCTTTAAGAAAATGCTCTGTGGGTTCTGCGGCATGACTCCCAAAAGCCCGCAATACAGATCCCGGTCTTTATACGAACGGATATCCCGCCCTTCCAGAAGGATCTTCCCGCGATATGGACATCGCACCCGGCTTAAAAGAGACAGCGTAGTGCTCTTTCCCGTACCGTTTCCACCTACCAGTGCATAGAACTCTCCTTTTTTTACCTCCAGGGAAAGATCCCGGACAACATCCGGGCTGTCCTTTTCATACCGGAACCAGACATCTTTCGCCTGAATGGACAATTCTTTCTTCGAACTATCTGTTTTTGTGTATCTGACTTTTTCAGTGCTTTCGCTCTTTCGCTGACTATCCGAAGCAATTCCTTTTTCGTTACAGTAACGGGAGAGCCACTGTCTTCCCTCACTGACTGTCAGCGGACAGGTTGCCTGACTGTCTGTCTCACCATAGATCTGCATAGGAATCGGCATGGAAAGAAACATGCCATGTTTTTGTTCCTTTAATTTTACCCCGATTTCCCTGGGAGTTCCTTCCAGATAAACATTCCCCTTATCCATGACAAATACCCTATCCGCATAAGGGATGATATCCTGAAGCCGGTGTTCCGTAAGGAGCACCGTTGTTCCAATATCACGATTAATCTTTTTTACGGTTTCCAGAAAATCAGAAGCAGCGATGGGGTCCAGCTGAGACGTAGGCTCATCCAGTATTAAAAGGGATGGATGCATTGCCATGATCGCAGCCAGGTTTAAGATCTGCTTCTGCCCTCCTGACAGCTCTGAGACATTTTTATAAAACCACTGATGGATACCAAAATAGCTGGCCATCTCCGCAACCCGCAGCCGGATAGTCGCATTGTCATATCCCAGGCTTTCCAGTCCAAAGGAAAGCTCATGCCAGACTTTATCCGTTACGATCTGATTATCCGGGTTCTGCATGACAAAACCGATCTCCTGGCTCTGTGTCCGGTGGTCAATCCCCGAAAGCGGCATCCCCCGGTAAAAGATTTCTCCCTCTGACTTTCCAACCGGGGCCAGCACGGTTTTTAACTGGCGCAACAGCGTGCTTTTGCCGCATCCGCTCCGTCCGCAGATCACATTTAACGTTCCTTCTTCTATTTTCAGATTCGCATGGTCCAGAACCTTCCTGGAACATTCCGGGTATGCGAAGCTAAACTCCTTTACTTCTACAAGATTCATAATCATTATCCTTCCTGTTCCAGAGTTTCGTAGATTTTTTTGTAAGTCATATCCAGATCTGTTTCACAATGCTTCCGGCTTCTGGCAAAACGGATAGTCTCCGTCACATCCAGAATCACCGGAAGGAAACAAAAACATGCGAAACAGATGTATGTAAGCATTGCTTCAACTAATGGAACAGATACCGGAGCCTGATGCCCCTGAATGGTAAAACCAGCAAGTAAAATACGGGGATCATAACTTGCATAAGAAGCCCCATTCATACAGCCAGTGGCAAATACAAGGAATAAAGCTGCCATCACTGCCAGAAGCCCCTTATCTTTTTTTGTAAACTTGTAAATGGAAAAAGCAGTCCTTCCTTTTAATCCATATCCCCTGCTCCGCATGGAATCCGAAGTCTCTATGGCATTTTCCAAAGCCCATGTGACCAGTATCGACAGCATGTTAAAGCCCGCACGGATACGGTTAAAAAGACTGCCCTCTGAAACATCCCTTCCCATAGATTTCTGACCGTTCCGGATCACTTTCAGCTGCCCCGTAAATCTGGGGACAAAGCGAAGTGCCATGGAAAGGATCAGAGAAAGGGCCGGTATCAGCCTTCCAAACAGGTAAATAAATTTATCACTTGTCATAACTTTATTATAACAGGAAAACCACTGGATCACTACGAACATGACCGCTCCAAGGATTACTCCATAGACTAAGGCCTCTAAAGTGATCCAGTTTCCACTGCTTTCTACATAATATAGCATCGTGACCCCATAATGATTGAAAAGTGGATTCAGAAGAGCCACGATCAAAAGACTGGGAAGGGTAAAGAGAAAGCTTTGCCTAAGTGTCCTTTTTCCTCCAAGCAGAAAGACGGAATAAGACAAAGCACCCGCATAAGAAATGCAGATAAAGACGGGATGCTGATTAAACATAGTAAATAACAGTACTACAGCAAAATAAAAAAAATTCAAAAATGGATGGCATGTGGAAAAAGCATCAATGATGGATTGATCCGCAGGCTGTCTGTTTCTTTTCTCGGTCTTATTTGTTGATAACACGTTTAAATGTACTCCCTCTTTAATCCCTGCTCTTCACAGTACAAATCCACTTTGCTTCCCTTTTTGCAACGTATCGTGCAGTTTTTGTTCACGATCTTTGAGCCAATATGCTCAGGATCATGATGTATCTCCAGATATTCCAGCCGGTTGCATCCATGAAAGACTTCCTCTCCAAGATACATGATATTTTCCGGAATATATACCTCTTTCAATTTCTTACATCCGAAAAAGGCCCTCTGATCTAATTTTTTAATTTCTTTTGGTAAGACTATGGTTTCAAAGCCACAGAAGTAAAAGGCTTCCAGACCAATTTCTTCCAGTGTATCCGGCAGCGTGATCTCCTTTAATTCCTTACAGCGGTAAAAAGCTCTTCTTCCTATACTTTTTAAATGCTCCGGGAATACCACTTTACTTAACTGCGTGCAGGAATGGAAACAGTACTCCGGAATCCTGCGGCATTCTGAACTGGTTTCAAATACTACCGTTTTAAGGGCTGTGCATCCTTTATAACTATAATCTCCTAAAATTTCCAAAGATGCCGGAAATGTTACTTCTCTGAGAGAATGATTTTCCGAAAAAGCACTCTCTTTGATTTCTTTAACGGTCTGTGGGAATACAACGGGCTTACGGAGCTGGCAGCTTGCAAAAGCTTCCTTTCCTATGATTCTGCAGCCGGATGGCAGGATTATCTCTTTTATTTTCCCGTTGCCCTTATAACAGCAATCATCAATATAAATATATTTTTCAGGAATTGCTGCTACCTGTTTGTTTCTTTGCATACTGGCAAGCTGTGCCGTAAATGTACGATGATTAAATCGCAGTATACTCCATGTTGCTTTATCATTTTGTGAGCGCATATGATCTCCTTTCCAACGTTCGGATCATACAAACTGTATATCTTTTACATGTTTGTATTCTTTGTCTGACGTGTTGGATATACTGGCTCAAAATGTTTTCATAAGGCGTTTTTCATTCGATACATTTCACACAGGGAAAAGCAGCTCCGGAATCGCACCGGATTTCCTTAAATCGGCTGCCATCAGCCGAACCACGCTCGATTTTTTTGTTATTCTAATTATAACGATACGCCTTATTTCTGTCAATGTTCGCCAATGTTTCTGGTCTTTATCTCATACCAGTTTAACTATTTTTCACAATTTCTTTACTTCTTATCTTTGTATGGGTTTCCAACATCACTTCCAAGATTGCAGGTATACTTCCATTCAATCTGATCCCCATCTTTGGGCTTATAACTGGAAGCCCCATAATTCGGGAACTCTCCATTTACACTGTACATCCAGCCGGAATTTTTTCCGCAGTCAAATTCATAAAGCTGATTGATGCCTTCCACGTAATAGCTTTTATATAACGGGGTGTATTTGGAAGAGAGCTGGATGTTCTTTTCCCCGCAGATTTTTTTTAAGATGTCAAATACGGTATCGCCCGTAGTAAACTTAACTTCCACTTCCGGAAGTATCCAGCCATTCTCCGGGACAAATTCTTTTTTGGTTTCTTTTAGATCACCGATATTGTCAAGGATCGTCTGGCAGTCTATCGAAATGGTACAGGCAGCAGGTTTTCCGGAATCCCCTTTTCCGATTCCACAGCCCGTAAGGAGACAGCTCCACAAAAGCATAAAACAGCTGATTCCTATTACCCCGATCCGTTTCCAATATATTTTTTTCAGTTGCTTCATAATTATCCTCTATCGGATGAAAAGGTACCAAAAACACTATTTGATTTTTGATACCTTTTACACCCTTACTCTGTTTACTTAACTGTAATTTTTATCTTTTTAGTCACCTTTCCAGATTTAACTGTGATGGTAACGGTTCCTTTTCTCCGGCCTTTAACCACGCCCTTCGAGCTGACTGTTGCAATCTTCTTGTTGGAAGAACGGTAGGTCACTTTCTCCTGGGAAGTGATCGGGCTGACCACTGGTTTTAAAGTAACGCTCTTTCCTTTCTTGATGGTCAGTTTTTTCTTGAGGCCGCTGATCTTCGTAGTCTTTACCTTTGCAGTCTGGACTTTTACTTTCAGAGTCGCTTTCTTTCCACTCTTTAAGGTAACGGTGATCTTTGCCGTTCCTGTTTTGGTTCCGGCTTTGATCTTTCCTTTCTTATCAACGGTCACGATCTTTTTGTTGCTGGAAGCCCAGGACTTTATGGAATCTCCATATGCCATGGAAACTTTCACTTTCGTAGTGGTCTGCTTCCGCCGCAGGGTAAGGGAAGATACGTTCAGTTTTATGGCCGCCTTTAATTTGCTTCCATAGTTCCGTGTCTGTTTTTTACCGCAGAGGGAACAGGTTCCTTCCTGCTTCGCCGGACGGAATACCGTAGCTCTTGCCGTAGTTTTCCAGGTGTATTTATGCGTATGTGCAATTACAGGAATCGTTTCCGTCTTTTCGTATCCGCAGACCTGGCAGGTATATCTCATCAGTCCGGTTGTCTTATAAGTAGCAGCCTTGATCTGCTTTCCTTTTCCATAGGAATGTTTCTGGTAGCCACCCTTTTTCGTATTATCCGTGATGTCACATTTTCCGTACATGGCAACACACTCATGCCAGTGGGCATCCTTATCAAAATTCCATTTGCTGTCCCATACATGGTCATGTTCCAGGGTATAATCATCGGTATAATGGAATACGATCTCATCCCCGTCTTCCAGGTACTGCTCTTTTACTCCAAGATCTGGGTGGATTCCATTTAAAGTATACATCCAGCCGGAGTTCTGTCCATTGGAAAATTCTGCAAGCTCCTGACCATCCTTCGTGATTCCCGCAATGTAGGTTTCATCCCTTAATGTACGGCAGCTCATTCCATTCTTGGCAAGCACTTCTTTTAAGAGTTCCAGGACATTGGCATTTCCGTCGATTGTGTAATCTTTTGCTGCAATCCAGGTCTCCAGATTTCCTTTTCGCAGGGTGTGTTCCTGATTCTCCTTTGCACTGCCATGAACAGAGTCTCCGAGAAGCGTAAAGCTTACCGTGATCGTACCGGCATCTTTTTTCAATACCCTGACGGTCAGTTCCACGAATGCTTCCTTATAGGAAATTTTCAGTTTCTGTTCCCCGCGTTTATCCTTGTTATATCCCTCTATGGTAAGATCTGTCAGCGAAAGTTCCTGTCTGGTTCCATCGCTGATCACAGCAACCACTTTCATTCCACTGAGATCCAGGTCCTCCCCAAGGTAAAACTCTGTCCGGTAATCACCAGTCAGCTCCAGGGAATCCACATAAACACGCAGGCCTTCTGTAGAGACCAGTTTTTCCTGGTCTGCCCCCAGTGGATCATCCGTCCGGTTATATCCGGTCTGCCATCCGCAGCCTTCCACCTTCGGGCAGCTGGTGGTTTCTTTTTCTGTATTGACATAAGTGGCTCCGCTTGCCGTCTCATGGGTCAGACAGTTGGTATCAATGTATCTTACAAAACCGATCCCTTTATCTGCCCCGCAGTCTTTTGCATAATAATTGTTGGTGATGTCATCGATCCGGTTCAGGCTGTCATAAAAACCAATGATACCTCCTACATATGCTGCGTCTGCCTTTGTTGCCTGTACCTTTCCTGTAAAGGAATTGTTCTTAAAGGTATAAGTGCAGTTGTTCCAGGTCTGTGCCACATAGAGGTCTCCACCAAGGATTCCTCCCACCTTGTCAGAACCGGTGATGCTTCCCTCTGAACTGCAGCTGTTGATAGTTATCTTGCATCCGTTCGGGGCTGTAGAATTGTCATAACCGCCACCTGCAATACCACCAGCCACTTCACTGGAAGCCTCTACGGTGCCATAAAATTTACAGCCGATCACAGAACAGTTTCCCATGGCATTGTCACGGGTTCCGATAATACCGCCTACATAACTGCTTCCGTAAACGGTCGCATAACTTACACAGTTTTCTACGGTACCCTGCATACGGCCGGCAATCGCACCGATTTCATTCATATCTTTGTCATATCCAATGACAACATCCTTTTCAATGGTACAATTCCGTACTGTTGCTTCAAAGGAAGAAGAACATCCGGCATAAGGACTCATGGTCTTATTCGCACCCAGAAGTCCTGCTTTCAGAGTGCTGGATCCACTCTTCAAAGTAACATTGTCAATCTCAACAGCCGTTCCGGAGAGTCCGACACCTTCAAAGTTGTTGACCAGTCCATAACCAGCGATCTTTGTTCCATAGATGTTCAGATTTCTAATCCTGGTATTTTGCACATATCCGAACAGCGGAAGACCACCTTCCGGGATAGTCACTGTATGGTTGTTTCCATCAAAGATACCGCTGAATACATTCAGATTAGCACCGTTCTGCAGATCTTTCTTTCCATCCTTAGTCACACCAATAGGCTTCCATCCAGTTGGCAGGGTGATATCTGCTGTAAGCTGGAAGTATGTATTTTCAAAGGAAAATCCCTCTGTATTTACCTTGTCGCGCAATGCCTCGACATCTGAAGCTGTCTTAAGAAGGTATGGGGAACTTTCACTTCCGTTTCCCTCCCATGGGAGAGGTGCTTCTGTGACGGTGACACAGGCAGCATCTGAATATACGAAACCGCTGTTTATGGTCTTATTCTGCTTTTTTGTATAAGCCTTCAGCTGATACCGGATCCTGCAGTAATAATAAGTCTTTCCTGCTTCCTGTATATCTGGCGCATAGGAAGACTCTGTTGCCCCTGGAATCATAGTTCCATCGGTTGTATTCTCTTCTGTATTTTTATACCATTGATATTTTGCGTTAACATCTGGCTGGTTTATATCTGAAAGCTCCACAGATAATTTATCCTGCAGCGGCACTCCTTTCACCCCGGTCATATCCGCTGGCTGTTTAGCGATCTGTGGATCTTCCAAAGTCAAAGGATATACCCTTACACTATATAAGCTGCTTTCAGCTGAATAAGTTTTTCCGTCTATTTCATAAGAAACAATACATTTATAATAATTGTAATAATGCGGTTCACTGGTCGGTGCCTGATAAGATGCATTTGTAGCTCCATCTATTTTTTCAAATTCTTCAAAAGTGTCTCCCTGATACCACTGGTATGAAAGCTTTCCCTCATCCGCCCGAAGCACTGCAGGCTGTATTACGAAGGCATCTGCTTCTTCCCCTTGCATGATTCCATAATCACCTGGCTCCTGGCCCTGGTAAGAAAGAACCGGTGTATAGTCGGTCTCGCCCTTCTTAAAAATGATCGTATAATCGGTAGCTTCCGCAATATATTTCTCTTCACTTTCGGGCAAGTGGATACATAATTTATACTCATTGTGCAGATCCCAGTCAGGGGTAAATTTTAATCCCCTGCCACTGTTCGTAAGTTCCGCTCCGTCTAAAGATAACAGTTCCGGATAATTGGAAAGATATCCCCAGTCAGGAGAATATGCATTAATGTTGATGTATTTCGTATTCTGTGGAACAAGTACTTCCATCTGCTGGTCATCCAGCGTGTCTATCAAATTGCATCCTAGTTTATGCCCCCAGGAATCTTCCACTGTTAGTTCCGTAAGCCGCGTCTTATAAGAAACAGGAATCTGTACAGACTGGACAACATTTCCTCTCTGTCGCACCTCAAGCTGGAATGACTGGATTGCCTTATAACTGTACTTGACACTAGTACCCTTTAATACGGAAAAACCATCGTTCTCCAGTTTCACCCTGCATATGGTTTCATCTGCCGGATTCGTGTATACCGCATAGACCGATCCGTTTTCCGGAAAACTTTCTTTCGTGTCCACATGCAGCGCCATCTGTCCATGGCTCAGCTCCGCAGGCAACATAAATGCACTTTCAGAATTTAATCCATCAAGACGGTATTCTTTCTGAGTTTCCCCATCTGTGATCTTCAGGCTCACCGCATCGAGATAATCCCCCGTCTGACCGGATGCCGGAACAACTGTTACATTGGCATAAGCCGCTGAGATTGCGGTTGCCAGCGAACCATCTTCTGTTTCCACCAATTTTTCTGCTGTAACAAAATAGGGAACATCTCTTGCCTCCAAAGCAGGAAGTGTAACCCGCCCTTCCGAATCTGTGAGCAGTCCTTCCTGTTTCACACCATCAATATAAATGGATGCATTACTGCAATCCGAAAACGCGGTACCATACACATTGCTCTGGCGCAGCCGTAAGGTTACAGTTTCTCCCTGCGTGACCATTTTTTCTGTTTCTGTAAAAAAGGCAAACCGGTCTTTTCCCTTTCTCTGCTGGATATAAAAATGAAGGTTGTCCCCATTTTCAACGCTCCTGGTAAGGGATTCCTGGTAATTCGCACTGTCATTATTCAGTGCAAAACGAATATCAGGCACTGAATCCCGGTCATACCCCCAGAGCTTATAAATTAAACCATCAAAATTTCCAGTTTCATCTTCATGGAAATCATACCCAGCTTCTGCTCCACCCGGGTAATACAAGTTATGTGCTGCTTTCAAAGCATCGTCCATGGTATAGGAGGACTGACCAGTTAAGGTCACGGTGCGTCCTGCCATTGGATTTTCGTCTTTATCATTAAGAAATTTTCCATCTTTACTGATACTGACAGTTACCTGTATTTCTTTTTCTTCGTTTGTTTTATCTTCAGACTGGTCTGTTCCATCACTGAACAGAGCAATACTTCCGTCCGTGAATTCATCTTCACTTGTAAATTCACTTACGCCAGATTCTTCCATATCAAGGTCAGAACTGGTATCAGTTTCCTCTCCTACGTCAAACGAATCTTCCGTCGGAATCTCTTCCTCGATATCAATTTGGTCTTCTGAATCTGACGCTTCTTCTACACCTGTTTGAAGATCTGCTGAACTGTTTTCTTCAGAATCCATCTGTTCATCTGTAAAGTTTTCTTCAGATGAATACGATGTGTTATCTGCCCATTCTCCCGCAAAGGCATTTACCGGGAGCTGTAATACAAGAAGAAAAACAAGCAGCCAGCCGGCTATCCTTTTCCACAATTTTATTTTTTTCATTTTGTCATTCCTTTAAAAAAAGCTCCTCTTCCTCACGGAAGAAGAGCTTTTCAACTTTTAATTATTTTACCTTGACAGTTACTTTGACAGATTTAGATCCGGATTTTACTGTTATTTTTACAGTACCTTTTTTCTTTCCAGTTACAACGCCCTTGGAAGAAACGGTTGCAATCTTTTTGTTGGAACTTGTATAAGTAACCTTCTGACGGGATGTGAATGGAGTTACGACTGGCTTCAGTGTCACTCTCTTTCCTTTCCGAACAGTTACATTTTTGGATACTGTGATTTTTGAGGTTTTTACTGCTGCTGTCTGAACTCTTACCTTAACGGTCTTCTTCAGTCCACTGGCAAGGGTAATCTGCAGTTTCGCAGTTCCCCTCTTTTTGCCAGTAATCTTGCAGGTTCCGTTAGACTTGCCTCTTACTGTGAAGATCTTGCTATTGGAGGATTTCCAGGATTTTACAGAATCACCTTTTGCAAGTCTGGTAACTTTAAGTCCGGAAGTAGACTGTTTTACTTTTAAGGTTACAGTAGAAGCATTAAGAGTTGCTTTCGGTGCAAGCTTTTTACCTACATTTCTGGTTTCACTCTTATTGCATGCAGAGCATTTTCTGGCCTGAACTTCTGGTTTAAATACTGTAGCTGCTGCTGTTCTTTTCCAGTTACTCCACTTATGGCCAGTTGCTTTGATTGTTTCAGTCTTTGTTTCGTTGCATCTGCTGCAGGTATAAGTAAGCGTACCATCTGCTGTACAGGTTGCTTTCTTGGTTACTTTGGAGACAAAATCATGTCCAAGTGCTGGAATCTCTTGCACATCTTCTTTTGCATCACAGACTGTACAGTGTTTACTCTTCTCACCAGTTTCAGTGCAGGTAGCTTCTTTATCTACTACATAATCTTCTGACCATGTATGTCCGGTTGCGGAAAGTTTATTTTCATCAGTTGGATAAGAATAATGTTCACCGCATACTTCACAAACACCTACTTCTTTCCAACCATCTTCTGTACAAGTTGCTGCTTTTGCTTCTACTGTGTCAGCCTTACAATGAACAGCAATTGTATCTGCAATTTCAGCATCTTCTGATACATTTTTCCATTCTTCTGCAGTTCCTGGATAGCAGATTCCTACCAAATTCTCGCAATCTAATACTCCGTATGCCAAAGTTAAATCCTTAGTGGTAAAAGCAACCTTTGTCAGTCCTGCCCCTTGAAATGCCATTCCATTCAAAATTGTTACATTTGAAAAATCAAACGAAGTCAAAGATGCGCATGATGCAAAAGCAGATGCTCCAACCTTTTTTACGCCTGTTATAGCACATGTAGATAACGCAACACACCTTTTAAATGTCTGTCGTGGCAATTCTTCAATTGGTTTCTCACATAAAAATGTTGTAAGACTTCTGCAACCGGAAAATGAAGCATCTCCCCAGTTTATAATGTCTTTCACAGATACCGATTTCAAATTAGTACAACTTTCAAATGCTGAACCACCTATTTCAACCTGTTCTTTATCAAACACAGCCTGTTCTATGCCAGTTCCTGCTAATCCACCTTGTTCAATTTTTTCTACATCATTTAAATTGATTGTCTGTAAAGCAGCAACATCACAAAATGAAGCATTACCAATTGTTGTAACCGTAGACGCAAGATCTACTTCTTTCAAATTAGGCCAATCTGAATACGTATTATCAAAATTGTTCTGACCTATTTTAGTAATACCCTCACCTATTACAACTTTTTCTACTTCTTTTGTTTTATTTTTTAATGCTAAAGCCCATTGAGCTGTGCTTCCTGATTGATTATTTGATGGCATCTCTGCTGTTCCAGAACACTTAAAATATAATGTTTTGTTACTTTCATCATACTTAAAAGAAATACTAGATTCATTTTCCAATGGTGTCCATACATCATCGGTTATTTCACCGCCACCTACCGCCAAAGCATTTTCACTTCCATCATCGAAAATCTCTTCGGTAGTAGCAAACTGTGCTGTTTCAGAATCATCCTGTTCTTCATCCGCATCCATTTCCACATCATCTTCTGAGGATAAGGACACTTCTATTTCATCGCTAACCGAATTCTCTTCCAGCGTATCTTCTGAAGCCTCTTCCATTACCTGAACTTCATCCGAAGAAGCCATTACCGGACTTGCAGCAGAAAAAGCCATTGTAAGACTTAAGACAACAGCTAAATATTTTCTTTGCATTACTGATTGTCCTCCGTTGCCGGAGTTCCCCAAGAGAACTCAGAATGATCATAACTTAATACCATAGAAAATTCAGAACTGTCTGTCAAGCCGGCAGGAACGTATGTTTCGCCTAATGTGGTATTTGGATACTTTGCGACATCATACTGAAGATTCTCACCCTCATACCACATCCAAGAATCACCTTTCCAAATAGCTCCAATGGTGTTGCCCTTATCGTCTTTATTTACATTATGATTCGCTCCATTGTTTTCCCACAGAAAATTTTTATATCCAACAGATGTAAGATAATTTGGATTTTTTTTATCCCATGTAGTGTTTAATCCCACGCTTTCTGCTTTCTCAAGAGCTGCCTTATAAGTCATACCAGAAGTTACACCTTTTACTTTTACTACCGGATTCAAGCCAAACGGATTCGGTGTTACTGTTCCTTCATAAGTATTTGTTGAACTGGTCTGTGTCCACTTTCTTACATAAACGTTCATAGTTGCTGCGGATGCCATTACGCTGGAGCTTAATGTCATTGCGGATGCTAATGCTACGGCTGCTAATTTTTTGAATGTTTTTCTCATTTTGTTCTCTCCTTTTCTTTTTGAATACTCATTTCTTGTAGTTCCTCCTTAGGACAGCGGTTTCTGTCCCGTACAGACCACGAGTCTGGATCTGCCTTTCTCCTCCTCTCCCGTATTGGGAATATCCTGGTGTTCTGGGATATGCTGATAACATACGGCTTTATTATAAAAAAAGCCGCACCCTACAATGGCACGACCCAGTCACAAAATACCGTGCCACCCTGAAACCGAGGGTTGATGCACAACATTGTAGGGATAGACCTGACTTGTAGCTTTTGCTCATCACAGTAGCGTTCCTGTGTCGGATTTTCACCGAACTTCCTATATATGAGTCTTTGTCGAACCACTCATATATAAAATCTCTACAATATTACCTTTCTCATAGCATAACTTTTTTTCCATATTTTGTCAATCATTTTGTCTTGAAATAGCAGAAAACGTCATATGTTTTTATAAACAAAATTCGAGAAAAATCGACATTTTTCTTCTCAATTTTAAAGTAGTCGTAACTAACATCACTTTTCTTTCTTCTTTTTTCTGCAATCATATTTCCATCAAAGTGCCATTTTACGCCATTCCTGCAATAAAAAAAGGCCTTTCCGGATAGACCATGATTGTTCCTGTCCATCCAGAAAGACCTGAAAAATAAAATGTTATATTTTGTAGAAATTATCCATTAAATTTCTGCAAACATTTAAATAAAATCATGGGTTTCGTTTTCCACAAACTCCCCATCTAAGAAAGCAAGATCATCCCCGGCTTCCTGTACTTCTACTTCCTCGTCAGAATATTCTATCTGTTCACCTTTCTCTTCCTGCCTTTCACACCAT